>Ga0335397_10003682_pt1 | contig 20403 bp, 19 predicted proteins | sample MAT04_FD_205740 | JGI IMG/M metagenome (GOLD analysis project Ga0335397, IMG submission 205740) | Freshwater microbial communities from Lake Fryxell liftoff mats and glacier meltwater in Antarctica - MAT-04 (spades assembly) (version 2) ... | reverse complement strand
GAAAACGAAAGTCATCGAAGTTGAGATGCCCCCAACCTCCGCTGTGGCGATCGACCAGACGAATGCGGATCTCCTGCCCTTGCTGCTTGGTGAGATCGACGGCCACTTGCTCCAGGTCTTCGGTCTCGTGTCCGGAGACGAAGAAGAAAACCTTGCCATCGGCCGCGAGCAACTCCACGGCCGTTTCGCGATGCCCGCCGCCGGCCACGCGCAGGCTGGCCCAGGGATGCGTGACCTTGAACGGAGCGCTGGTCAATGTTCCTTGGGGCTTGTCGCTGCCGACTTCGTAGGTGCCGATCCAGTACTTTCCGGTGTGGCGGCTGTGCATCTCCGCACGGCGAGCGTGGACGGTGTCTCCCTCAATCGGCTGCCGGGCGAAAGCTTCTCCTTCGGCGGTCCAGTCAGCGAGCGTGCCGGTCTCGAAGTCGAGGTTCAACACCCGGCCGTCGGCCCCGCGAGGGGGGATGGCTTCGCCCGCCTTGGGGGCAGGGGTTTTGACTTCTTGAGACCAGGCCGGAACCGAGAGCGAGAACAGCGAAAGCGCGAGGGCCGTAGTAACGAGTCGCGTGCGCATGAGGGATGCTCGGTGGGGAGGTTGGAGCGCGGCAGGGAAGCGCATGCTGTAAACTAATACGCACGCCGGCCTTTACCATGAGGAAACGCGCAAATGCGGATGAGGTTTTTCACCCGACAACGCCGTCGGCGACCGGGATCGTGATTGACTGGATGAATGTGAACTCGAAGGATTGTCGAGGAAAGCATGCAGGGGAGATCTACCGGCTAGAGACGGATGAGGATTTTCACCAGATTTGAAAGCAAGTGCGATGTTGGCTCTTTCCACCGAACTTCCGATTGAAGGCATGACCTGTCAGCACTGCGTGCGCTCGGTGACTGCCGCGCTGGCGAAGGTACCCGGCGTTCAAGAGGTGACGGTGAGCCTGGCGGATAAGAAAGCCAGCGTCACCTTCGCCGATCAGGCGGTACCGCGCGAAACGCTGGCAGCGGCGGTGGTGGAAGCCGGCTATCAGGTCCCCACGTCCTCGCCCGCTACTCCAGCTCCTTCCTCGCCACGGGTGTTCGGGCTTTCGATGCCTTCTTCGCCAGCGGCTCCCGCGACTTTACTCCCTACGTTCGTCGCGCTGTCGCCGGTTCGTTCCGCTCCTCGAGCCGCAGACAAGCTCGAGCGGACCCTGCTCGACATTGAGGGGATGCACTGCGCCAGCTGCGTGGGACGAGTGGAAGGAGCTTTGAAGAGCGTGCCTGGCGTGAGTGACGCTCGCGTGAATCTGGCCACGGAGCAAGCCTGGGTTGAGTACCAACCCGAGCGGGCCACGCTCGATGCGATGTCGCAGGCCGTCGCGGCCAGCGGTTATGCCGCGCATGTTCCTCCGCCGGTGGACGACGCCGGGGCGGCGCAGGCCGAGCGTCGGGCTCGAGATGTCGCGGCCTGGCAGGCCAGATTCGTCACGGCCGCCGCATTGCTCGCGCCAATCCTGGCGATCTCGTACGGAGCGTTCCTTTCGCCCGCGGCCACCGTGTGGGCGTTGTTCGCGTTGTCTACGCCCGTGCAGTTTTATGTCGGCTGGCCTTATCTGCGCGGGGCGGTCGAGCGGATGCGGCATGCGTCGACCAACATGGACACGCTGGTCGCGCTAGGGACCGGCGTGGCCTGGCTGGCTGGCGTCTACGACTTGCTGTCCGTGACCTTCTCGCTGGGACATACCGCCCATGCGGCTGGGCACATGCCCGGGATGTACTTCATGGAATCGGCCATGATCCTCACGTTCATCACGTTGGGAAAATACCTGGAAGCCCGCGGCAAAGGCCGCACCTCGGCGGCCATTCAGAAGCTGATGGACCTCTCTCCCCCCAAGGCGACGCTGCTGGCCGCGGGGGACGAACCGGTTTCGGTCTCGCCGGCCACGCTGGTCCCTGGCGATCGCATTCTGGTTCGCCCTGGCGAAAAGGTGCCGCTCGATGCCGAGGTGCTGACGGGCACGTCGACCGCCGATGAGTCCTGGCTCACCGGAGAGTCGCTGCCGGTCGAGAAGCAGCCGGGCGATACCATTCTGGCCGGCACCATCAACGGCGGCGGGGCGCTGGTCGCCCGGGTCACCAAGCCGCGCGGCGAAAGCGTGCTGGCTCAAGTGGTCGAGTTGGTCCGGCGGGCGCAGGAATCGAAGGCCGAGGTGCAGAAGCTGGCCGACCGCGTGACCGGCTGGTTCGTGCCAGCAGTGCTGGTCACGGCCGCCGTGACTCTGGCCGTCTGGATGTTGGTGGGCGATACGACGGGAGGAATCCGCGCGGCGGTCGCCGTGCTGGTGGTGGCCTGCCCGTGCGCGCTGGGCCTGGCGACACCGACGGCCGTGATGGCCGGTAGCGGCCGGGGCGCCGAGCAAGGAATCTTGATCAAAGAGGCTCAAGCCCTGGAAGCGGCCGGCAGCATCACCACCGTGGTTCTGGACAAGACGGGCACCGTGACGCTCGGCAAGCCGAAGGTGGTGGCCTTGCTTCCGGCGGCCGGCGTGAGCGAAGCAGAGCTGCTGTCCGCTGCGGCAAGCGCCGAACGGCTCAGCCAGCACCCGTTGGCGCAAGCCGTGGTCGACGAGGCGACGGCACGCAAGCTGACCGTGCAGCCGGCCGAGCAGTTGAACCTGATCGCCGGCCAAGGGATCATCGCCCAGCGCGGGTCGGGGGAAGCGATCGAAGAGATCCGCGTGGGAAACGAAGGGCTGCTGGGGAACCTGTTCCCAGGCGAGGAGAGCACGAAACAGCGTCTGGCCGAGGAACGCCGGCGAGGGCGAACTCCGCTGTTGGTCGCGCGCGGAGGGCGCTATCTGGGGGCGGTCCTGGTGGCCGACCCCATCGCGCCGCACAGCCGCCAGGCCGTCGATGAACTGCGCGCCATGGGGCTATCGGTGCAGATGCTAACCGGCGATCATCCGTCGACCGCCGAAGCCATCGCTGCCGAGGCCGGCATCACCCAGGTGCTGGCCGGCGTCCTGCCCAGTGGCAAGGAGGCCGAGATCCGCCGGCTCACCTCCGCGGGGCAGCAGGTTGCCATGGTGGGAGACGGTGTGAACGACGCGCCAGCTCTGGCAGCAGCCGCGCTGGGAATCGCCATCGGCGCCGGCGCTGACGTGGCCATCGAGGCGGCCGACATCGTGCTGGTGCAGTCCGATCTGCGCGGCGTCCCCCGGGCGATTCGCCTGGCCCGCGCCACGCTGCGGACCATTCGCCAGAACCTGGTCTGGGCGTTCCTGTACAACGTGGTGCTCATTCCACTGGCCGCCGGCGTGTTCGTGCCGCTGTGGGGCGTGTCGCTTCCGCCGGCCGGAGCCGCCGCCGCGATGGCGCTGAGCAGCGTATCGGTGGTGGCCAACAGCCTTTGGCTCTACCGACGCAAGCTGGAGTGATTTTTCAGTCTCAAGGTGGGGAGGGCGAAACCCCTCGCGCGCTCTCGCCCAGCCAGTTCCCCTTCCTCGCTCGGCCTGCTTTGCGTTAGTTTGTGGACATGGATCCTATCAATATTACACAGACTCCCTTTGCAGTCATGACCTTCATCGCGGCCCCGGCGCTGTTGACCAACGCCTCGAGCTTGCTGGCCATGAGCACCATCAACCGCATGCTGCGGACTCGCGACCGCATGCAGGAACTCTACAATCTGAGCGAGAAAGGGGGCCTCTCCGAGGACGAAACCTCGTATCTCATGAACCAGGTGGATCGGGTCGAGATTCAGGCCGGCTTGCTGCTCACCGCGCTGCATGCCATCTACATCTCGCTGGGGTCCTTCTCGGCGGCCACGCTGGTCACGTTGATCGGAGCCGCGCTGACATCTTTTCAGGATTCGGTGTGGTTCAGCGGAATCGCCGGGCTCAGTCTGGTGCTGGGGTTAATGGGCGGAGCTGGGCTCGTTGCAGGGAGTGCGAACCTGTTTTGGGCCACGCGGCTGTCGCTGGTGAACATCCACGACGAGGCCGCGCGGATTCGCAAACGGCAGAACGAACGCCGGGCCACCAAGCCGGCCGTGCCCCCCGCGACCCCTACGCCCAGCTCGGCCGCCTGAAGCAGAGTCGCCTGAAGCAGCGTTATGTTCCGGCGTTGCGCTCCAGCCAGTCGAAGTAGGCCAGCGCACTCTTGCGGGCTCGCACCAGATGCTGGTGCATCGTGCGCCGCGCGGCACGGGCGTCGGCGCCGCAGGCAGCCTCCACGATCTTTTCGTGTTCGACCATGGCCCGTTCCATGCTGGCCAAGGCTCCCATCGGCGAGTCTTGCGGAAAGCTCATGGCCTGCGTCAGCACACGGGCGTCGAGGATGATCTTTTGGATCCGGCGGTTGCCGGCCGCGATGACCAGCGCCTCGTGCAGCGCGGTGTCGAGCGCCGCATGCCGGGTCAGATCAGCTGCTCGTGCGGCTTCGTCCTTGCGGCCTCGAGCTCGTGTCACGATCTCGGCCATCTGCTCGACCAGCGATCGGACCTCCGCCCGCTCGGCGTCGGTCATCTTCAGGGCGGCCTGCCCGGCGGCGAACGGTTCGATCAACACCCGCAGTTCGTAGATCTCATCCAATTCGCGGCGGTCGGCCTGGCGGACAAAGGTTCCCTGCTTGGGGCGCTGCTCCAGCAGTCCTTCGGACTCCAGCCGGCGGATCGCCTCGCGGACCGGCGTGCGGCTGATGCCCAGCTCGCGGGCCAGCGTGGGCTCGGACAGTTCCGAGCCGCCGACCAGTCCCTGCGCCAGCTTGGCCCGGATATGCTCGTAGGCATTTTTGGAGAAGGAAGAAGCCACGCAAAGCCTGCCTTCGAAAAAGAACCCGCCCGGAAGTTTGTCTATCTTGTATACAACCGCGGCGATGGGCCCGTCAAACTTTGAGTCGGCCTAACGTGGCAGGCACACGGAGAGGGCTGCGATTTTCTTTACGGCGAGGAAGGAAACGCCAGGGGCTGCGGATCTGAGCGGCAAGGCGCTAGCCGCCAGTAGCACCCGGTTCTGACTCTAGGTCTTTCTTGCGCCCCCTTGCCTCCGTATGATGCAAGCCTCGGCCACCTCTCCGGCCGTGCTTGACGGACTCCGCCAGCCGATCGCGCTGGCCAACGGTCCGCTTGGGTTGATCCCCCAGATCTTATCGGCCCCCCTTTGATCCAGGAGAGGTATTCATGATCCGCACGACATCATCGAATCTGGCTGTCGCCCTGCTGACGCTGGTCGCCTGTGGCTGGGGCTCAAGTTCGATCGGGGCAGAGCCGCCGGTCAAGGTGCTGCACAAGACCGTGAAGGTCGGCGACCTCGACATCTTCTACCGCGAGGCCGGCCCGAAGGACGCACCCGCGATTTTGCTGCTGCATGGTTTCCCGACCAGCTCGCAGATGTTCCGCAACCTGATTCCCGCGCTCGCCGACAAGTACCGCGTCATTGCACCAGACTATCCCGGCTACGGCCACAGCTCGATGCCGACGCACGACAAATTTACGTATACGTTTGACAACCTGGCCAAGGTGATCGACGAGTTCACCGAGAAAGTCGGCCTGACCAGGTATGCCCTCTATGTACAGGACTACGGCGCCCCGGTCGGCTATCGGCTAGCCTCGGCTCATCCTGAGCGAATCAGCGCCATCGTGGTGCAGAACGGCAACGCGTATGACGAGGGGTTGGACAACGACTTCTGGAAGCCGATCAAGGCCTATTGGGCGGAGCCGAAGAGCCTGGAGCGCCGCAACGCCATCCGCAATCTGCTGACCTACGATGCGACCAAGTGGCAGTACACAACGGGCGTGAAGAACGCCGAACTCGTCAGCCCCGATGGCCCCGCCCACGACCAGTTTCTGCTCGATCGCAAGGGGAACGACGAGATTCAACTCGACCTGTTCCTGAGCTACGGCAGCAATCCTCCGCTCTATCCGAAGTGGCAGGAGTACTTCCGCAAGCACCAGCCGCCGATGCTGATCGCGTGGGGCAAGAACGACCAGATTTTCCCGCCTGCTGGCGCCGAGCCGTACAAGCGGGACCTGAAGACCCTGGAGTTCCATCTGATCGACGCGGGCCATTTTGCTCTGGAGTCCAACGGTGACGAGATCGCCCAGTTGATGCGCGACTTCCTGGGCAAGCACGTTAAGAAGTAGCCGCGAGACGTTGTGGTGCAGGTGTCCAGCCTGCCTTGCGCGGGTTTCCGGCCTTCCCGCAAGCGCTTGCGCCTGCACCCCAAGAGGATCGAAGTTCTACCTCGCAGGCTCGATTCCCTTCCGCCCTGCTGCCAACTGCGGTAGAACGAACGGGTCGCTTTCTTCATCGCTTTGTGAATCGCCGGCATGTTGTTCGTCACCCCCCGCATCCAGATTCCGTTCGACGAGTTCGAGTTCACCTACGTACGCAGTTCGGGGCCGGGGGGCCAGAACGTCAACAAGGTGAACAGCAAGGCCGTGCTGCGCTGGCCGGTGACGGTCAGCCCCAGCCTGCCTGCCGACGTACGGGCCAGGTTTCTCGCTCGTTTTCACAACAAGGTCACCGGCGATGGCGAACTGGTGATCTCCAGCCAGCGCTACCGCGACCAGGGGCGCAACAACCAGGACTGCCTGGACAAGGTCAAAGAGATGCTGCTGGAAGTGGCCAAGGCCCCGACGGTCCGCCGGGCGACCAAGCCCTCAAAGGGTTCGAAGGTCCGTCGGCTGGCATCGAAAAAAATCCGCTCCTCGACCAAGCAGGGGCGGCGCGACAAGCCGACCGGCGACGACGAATAGCGGCGCTGGCAAGCAGAGTTATGGCTTCTCTCACGCTCGCCCGACTCCGCGAATCGATCGTTACCTGTCGGCATTGCCCGCGGCTTGTGGCGCATCGCCAGCAGTCGGCTCAGGCTCCGCCGCGTGCCTTCGCCGGCCAACAGTACTGGGCGAGGCCTGTGCCTGGTTTCGGTGACCCTAAGGCCCGCGTGTTGCTGGTGGGCTTGGCTCCCGCGGCGCACGGCGCGAATCGGACCGGGCGAATGTTCACGGGCGATGGCAGCGATGGGATGGGCTCGTCGGACTTCCTGGCGCGGGCGCTGCATCGGACTGGCTTCGCGAATCAAGCTAGCTCGCGCAGCCGCGAGGATGGCTACGAACTGAAGGACGCGTACGTCACGGCGATCTGCCGCTGCGCCCCGCCGGACAACCGCCCGCTACCCGATGAGATCGCGGCCTGCGGGGACTTTCTGGCGGAAGAACTGCGGCTGCTCAAGAATGTGCGGGCGATTGTGGCCCTGGGGAAGCTGGCCTTCGATCAGACGCTGCGATTGCTGGTCGCGAGGGGGGCGGTGCTGCCTCGCCCGAGGCCTGCCTTCTCGCATGGCGCACGAATTGAATGGGGTGAGCCGTGGCCCGTGCTGTTGGGCTCGTATCATCCCAGCCGGCAGAACACGCAGACCAAGCGTCTGACGCCCGCGATGCTGGAGGAAGTGTTTCAGGCGGCGCGAGAGATTGCGAGCCACTGAGAGTTCAAGGCGTGCGGGCGTGCCGTTAGCTTCCATTCACTCGACGCTCGATCTCTCGTAGCGCCAACATGATGTCTTCAAGCCTTGGCGCGTCGGCAAAAATCATCTCATTTCGCATGAAAGTGTAGTCTCTTTCAAGCTCCGGCAATCGGAACGTAGGGGGAACTAATCGGAGCGTGCCAGGTATCGCTTCATCGTATCTCGCCCAAGCGGATGCAAAGAATATCGACTTGTGCTTTGCCACGCTTCGCAACAGGTCTAAGTCGTCCAGGGCTTTGTTTCCGATGGAAGTCGTAGAAAGTTTGTATACGTCGTAGAAGTGTCGCGACTGGCGATCGCGCAGCGGTCGGTCGCCGCCTGCATGGCACCAACTGTGCAAGATCGTCGCCTTTTCCCAGAAAGTTCTTTCGGCAGAGACGACGTTCACCTTGCAACTGGGTGAGCGAAACGCTTTCGGAAAGTCTTCAGCAGCGAAAGGTGTAATGTCTGCCTTCTCGCTTGGCCAATGCTCACTCCGTGCGCCAAGTTCGAGTTTCACCAAGGGCCGTAGATAAGGTGCCTCGTCACCCACGCCGCGAGGGACCTTCGTAGGATAGTGAAATAGCACGGATTGTGCGTCGTCCGCATCAATGTCGAGTCGCCAACTCTCCCCCGCTTCTTTGCCAAGAGCCACCGAGACCGCTTCGGCTAGTCGAGGGGCGAATTGGTCGCGGATCATCGCCGTGCAAGCCGCTGAAAGCTGGTTCAGTTGCCGTTCGCGTTTGTTGGTGGATGTTGCGTGCGCGGGATCTGCGTCACCGCCAAAACCCAAATCGCTTCGATTGAAGGACAGGTCAACGTCTTCCGAGAATCGGTCGATGACGCCCCATACTTTGGAAAGGGAGGTTCCACCCTTAAATACCAGGCTCGCTGGTGGATTTGGCAATTCAAAGAGCCGCTTAAGTATCCAACAGACCCAGAAGTCCTTCTCGATGATCACCAAATTGATCGCGCGCCTGGCAGCGGACGCTGCGAATAGGTCGTTTCGGTCTCTCGCTGGAAGCCGTGCGACATCATCCATCTTTCAACTTGGCCTCATCCGCACCGGCGATCGTCCGAACCGCGTCCGCGATCCAATCGGTCGTGTACCGAGCATCATGGAGCAAGCGAGTCTGTTGCTTTGCCGTTAGGGTCGCCCGAACTTTCTTGAGTACCATCGCGTCAACGGCATCTTTCCCGAGATACCGAAGGGCCTGCAAGACTTTGGCACTGGTACGGTTTCCAATCGGCAGCTCCTTGGGAGGCACATGCCGTACGGTGATAAGGAAGCTTCCGACCTTCACCCGACGACTGCGTCCATCGGTGAGATAGACCGGTTTCGCGGGAATCTGCGTGGATAGTCCGAGTTGATTTGCTGCGGTGGCGCCAGAGGGTGCGATCCGACTACCGGTTTGCCGAGCGAGGGCGTCGGCAATCTCGTCGACTGCGGGAGGAATTGCGATGTTCAGCCGTTTGTTGAATTGCGGATAGCAGTACAATCCGCGGCCCATACGTTGAATGACCCCTTCTTTGACAAGCCGCGACAGCGCCTTATCCACGGCCTCGCGACCCCCTATGTGAAGCAAGTCCTTTGGGGTGAACACCTTGCCACGCCATTTGTGTCGAACGTGTTTATCAATTGTGGTTTGTATGCTGGTATCCATGGGGCATTTCCTGTCAGAAAAACGTACACGTTTTTCTGACAAGTTGCAACAGAAAGTCCTCAGAATAATAGAGCCAGCCAAACGCCCATGCGTTGCATTCAGCACCAGGAATACTGTGAGAAAGAACGTCCTCGTCAGGCGTGTCACAAAACTGCCGCCGCATCCGTCATTCATGCAGAGGCAGGACAAACGTCCCGCCAAGTGCCACACGAAGGAGCCATCATGAATCGCATCTTACTGTCGCTGGGCTTTGGAGTGGTGCTAGGGGCGGGCGCAATGTCGTTTGCTCACCTGCACAACGACGGCGAAGCCGTAAAGGTCCTCGCTGCCCAGAACATTCAGGAGAAGGTCGACGGCAAGGAGGCCAAGGTGACCGTCGTCGAGGTAACGATCGAACCTGGCCAATCGGGCCTGGCCCATCGCCACCCGGGGCCGGGCTTCGTGTACGTGTTGGAAGGTGAGTACGAGCTGGGGATCGACGACCAGCCGACCAAGCGCTTCAAGGCGGGCGAGACGTTCTACGAACCGACCGGGTGTCTGCATCGGGTCTCTAAAAATCCCGCTGCCAAGGGAAAGACACGCCTGATTGCCTTCGTGGTCCATCCGCGCGACGCCCAGGAAGTCGCCATTCCCGAAACCAAGAAGCACTAGATCGACTTGGCGAGCGACAAGAACTCCATCCTATTCGTGAACCATTTATCGAGGAGCATCCCATGAAGATCGTTGTCATTGGTGGCACGGGGCTGATTGGCTCGAAGGTCGTCAGCAACCTGCGCAAGCAAGGGCATGAAGTGCTGGCCGCCTCTCCTTCGTCGGGGGTGAACACCCTGACGGGCGAAGGCCTGGACCAAGCACTCGCCGGAGCGCAGGTCGTGGTCGATGTGGCCAATTCTCCCTCCTTCGCCGACGAGCCGGTGATGGACTTCTTCGAGCGCGGCGGGCGCAATCTGCTGGCCGCCGAAGCCGTCGCCGGTGTGAAGCATCACGTTGCTCTATCGGTGGTCGGCACCGAGCGTCTGCAGGAGAGCGGTTACTTCCGGGCCAAGATGGTGCAGGAGAACCTGATCAAGGCCTCGAAGATTCCCTACTCGATCGTACGGGCCACGCAGTTCTTCGAGTTCGTGGGAGTCATCGCCCAATCGGCAACCGAAGGAGACACGGTGCGACTGCCGTCGACCCTGTTCCAGCCGATTGTCTCCGATGACGTGGCGGCCGCGGTGGCCGAAGTGGCGCTCGACAAGCCGCTGAACGGGACCATCGACGTGGCGGGTCCGGAACCGGTCGGTCTGGATGAACTGGTGCGGCGGTTCTTGATCGCGAAAAAAGATCCCCGCAAGGTTACGTCGGATCCCAACGCCCGGTACTTCGGAATCGCCGTGAATGACCAAAGCCTGACGCCGGGGGCCAACCCGCGCATCGGCAAGACCCGCTTCGCCGACTGGTTGAGCCGGTCGATGGCGTAGCGAACGGACGACGCCGGCGCGAGGCGGTCACGCACGACTTGCTCCGCTTCGCGCTGGGTCGCCCCCTGTCGAAGCAGCCCAGCCTTTCAGCCAATGCAAAATCGCCAGGGCCGAGATCGCCCAGCCGAGGTACTGAGGCCAAACTAGCAGCACCTGATAGACATCGGGCGCGTTGTTACGCCAAAACCAGTCGGCGTTTGATTGCCATGCCAGCCACAGGATCAGCAGGTAGCCCGTTACCGCCAGTGCCTCGCCCCGCGCGGGGCGTCTCAGAGGGCTGCCCCAGCGCTTGAATCCTTGCGGCAAGACTAGCGCCAGCACTCCCGCCAGAGCCATGTTGATCCCTAGCGATGTCCAATCCATGACTCCGTCCCGATCTGCTCCCCAGGGGATCGAGCTGACGGCAAAAATATCCAGTGCCGCCTCATCAACCTTGGTGGCTGAAATACTGCTGGTGTAACACGTAAGTGGCGAGCCGTACTTGATCGTAAAGCCGAGGATATCCGTACTTCTCGCACCCAAGTTGGCAACCGTACAAGCCACGACGATCACAACAAACAGGGCTGTTTGATATCGCGGCCGCTCGGCAGGCACCGTCCGTATCCACGTCACAACGATCAGTCCTATGCCGGCCAGAATCGGTGCAGAGATGGCGAGCCAGCGGCAGAGTCCCTCGCCCGCTTGGCTTCGGCCCGCGCGGAGGGCAGTCAACAGCGCCGCGGCATAGAGCGTTAGCAACAACACATCGAGCAGCGAGAACCTGCGAAACGCCAAGCCCCACCGGTTCAAGCTGCGGGCCAGCAGCGCGGTGATTCCTGCGGGCAGCGCCAGATTGACCACCAGGCCGACGGTATTGACTCGAATGATCGCATTCGAGAGCCGCCAAACCAAAAATTTCCAGCTCGATTGAACGAAGGGATATTGCCGCGGTTCCCAGTGAATTTCGACGGCGCCGCAAGGCCATCCGTAAACATGAATCGGCCCGTCATTCAACAGAATGGCGATTGGAGAATCGTGGTAAAACGCGAGGTTGGCCGCGAACAGCGCGGCCACAACGATCAGCCACAAGGAGATTGCGACACGTGCCATCGGGCGTCGATCCTACAGGCCACGGTCCGCTACTTGTTCAACTTCACCCCTGCCGCTCGCTCGTTCACCTTGGCCACCGAGGCAAAGTCCTGCTCAGCCAAACCCATCGACATGGCCGTGGTGTATTGCTCCAGCGCCGCGGCGGCCAGTGGCATGGGAACGTGCAACTCGTGCCCCAGTTCCAACGCCAGGCCGACGTCTTTCCGCATCAGTTCGGTCATGAAGCCGGGCTGGTACATGCCAGCCAAGACGAACTTGCGGGCCCGGGCCTCGAAACAGCTCGAGTTCCCGCTCGAGGCAGCGACCACGTCGGCCAACATCTCCAGGTTGGCGCCCGACTTGGCGGCCAGCGCCAGCCCTTCGCCGATCAGGCACATGATGCTGCCAGCCATCATCTGATTGACCAGCTTCACCACCTGGCCGGAACCGAGCGGGCCCAGGTGAAAGATCTTCTTGCCCAGCACATCGAAGAGCGGTCGGGCGCGTTCGAAGTCGCCGGCCTCTCCGCCGACCATGATGGCCAGCGTGGCCGCTTCGGCTCCCCACGGCCCGCCGGAGACCGGCGCATCGAGCATCTCCATGCCGGATGCGGCCAGGCGTTCGCCGATCTCGCGGGTGGTGCCGGGGCCGATGGTGCTCATGTCGATCAGCATCTTCCCTTTGGCGGCTCCTTCGATCACTCCCTCGGGGCCAAGCACCACTTCGCGGACCTGCGCGTCGGCCGTGACGATGGTGATGATGAACTCCGACTCGCGGGCCACGGCAGCCGGGCTCTTGGCCGCACGTCCCCCAAGCCGGGTGAACTCGTCGATGACTTCCAGGCGACGGGCGTAGAAGGTCACGCGATGCCCGGCCTTGAGCAGGTTGTGGGCCATGTGTCGCCCCATCGTTCCCAGCCCGATAAAACCGACGTCGGCCATGCGGGGCCTGTCCTTCCGTTTGATATGGGTTTTGCTATCCTGACGTGCCGTTGCCACTGGCGCCTCTTCCCGCCCGGCGCGCGGATCCCGTGCTGGATTCTGCCTGCCAGGGGGCTGTCAAACAAGAGACGCGGGTTCGCCCGCCGTTCACGCCCAACTTCCGGAGATTCGCATGCCTGCCGTAACCTCGCAATCCATCGTCGACTGGTGCAAGAAGCTGATGGGCATCGGACCCGGCGCGCCGCAGTTGGGCCTGGAAGAGTACCTGGCGGCGATGCCGGGGCTCGACACGCTGGCCGATCTGCCCAAGGGGACGGCCGTGCTGATTCGCGGCGATGTCGACGCCAAGCCCGGCCCCACGGTCGGCGACGGCGACATCCGGCTTCGCTCGATGGTCGAGACCCTGAAGTACGGCCAGGCGAAGGGTTGGAAGCAGATCGTCTTCGGCCACATCGGCCGCAAGCCGGAAGGTTCGCTGAACAAGGTGCAGAAGCGGCTGGGCGAGCTGCTGGGCTGCGAGATCTCGCTGATTGGCGACTGGCTCGACGATGCCACGGGCAAGATCAAGCCCGAGCTGTCCGATGCCGTGGCGAAGGCCGCGCCGGGGAGCATCATTCTGCTCGAGAACACCCGCAAGTACGGCCTGGAAACGGTGCTGTGGAAGGCCAAGGAGAAGGACCTGGAAGGTCTGGCGCCGCGGCTGGCCACGCTCTGCAACGAGCTGTCCGAGAAGGTGGCCAAGGTCTACGTACACGAGGCCCTTTCGGCCGGCAGCCTGGATACCTCGAGCGTGGTGGTGCCGGCCGGCATGGATCGCGTCGCGCTGGGCAAGTACATCGCCGGGCAGTTTCACGGGCCGATGCTCCGCTGTCGCAACGCCGAGCTGGTCGTCTTCAGCGGTTTGAAGACCGACAAGCTCGATGACTTGTCGGCCATCGTCGAGCGTGGGAAGGTGAAGATGGTCATTACGGCCGGCTCGTTGGCCATGGCCCTGCTGAAGGCTGACGGGCGGATCTCGGGGAAGAACGTCTCGCTAGGCGTGGCCGAAGATCCGGCCCATGCCGACAAGCCGTACTACATCGATCCGTCGCGCATCGACCAGGCCCAGAAGATTCTGGAGACCGGCCGCAAGCATGGGGCCGAGTTCGTGCTGCCGGTCGACTATGTGCTGGCCGACGGCAGCGTGGCCGACAAGCTGGGTCCCACCGACCAGCAGTTCGACGTCGGTCCCAAGTCGAGCGACCACTTCGGCAAAGAGGTCGACAAGTTCATCGCCAAGAGCAAGGCCAGCCCCACCCCGCTGGTGGCCTTTCACAACGGCGTCTTCGGCATGTTCGAGGATGCACGGTTCGAGAACGGCACCAAGCGGTTCACCAGCGAGCTGAAGAAGATGAAGGACGCCGGGCTGGAAGTCTACGTCGGCGGTGGTGAAGGGGGAGCGGCAGTAGACAAGTACGGCCAGCCCGACTGGATCACCCACTGCTTTACCGCGGGCGGGACGGTGCTGAACGCGTTGGGCGCGGAGCCGATTCCGTATTTGCAGGCGCTGTATCTGGCGGTGAAGCGGTAGGAGGGTTCCATGGCTAAGGCGACGAAGCGGCGGATCAAGAAAGGACCCGTATCGATTTGGGTGGGCTACAAGAAAATCAGCCCGGAGATCGACATCTTAAAAGAGCTTTGCGGCGTAACTTCCTACGATTTGGATTCGCAGGAAGTCATTGTCGATGAGGAGAAATGGAAGCAGCAGCCCGCAGCCGCGCTTCTTGCGGAGCTTTCTTATGCTTACTCATTTCTCTCGTCAGCATTGATCGAACTGAAGAACCGCAAGATAGGCAAAGCGCTCTACGTCATCGCGCAGTACGACTTTGACTTTGCTGAATATTGCCGAACTAAACGAAAGTCAAAGAACAACCAGGAACCCGTGTATCTTGGAACGTTCGAATGGAACGACTCTGAGGATCAGTTGCTAGCGTCGCTATAAAGGCCGCCAGTTTCTTTGCTTGTCTAGTGTTACCTCGCGCTTGTGCGGTCCCGTAATCCGAGGCTCTACCTCGTGCGGGACAAAAAGGTGTCGCGTTTCGTAGTTGCTGGCCTGGCCCGGACTTCTCACCGACTTCGTCGCGGTCAAAATCACAGGCGAACGGCGACGGGGAGCGGGGAGCAACTCCAACGAGGCGGAGCCTCGGGTTCGTGCGGGCCCAGGCGGAGCCTGGGACCGAGAGGCCGAGAGGAGAAGGCTAGAAGCCCCAATACGTGAAGACGCTTGTCAGGATCACAGCCAAGATCCCCAGTAGGCCGATCGCCTTCCAGCCCCACGACTTCCCCTGCCAGCCGGGGGGCACTTCGTCCAGGTACTCGCCGCAGCAGGGGCACTTGCCTACATCGGCAATCACCTCGGCCCCGCAGGCCGGGCACTCAACGGTCAGGATCTCGTCGTCCAGTTCGTCGTAGTCGTCGACCAGTCCATCTTCGCCAGCCACCCAATCCCCTTCCTCCCCGTACTCATCCCCCTCGTCGTCGGCGTCGTACGGCGCGGCATGCTCGTCGTCTTCGTCGTCGATCGGATAGCGAGGCATGGGCGGGGAATCTCCAGGTCCGTCCAGAGGGGGAGCATGTCGGCGACATGATACGATGTCGATTCGTATACGTCACGCCCTGCCGCTTGGTGCGAGGGCCGTCGGGGCGGGCCTATTCGCCTGTCGTGCGGGCCGCTCGCGACGTTGACGCGGGCCTCGACATGCCGGACAGTCGCTCTTCGATGGCCGCCTTCAAGTCGCCGGTTGCCCGCTTCAGCGCCATTTGATAATGGATCTTGGCGATCGAGTGCTTGCCGGTCTCTTCGGCCTTCAAGCCCTTCTCGAACGAGGCCAGCGCGTCCTGTTGCTCGGCGAACTTCTCCAGCGATTTCTGCTGCTGGATCGCCGCGATGCTCGACGGAGGACCGACCGCTTCGCGAGCGCCGGCCAATTGCCGCATCGGCAGGGTTTCGGCCGGATCGCGCATCACATAGTTGCTGCGCGAAAGGATCTCCTGATCCATCTCTCGCAGGTCGTGGATGGTGGCCGTCACGCTCATGTTGGTGGCCGATTTGGACGAGCCGATTCCCTGATTGCGGAACGGCATCGGGACAGGACCAACGCCGAACTCACTGCGGCCTTCGCTGGAACGATTCACACCGCCCAACAGGGCACCGCCGCGGTCGGGGACCGACACGGTCGTGTTGACGGTGAAGATGTTGAAGGTGGGGAGCTGCACGGCCGTCTGGGCCTGAGCGTTCGAGACGCCTGCGACCAGCCATCCGCCGAACAACAGCGCGAGCAATATAGGTCGGCGGTGAATCATGAGAAACCTCGACGTCGGAAACGCGGACGCTCAGGTTTCCATCATATCGGCAAAAGAAATGGCCGGTCAATCAGAAAACGATGTGCAAGCGTCCCCTACTTGTGGTGCAGGCGTCCCGCCTGCCTGGTATTCTCTGGCGCGATCCATCTTTCATCCCGCTCGGCACTCGAAAGAGACGACCGCGGGGATGGAAAACTTGAGAGAGCGCCAGGCAGGCGGGACGCCTGCACCACAAAGCGCCGGACGCCTGCCCCACAGAATGCTTAATAGTCGAAGATCTTCTTGATGGCATGCACGGTCGTCGCCCGCCCCGCTTTGGCGATCGAAGTGGTCAGCGGGATCTTCTTGGGGCACACCGCCACGCAGTTCTGGGCGTTGCCGCAGACTTGGATGCCGCCCGGCGCCATCAGGGCGTCCAGACGAACCGACTGTTCCATTTTGCCGGTCGGGTTGGTGTTGAACAGGATCGCCTGGCTGATGGCATGCGCCCCAACAAAGCCCTCGTCGTAGGCGTTGTTCTTTCGCTTTTCGAAGTCGGCGTCCGACTCGCCCGGGTGCTGGGTCAGCTCGATCTTGGTGTACTGCGGGCAGGCCTCGAGGCAGCAGCCGCAGCTCATGCACTCGCTCAGAGGATAGGCCACCCCCTGCTCTTCCTGCGACATCCGCGGGCCCGCGCCGGCGTCGTAGTAGCCGTCGACATCGACCCAGGCATGCACTTTCTTGAGGGCCCGGAAGAGCCGCGAGCGATCGACGAACAGATCGCGGACTACCGGGAACTTCGACATCGGCTCCAGCGTGATCTCGCCCGGGTTGTCGTCGAGCAGGCGGTCGACCAAGGCCGAGCAGGCCTGGCGAGTGCGGCCGTTCACGACCATCGTGCAGGCGCCGCAGACCTCTTCCAGACAGTTGCAGTCCCACGAGACCGGAGCGACCGGCTGGCCTTCGGCCGTTTTGGCCTGGGCGGCGATCGTCTGCAGCACGCTGATCACGTTCATATCGGCGACGTGCGGAACGCGATGACGTTCCCAATAGCTGGCCTGGCCGGGGCCATCCTGCCGCAGGATTTTGACGTCGAACTCGCGCGCGGCCGAGTGACCGTTGTGGCCGTGCGAATCGTGGCCGTGGTCGTCGTGGGACATTTTTAAAGTTGCCTCGTGAAGTCGGCTCTCGTGTCTCGTTCGTCGTTCTCAAATCTCAAATCTCAAATTTGAGATCTGAAATTTGAGATGGAAATGCAATGAATCTGACAAAGCTCAAACCGTGGCCAGGGCCTTGGCCCCCGCCGCCGCGCCGTTGGACTCTTCGCTCTTCTTCTTGGCCTGACGTTCCTTCCAGACCTTCTCGATCTCTTCGGCACCGACCAGCCCATACAAACGTGGCCGCGGAGTGATCAGCGTCGTATCGACCGCCTCGTAGGTAATTGTAGGCTCGCCGGCCGAGTCGCACGTGGCGATCGTCGATTTGAGCCACTTCTTGGTGTTCTCGTCGAAGCGGTCACACCAGGCTTCGGCCTGTCGACGATGCTCGGCCGGGTCCGTGGAGGTGAGCCCGGGCATCTCGAAGTCGGGCTTGTAGTGCGCGCCGCGGCACTCGTCGCGCAGGCGGGCCCCCTTCAAGATCGACTTGGCCAGCGGGAACATGTCCTGCAAGTTGCGGGTGAAGATCACGTTCTGGTTCGTCCAGCGGCCCGTGTCCGAGAGCGAGCATCGCTTGGCCCGCTCGGCCAGTTCGCTCACGACCTGGTAGGCCTCGTCGAGCGACTTATTGTAGCGAACCACGGTGGCGGCCGTGGTCATGATGTTCCCCAGTTCCTGATGGATCAGGTAGGGGTTCTCGCCGCCCGCGGGACGCTTGAGGAGCGTGTCGTACTCTTCTTGATACTTCTTGCGGGCCCCTTCGTAGTCGGCCGTCTTCTGCTTCTTGTTCTTCAGCAGGGTTTCGATGCCGGGGGCAGTGATCAGGCCCGAGAAGATGCAGCTGAGTAGCGAGTTGGCCCCCAAGCGGTTGGCGCCGTGGTACTGGTAGTCGCACTCACCCAGAGCGTACAGCCCGGGGATGTTGGTCTCTTGATTCTTGGGGGAGCCGATCGCCAGCCCGCCCGATGCAGTCCGCTCGTAGTTGCACCACAGCCCGCCCATGGAGTAGTGGACCGCCGGGAAAATCTTCATCGGCACTTCGCGCGGGTTCACTCCCTGGAACTTCTCGTAGATGTCCAGAATGCCGCCGAGTTTTGCCAAGCTCTCGCGGGGGAGGTCCGTCAGATCGAGATAGACGCACAGGCGGTCCTTCTCGACCGACAGTCCATCCGTGGTGCAGACGCTGAAGATCTCGCGGGTGGCGATATCGCGCGGCACCAGGTTGCCGTACTTGGGATAGCGCTCTTCCAAGAAATAATACCGCTCTCCCTGGGGCACTTCCTTCGCGGGGCGCGGATCGTGCGGCGTCTTAGGGACCCATACGCGGCCCCCTTCACCACGGGCGCTCTCGCTCATCAGCCGCAGCTTGTCACTGCCGGGGATCGCCGTGGGATGAACCTGAATGAACTCGCCGTTGGCGTAGCGGGCCCCTTCGCGGAACGAGCGGCTGGCCGCGCTGCCAGTGCAGACCATCGACATCGTCGACCGGCCGTAGATCAGCCCGCAGCCGCCGGTGCAAAGCAGCACGGCTTCGGCCGGGAAGGAGCGGATCTCCATCGAGACCATGTCCTGACCGACGCAGCCGCAGCAGACGCCGTTGGCGTCGAGGATCGGCCCCAGGTAGTCCCAGAACTCGTACTTCTTAACCATCCCCTCGCTTTCCCAGCGCCTGACCTGCTCATCCAGGGCGTATAGCAGTTGCTGGCCCGTGGTGGCCCCGGCGAAAGCGGTCCGCTTGAACAGCGTGCCGCCGAAGCGGCGCTGATCGCGGAAGCCTTCGACCGTGCGGTTGAAGGGGACGCCCATCCGATCGAGCAGGTCGATGATCTTGGGCCCCCACTCACACATCTCTTTCACGGGGGGCTGGTGCTGCAGGAAGTCGCCGCCGTAAACCGTGTCGTCGAAGTGCAGGTGTTCGTTATCTCCCTGCTGGCGGGTGAGGTTGTTGACGCTGTTGATCCCCCCTTGCGCGCAGACGCTATGCGAGCGCTTGACCGGGACCATGCTCATCAGGTCGACCTGAATGCCCAGCTCCGCGAGCTTCATCGTCGCGGCCAAACCGGCCAGTCCGCCGCCGACCACCATCACACGTTGCGCTGCCATGACAACCTTCCGGGCTAGTAGCAAGGGGCCCGAACCGGGCCTGGGAACTCACAGCCTTCGTGTCTGAATCTCAGATTTGAAATATTTGAAATCTGAAATCTGAAATTTCAAATCTGAAATTCAATCGGGACCGCCACTCACTTCGTCGCTGCCTTCTCTTCGGGGGACTTCTCTTCGGGGGCCTTCTCTTCGGGGGCCTTCTCCGCTTCTTTCGTCGCCGGCACCACGGGCGTGCTCGCTTCAACCTTCGCGGCCGGCGTTACCAGCTTGGCGTCTGACTTCGCAAATCCCAACAGGGCACTCAAGCCCACGATCGACAGGCCAATTCCAAACGCCAGACAGACATAGTCGGCCCGTCGCTGAGCGGCCGGCGAAATCCACACGCCCCACGTGATGCCCATCGTCCAGATGCCGTTGGCCAGGTGATAGACGCAGGCCAGCACCCCGATGGCGTAAAAGATCTGCGTGCTGGTGCTGGCCAGCGCGGCAGCCGTCGAGGCCGCGGCCTGATCGGGCTTAAAGACCGCCCAGCCCGAGCCCAGCCACGCTCCCAGATGATGCATCTGAAAGACGTGCACCATGATGTACACGAAGGCGATCATGCCCGTCACGCGCTGCAGCGTGTAACGGTAGTTGTTGGTGAAGGGATAGTTCCCCGTGTTCGACAGCCCCCCCTTGATGATCACGACGCCCACGATGGCGTGGAACAGCAAGGGCAGAAAGATGAAGGTCCACTCCACGAACGGCAGCGCCGGTCCGAGCGAGTGGATCATGTTCACCTGCTGCTGAAAGAAGGCCGATCCTCCCAGGATCGAGGCGTTCGTCAGCAAGTGCACGCACATGTACGCGCCAACGGGGATCAACCCCGAGAGCGAATGCAGCCGGCGGATGAGAAACTCGTTGCGAACCAAGAACGACGACTGGGTCGCCGTCGGAGAGGACTTGAGGGCCGCTTCCACGAAGGAATCCTCTGTTGATGTTGGAGCGGACGGGGCCGATGCGCGGCCAAAGCGGAGTCGAGCGTGCTGCAGAAAACGCAAGGATAGCCGTCGCGCCAGCGGGCTCCAACTCCGGCCTCAACCACCCGTAGAATATAGGGGCAAAGAATCGTTTGGCAAGCCGCGCGGCGCGAGGTACGGAATGCATGAAACGCAACGCCTGCCTGTGCGTTTTCGCTCTTCGCATCGGCTGATTTCGACGCCAAGCC
>Ga0335397_10003679_pt1 | contig 20418 bp, 14 predicted proteins | sample MAT04_FD_205740 | JGI IMG/M metagenome (GOLD analysis project Ga0335397, IMG submission 205740) | Freshwater microbial communities from Lake Fryxell liftoff mats and glacier meltwater in Antarctica - MAT-04 (spades assembly) (version 2) ... | reverse complement strand
CTCTAACTTCGTCCTCAGTTAGATGAGGCTTAACGTAACTAATTCGGCTCATGAAGTCTAGAAATTATGAATGAGTTTTCAGCTTAACTTAAATAACATGTGTGGACGCGAATTGGTATCAGTCAGCTAGATCGAATCCAGAGCATCACCATTACTCGTCTGGACGGTGGAGTTGAAGCCTATCGAAAAACCTACTACTTTAACGTCAAAGAAAATGGCGCACTGACAGGTATTCCCTCACCCTTGCAACAGCAGCTTGGCACCAACCTTCCGAAAGACAATAATTACTGTGTTGAGAAGGCAGGGAATGAGAGAACAGGCGATATCTTGTCCTGTCCAGTCATGTTAACTCCCACCTCGCAAGCAGGAGACTACATTTTCAAAATTGAAGTGTTCACCCGATCGAATGCCCAAGCATCTGCTAATGCGCCACAGAATCCACAGGCAGCCGTCACGAAAGTAACCGATACAATTGCCATCCAATCCCCTGAACCGATTCCGGTGATTATGGACTTTGCCTCTACAGCACCGCTCTATGTCATCCCAAGCAGCAACCCTCAGGCTCTTTCTAAGACGAGTTCTCAGGCTCCAGGAACACCGTCTTCTGTCCCGCCTGCGCCTCCGGTAATGTTGAACTGGGCGATCGCCAATCCCCAGCAAATTCGGGAGCTAGCGCTGGTTGGTATAGCAGCGGACGGTACGATTAGCAGCCCACTCCGGCGTTATTCCTTTACTCAAGGCGTGCCCCCAGAGTTGCAGCAGTTTTGCACCTTAGCCACAATCTTGACGTGTCAAGGTGTGCCCACATCTGTCCAAACCTACGGAGAGTATACTTTTCAGCTTAGAGTTACTCCAGTTCGAGTGCCGATGGGAGAGCCAACCCCAGCCCCGATTGTAGCCATGACTGCCACCATTAAGGTGCAACCTCCTCTTCCAGAGATCAAGTCTTTTACAGTGAATGGACAAAACATTGAGAACCAGCCGAAGTTGACCTACACCTTAAGTCGGCAGCGATCGCCCTTCTTCCTCAATATTAGTTGGGATACCCAGGACGGAGAAGCGCAACTTCTACCGGCTCCAGGTGTTATTGATCCGGCAAGTTCGTTGCTGTTTCCGGTCAGTGTCCCTAGCCAAACTACCCTAACGCTGCAAGTCACCAACGCTGCCGGACAGCAAGATAGCCGAACGGTTCTGATTGAAGTCATTGAGTTTGCTCTACCGCCTCAATCGCAAGCCCCATCGAGTGAATCAAGTTCTGATATCCTTCCGCCCCCACCGCCGTCCCCCATCAACGGAGACGGGAAAGTGCCCCTTGAGTTACCCCCTCGCCCGGATTGAGCAAGCTTTAGTCTCAACATTCACACCTGATCTGCTTCTAATAAAACTCTATTGCAGCTTTACACATTCTCTTCTGTGGGGACGGTAGCATCCGACTGCTCGATCGCCCGAATTGCCGCTTCGGGTGAAACTCCCTGCTCGATCACCGCTTTGATCCCTGGCAGGTATTCATCCATCATGGCAACGTTGATGTAAACGAGGCGTTTGATCAGTGCAGGGGATAGCCGATCGCCTTCCACATCAATGCTGGTTTTGTAGCGGATTTCGCCGTCATTGAAGTCGAGTTCAAAGTTGCCGATCGTCATGCCGTAGTTGGCGCGGGTGAGGAAGTGGGCGATCTCGCTGCGCTTTTCTTCGGGTGTACCCGCTGGACAAACAGAGTAGAAAACAAATTGATTCTTTTCCTCTCTGGCTTGGGCATAGCAAGCCCATTGACCATTTTGGCCTTGAAATGCCAGTTGTAAAACTGATTCTCCTTGCAGTTTGGTGAAACCCCAATCGTCTTCAGTGAAGAAGTTGAGTAATTGCTGAAGGATGGTTTTGGCTTGGGGGGCTTTCCAATCTTTCGCTAGTGCTAAATCAAACTCTTGAATGAGCTTTGTGATTTCATCTAGATTGAAATCAGCAAAGCCCTTGAAGAAATGGGCAATACCATCAACCACTTCAGCCGTAGCTTTTTCAGTTACAGTAAACAGGTTGTTTTGGCTCCAGTCTTTGAAAAAACTTGCCAGGGCATCGGAAACTGGATCTTCGACCCCGTTTTCGGCAGCTTGGGCAAGCGTTGTAGGGCTGAGGTAGTCCCAAAGGGTACGATAGCCTCTTTCGCCATCTTCACAAGTTTGCCTTGCAGAAAGCAGCAACCAGTTTTCTGTGAACAGTAATGGGTGATTGGGTTGTTCTTCACTAAGCTTCAGAAGATATTCTGCGGTATCTTTGGGGTTTGCTACATATTCTATTAATTGAAATGATAAAAACGAGTTCAGACTAATTTTTAGTTCAATATTTAACTCAGGAATAAATTCTAGTTCTCTGAAAGAACTTCGCATTTCCAGAGTTAAATTGAATAAGCTCTGATCTTCAACCTGTTGGTATAGCTTCAGCCAGTCATCTTAGGACAAGGGGCTTAAGCCCCTTGTTGGCTGACGTGCTAACCTGCGTCCTAACGTTTGTGACGACGGCTATATATTCCTGGATTTACGGAAAAGGTAAGGAAATATTCGATCTGATCTTCTGCTAAATTGGTTAGTGTCAAGTTTTGAGTATGGATGGTTAGCAAAAAGCCTGACGAGGCATAAAACCCTAACGAACTATTGAGATTTTCACATTTTGTAGAAGGTTTCATTTAATCTGATTCGCCAAGAAACTTTTTGAATTTTTCATTTGCGTAAGATGCACAGTTTGGATTGTTGACAGACTGGATTTGATAAAAACCACTTTCCAAGGAAATTAATGCATAGACACCTAAGCTTTTGAAGATTATTTCAATCTCTTCCCCACTATCATCACAATCGAAGCTAATGATATCTTCTAATTCAACTAAGAAATTCCAAACATCAGCTTCGCTGTTATTAGGTAATTTGGAATCAATGTAAAATTTTTCAGTTGACTCACCTTGAAGAATCAATTGAAAAAAATTTTTGAGCCACATAGGAACATTTTTATCTTTGCTTAATCCATTGCTTTCAAGCAATAAATCTATTTGGTCAGCCATATTACTATCAAGCCTTCCAAGATTATTCACTTTTTGATATAGTTCGGTAATCAGACCTGACAAAAGTAAATTATCCATGGATTAAGTCTCCCAAGTCATCTTCCTTATAGGGCTTAGTTGCATAAATTAGGTGTTCTCGTTGGGAACATTGTTACAAGTTGCCATTTACCCAAACTGTCTGGTTTGAAGATAGCACAGACATGATTCGCTTTCTCGCGAATCAGTTTTGTCTTTGTTGGATCAGAAGGATCAAGCTTGTATGAAAAACCAGCCCCCTGCATATCCAATGCAACAGCAGCTTTCTTTTTCGCAACACCATTTCCTTTGAATCGATATTTGGGATCGCTGTATAATTCCCCCCAGGCTTTCTGAATGGCATCTGAATGCATTTGATGAGTAGAAAACTTGCTGGAAACTTCTTTTTTTCCACTTTGCAAAAGATTTAAGTGAAAATCAGGGTTGGTATGTGCGCCATGATCACGATAGGAATGTCCACCACCACTATCCGCTCGTTGCGCTGCCTCCTTATACCTACGCCTTCTTGCTCTGACATTTGTTACTAAAGTCTTGCTGGCAATCATAAAAATTGCAAATTGATCACCAGACTTTGGCTCTGCTTCAAACGTATTAATCCAACGATAACGAGATTTTATGGGCATTAGTGCCGCTAAGATGGCTGGTATAGGCATTCCTGCTGCTTCTAAAGATTTAGAAATTGCTACTGCTTCAGCAAGTGCCTGTGGCATTTCTGCTGCCTTAGTAGCAGTCTCTTTGCTTCCCTTTTCAGCGGCAGTTTCTCCGACTTCCTTCGTCCCCTTCTCTGCTCCAGCTTCAACGCCTTCCTTGGCTCCTTTTTCAGCCCCAGCTTCTACCGCTTCTTTAGCACTCTTCTCAGCTCCGGCTTCTACTGCTTCTTTGGCTCCCTTCTCGGCAGCGGTTTCGGCGGTTTCTTTCGCCCCTTTTTCAAGGGCTTCTTCAGCAACTTCCCCTGCGGCACCTTTCCCAGCTTTCTTAGTCAATCCCAGCAGTTCCTCTGCAAAAGCCATGAGCTTACGACCAATCGTGCTCAAGGACTCTAATAAAGTTTTTGCTGCACCACCTGCCTTACTCAATAACTTACCAATGCCTTTAACTGCATCCAGAACATAGCCACCCACTTTTGCGAGGGCTTTGAACGCCAAACCTAGTGCTTCTCCTGTCCAGTCGAGAACTTTTGCAAAGGTTTGCAGGACTTTCATTGCGCCTTTAGCAGCCGTCGCAGATCCAGCAGTAAGGATGCCAAGCGCTACCTCAAAGGCGATCGTGCCTGCCAACCAGCCCACCGTTTCGCCCATCTCGCCTTCAGCACCGTCCTGCATCATAAACTCACAGACCTTACTCGCTAAGGTTCCTCCTGCCTCTTGGATAGCATTTTCCACAGCACCCCAAGCATCCCCTAGCTTTTGCATCAGTTGTTCAAAGGTTAAGCCCTCACCACCGCTAAAGGCAGCTTGTATCGCAGGCATAAAACCCTGAGCAACTTGCTCGGCGGGTGGTTGCAGTTCTCCAGCCATCTGCTGCATTCGTTGCCCCATCTCAGCGTTTCGGGGCTGATTACCCGTTTCTTCCACAGCAGGACTGGGTGCTCCAGTAGCGGATACGCCAGCAGGTTGCATGGCTGGTTCTGGGACAAGCGCTTGAGATGCTGTATCGTTCAGCCAAACAACCAAGTTACTCAAGCCCTTTAATCCTTCGTACACTAATACGAAAGGATCGGTCAATCCTTCCCATATTCCCTTAAGTAGCCCTTTAGCAAAGCCTAGTAAGAAAGCTGGACTACCGCCACTGATAATCTTTGCCAATTTGTTAGTTACCGCCACTTTAGTAGCAGCAGGTTGCGCCTTCATCCCTTGCAAGAAACCCAGTACCCCAGTCTTGAGCATAGGCCACAGCAAACCAAACATCGGTAACGAGGGGGCAGCTTGCAGAATGTCAATGACGACATCTAGTAGAAAGTCAATGATCGGAGCTTTGTAACAGTCATCCAGTAGTTGCCATGCAGAACCCGCAAGAATTACAGGGATCATGCCAGGATTGACGATCGCCAATGCCAAAGAACTCAGAATTCCAGCATAGGGTTTAATCTTGGCTGCTATTTTGGTAGAGGCTTCCTGAATCGACTTAGCAACAGCTTCAAAGGTAGTTTGTCCCCACGTTACTAAGGTTTGTAGATTCTCAGATAGATCTTGCACTAAGGAACGAGCCATACTTAGTAACGGTACGCCCGAAATGGCTCCTAGCAAGCTGAGGACTGACTGACTGAGTTGCGTGACCTGACTCACCAAACTGGTGACAGTAGACTGCACCCCTTGACTAAAGCTTTGCACTGCCTCTAATAGTTGGGGTAGGATCGTACTCCCCATCTCTTGGTGTGCTTTTTTAACAATGTCTTTATCGCCCTTGTTTGCCAAGAGCCACTCACCCATTTGTACTAGCTTAGGCACTACCTTGGCGATCGCTGCAAACATCCCCACAGGAGAGAAAGCCAGCAGCACCATACCCGCCTTCTTCAACGGTTCAATCACTGGGGCAAAGGCAGTTTTGATAGTCGTCCAAGCTTCCGATGCTTTGGTTTTCAACCAACCGAGAACACCCTCAGATCCATCTCCCCCAATTCCAAGCTGCCCCTTCACCCAATCCCAAGCCGCCCCCAGCGTATTCCGAACTGGGGCACCCCACTCCCAAATGGTGGTTGCTAACCCTTTCACAGAATTGAAAACGTCCCCTGCAACATTCATCAAAGTGTCAAATACAGGAGCAACGATCGCAGAGGTGACTGTCTGGAAAACCTCACTAACCTTGGCAAAGGCAGATTGAACTTGCTTGACTACAGGGTTATCCATGAAGGCTTGCCCCAGGTCACGCAGTTTCTGGATGCTGTCAGTAAAGGCAGCACAGGAGGCTGGATCGCTTTTGCCTAAAGCCTGAACACCAGCAAACACTTGAGCAAAGCTACCTTGCAGCGTTGCTACAACATTGCCAATATTCGCTCCTGAAACTACTCCAGATAGCCAGCCCTTGATACCTTCCTTGATTTTGTCAGTGAGGAGTCCAATCGGACCTTGACTGATCAAATTGGCTAAACTAGGAGCCACTCTGGCAACCAGCGCCGCAAAAGCCTCTTTGCCCATCGAAGCCGCTTGTCCAGCCTTATCCCCAACCCATTGAGCACCTGCACTTGCTTCATCCCCAACCCATTGAGCACCTGCACTTGCAGTATTTTTAACATCATTCCAACTGGGGAGTTTCTGAACCGTTTTGTTGCTTTGGGGGGTAATAGTGGAGGCGATCGCCTTGGTCTGAATCTGCCCCTCCTCTGCTTCACAAGCTGCACACTTCATCTGCACAGTGGGCAGATTCTTGTTGTTAGACGGTTGAGAGTGGATAATTGGCTGGGAATCACCAGCAGAGGTTGCTTCTGAAGGCGAGGGAGGTTGAGAGATAACCCGCTTAGTCTGAATTTCCGCATCAGTATCTAAGTCATTTTGACTTTGATACACTTTTTCCGGTGCACACTGCACATACTTAATACCAGTACCTTGAGTCAGTCCATGCTTAGTCGTGGCATCATAGGTGTTGTTCTCTGTGTCTGCCTTAGTAACAATGTCATTGAAGATCTTGTTGGCTTCTGCTGTACTTTTTCCAAGAAGTTTCGTGTGCAGATTTGTGAAGTTCCGTTTATCAATTTGAATGTGCCCATCTTCGTGAGTATCCAATGCGCTGTAAAAACGTGCCCATTCTTTTTTGACTGGTTCGCACTGTTGGTTAAGCTCAGTCCAAACAGGCATTGCTTTTGTTTCCGTAACGAGAATATCAGCTTGGTAGACAATTTCATCCGAATTGTCATCAGCCTGATAAAACTGAAAATCACGTTCTGGCTTACAGGTTACACTACCAGCCTCACCCTTTCCTTGTGAGGTTAAGTTCGTAACAGCTTCCGTGAGGGTTTTTCCTGAAGCAGTCAGCGTAGCAGCTTTTTTATTAATCTTAGTAGTGCCTTTTTTGGGGGGCATTCCGTTTGGTGCACGCTGAACATCAATACTGCGCTGAAGCGATGCTTTGATGCCATCGGGATCTTTTTTGTTCTGTACTGCCCCCGTCTGCTGCACCACATGGGTCAACTCATGGGCCGTCAAATCATTCTGACCAGGTGACTTACCTGCTCCAAAATAAATATCGCTGCCATGCGTAAATGCCTGCGCTTTCAGTTCCTTATTCATCTGAATTGCAGACGTGTCGGTATGCACCCGCACCTGGCTAAAATCTGCCCCAAATCGGGGTTCCATGTGCGATCGCACTTCATCCGGCAATGCACTCCCTCCACCCTTACTGTGATTCAACTGGCTCTCTAAATCAGTGGTTTCTGGGGATTTGTCCTGGGTGGGGGCGATCGATCGCTGAATATCGTCTTGTTCGTCTTCAGCCTGACGCTGCACTAAGGGTGTAATCGAATCGACCAGGGATTTTGCTTGAACCTCCTCTGTGTCTTCTTCACCTTCCTCGGCTTCCTCCACTGCTTTTTTTTGAAGAAGAGGTGAGCTTGGTTCTGGCATTGCCATCACCTGAGCAGCAACTTGATCCGCTTCTTGCTCGTATTGATCCCCCGGTGCGCCAACCGTTAGTTTGGTTTGGACTGCTTCTTGCTCTTCCTCTGGTAAAGGTTCTCGCTGCACCAAACTTGATAAAGGTTTTGCTTGCAACGTTTCTTCACTCTGTTCCTCTTCAGGCTTTTCCTGCCGCTGTAGCGGTTTTGCCTGTATGGATTTGGCATAGGCAGGCTGGGGAGTTCCCGGCAACATCCGGCTTAGCTTGGCCAGAGTGTCTACCGATCGCCACTGCTGGTAACCCCAGCCGTTTGCCGAGGATGCGTCTTCAGCATCTTTAGGTTGGCGTTGAAGGGGAAGCGAGGGTGAATTGGGCGATCCATCTGCTTCTGGAGAGGCGGCTTGATTGGCACGTCGTTGCAGCAACCGATCGAGGTATGCTTGCTCTGCCGCCGTTGTAGCAGCAGATTCAGAAGATGGCTTAGGTTGCAGGTAGAACGGATCAGTAAAGGGACGAGGCGAAAGGGCGCTCTGCGGCACCGGGGTAGAGGTCGCAGTTGGTTTCTTAGATTGGAATTGCCCCTGTCCGCTCATCGTTCCTCCGTGTTACAGATAATTTTACCCTGTTGGATAGTTAGACTGCTTGATCAACTTCGGCTGCTTTTAAGTTATACCCTAGCCACCAATAATGACAGTCAGACAACCTGCTGCGATCGCATTCGGTGCATGGATTCCTTCAAAGATTGTATCCCCCATTCTGCAAGCAGGCAGACCATTAATTAGAACCGTTTGACTGCCCGTAATAACTACCCCAGGAGCCGGAGTTGGTAGCAACGATGCACAGGCATGAATAGAAACTCCTTTAGCCGCTAATCCAGCGATCGCATCTGTTACCCGTTTTGTTTCATCCAGGATTGTTTTTTCCTCGTTGGTTTTTGCCACTCCTTCACCCGGAGTGCCAGTCGCTGCGGTGGTTACGAGTTTAGCTTTATCGATAGAATCTTGTGCTTCTTTAACAGTTTGCATCAACGCTGCCAAATCTGCCGCAGAAATGCCACGCCATGACTGGAGAGACCCAATCAGAACATTTGTGCTGATAGGACTTCCCGTTAAAATAGGCGGCAGAGGGTGAGTAACTGGATCTGTAATACGTGCAGCGAATTGACTCATGTCAGGTACTTTCCATGGGTTCTAAAGTAAAGCTGGATGTAGAGCGTGAGGATGTAGCATTTAGACCGAGCCTAACCATATGTTTTAGTTCAGTTTAATCATGGCTCCTTTTATGGTGATCATACCGGTGGCGCTGATATCAATGTTTCCTTTTGCTTCTATGTTCAAATTTCCAGTTGAGCTAATTGTAATGGTGCGATCGCTATCCGTTAGCTGAATTTGGTGGCCTCCTTTTGTTTCGATATAAACGCCCGCTTTGCGTCCGCCCTTGTCTTCCTCAACAAATTGAATTTGGTGCCCTGTACGGGTTTTGAAGGTTCGCAGTCGCACTTTGCCATCCTGGACATTGTTACTAACAGTGTTTGGCGGTGCATCTTTCCCATTCCAAACGCCGCCGATGATGTAGGGACGATGGATATCACCATGCTCGAATCCGACTAGTACCTCGTCGTTAATTTCAGGTAGGCAATCAAATCCTCGGCGATCGCCTGCTCCCATCCCCACCACTCGTGCCCAATTGCTGGTGTGGTCTTCGGTCAAAGTTGGAAATTTGACCTTGACTCGGCTTAAGTCTTGCGGGTCTTCGTTATCTGTCACGATGCCCACCAGCAGCGTATGCCCCGGTTGGGGGCGAGATGCGGGAGCCAGCATAGCGAGCAAATCACCACTCCGTAACCCCCGGACGCTAAATTCGGTCATGTAAACTCGCTCAAGGTAAGAATGGCGCGTTTCAGTGATATAGTACTTGCCGTCATAAGGACCCATTCCCTCCAGTTTCACCACCCGTCCGGGTCGAATTTTTGGGTTCCCTTCAGCTTTGGCATCGGCATAAACAAACTGCCCTTCTAATTCATTGCACAATGCCTGAGCCATTAAATCTGCCTCTTTGGGAATAAAGAGGGGTTGATCAACGACTATCATTTTGTGCTTTGCCGGTAGCCCGTTGAATTTGGTAGTCGTTTCGCTACCTTTGCCGCTTTGGATTTCGGTAATCACTTTCCCGGCTTGGGCAATGGCGACGATCGCCTTCTTTTGGCTATAGTCCCAGGCGCGAACTTCTACTTCCTTCACCTGCTCTAGACTGGTCATCCGCACCTTAAAGCTGTGCATATCAGTGAGCCACTTTAACGGCAGTTCCTCCGTATCCGCTTTAGGATTGCGAAAAAAGAGCTTGCCATTTTGCACAAATAACTCAAAGCCAATACGTCCCGCTCGTTCTCGCAGAAATTCCATATTGGTTTGGTTTTCTTGAAAAATATAATCGTGCGGAATCCCGCTTTCATCAACGCTTCCCGGTTTGATTCCGACTTCACCAATGATTTTTTTGACAATATCAGTATCGGTCATATTCTGAAAGGAGCGGTTGTATCGTCCCCGATGTAGACGATGGGAGATATCATAGCCACGCACCACTACAGGAGCCTGAGTGCCCTCATTAAAATGTGTCTCGATCGCTGTAATTTCCCCTTCAATAACTATCCCCTTTTCCTCTTCGCTAAAGTCAGAGGATGCAGTGGTGCTAGAGGTAAAACCAATTTTTACCAATTTACCAATTTGCAACAAATCTTTGTATTGCCAGGGTTTATCTTGCGATCGCCCTGATGCGTAGTCGTTCTTAATTACTAAGGTAAAAACACTTGGCAAGTGCAAGCTTTCTTCTACAACAATTTGTAAAAGATCTTCTTTCAGATTTGCGGGAGCTTTCTGACCGTCAATTTTTATATTTGCTAGTGCCCGATAGCTTGCTGTTGCCATATTCACTCCATCAATCTGTTTACATTTTTAAACGAGCACTACCCTGTAACTTTGCTTGTAAGTTATATTTGACGCGATCAACAATTGCTTGCTTCAAGTCGGTACTCGGTTTTTCTTCATCTGCTTTCTTTAAGACGAGGCTATCAATCACTGCACGAACAGGAGTTCCATTGGGTAGAAATAGCGTTAATTTGTAATTTAACTTTGCAATGAAACAGCGCCGTAAATAAACTTGACTGCCCCAAACAAATCGATAGATGGGAGTACGCTTACTTTCTTCTAGGGGCTTAGGTGTGGCTTCCGTAGAATTGGGGCTAGAATTTTGATTCGAATTAGATTCTCCCCTTGGCGCAGTAGTTGCAGCGCCAGCGGAAGCATTAGGTGATGAAGATAGTTGATCGGCAGAGCCAACAAATTGAACGGCTGATCTGAAAGCTTGAATATACTTATTCACAACATTCTCGCCAGATTCATAAGTGTCAAATAAAATCTTGTTGATCGTAATTTTTTCTGCATCTACATAGGAAAAACTGGGTTTTGGCTGTCCTTCTTTTTCTGTGCGTGATCCTGGACTATCTTTGGTTTCTACGGCACATTCAAAGGTAAGCTCACTGGGGTTGAACATAAAGTAAATTTTGGGTACATCTTGATCCAAAGGAAGCAGTATGGCTTTCACTAGTGTGGAGCTATTGGACGATTGCATTAACTTTCTCTCTCCCGTTTATCTGATTGATTTTCACTTGCTCACTTGTCTCAAAGTTAATAGTGTGTGAAGCCTGAGCCGTGTCGCTCCCGTTCTAACTCCAGTCGTTGGCGAAGCTGATTATAAACCTCTCGCATCAAGTTTTGGAAATGGGTTTCTAATGCTGGGTCAGGGCTGGCGCGGGCAGACCCTGCGGGAGAGGAGCGATCGCCCTGTTGCGGTTGGGGTACGACAGGGCTATACCAGGAGGGGCAGCCAATAAATTGACCGGACTGCCGTTCGCGATCAAGTTCTAGCTGTTGCCGAATCGCGCTATACATTTGTTTTGCCAAATGGTCTAGGTCTTGAGGATTGATAGTATTACTGGCAGTTGTTGAAGTGCCCGTTGCAGTAGCTTGAGTGGGAGTAGCGATCGCCACAGGTGACTCAGGGGCAAGAGTAATGAATTCTGTGTCAGCTAATGATTCAGTAGGGCTAACGGCCAATTCCTGTTTCTGAACGTCAGGCTCATGTCCGCCTTGGGGTTCAATGCTTTGTTCTAGTAACTGCGAAAGAGTAGACCATGTAGTGAGACTGCTCTCGATGGGGGTAGGGGGCTGATTCGATGGTGCGATCGCTTTCGCTTCAGAATTACCGGTTCGAGAGACGAGTGCAGAGCCATCTTCTAGCGATTGTGTATTCTGTGGAAGATCTTCTGGATGATCTTCTACTGGATGATGCTTTATGGGATGGGATGGAGGAATAGGGATTGCCAGTTCTGAAGGCGCTGAGGATGCTGAAGCGAACGGTTGGACTATTGGCGTGGGTGGAGTACTGGCGTTTAAAAGATCTGTCAGGCTAGACCAGCGCTCAGGGACGTTACCGGGTTGCTCGTCTGGAGATTTGGCCGCAGGCGGTTGAAAGCCAGAGAAACGTTGATCTGAATCAGCAATGGAAGTTTGGGCGATCGCCTCCTCATTTCCACGTTCCATCTGTCGTTGTAAGGGTGGCAAATTAGGTGATACGAGCGGTTTATGAATTCCCAATGGTTGTGTAAGGCGTGGCTCATGATGTAGCCAATGGGTTGAATTAACAGGTAATTCAAAAGAGGATGAATTGTCAGTCTCCAGTTCTATCGGTTGACGAGATAGCTCAGATACATCAGAGTGATTAGAAAAATTAGAGGTTTCTGGTTGTTTATCGTCAGGTGCAAAGAATGGCTGAAGGGATGGCTCAGGTATTTGAGCTGTAGACGACGATGGCAGATCAGTGGGCGTTATTGCCTGAGATTGAGTGTTCCCTGAAGCGATCGCGTCCGCAGCAGGTGCAGGAGGTTCTGTCGATGCGGCTAAAGCAACTGGCTCTGCAATGGAAGGTGTGACTATACTGGGTTCTGCCTTAGTTTGAATGGCATCAACTACAGGTGATGCAGCCGTTGGAGTTGCTGCGAACAGTGGCGAAATCAGATCAGAGGATTCGGCCTGGGGAGCGATCGCATTGGGCAGCGAGGGTGTTAACACATCAGAGACATTCGTCGGTTGGGAACGCTCCTCACGCTGGGGTTGAACAAGCGGTTGCAGACTTTCTGTGGATTGAGTCCGCTGATCATCTTGAAGGGGATGGTCAGAAAATTGTGGTGGTACGTCCGACGGTGAAGCGGGCGGCTTAGCCTGAATTTCAGGTTGGGGATCGAGTCGTGCAAGGTCTGGAGATTGGGGTTGCTGAGGGGTTTGAATCGGATATTCCAGCTCGCGTTGTAAAGACTCCACGGGTGCCGTTGCCTGCTGTAATTCGCGGTGGGGAATCTCTACTGCTGGGATTGGCGATTCATCTTGACTCTCAGGCTGGGAATCGGGTTGTGTAATTTCTGGAGGCAGCGTCTGCTGATCAGCTGGCAGCGAAGATTCCACGTCGCGTTGTAGGGATGGCGATCGCTGAAGCGAAGGTTCGCTCTGGTGCGGTACTACGTCCGGTAGTGCAAGCTGTTGACTATCTGGAGGAAGATCAGAAGGCGACAATACAATGTCTTGAACGGTGAGTTCTCTATTGATTTCACGCGCTTGAACAGCAGGGCGATCGCTAGAAATCTCACTAGAAATCTCGCTGGATACCGTTTGTGATGCTTCTGGTGCAACGTCGCCTGTGGATGCCGTAGGAAGATCTGGGGAATTGGGTAGCTGTGATTCTACGACCTCGAATTTTGCATTGGGCGTATCAGTTAAAGCAGGTGCTTCTGAATCGTCATCTACAGCTAGCAGGGAAGCAGGGCTGGCTTGTACTATGGAGGTTTCGACTGTAGAGGTTTGGGCTATAGAAGACGGAGCGGATGAAGTAGGCAATCGCTCATCCTGGCTTTCATCATTGGTCTGGTCAGGATAATCTTCAAACAGTTCATCTCCTCTATCTGAAGAGGAGTCTACGGATGCTTGGTCGCGATCATCAACGTCCCAACCCAAATTCTCATGCCATAACCTGGCTACAGGGTCAGGTGACAGATTTAGCAAAGACGCTTGCAGAAATGGGCTTAAGGGCGGTGGGGCTGATAGAGGTTGGATGGTGCTGCCCAACGGTCGTACTGATTGTCCTAACGGTGCTGTCTGCCATGTGGAATGCGATCGCTGCGACCCAAAGCCCAGAGGATGCAACAACCGCGATTCTAATCCAAGTGATGACAAAGACATGGGTTAAAAAATGAGAGAAATTGAACCGATCCCAAGGGGACTCTAAGCTTCCCCAAGGAAGTAGCCCCATTCATCTCGGCCAGTGGTTTGATAAAACGCACCACCTCCCGCAGACTGTTCGATCTTGAGTCCTTCATACGCCAGCGTTAACTCTTCAATGGCGGCTGAGTTAGCGTTTGCTTGCAGCGAGGGTGCTTTCCACCCTGTAGGGATAGCACCAATCAACGTCCAGCACTGCATAGTTTCACCGGCCTGGTTAAACAACAGAATGTTGATATTGCGACGTTGATGCTGGGATTGTCCTAAAATTTGGCTAATCCATTTCCAGAAGGTGAGGTCATTGGTGATGCCTCGCTTTAAGGTTACGTCGGTAAACTCGGCTTGCCCTAAAATAATCCGCTGCTGGTTATTCACGCCTCCTTCAAAGTGAGCTTCGCGCTTTAGTTTGACACCTAACCCAGAACACTCACTAAAACAGGCCGTAATCGTACTTTCCATCTCGACATAAAATCGATTGGCGGTGACGTAGTTTAATTCATGGGTTTTGCTATCGGTGGCGGGCATCGCTATCTATCTCCACGGTGAAAAGAATCAGTGATTAAGGCAGTCTGTGAGTGCGATCGCGTTTCAACCCGCGTTCTAATTGCCAGCGCAGATCGGCTTGTAATAATTCATAGACGCGATCGCTCAATTGTTGCAGCAGCATGGGATCACGCAGAATAGTTTCTGCTAATTGTTGGGTTGCATTTGCGGATGAATTGGCCATGGGTTAATTTCCTTGATTAGGGGAGTTTCCGGATCGGAACCAGTCCGGTTTCTCGCAACAATTGCTGCCCTTCTTCGGTTCGCAGCATGGCAGCAAACTGTTGACCGGCTTGAGCGCGATCGCCCTCCTTGGGATAAATTACCTCCAAAACAATGGTCAGAGGATAGTGATCTGAACTAAACGCATTCACATCCAGTGCATATCCTCCCTTGTCATTGCACAGGTCAGTTGTGGGATCGACAGGCTGGCCATTGTTCTGAACTAAGGATTGCACTGCCTCATCAACATCTCCAACACTTACTGCCAGGGGATACACTGAGCACTGCCCAAAGGCTTGGCTCAATAAACCAAAGCCAATTCCTAATTGTGGCGTATCATTCTCAAAATCTTGCAGAATCGCGCCGAACATGCGGTATGCATTCCACTGCCTTAAATCAATTCCTAGGGTTGAACCCTGCGATTTCAAGTTCCTGAATGCTGCGATCGCCTCTTGGTCACGCAATATAGCTTCAGCCAGTCATCTTAGGACAAGGGGCTTAAGCCCCTTGTTGGCTGACGTGCCAACCTGCGTCCTAACGTTTGTGGCGACGGCTATACCTGTTGTTCAAACAGAGAAACAAGTCTCAGGTCATCCGACACATATAACTTCACTGCCCAGTTGTCTAACTCAGCAGGTCTAGTCCACTCATTTACTCTTCCGGTATAAAGCTGGCGCAACTGACTGAGTGAAACCTTTCCCTTCAACTGACTGGGAATACCAGATTGTTCAGTAGCATCGCTAAAGGCAACAAACACTCCCAGGCCATCATAGGCAACTGGAACCGCTATTAAATCACTGCCTAAATCTAATGGCTGCTGATTCAATTGGCTGATTAAGGCAAAATTGGTTTGACCTGATTTGACTTGAGCGATCGCACTCTCTGGGGATATAAAGGCAGGTTTTGGAGACTGACCCAGAACCCGATGACGCTTTCGCAATGCATCAATTAACGCGACGTTTTCCCCGACCAATCCAGTTTTTTGTAAGGCATACTCCCATGAACCTCCGGTTTCAACTACGTAGGTAAACCGCGAAGGTAAAACAACTTGACTGAGGCGACAAGGTGGTAATTCTTGCTCTGAAGCACTTGCTTGGTCTGGGGAACAGGTCTTTGCTGATGATATCAAAGGAGAAGACTGTTGGCTTTTCAGCGATCGCACCCCCCAAAGCGCGATCGCAAACAATATTCCTAGCATCCCCAAAACTGCTGCAACCAGAATCCACCGAGGTAGATGGATTGAATCTTCTGATTTGTTGCCAACAGGTGGACTAACGCTAGATAATATGTGAGGTTCAGGAAGCGTTAGCAGTGCCTCCCGAGCCGTAAAGGCACTAGAAAAGGGCGCTCGTTCTAACCCCAGTAACTGCCGAACGAAACGCTTCAATGGCTGATCTTGAACAGCAATCCACTGAGAATTAATTTCAGGATTAATTGATCTGCCAATCACCGGGTCTATTAAGGTCATACCCGTTAATAGAGAAACAGCAACTTTCCCTAAATCCGTCAAATCTTGCCTGGAAGTTAGCTTTAGGGCGCTTAGATGAGGTGAAATAAACGGTTGCTCCCAGATTCCTAAGTCTTTCACATGCACTTGAAGTTGTGATTCCTTTAATCCCGGCAAGGGTTGGAAATTGACCACAAGCAGGCTATCTAGATTCAGGTTGCCGTGAGCCAGCTCACGCTGAATAGCTCCATTGCCAAGACGAACTCTTTGATTGTGTAAAAACCAGAGAGTTTGCAAGACTTGCTTGAGAATTTCACGCACCTGAGCCGTGGGAACTACGCCTCGTTGATTTACATAGTCTCTTAAGCAAATGCTGTTAGGAACGGGTTCAGTAATTAAGTAACAGCTTCGTTCGGCTGCTTTAGAAGAAGCGATCGAATCCCAAGGCAAAATCAATCGAAAATCTTGCCCTCCGTTAGTCTTGAAATTTAGGTTTGTGACATTAACAAATTGGTCTTTGCGCTCTTGAACTTCACGCTGATTAAACTCTCGTTCTGGCAGCAAATATTCTTTGATCAGCACTTGCTTGTGACTGGAAATTTGAGTGCCCTGATAGAGATTAAATCTTGCAGTTGAAGAGAGATAGAGAGTGCATTGATATTTTCCCTTACGTCCCCTGAGAACAACATCTTGACTTGAAGAAACAGGTGTTTGACTAATGGATAACTGCCCCGTTGTGCGATGGTCTGACGCAAGGTGTTGCGCGGTCTGAGGAATTTGGAGACGAGGAAATTTACTGTCAGGTTTGACGGCAGGCTTGGGCGATTCCTTCCCAATTGGAATTTCAACTGCGGTCAGCTGTTCTTCCGCTACTCTTCGCCCTTGTTGCATGAAAATTTCTTTAGGATGGCGGATCAGATTTTCCACTGTCCTAAATTTGCCAGAAACGATATACAGCAGTTCTGTCAGTCTCACACAGCGTCCTACAACGTCAGCATTACTCAGCAGGCGAAGATCGCCCCTATTTCGCCCTATGATTCGTCGGGATGCATTAGAGTGGTCACTACATCTGCTGCCACGGCTTGAGATCTCTTTTCTTGAATATTAGGGTCTTCTAATTCATTAATCTGGCGGTAAAACTGGTAGAGATAATTCAAATCACACGCAAACAACTTTTCAACAATGGCAGGTGTGACTTCTTCTAATGCACCTAGTCCTGTAATCACTCGTGAAAGCACAATCACAGTGGCATAGGCAGGATTAGATTGCACTCGCGGATCTCGCATTGGCGTAATTTCATCGATCGCTCTGGCAAGGCGCATAATGCCCCGACGATGCAAATTGCCATCTGAGTCCAAATAACCTTTGGGTAAGCTGAATTCAAACTCTGTTTGCAACATGAATTTGGATGATGGCATTGATTGCAATACTACTGCGATCGCACAAATTGTTCAACAGCCATTTCCATCTCTTCCACCTCCAGATCATTTCCTCCTGCACTTACATCCGTGGCAACATAGCTAACCGGCCATGCCCCACGAAACTGAAAAATAGCTTGAGCATCTCCTTCTTGGTCATAAATCGTCAACGAACCATCCCGTAACTGCTTTGCCCAATTCCCAGACTGTACTGCATCAAACCACCGCCAAACCGTTGTTGATTGAGTCATGCCGCGCCGCAGGGTAATGTTGTTGGTCTTGACATTACCAGGAATTTTGGTGCGAATGACCTGTCCCGACTTGGCCTGTCCCCATTGACGAGGAGCTACCTCACAAACCTCGACGACATCCTGTGTGCGCTTGAAACCCCTACATTCCATGAAATAGGCATCAACGGGTTCTTGGCTTCCGTCTAGCTTCAATTCAATGTAAAACCGACAATTGGTAAGGACTTCGGGAAAATTTTCAATTAAGTTTGGCATTTAACAAAAGAGAAAATTTTGTAGGTTGGAGCGAGGGACGTAAGTTGCTGCCCGAAGGGTAACCCAACATCAATTCAGAACCTGCTGATCTCACGGATCATGTTGGAGGAACGCGCCTAATACCCTCATGAACAAGAGTGATAGTTTCGTTCGCCACGTCGTTCGAGCCTGCTTCCAACTTTGGCCCTTCATATTTGGTGGGATAGGCATTAAGCATCTCCCACCGTGCTTTCATACTGCCTGCCTGATCATAAACACTAACAGAGGCTGCTTTACGATTAGATGCCCAGGAAGAATTTCCGCCCGTATCTTTATTACAATCCTCGTACCACTTATAAAGATCCGTGTTAGTGGTGGCAACGACTTTGACGTTAACTTGAGAAAACTTAGATCGAGTAGGAGCTGCCTGCCTCAAGTTAACCGCGTTCTTTGCGGACCCCAGCACTTTATCACCGCCAGCGGCTGGAGTTTCGGCACTGAGTCCAGATACTTCCAGAATTTGCTTGTCGGTTAGCCCATCAGCTTCAAAGTAGAATCGACAACTGACTAAAATTTCATCTTCATTTCCATTCGGCATCGTTCATTCCTTGCTTAGTTGATGATTTTACTTACAAAAACTGTCACTCGATATAGGGCAAAGCGCTCAGCCAAAAACTTGCATTGCTTTAGCTTCGTTGCTTAAACGCCTACCCTATAGCTTCAATGACATCCACTTATACAGATTCGTCAGATGTCCACTGACTGATTCGAAAAACGACAAACTCTGCGGGTCGTACAGGGCATACTCCCACTTCCACATAGAGCCGCCCCAGCAGCATCGTGTCGTGACTATTGATATCCCCATCACACTTCACATAGAAAGCCTGTTCAGGAGAACCACCAAACAGTGCGCCCTCTCGCCACAGTCGTTCTAAAAAGTTGCTAACCGTCCGTCTCACCCGTGCCCATAGGTCTTCATCATTGGGTTCAAACACAACCCATTGGGTACCTTCTTCAATGGATTTATTAATGTAGCTCATCAGACGACGCACACTGATGTAGCGCCATTCTGTTTTTTCAGGTTCTACCAGTGTTCTGGCTCCCCAAACCTTGATACCGCGATTGGGGAAAGTGCGAATACAGTTAATCCCAATTGGGTTGAGTAACTCTTGTTCGCGAAAATTACAGTCATAAGCTAGCCCAATCACACCTCGCGGTGTTTCATTAGCAGGTGCTTTATAAACTCCACGGGTTTCATCAATACGCGACCAGATTCCCATCATGTGTCCACAGGGTGGCACCAAGATTGGCTTGCCAGCATTTTTAGGGTTTGCAACTTTAATCCAGGGGTAATACAGCGCGGCATACATGGATCTCCGGCCAAAATCACCTAGCCACTGAGCCACCTGCTGGGGCTTGAGGCGATCGGGAGGCGTGTCTAGAACCACCATGCGATTTGCCGGATTTGGCGTAGAATTTTCACAGAGGCTCACCATCAACTCCATGATGCCATGGATCTGATCTTGATCGAGCAACCGCGAACCATCAGCCTTACGAGCCTGATAGGCCAGCATTAGATCAGGAAATGCCAGGATATTGATGTCATCAATTTCAAAACTCCCCTGCACCCCGGTTTGATCGTCACGAACTCCCTGCACCTTACCAAAAAACTGATTAGGGCTAAGGGCAGGCAAGGGCGGACTAAGTTCAAATGTACCGTTTACAGGTCGCCGACTTAGCGGCAACCCCCCCTCAGTTAAATCTGTAACGGTCACTATTTCTGATGATCTTTCCAGAGCCTCAACAACGTAGGTTCCCACCTCTGAGCGAACAGCTTGATGCATCGTCAGATGTTCATACCGTTCTAGCTCTTCGTCATTCTGCCGAATAACGACGTTAAAAAACTCCGCAGCAATGGGTGGAGAAATTTCAGGATCATCCGGGATCGATTCGGGTTCACCGGGTTCGATATTAATCAGGAGTCGTCCAGTATCCTCTGGGTTGTTTTTGAAGCTAAATTCTAATGCTCGACGGTTAATGCTGTTTTTGAGCCTGAGAACCGTATTTTCGGCAGGGGATTCAGTAGTAGCCGGTAGCTGTGTGCCAATGCTCATGACATAGCATCGTCCACCGCCGTTCAAGAACCATCCCTGCACCGCAAAAGGAAGATAACCGTAGAGTTTGGTAGATCCATTTTGAAATTCTAAGAAACCGTCCGAGCCCTCACGAGCAAAATACTCCCGGTATTGATCCCATGTGGTGATGAGCATCGGCTTAAAGGGTTCAGCTCCACCCCGAATTGCTTCTGTAAAGCCGATGAATCCTCCGACATTTGTGGAAACCCCTT
>Ga0335397_10003677_pt1 | contig 20421 bp, 16 predicted proteins | sample MAT04_FD_205740 | JGI IMG/M metagenome (GOLD analysis project Ga0335397, IMG submission 205740) | Freshwater microbial communities from Lake Fryxell liftoff mats and glacier meltwater in Antarctica - MAT-04 (spades assembly) (version 2) ... | reverse complement strand
GCTCGGAGGTGCCGAGCGGCAGGTCGAGGTCGACCACCGCCAGGCCCTGCTCCCACAGGGGCGCGCGGGCGACCATCGTGCCCTCGGCGTCGACGACCAGCGAGTCGCCGTCGAAGACCAGCTCGTCCTGGCCGCCGACGGTGTTGACGTAGACCAGGGCCGCGCCGGCCTCGACGGCCCGTCGGCTGGCGAGCGGCCCGCGCAGGTCGTCCTTGTCCTGCTCGTAGGGAGAGCCGTTGATGCACACGACCAGGCCCACCCCGGCGGCCTGGGCCACGGTGATCGGCCCGCCGTCCTGCCACAGGTCCTCGCAGACGACGGTCGTGACATCGACGCCGTGCAGGCGCAGGACCGGCAGCCGGTCGCCGCGTACGAAGTAGCGGAACTCGTCGAAGACGCCGTAGTTGGGCAGGTGGTGCTTGGCGTAGCGGGAGACGACCCTCCCGCCGAGCAGGACCGCCGCGGAGTTCTGCGGCTCGCCGGCCGGGCGGCCCAGCGCCGGCGCCGGGCGGTCGCTGCGGCCGCAGTAGCCGACGACGACGGCGACGTCACCGGCGCCCTCGTCGGCGAGGCGGGCCGCGAGCGCCTCGAGCCCGTCGAGGCTGGCCTGGACGAACGACCCCCGCAGGACCAGGTCCTCCGGGGGGTAGCCCGTGAGCACCATCTCGGGGAAGGCCACCAGGTGGCAGCCCTTCTCCACCGCGTGCCGGGTCCAGGTGCTGACGACGTCCGCGTTGCCGGCGAGGTCGCCGACGGTGCTGTCGACCTGGGCCAGTCCGATCCTCAGCTGCGGCATGCGGCCCAGGCTACGGACGAGCCCTCCGGCCTGCCGGCTACTGGCCGGCGGCGGTCAGCGCGTCGTACTCGGCGTCGGTGAGCTCCACCTGCGCCGCGGCGCAGTTCTCCTCGAGGTGCTCGACCGAGCCGGTGCCCGGGATCGGCAGCACCACGGGGGAGCGGCGCAGCAGCCAGGCCAGTGCGAGCTGGGCGTGGGTGGCGTCGTGGGCCGCCGCGGTCTCGTCGAGGATCCCGCCCTCGCGGGCCAGTGCGCCGGCCGCGACCGGGAACCACGGGATGAACCCGATGCCCTCGCGCTCGCAGTAGTCCAGGACGTCCTCGGAGGACCGGTCGCCCAGGTTGTAGAGGTTCTGCACCGAGACCACCTCGACCACCTCGCGGGCCTGCTCGATCTCGGCGACCGACACCTGGGACAGGCCGAGGTGCTTGATCTTGCCGGCGTCCTGGAGCTCCTTGAGCGCGCCGAGCGACTCCTCGACCGGGACCTGCGCGTCGATGCGGTGCAGCTGGTAGAGGCCGATCTGCTCCACGTCGAGGCGGCGCAGGCTCATCTCGACGCACTGGCGCAGGTACTCGGGGCGGCCGACCTGCTCCCAGGAGTCCGGGCCGTTGCGGGTCAGGCCGCCCTTGGTGGCGATCAGCACGCCGTCGTACGGGTGGAGGGCCTCGCGGATCAGGTCCTCTGAGACGTAGGGACCATAGCTGTCGGCGGTGTCGATGAAGTCGACGCCGAGCTCGACGGCGCGGCGCAGGACCGCGACGGCCTGGTCGCGGTCGGCGGGCGGTCCCCAGATGCCCTTGCCGGTGATGCGCATGGCGCCGTAGCCGAGGCGGGTGACCGGCAGGTCGCCGCCGAGGGAGAAGGTGCCGCTCTGGGCGACCGGACGGGAAGTGGTGGTCATGGGTCCTCCAGGGGGTCAGGGGTCGAGGCAGGGCGTCGCCGCCCGTCGGGACCCAACCGGGTCCCTGTCCCGTCCCTTCCCCCTGACCCCGCCGCGCACCTCGTCCGGCCGCGACGGTCTCAGCCGGCGCGCATCACCGTCAAGAACCGCAGGACCTCGGTACGCAGGACCTCGGCGAGCTGCGACAGGCCGTTGGCCGAGGAGGCGTCCCCACCGGCGCGCCCGTCGACCGCGACGCTGATGCCGTCGACCATCAGGTCCATCTCGCCGATGGTGCTGCCGATGCTGGTCATCACCGACGAGGTCTTGGCCGCGACCGACTGCACCGAGGCCACCTGGGCGACGATCTGCTCGGTGGCGCCGGAGGTCTGGTCGGCGAGCTCCTTGACCTCGGAGGCGACGACGGCGAAGCCGCGTCCCGCCGTGCCGGCCCGGGCCGCCTCGATCGTGGCGTTGAGGGCGAGCAGCCGGGTCTGGCCGGCGATGTGGGAGATCAGCGTGACGACCTGCTGGATCTGCTGCGACGAGCTCTCGAGCACCTCGATGGTGCCGCGGGCGGAGCCGGCCTCGCGGACCGCGGCGCCTGCGGACTCCGACAGGCTGCCGGCCGAGGCGCTGAGCTCGGTCGCGGCCGCCGCGACGGTCTCGGCGACGGACAGGACGGTGCTCTCGAACTCGTCCGCGAGTCGCAGCCGGGTGTCGGCCGCCCCGGCCACCCGTGCGGAGGTCTCGGCCATCGACTCGCGAGCGTCGTTGATGGTCGCCGCGGCCCCCCGGAAGTTGCCAGTCATGCCGTCGAGCAGGAACTGCCGGTAGTAGTGGCCCTGGCTGGCCGAGGCAAGCGAGGCGGCCGACTCGCGGACGAACGCGTCGGTGCGGTCGATGAGGCGGTTGAGCTCGTGCCGCAGCTCGACGAGCTCCGGGTCGTCCTGGGCGCCGGCCACCTGGCCGACGCGGGCCTCGAGGTCACCACCGGCGGCCAGCCGGCAGACGCGCAGCATCTCCTGCACGGACGCCTGATGGACCTCGGTCGTGGTGGCCCCCGCGGCGGTCCTTTCGCCCCGGCGCCTCATGCCGCGACCTTCGCGCCCGCGAGGGTCCAGATGAACTCCTCGTAGGACTGACCGCGGGCCGCGAGGACGTTGGCGAGCATGGCGCTGGAGGCGGCGATCGCGTCGGCGGGGCGGCTGTGGCCCTGCTCGGCGGCGAGCAGCTGGCGGTAGAGCGGGCGGATCTCGTCCAGCGCGCGCGAGCTGGGGACGCGCCGGTTGGAGTGGTAGCCGACGAGCGTGCCCTGCGCGTCGACGCTGGCTGTCACATGGGCGAGGACCCAGTAGTGGGCCCCGTCACCGGCGAGGTTCACGACGTAGCAGAAGATCTCGCGGTTGTCCTTGAGCGAGTCCCACAGCAGCTTGAAGACCGCCCGGGGCATGTCCGGGTGCCGGATCATGCTGTGCGGCTGGCCGACCATCTCCTCCTCCGGGTAGGCCGACACGCGCAGGAAGACGTCGTTGGCGTACGTGATGCGGCCCTGCGGGTCGGTCTTGGTGACGATGATCTCGTCCCGGCCGAAGGTCCGCTCCACTCCGGTGGGACGGATGTCGCTCTGGCGCACGGTGCACCTCCGAGGCAGGCGGACCACAGCGGTGCCGCACCCCGCTCTTCGGCGGGTGCTCCGCGTCGCTGAGCGCCCGGCCGGGCCATCTTGGACCCTCCGGACGGGCGAGGAGGTGAGGACCAAGGACCCTCGCGCTGGTCCCCGGGACCCCCGCTGCGCCCTCGAGGCAGTCGTCCCCGATGCTGGTGGGGCCGGACGTCCGTCGATCCGCGCCGGGGGACCCCGGCCGGCAGGAGCAGGAGAGACGTGGACAAGCAGCAGGAGTTCGTCCTCCGGACGCTGGAGGAGCGCGACATCCGCTTCGTGCGGCTGTGGTTCACCGACGTGCTCGGCACGCTCAAGTCGGTGGCCATCGCGCCGGCGGAGCTGGAGGGCGCCTTCGCGGAGGGCATCGGCTTCGACGGCTCGGCGATCGAGGGCTTCGCCCGCGTCCACGAGAGCGACATGCTGGCCAAGCCGGACCCGGCGACCTTCCAGGTACTGCCCTGGCGCGACACCGAGGACGGCCCCGGCACCGCCCGGATGTTCTGCGACATCACGATGCCGGACGGGACGCCCTCCTGGGCCGATCCCCGGCACGTGCTGCGGCGCGCGCTCGGGAAGGCCTCGGATGCCGGGTTCACCTTCTACACCCACCCCGAGATCGAGTTCTTCCTGCTCAAGGGGCAGCCGGCGCCCGGAGACAAGCCGGTCCCGGTCGACGCCGCGGGCTACTTCGACCTCACCCCCCACGGCGTCAGCCAGGACTTCCGCCGCGACGCCATCACCATGCTCGAGCGCATGGGCATCTCGGTGGAGTTCAGCCACCACGAGGTCGCGCCCGGCCAGCAGGAGATCGACCTGCGCTACGCCGACGCGCTGTCGACCGCGGACAACATCCTCACGACCCGCCACGTGATCAAGGAGGTGGCGCTGGCGCAGGGCGTCTACGCCACCTTCATGCCCAAGCCCTTCAGCGACCAGCCGGGCAGCGGGATGCACACCCACCTGTCGCTGTTCGAAGGCGACCAGAACGCCTTCTACGACGGCGCGGACACGCTGCACCTGTCGAAGGTGGCCCGCCACTTCATCGCCGGCCTGCTGCGGCACGCGGCCGAGATCTCCGCGGTCACCAACCAGTGGGTCAACTCCTACAAGCGCCTGGTGTCCGGGGGCGAGGCCCCGCCGTACGCCTGCTGGGGGTCCAACAACCGCAGCGCGCTCGTGCGGGTGCCGATGTACAAGCCCAAGAAGAGCGGCTCGACCCGCATCGAGGTCCGCAGCCCGGACAGCGCCACCAACCCCTACCTGTGCTTCGCGGTGCTGCTGGCCGCCGGCATGAAGGGGATCGAGGAGGGCTACGAGCTGCCGCCCGGCGCCGAGGACGACGTCTGGACGCTCACCGACGGCGAACGCCGCGCGATGGGCATGACGCCGCTGCCCGGGAGCCTGTCCGAGGCCATCGACACGATGGAGCGCAGCGAGCTGGTCGCCGAGACCCTGGGGGAGCAGGTCTTCGACTTCTTCCTGCGCAACAAGCGGGCCGAGTGGACCGCCTACCGGTCCGAGGTCACCCCGTTCGAGCTCAGCCGCTACCTCCCGGTCCTGTGACCGGTCCGGCGCGGGCCCTGGTCGTCACGCACTCGGCGTCCGAGGGGGTCGGCACGCTGGGCGAGTGGCTGCCGGCCGCGGGCCTCGAGCTCGACGTCGTCGAGCCATGGGCCGGCGCGGAGCTGCCCGCCGACCTCACCGGCTACGACGCGCTGATCGTCATGGGCGGGCCGCAGCAGGCGTACGACAAGAGCTCGGCGGCCTGGCTGCCGGCGACCATGGAGCTGCTGGCCCGCGCGGTGGGCGAACAGCTGCCGACGCTCGGGATCTGCCTCGGGGCGCAGCTGCTGGCCGAGGCCACCGGCGGCCGCGTCGAGAAGGGCGCCGAGGGTGTCGAGGCGGGCGCCCGGCTGGTCGCCAAGCGCGACGCCGCCTGGGACGACGCGCTGCTGTCCGACATCCCGTTCACCCCGACCGTGGTGCAGTGGCACGAGGACGCGATCGTCGACCTGCCGCCCGGCGCCGTGCTGCTGGCGAGCAGCAGCCGCTACGCCCACCAGGCCTTCCGCGTCGGCACCCGCGCGTGGGGGCTGCAGTTCCACATCGAGACGCCGCCGGAGATGGTCCGTCGCTGGGGTGCGGAATACGGCGCGGCAGTCGAGGAGGCCGGCCTGGACCCGGTCGCGCTGGCCGAGCGGGTCGTCGACGAGCTCGAGGAGGTCGGCCTGTGCTGGCAGCCGGTGATGGCCCGCTTCGCCCAGCTCGCTCAGGGGCAGGGCCGGACGGTCCTGCCGCTCGTGGCCGTGGACTCCGCCGACACCGACGACTCCTGGGGAGCTGACCCGGCCCCGTGAGCGTGTTCGAGGGCCGCGGCACGGGTGCCAGCCTGCTGGCCCGGCTCGGTTTCGAGGAGCCGCGGACGACCGAGCAGGCGCTGGAGCAGCTGGGGCTGTGGGTCGACGGCCGTCCGGTGGACGCCGCCGCCGAGGCGGTCGTGACCGTGGCCGCCGGGGTGGCCGACCCCGACCTGGCGGTGCGCGCGGTGAGCCGCCTGCTCGAGGTCGTCGACGACCCCGCCGAGCTGCGCGCCGCGCTGTGCGGCCGAGAGGGCCTGCGCGCCAGGCTGCTCGGCGTGCTCGGCACCAGCAACGCGCTGGGCGACCACCTGGTGGCGCACCCGACGGACTGGCGCTGCCTGCTCGAGGACGAGCTGGTCACGACGCGACCGAGCCGGCACGGCCTGCAGTCGCGGCTGCTTGCGGCCGTCGGGGCGCCCGCCGGCGAGCCGCTCCCGTGGGGGACCGGGGGCGCCCGGGCCCAGCTCACCGGCAGCGAGGCCGTCGACGCGCTGCGTGCGGCCTACCGCCGGTGCCTGCTGGAGCTGGCCGCTCGCGACGTCGTCGGCGCCGTGGCGGTCGAGGACGTCGGCGGCGAGCTCGCCGACCTCGCCGCCGCCACGCTGTCGGCGGGGCTCGCGGTCGCGCTCGCCACGCTCCCCGACGACGCCGCACCGTGCCGGCTCGCGGTCGTGGGCATGGGCAAGTGCGGGGGCCGCGAGCTCAACTACGTCAGCGACGTCGACGTCGTGTTCGTCGGGGAGCCGCTGGACGGCGCCGACGACGACGCGGCCCACAAGACCGCGACCCGGCTGGCCAGCGAGATGATGCGGGTCTGCGGCGAGGTCGCGTGGCCGGTCGACGCGGGGCTGCGTCCCGAGGGGGCGTCCGGCCCCCTCGTGCGGACCCTGGCGAGCCACGAGGCGTACTACCGGCGCTGGGCCAAGACCTGGGAGTTCCAGGCCCTGCTCAAGGCCCGGCCCATCGCCGGTGACCTCGCGCTGGGAGCGCTGTACCTCGACCACATCGCCCCCATGGTGTGGGAGGCCGCCGGGCGCAAGGACTTCGTCGAGGACGTCCAGGCGATGCGCCGCCGGGTGGAGTCGACCCTCAAGGCCGACCGCGCCGACCGCGAGGTCAAGCTCGGCCCCGGCGGGCTGCGGGACATCGAGTTCGCCGTCCAGCTGCTGCAGCTCGTGCACGGGCGCACGGACGAGGCCGTGCGCAGCGGCACGACGTTGACCGCGCTCGAGCAGCTGGCGTCCGGGGGCTACGTGGGGCGCGAGGACGCCCGCCACCTGGCCGACTCCTACCGCTGGCTGCGCATCGTCGAGCACCGGCTGCAGCTGCACCGCCTGCGCCGCACCCACCTGCTGCCCGCCTCCGACGACGAGCTGGGTCTGCGCCGCGTCGCGCGCGCCGTCGGCTACCGCGGCGACGCCGTCACGACCTTCCGTCGCGAGCGCGCCGGCTACGGGCGCGAGGTCCGCCGGCTGCACGAGAAGCTGTTCTACCGGCCGCTGCTGTCGGCCGTGGCCCGCCTGCCGTCCGACCAGGCCCGGCTCACCCCCGAGGCGGCGCGGGCCCGGCTCGAGGCGCTCGGCTTCTCGGCGCCGGCCGTCGCCCTGCAGCACATCGAGGCCCTCACCGAGGGCGTGTCGCGCCGTGCGGTCATCCAGCAGACCCTGCTGCCGGCCATGCTCGGCTGGTTCGCCGGCGCGGCCGACCCCGATGCCGGGCTCCTGGCGTTCCGGCAGGTGTCGGACCACCTCGGCACCACGCCGTGGTACCTCCGGCTGCTGCGCGACGAGGGCGAGGCCGCGGAGCGGCTGGCCCACCTGCTGGCCTCCTCCCGGCTGGTCGCCGACCTGCTCGGCCGAGCCCCGGAGGCCGTCCGCCTGCTCGCCGACGACAACCAGCTCGCGCCCCGCCCCCGGGCCGCGCTAGAGAGCGCCTTCGTCGCGACCGTCCTGCGCCGCGACGACTGGGAGGGCGCGGTCGCCGCCGCCCGGGGCCTGCGGCGCGAGGAGATGCTGCGGGTGGCCTGCGCCGACCTCCTCGGCCTGCTCGGGCAGCCGGAGGTCGGGGAGGCGCTGTCCGACGTGGCCGCGGCGGTGCTCGCTGCGGCGCTGGCGACCGCCACCCGCAAGGTCGAGGCCGAGCGTCGGGCGCCGCTGCCGGCGCGCTTCGCGATCCTCGCGATGGGCCGGCTGGGGGGCCGCGAGCAGGGCTACGGCAGCGACGCCGACGTCTTGTTCGTGCACGAGGCGCGGGCGGGGGCCAGCGACGGCGAGGCCGCCTCGGCCGCGCAGAGCGTGGCCCACGAGGTGCGCCGGCTGCTGGCGCTGCCCGCGGCGGACCCACCGCTCGAGGTCGACGCCGACCTGCGGCCCGAGGGCAAGCAGGGACCGCTGTCGCGCAGCCTTGCGTCCTACGAGGCCTACTACGCCCGCTGGTCGCACGTCTGGGAGGCGCAGGCGCTGCTGCGGGCCGCGCCCCTGGTCGGCGATGCCGACCTCGCCGCGGCCTTCCTCCAGCGGGTGGCTCCGGTGCGCTACCCCGCGGGGGGCCTGAGCGAGGACCAGGTGCGCGAGATCCGCCGCGTGAAGGCGCGCATGGAGGCCGAACGGATGCCCCGGGGGGCCGACCCCAAGCTGGCCCTCAAGATGGGGCCCGGCGGTCTGGCTGACGTCGAGTGGGTCGTGCAGCTGCTCCAGCTGCGGCACGCCCATGAGCTGCCCGACCTGCAGACCCCGGCGACCCTCCCCGCGCTGCGGGCGGCGCAGGACCACGGCCTGCTCGATGCCGACGACGCGGAGGTGCTACGCCACTCCTGGACCCTGGTCGCGCAGGTCCGCAACGCCCTCGTCCTGGTCCGCGGCAAGGCCGCGATCAGCCTGCCGTCGAGCGGCCGGGACCTCGACGGGGTGGCGAGGGCGCTCGGCTACCCTGCGGAGTCTCAGGGAGGCTTCCTGGACGACTACCGGCGGGCCACCCGCCGCGCCAGGTCGGTGTTCGAGAGGGTGTTCTACGAGTGATCGTGCAAGAGCAGGAGCAGGTGCGGGTCGTCCGGGCCGGTCAGACGTCGTTCCTGCTGCGCTCCCACGGGAGCCCCGCCCCAGGCAGCACGCCGGTCCTGCTGCTGCACGGCGTCCCGGAGACGTCCTCCTGCTGGCGGGCCCTGGCCCCCGCGCTCGCGGACGGCCGGCGCGTGCTGGCCCCCGACCTGCCGGGCCTGGGGGGCTCGACCTTCACCGGCCCGTACGACGTCCCGACCCTGGTCGCCCAGCTCGCCGCGCTGGTGGAGGTCGAGGTCCCGGGCGGACGCGTCGACGTCGTCGGTCACGACTGGGGCGGCTCGCTGGCCCTCGGTCTGGCCGGTGCCCGGCCCGAGCTCATCCGCCGCCTCGTCGTGGCCAACGCGCCGTTCCGTGAGGTGCCGCTGCTGAGGGCCGCCCACATCCCGTTCTTCGCGCTGCCCTTCGCCCCGGAGCTGCTGTTCCGCCTGGGCGGCCGGCACATCGTCGACGCGATGCTCTCCTTCGCGTGGAAGGCGCCGGTCCCGCTCCATCCCGAGAGCCGGATCGAGTACGAGGCGGCCTACACCAGCCCCGAGACCGTCCGCGCGATGCTCGGCTACTACAGGGCCGCCACCAGGCCGCGGGTGCTGGCGATGCTGCGACGCCGGAAGCCGCAGGGGGTCCCGCGCGTGCAGGCCGAGAAGGCACTGGTGCTCTGGGGTGCCGCCGACCCCGTGCTGCCGGTCTTCGTCGGCGAGACGGTCGTCCGCGACCTCGGGGCCGACTGCGTCATGGTCACCGTGCCCGGCGCGGGGCACTTCGTCGTCGAGGAGGCTCCCGAGGTCGTCCGGGACGTGCTGCTGGACTTCCTCGGCGACGAGACGACCCCGACGCCGCCGGTCCATGCCGCCCCGCCGGAGAAGGCCTCCGCCGAGCACGATCCGATCGAGCCTGCGTCCGCGGCCGAGCGCCCGGCGAGCCAGGCCCCCGCTGCCGCGGCACCGACCAGCCAGGAGCGTCCGCCGTCCTCCGCGTCCCGCTAGCCCGACCGCCTGGCGGCGGCGGGCTGGCGCTGGACCCACGCGGACCCGAGGTCCTGGGCGGCCTGGTCGCGCTCGTGATCGGCGGCCTGCACCTCCTGCTGCGCCCGCGGACGGGCACCGACATCGCCGCGCAGATCGCGCGGGCCTCCTTCGCGGGTGAGCACCCGCTGACCCCGGTCGATCTGTCCTGGTACAGCGGGATCCACCCCTACGGCTACAGCCTGCTTGCGCCCTACGTCCTGACCGTCGTCGGGATCGGGTTGAGCGGGCTGCTGGCCGCCGTGGCCGCGGCGGTGTTGCTCGGGCGGCTGCTGCGCGACACCGCCCACCCGCGGGCCGGGGCGGCGCTCGGCGGCTTCTTCGCCGCGGCCAACGTCATCTCCGGCCGCACCACCTTCGCGCTGGGCGCGGTCGCGGCCCTGGCCGCCCTCGTCCTGCTGCCCCGGCTGCGAGCCGCCGGCGCCGCCGCCGTCCTGTCCGCGCTGTTCAGCCCTGTCGCCGCGGCGTTCCTCGGCCTGGCGGCGGCTGTGCTGGTGCTGCGCCGGGCCCGCGGCGGCTGGACCCTCGGGCTGTGCGCGAGCATCCCGGTCGCCGTGCTCGCGCTGCTGTTCCCCTCCGGCGGGGTGCAGCCCTACGAGGCGAGCTCCGCCCCGTACGCCGTGCTCGCCGGTCTCGTGCTCGCCGTCCTCACGCACTCGGCGTCGCTGCGCCTGGGCGGGTTCCTCTACGCCTTCACCGCCGGCGCGCTGGTGCTGCTCTCGGACCCGTTCGGCAGCAACATCCTGCGCTTCGGGCTCCTGCTGGCCGCGCCGCTCGTCGTGGCGACCGCGACCGAGCACTGGCGCCTGATCGCGCCGGTGACCGCGGCGCTGATGCTCTGGCAGGTGCAGCCGCTGATCGACGACCTGCAGGCGGCCCGGCCCCCGAGCTTCGTCGCCCTCAACCGGGCGCTGCTGGAGCTGGGCTCCAAGCGGGTGGAGGTCGTGCCGCTGCGCGATCACGGGGAGGCAGCGTACGTCGCTCCCGTCGTCCCCCTGGCCCGCGGCTGGTCGCGCCAGATCGACTCCGCCCGCAACCCGCTGTTCTACGCCGGAGCGCTGTCGGCCCGCGACTACGAGCAGTGGCTGCGCGACAACGGGGTCGACAGCGTTGTGCTGGGGCCCTCGGCCCGGGCCGACGGCGGGGGGCAGGCCGAGCGCGCCCTGCTGCTGATCGGCAGCGTCCGCGGCCTCGAGCTCGCGTGGACCGACGAGTCGTGGACGGTCTGGAAGTTCGTGCCGAGCGAGCCGATCGCCGGGGCGCCGGTGGAGGTGCTCGAGACCGACCGGACCACCGTCCGGCTGCGGTCCCCGGGGCCGGAGGAGGTCGAGCTCAAGGTCCGCTGGTCGCGCTGGCTGTCGGTCGAGGGGCCTGCCTGCGTCGAGCGCGACGGCGACGGGACGAGGATCCGGTTCTCCGCGGCGGGGGAGGCGGTGGTGGGCAGCAGCCTACGCCCGCAGGGGCACTGCTGAGCGCGCCGCACCACCCGGCAACCGCCGAGCCCTAGCCTGCCGAGGTGATCCTCCGGCTCGTCGTCCTGCTGCTGGTGCTGGCCCTGCTCGCCCGGCGCTTCCTGCCGCGCTACCGCCTGACCTGGGCGCTGCCGCTGGTGCTGGTCGGGGCCATCCTCGTCGTGCGGACCGCGGGCTACCTGCTCGGGAGCGATCAGACGACGTCAACCTGACCGGTCATGCTCGGGTGCGGGTCGCAGACGTAGGTGTAGGTCCCGGCGACGAAGGTCACCTCGAACTCCTGCTCGCCCCGCTCCGGCACCGAGGTGGCCTCGTCGACGCCCTCGCCGGAGATCGCGAAGTTGTGGATGGCCGAGAGGTCGCTCACCCGGATCGTGTAGTCCCCGGCAGGGATCGTGGTGACGGGCTCGCCGTCCTCGTCGGTCAGCGCGATCTCGAAGGCGTCGGGCTCCTCCGGGGTGCCGACGGTGCCGAGCAGGACGCTCCCCGGCTCGGGCGCTGACGCCGGCGGCGCGGCCGGGTTCGCCGGCTCGTCGTCCCCACCGCAGGCGGTCGCGGTGGCGAGCACGACGAGGGCGAGCAGGGCCGCGGTGGCGCGGGGGTGGGAGCGGGACACGGGTCGGGCCTTCCGGTCGGACGTGGGGATCGGGTTGGAGTCAGTCTCGTCCAGCAGGGTCACCGACGCCCGGCGGGGGTCGCGCGCGCGGGTGGTGGCGCGCTCCGGTCCCGACGTTGCAGGATGAGGCCATGGCCTCCTACCGCAGCGGCACCTCCGACCTCCCCCTGCTCGGCGAGACGATCGGAGCGACCCTGCGGCGCACCGCGCGCGAGCACCCCGATCGCGAGGCCCTGGTCGACGTCCCGTCCGGTCGCCGCTGGACCTACTCCGAGCTCGACGCCGACGTCGACAGGATCGCCGCGGGCCTGCTTCAGCTGGGGCTGGTGAAGGGGGACCGGCTGGCCATCTGGTCGCCGAACTGCCCCGAGTGGGTGCTCGTGCAGTACGCCACCGCCCGCGTCGGCATCGTCCTGGTGACGGTCAACCCGGCCTACCGCCCGCACGAGCTGGCCTTCGTGCTCACCCAGTCCGGCTCCAAGGCACTGGTGTCGGCCCCGTCCCACAAGACCAGCGACTACCGGTCGATGGTGCAGGAGGTGCAGGGGGACTGCCCCGCCCTGGCCTCGGTGGTGTTCCTCGGGGACCCGACCTGGGACGCGCTGTTGTCGGCCCCGGCGACCGACCTGGCGCCGTACGAGGCCGAGCTCGCCTTCGACGACCCGATCAACATCCAGTACACGAGTGGCACGACCGGGTTCCCGAAGGGCGCAACGCTGTCGCACCACAACATCCTCAACAACGGGCTGTTCGTGGGCGAGCTCTGCGGCTACACGCCGGAGGACCGGGTCTGCGTCCCCGTGCCCTTCTACCACTGCTTCGGCATGGTCATGGGCAACCTCGGCGCGCTCACGCACGCCTCCTGCGTGGTGATCCCCGCACCGTCGTTCGAACCCGCCGCCACGCTGAAGGCCGTCGCCGACGAGCGTTGCACGAGCCTGTACGGCGTGCCGACGATGTTCATCGCCGAGCTGGCCGAAGGCGTCGGCTCGTACGACCTCTCCTCGCTGCGGACCGGGATCATGGCGGGCTCGCCGTGCCCGGTGGAGGTCATGAAGCGGGTCGTCTCCGACATGGGGATGGCCGGGGTGACGATCTGCTACGGCATGACCGAGACCTCGCCGGTCTCGACCCAGACCCGCATGGACGACGACCTGGAGCTGCGCGTCTCGACCGTGGGCCGGGTTCACCCCCACGTGGAGGTCAAGGTGGTCGACCCGGTCACCGGGCTGGTCGTGCCCGAGGGCGAGACCGGCGAGCTGTGCACCCGTGGCTACTCGGTGATGCTGGGCTACTGGGAGCAGCCGGACAAGACCGCCGAGGCGATCGACGCGGCTGGCTGGATGCACACCGGTGACCTCGCGACGATGGACGACGCCGGCTACCTGAGGGTGGTCGGGCGGATCAAGGACATGGTCATCCGCGGGGGCGAGAACATCTACCCCCGCGAGGTCGAGGAGTTCCTCTACAGCCACCCCGACGTCACCGACGTGCAGGTGCTCGGCGTGCCGGACGTGAAGTACGGCGAGGAGCTGCTCGCCGCGGTCCGGCTGCGCCCGGGGGCCACGGTGACCGAGCAGGAGCTGCGGGACTACTGCAAGGGCAAGATCGCGCACTACAAGGTGCCGCGCTACGTGCGCTTCGTCGACGAGTTCCCGATGACGGTTACCGGCAAGGTCCAGAAGTTCAGGATGCGCGAGCAGGCCGTCAGCGAGCTCGGGCTGTGACCGAGGACCTGCCCGACCTGGGGCTGACCACCGACGACAAGCACTGTCCGGCCTGCGGCAGCGGTGACTACTGGCTGTCCGAGGTCGAGAAGGAGTGCAAGGCCTGCGGCACGACGTGGATGTCTGCGTGGTCGCTGGCCCTGAATGACGAGGACCAGCCCGGCGAGGCCTAGCCGCGGTGTCAGGGGCGGTTCATGACCAGCACCTCGTTCACGCCCCGCCGCGGAGTGGGTCGGACGAGCTCGCCGTAGCCCAGGCGCACCACGACCTGCGGGGCAGGCATCCCCAGGACGGTTCCGAGCTGCTCCCGCAGCTCCGCGACGTGCAGCGGGCCGTTGAGGTAGGAGGCGGCCAGGTGCTGCGTGCGCGCCCGCAGGAGCAGTCGCTGCATCGCCTGGCCGGCGCGCAGGACCGCGGGCGTGCTGTCGTCGGGCGCACCGACCACGAGGACGACCGCGGCGTCGCGACCGGAGGTCTCCAGCGCCTCGGGGGCCATGGTGCGGGCGGCGCCGCCGCGCAGCAGCGTCGGCTGGAGCCAGGAGCGGACCGCCCCGATCCCGTAGGCGTAGCCCGGCACGCCGTCGTGCTGACCGGTGTCGTTGCGGCGGGCCCACTGAGCGGCCTCACGGCGGAACTCGCCGTCGGTCCACAGCTGCTGCTCGGCCTCGAGGTCCAGGCGGATGAGCTCGTCGCGCGCCGACGCGTCGAGCACCGTGACGAAGGCACCCTCCCTCGCGGCCTCGGCCACGAGGCGGTCGACCACCTCCGACGGCACGTCGCTGCGATCGAACGGGCCGCGGTGCGTCCCGCGCAGCGACACGGCGAGGCGGAGCTCGGCGTCGATGTCGCGTCCGATCGGCGGACCCTCGACCAGCAGGCGCGCGAGCAGCTCCGGCAGGTCGGGGTCGGGGCACAGGTGCACGTGCGACCCGTAGCCGGCGCCGGCCAGCGCGAGCCGGAGGTTGAGCAGGGCGGCGCCGCACGCCAGGACGGCCTCGCGCTGGGTGGGATCGACGACGGGGAGGCGCCGGCTCTCGTCGACCAGCAGGGACAGCGTCGCGGTGTTGTCGTCGTGCACCTGGGCGGTGAAGCGCCAGGGCTGGCTGTTGTGCTCGCTGGGCGCGAGCGCGGCGTGGGCGACCGCCCAGACCAGGACCTCGCTGATCCGGGCTTCGGGGGCCAGCCCGCGGTGGACCACCTGGTGGGGCTCGTCGGCGCGTGTCATGCGGGCGATGGTGGATGCAGGGCCACCACGCCGCCAGGGCCGGCTTCCCCCTCGTAAAGGGACGTTCGACCCTGCCGAGCGGACCCCCGGACCGGCATCATCAAGCGGTGGAGCGGCGGCCGGGCACGTGAGCCCGATCCAGACGCGGGAGACCCACCTGTCCTGGCTGGTGCTGCTCGAGGACCGCGTCTACAAGGTCAAGAAGCCGGTCCGGACCGAGTTCGTCGATCTGTCCACCCGCGAGGCGAGGCAGCGCAACGCCGAGGACGAGGTGCGGCTCAACCGCCGCCTGGCGCCCGACGTCTACCTCGGCGTGGCGACGCTGGCCGGCCTGCCCGGCCTCGACGAGCCGGTCGTCGTCATGCGGCGCATGCCCGAGGACCGGCGGCTGGCGCTGCTCGCCGCTCGAGGGGACGACCTGGCCGAGCAGATGGGTGACCTCGCCCGACGCCTGGCGACCTTCCACCTGCAGGCGCCCGTCGTGCCCCGGGCCGGGTCGTCGGCCGCGGTGCTGGCGCTGTGGGAAGCCGGTCGGGTCCAGCTCGGGGTGCACGGGCGCGGGGTCCTGGACCCTGAGCGGGTCGAGCAGGTGGCCGCTCTCGGCGCGCGCTACGTGACCGGCCGGCCGGGTCTGTTCGACGGCCGCGCCGACCGCGTACGCGAGGGGCACGGGGACCTGCTGGCCGACGACGTCTTCCTGCTCGACGACGGGCCGCGGGTGCTGGACTGCCTGGAGTTCGACCTCGCCCTGCGCGCCGGCGACGTCCTGTCCGACGTGGCCTTCCTGGCGATGGACCTGGAGCACCTGGGCCGGGCCGACCTGGCGGAGGTGCTGCTGAGAGTCCACCGCGCCGAGATCGGCGACGACTGGCCGCCGAGCCTGGCCGACCACTGGGTCGCCTACCGCGCCTGGGTGCGGGCCAAGGTCGCCTGCCTGCGTGTCGAGCAGGGCGGCGCCGAGCAGGCCGCGCAGGCGCGGGACCTGCTCGATCTCGCGGTGCGCCGGATCCGGCGAGCGACCGTGCGGCTCGTGCTGATCGGGGGAGCCCCCGGCACCGGGAAGTCCACGCTGGCAGCCGAGCTCAGAGACAGGACGGGTTGCGAGCTGCTGCGCAGCGACGTGGTGCGCAAGGAGCTGGCCGGCCTCGAGCCGACCGCCTCGGCGACCGCGGCGCCTGGCGAGGGGCTCTACGCCCCCGAGGCCACGCAGCGCACCCTCGAGGCGCTGCTCCGGCGCGCCCGGGAGCTGCTGGTGCACGGCCGCTCGGTCATCCTCGACGCGTCCTGGGCCAGTCCGGTCTGGCGCGAGGCCGCCGACGACCTCGCCCGGGAGTGCGAGGCCGAGCAGGTGCGCCTGTGCGCGGTGATCCCCGACGAGGTCGCCGACGCCCGGCTGCGCGCCCGCACAGGGGACGCCTCCGACGCGACTCCCGAGGCCGCGGCGTGGCTCCGGGAGCGGTTCGCCCCGTGGCCGCAGGCGCGCGAGGTGGCCACCGACCGGCCGCCGGCCGAGCTCGCGGACGAGCTGGCCGGCGAGCTGCTGCACACCTGAACCCACCCACCCACCACCGCGGTGGATCACCGCAGGAGGGCCTCGACCTCACGGGCGATCTCGAGGTCCTCGCGGGCCGTGACTACGACGGCGCGCACCGGCGACCCGGTGGCGGTGACGTCGGCGTCGCCTCGGGCCGCGGCGTTGGCCGGGCCGTCGACCCCGACCCCGAGGTAGGCCAACCGGGTGCCCAGGTCCTCGCGCAACCCCGGCTGGTGCTCGCCCAGCCCGCCGGTGAGCACGAGCAGGTCGAGCCCGCCGGTGGCTGCCGTCATGGCCGCGACCTCGCGGGCGAGGCGGTGGACGAGCACGTCGTAGGCCAGCGCGGCCGCGGCCGACCCCTGGGACCGGGCCGCGAGCACGTCGCGCAGGTCGCCGCTGGTGCCGGACAGCCCGGCCAGCCCGGACCGGTGCTCCAGCGCGTCGGTGAGCTCAGGCTGCGTGACGCCGTGGTCGAGCAGCCAGAGCAGCAGCCCCGGGTCGATGCTGCCGGAGCGGGTGGCCATCACCAGGCCGGCCAGCGGCGTGAAGCCCATCGTCGTGTCCACGCTGCGGCCGTCGAGCACCGCGCACAGCGAGGCGCCGGCCCCCAGGTGGCAGGACACGACCCGCAGGCCGTCCACCGCCAGGCCGGCGAGCTCGCCGCCGCGCTGCACGGCGTACGCATGGGACAGGCCGTGGAAGCCGTAGCGGCGAAGGCCCCACCGGGCGTTCCACGCCGCGGGCAGCGCGTAGGTCGAGGCGGCCGCCGGCAGGGTCCGGTGGAAGGAGGTGTCGAAGCAGGCGACGGCCGGCACCTCGGGGAGCAGCCGCCGAGTCAGCGCGATGCCGGCCAGCGACCGCGGCTGGTGCAGGGGTGCCAGGTCGGTCAGCGCGGTCAGCTCCTGGACCAGGGCGGCGTCGACCCGGGCCGGGCCGGCGTGGTCCGGCCCGCCGTGCACGACCCGGTGGCCGATGGCGTCCACCGGCCCCGACCGCTCCAGCAGCGCCTGCACGGACGTGATGTCCGCCGCGCCCTCCCAGCGCTCGACCGTGGTCGAGCCGAGGGCCGACCCGTCGTCCAGCACGGACAGCTTGAGGCTGCTGGAACCGGCGTTGACCACCAGGACCCGCACCCGCTCAGCTCCGGACGGCCCAGTCGCCGAGCACCCAGTCCCGGACGTCGGGGAGGTCCTCGAGGTGCTCCACGATGTAGGTCCGGTGCTCGGCCAGCCGGTCCTCGCACCACTGCTTCAGCTCGGCCGAGCCGGGCGGCGTGCGGCCGGCGTTGTTGATCGCGTCCATGACCAGGTGGTAGCGCGACGCCCGGTTGCGCACGACCATGTCGAACGGCGTCGTGGTGCTGCCCTGCTCGATGAAGCCGCGGACGCGGAAGCGGTCGGCGTCGGGCCGTCCGTGCACGAGCTGGTGGATCGCGCCGGGGTAGCCGTGGAAGGCGAACACGACGTCGGCGTGGTCGGTGAACAGCTCGTCGAACGCGGTCTCGGACATGCCGTGGGGGTGGTCGCGTGGACGGGTGAGGCTCATGAGGTCGACGACGTTGACGACCCTGACCTTCAACCCGGGCAGCCGCTCGGCGAGGATCTGCGCCGCCGCGACGGTCTCCATCGTCACCACGTCGCCGGCGCACGCGAGCACGACGTCGGGGTCCCGGTCCGGGGACTCGTTGCCCGCCCAGGCCCACACCCCCGCCCCGCTGGCGCAGTGCCGCTCCGCCTGGTCCATCGTCAGCCACTGCAGCTGTGGCTGCTTGTCGATGACGATCACGTTGATGGCGGACCGCGACCGCAGCGCCCGGTCGGCCACCGCCAGCAGGCAGTTGGCGTCCGGGGGCAGGTAGATCCGCGAGATGTCCCCTCGCTGCGTCAGCACGTTCTGCAGCAGGCCCGGGCCCTGGTGGGAGAACCCGTTGTGGTCGTTGCGCCAGGCGGTCGAGGTCAGCAGGACGTTCAGGCTGGGGACGGGCACCCTCCACGGCAGAGCGTGCGCCTCCTGCAGCCACTTGCCGTGCTGGATCGTCTGCGAGGCGCTGACCATGGCGAACGCCTCGTACGTCGCGAACATCCCGTGCCGGCCGGTCAAGGTGTAGCCCTCCAGCCAGCCGTGACAGCTGTGCTCGGACAGCACCTCCATGACCCGGCCGTCCGGTCCGATCGCCACGTCGTCGGGCCCGACCTGCTCCATGAAGGCGCGGTCGCTGGCCTCGAAGACGGCGCCGAGCCTGTTGCTGTTGGTCTCGTCGGGGCAGAACAGCCGGAAGCTGTGGGGGTTCGCGCGGTAGACGTCCCGCAGCAGCTCGCCCAGACGCCGGGTCGACTCGGCCCGCTCGTGCCCCGGTCCGGTGATCTCGACGGCGTAGGCGCGGTGGTCCGGCAGGTCGAGGTCGAGCCCCGCCCCGCCGTTGGCGTGCGGCGATGCGCTCATGCGCAGCGTGCCGACGGGGTTGTTGCGGCGTACGACCTCGCTGGGCGCGCCGTCGGCGTCGAACAGCTCGTCGGGCCGGTAGGACGCCAGCCAGTCCTCGAGCAGCGCCAGGTGCGCCGGGTTGTCGCGCACGCCCGAGAGCGGCACCTGGTGTGAGCGGAACGTGCCGCCGACCTGCACGCCGTCGACGACGTCGGGACCGGTCCAGCCCTTGGGACTGCGCAACACGATGAGCGGCCAGCGCGGGCGCTCGACCGGTGCGGTGCCCTCGCGGGCGGCGCGCTGGATCAGCCTGATCCGCAGCCAGGCCTCAGCCAGGGCCGCGGCGAACCGCTCGTGCATGCCGGGCAGGTCCTCGCCCTCGACCTCGAGCACGTCGTAGCCGTGGCCCTCCAGCAGCGACCGGACCTCGGTTCGCGGCTTGCGCGCCAGCACGGTCGGGCCGGAGATCTTGGCGCCGTTGAGGTGCAGCACCGGCAGGACGGCGCCGTCCCGGGCGGCGTTCAGGAACGAGATCCCCTTCCACGAGCCCTCCAGGGGCCCGGTCTCGGCCTCGCCGTCACCGACGACCGCCAACGCGATCAGGTCCGGGTTGTCCATCACGGCGCCGAAAGCGTGCAGCAGCACGTAGCCGAGCTCGCCGCCCTCGTGGATCGACCCGGGTGTGGTCACCGAGACGTGGCTGGGGATGCCGCCGGGCGTCGAGAAGCGGCGCACGAGGCGCACGAGGCCCTCGGCGTCCTGGGTGACTTCTGGGTAGATCTCGGTGCAGGTGCCCTCGAGCCACCCCGCGGCCACCAGCGCCGGACCGCCGTGGCCGGGGCCGGCGAGGTAGAGCACCTCCTGCCCGGCCTCGCGCACGAGCCGGGAGGCGTGGGCGTAGATCAGCGCCAGGCCCGGGCTCGTGCCCCAGTGGCCCAGCAGCCGCGGCTTGACGTGCTCGGCGGACAGCGGCTCGCGCAGCAGCGGATTGGACCGAAGGTAGATCTGGCCCACCGTCAGGTAGTTGCAGGCCCGCCACCACGCATCGACGGTGGCGAGCTCGTCGGCGTCGAGCGACCCGAGCCGGTCCGCCGTCTCTGCCTCGGTCCGCTCTGTCCTGGACGTCTCCGTCACGCCGGCCTGCCTCTCTCTCACGGGAGGGAGGACCCTCCCCGGCACAGCCTGCCCTGCGGGCGGGCGACAGGGGCAGGGTCGTAGGTCCCGGGGCACTCCTCGCGAGCGGACGGGCGGGCGGGTTGGGCCCAACGGGGGACCGCCGCAGGACCTAAGCCCCTTCCCACGCCCTGACCCTCAGCGCACGCTCGGTCACTCGCCCTACCCCGCGGAGCAGCAGCCATGGAAGTCCCCGATCCCCTCAGCAGGCGAGAGTGCCTCGACCTGCTGGCCAGACGCACGGTCGGACGTGTCGTGTTCACCGAGCGGGCGATGCCGGCCATCCGGCCCGTGCGCTACACGCTGGTCGGCACGCACATCGTGATCGCCGACGCCGAGCCGCGGCTCGCCGACATGCTGGACGGGCAGGTCGTGGCGTTCCAGATCGATCAGGAGGGGGCACGCGACCCCCTCGGTCGGTTCGGCGACCTCAACGGCGGGGGGTGGAGCGTCGTCGTCACCGG
>Ga0335397_10003675_pt1 | contig 20441 bp, 28 predicted proteins | sample MAT04_FD_205740 | JGI IMG/M metagenome (GOLD analysis project Ga0335397, IMG submission 205740) | Freshwater microbial communities from Lake Fryxell liftoff mats and glacier meltwater in Antarctica - MAT-04 (spades assembly) (version 2) ... | reverse complement strand
CAAGCCATTCGATCTGACGGGCCCGCCCCTCTGGCGCCTTGAAGCGATCGAAATCGCGGTCATAGGCGACAGCGAGTTGAAGATGGATGCGTCCGTCACGTGCCGAGTCGATGAGCCGAATGATCGCAGCAACCTCAGCTGGCGGATTGTTGCTCTCTGTCTTCACCATCGCGATGATGCAGGCAGTGTCGAGTGTGAAGCGGAAGGTCACCACGCGGATCGTAGGTGCAGTGCCGCGCTGTGGACTTCGACGAGTATTGACTCCACAGCCCCGATCTGTCGTTCCACGCCCGGTCGTTGACACGCTGCACACGCCAGAAACGTGCGCCACTCACGCTTGCCGACAGGCGCCGGTAAAGCATCCCTTGAGATGAGTGCTGTTCGGGGATACTCGATAATGGTCACGCACCGGACCGCCTCGGATCCGATCGTCGGCCAAGCGGCCGTCTCAAATGAGGACCGGCGTGCGGACGATTCAACGCTCTGACGACGATCGTTGTCACGCACCCTGGGCGTCTCAGCTGACGATCCTGATCTGAGACGCCTCTGGATCGGCGACGGCGGTCGCCACAAGAGCGCCGAAGCGTCCGAACCACGGTCCCCATCTGAGACGGCGCTGGATCAGTCACCGAGTCTGATCTCCAGGCGGAGCTTCGTCCAGACGACGGTCCCCATCGGGTCCGGCGACCGAAGCAGTCCCTGGGCGACGAGATTCGTCGAACCTGAGCTGCCGTGGCACTTTGGCGAGGTGACCATGCGCTTGAGAATGACAGTCTGGCGTCCCACCCTTTGCCGGTCCTGTGACGCGGACGGGAGCATTCCGGGCCGCCAATACGAGCGGTCTTGAGAGGAGCCACGGCCGATCGATACGTGCCGTTCCTGCCATGCGTGGTCGGGTGGGTCAGACCGCTATTTCGTGGCGCGCCGCTTGGGACGCACGAGTGGCTCACGAGTGAGAGTAATTTCTCTTGGGCCCTACATCTGTTTCCGCTGACGAGACTGCGGTGCAAAGCTGCTGCCATGGACCTCGCCAATCGGACTCTCATCTCCCAGCCGATGATGTTCCAGGGGATCGTGCTCCCGGCTCGCTGCGCCTATCTCATCGGTGCCCGCAGCAATGATGGACTGAGAAGATCTGTCGCTGAGGCATCGACACGTTGGGGAGGCATCTCGGAGCCGATTGTTGCTGTTCGAGCGAATGGCAGCGTTGATGGGCTCTGGCGTCAGGTGGTCGAGGTCACCCAGGTGCAGTGCGGCCGTTTCATGCCTCGATGAACGTGATTCGTCACCGATGCGACGGACACACCTAGCGTGTCGGCAACTTCCGCATAGGTCCATCCGTAACCGTGGACGAGGACCACGCTGGTTCGCTCATCGATCTGCAAGCGACGCAAAAGTGTTAGTAGGGCCGGATCGAATTGCTCCATCGGCGCATCGTGACCGTGTGATGGAGCAAAGCGCATGGGACGACGGTCTCGGCGAGCAGCTGTGCAGCCCACCCGCCAGAGATAGCCGGTCAGATTGTCGAGAGATCGGAGACGCTCCCAGTTGGTCCATGCATACTCCAACGCAGCGGCGGCCGCGTCGGAGCCGGAATCGAGGCCGAACCGTGCCATCAGCGCGCGCTTGAGCCTTGCCCCGTCCACTCGCTCGAACTCCTCGAACGGCCGGTCCGTAGCAGTCATCTGCTGCGACTCCGAGAGTGCCATACCTGAGAAAGCCTGCGCACACCTCGAACCTTTCGATCTTTTGACGGGACGCGAAGAAGCGTGCAGCGACAGACCGGCGCCGCCCCCATCAACTATCGCGCGACGGAGAGCCGATGACGATGAAGCGATCTCCGAAATGAAGCCCCCGCTGTCGTTGGCAGTTGTCGTTCCCACTTTTGGGCGGGAGTTGCTTCTTCACGAGACACTGCGTGGTGTCGACGCCGAAGCGGTCACGTTTGGTGGTGGCGGGCTGTACGTGGCGAATGCGGCGTCGAGCACGCCGTCGTCGGTGGTGACGATCGATCCTGTGTGCATTTTGGATACGCGTACCGATGTGGGGATGGCGGGGCGGGGCCGTTCGTGTCGGGCGCGTCGCAAAAGTTGCAGGTGACTGGTGTGGCGGTGCCTGCTGGTGCGACGGGGGTGTCGTTGAACGCAAGCAGCAACTCGGTATGCACGAATGATGATCCTCCTGCGGACACAGGGACCGACGCGCTCATGGGCTTGCTTTGTAGGTGGGCTTCGTCGGTCTCGATCTCGACGCCGTTTGTCTGGGAGCTGGGTTCAGGGTTGGTTGATGAGCGTGTCCAGTTGGGCGACGAGTCCGACCATGCCGAGTCGCGCGGCGGTAGTGCGGCTGTCGGTCAGCAGCGGTTCGGCGCGTTGGTGTTCGCCGCGCTCGATCAGCGCTCGTGCCCACCAGTGGCGGGTGCGTGCGGCGAGCGGCGGTGATCGCAACCCGTCTTCTTCGAAGATGAGCGCGGTCGCAAACAGCCGGTCTGCGTTGTCGTGCTCGTCGAGCAGGTGTGTCAGGCCGGCGAGCATGCGGTCGCAGCTGGCGATGACGTGCGTGGCGCCGGCGACGATGAGTGCCTGGCCGGCCCATGGCTGCAACAGCCGTCGCAGGACAGCGGCGTGGTGCACCGAGGCGGTGGCGATAGCTGCGTAGGCAAGGCACGCGAAGCCGGCGCTGCTGAGATGGCCGCGGCCGACTGCAGCGAAGTCGTCGGGTGCGAGTTCGTCGAGCAGGTCTCGCGCCTCGCCGACCCGGCCGGCCTCGGCGAGTAGCCATGCCAACTGCGCGCGCAACACCGGGAAATCGGGGAGGAACGAAATCAGCTGCGCAATGCTGTCGGCCTGCTCGCTCGCCTGACCGATCTCGACGTCGCGCCAACCCAATTGTGTGATGCATACGAGTTCGAAGTTGGGCTCACCGACTGCCGTGGCACGGATGGCGGCGACCTGCTGGTCGACCTCGCCGAACGCGCCGTCGAGCAGCATGCGCAAGCATTCGAAATATTGGTGAAAACCAACAGGGCCCATCCGGGGGCGGAGTTCGTTGGTGCTGGCGAACTCGGACATGTAGGAGTCGAAATCGTCGCGCCTGCCGAGCTGCAGCGACGCGACTGCCTTGAGCCGGCTCGTCGGCATGCCCGAGCCCGCCTCCGGCAGATCCGCCACGAGCGAGAGAGCAAGTCGAGGCTCGCCAGCATCGAGGGCGACACTCGCGTTGTTGGCAGCCGTCGACTGCTGATAACGCAGCGCACCGAGCCCATCATCATCGTGGCCGACGGTCCTGGCGTTCATTTCATGGATGCGAGCGACGGCATCGGCTCGTTCGAGTTCGGGGTGCCGCCACTCGAGGAGCAGAAGCGCTCCCTCGAGGGCGACGCGACGGCTAGTGCCGTGAGGCAGCAGCGCAATCGTTTCTCGGAGCATCGCCGGGCGCTCGGTGTCGACCTCGGCAGCCGACCCATAAATGAACATCTTGAACACGTCGGCCATCCGTATCCCGTCGCCCAGGGCGCGGGCGGCGTCGAACGCAACGCGCATCGCCGCCAGTGCCTCGGTCGGACGGGTGGCGGCAATCGCGTGCGACCGGGCGATCAACAGATCGCAACGCTGCTCGGGGTCCTGGTCGGCGATGTCCACCAGCGCAAGGCGGTCGAGACCACGATCGACGTACGACAATGCGTCCTCGAAGCGGCCTTGCTCACTGGCGGCGGCTGCTGCCCGAGCGCACCAGGCCGGTGCGGTTGTGGTGCCGGCTGCGGCGTGGTGGTGGGCGAGTTCGTCGAGGTGACGATCGATCGACGACACCCAACGACGCTCCAAGGCAACAGCGACGTCGCGGTGCAACCGGGCGCGTCGAGTGGCCGGGAGCTCGTCGAGCAACGACTGACGAAGCACCGCGTGGCGGAACTCGTAGGTGCCCAAGTCGTCGACAGCGAAGACGATCGCAGCGCGCTCGGCAGCTTCGAGTGATATCAGACGGTCACCGCCGAGTACCGCTTCGACGACATCGAGCTCGAAACGTCTGCCCAACACCGCAGCGATACGCAACGACTCGTTGGCTTCGGGCCCGAGCGCAGTGAGTCTGCGTCCTACGACCTCGCGGAGGCCTTCGGGCATCACCAACGCATCCGGGCTTGCGGCCTGCCACTGGTCGTTCGATTGCACCAGTGCGCCTGATTCTGCGAGATGGCGGAGAATCTCACCGATGAACAGCGGGTTGCCGGAGGTCTCTTGGTGGATCGTTCGCGCCAACGCCCGGCTGGCGTCGTCGAGTTCGTGCCCCGCGGCGGCTTCGAGGAACTCGACAACAGCGACATCATCGAGCCCTTTCAACGCGATCCGCTCGACACCCGGCATCCGTCGCAGGTCGGCGAGCATCTCGCCGAGCGGAAGGGTGCGGTCGACGTCGGTGTCACGGTACGTGGCGATCAGACTGACACCGTCGATCGACGCGTTGGTCAGCTGACGCAACACCGTCAATGACGGGCGGTCAGCCGAATGGATGTCATCGACCACGATCACCACAGGCACCTGGGCGCTGACGTCGCGCAACAGATCCACCAGTGCGTCGCAGGCCATCGCCAACTCGAACGCCGGGTCACCGGCGGCCGGTGCAGCCACGTCGGCCACACGCCGGCGAAGCATCGGAGCCAGGCGCACGAGGTCACCGCCACGACGCTCGATGTGGGCGCGCAGCACAGCCTCGTCGAGGTGCATCACGAGCGGATCGAGGGCTTCGTTCCAAGGGCGCAGCGACACCACCAGATCCTCATCACAGCGGCCCAGCAGCACCGCGGCACCCTGCTCGGCGGCCAGCTCGGCAACTTCGGCAGCCAGTCGGGTCTTGCCCGCACCCGGTTCGCCAGCGATCAGCAACGCCCGCCACTCGTTGTTCTTCCACCCGCTCACGATGCGTTGCACTTCGAGGTCTCGACCAACGAACACCTGCCGGCGGGCACTGTCGAGCGCCGCAGGAAACGCCACGAGAGCCCTGTCGGCCTCGTCTTGTTCGGTGGGCGGCTCCCAGGAGATCGAAACCGTCGACAGCGGATCGGCGAGGCCCTTCAACAACAGGTCACCGACCGGCTCGAAACGCAGAGAACCGCGCGAACCCGACAGCACACGCACCACATCGGCAGCCAACACCTGGCCCGGCTCCGCAGCAGCACACAACCGCGCCGCTTCCACCGCAGGGATGCCATGCCAGTCGCCGTCGTGCCCGGCGACCTCACCGACACTCATGCCGACACGTAGCTGCAAACCGATCGACGGGTCACGGCGGGCGATCCGCCACGTACACCGCTGCAGTTCCGCGCCCGTCACCGCGGCGGCCACAGTGGAGCCGAAAACGGCCATCAGCCCATCACCGAGAGTCTTCACCACCGTGCCGCCCGCATCCTCGACAGCCTCGCTGAGCGCCGCGGTGAGCGTGGCGTTGATGAAATCGGCGGAGTCGTCGCCCAAACGGGTACGCAGTTCGGTGCTGCCGACAACATCGCAGAACAGCACCGTCATCGTGGCAACGCTCATCAATGGCATCCTTCCGTTCGACAACCCGACCTTATTAGGTCAGCTCCGTCGCGTCTCGACCGCGCCCATCGCCGTCTCAGAAAGGGACCGTCGTCCGAACGACTTCTACTGCTCAGGCGCGCCGACGGTCGCTGGCGATTTCGTCTCACTTGACGCTGATGATCTGAGACATACCTCAATCGGCGACATCGGTCGGCACGGCGGCGTTGAAGAGTCCGGGACGCGGTCCCACGCAGCGTCGAAGCCGCCGTTGGCGGCCATTACCCCGATCGGCTGCCAGAATGTACCCGTGGCAGCGCCGAGCAATGACCCACTCTCAGTCTGGTCTGATCGAAAGCTGAGTAGCGGCAGTGACTACTGGCGCCTTGGCGACGCATTGGATGCTCGGTTGCGCTCCGCGAGCCAGACGCAACTCGCGCGAGAGACCGGGGTCTCTCAGGCCACCATCTCCCGGGCGCAGAGCATTCGGTCCCCATTTGGTAGCGCCGAGGAAGCCGAAGCGGCCTATCGAGAATCGGGTTGTTCGAGCATTCACACATTCTCGGCTTGGTGCCGGGAACTCACTCCGGCGTCCGATTCGTCCGCGCCCGACGCGGCCGCCTCAGAGTCCGCAGTTGGCTGGAGTCGATTTGCAATACCGCGTCCTGAGAGCCTCCGCAGGCTTGCTGACACGCTCGACTCGGCAGAGATGCTGACCCCGGCGCAGGCCGCGGAGGTGAGCGGGGTGCTCCGCTGGGTCGCGCTCATCGACGAAAGTCGGCGGCCAATGGGCTGAGGCGATGATGCCAGCGGTCCTTGAAGGTTCGCTCGTCGGTATCCATCCGCGGCCAGCAAAATACGTCCGGTTGTGGACCTTCGTGGGGGCGGTTCCGAAGGCTCAGCTGAGCCGCCAGTCGCTTCGCGATTTCGTCTCACTAACGATCCTCCTGCGAACACTCCGGGGCATATAGCAGGTCGGTGATGTTGATGACTTCCGGGTCAGCGGCTCAGATTCGCGAACGGCAGTCGGCCGTAGCGATCCTTGAACGCGGCGAGCATCAACTCTTCGACCTGGCGGGGCTCCTCGCTTGTCGTCCGCCAGCACACGAGCAACTCGGCGTGGCTTTCGAGCTGCCAGATCAGGCGGCCACCCCAGTGTTCGACAGGCCGGCCGCGTCCGAACTCGCGGTATTGACGCAACCTAGACCGAAGGCTGGTTGCTTTGCCCACGTAAGCGACCGGGCAGTCGTTGACCCCGTTCGAGCGCAACACTGACTCGGCGACCGTCGGGTCCCTCTGTTTGAAATGACCACCGACACTCACGGAATGAAGTGTGGGTGTTCCGTCGGGTCAGCTAGCACGACGTACACGCCACCTTCCGTTGGGACCGCCTGGATGTCGAGTTCGAGCAGCGGCTGAAACCCACTGAAGCCATTGGCACGGAGTCCGTCCACGCTGAACATCGGTAGCCCCGTCAGCTCGCCGACCGGAGCATCAGCAAAATGGCGCTGCCCTGACGCTCGTGCAGCGCCTCCATCCCCGCCGCGAGAACCGCAGCAACGGCCCGCAGATCCGGATCGCCGATTTCGCAGCGGAAGTGGCGAGCTCGACCCGCAATGCCGTGTCCTGCTCGTCGAGCTGCCGGCTGACTTCTTCAAGGTTGATCATGACGACGACGGCCTGAGGCGAGCGGCCGTCGGAGCGCTCTGGGTTCGATATGTCACCTTGATCTCCTCTGCCTCGCGGCGGCTGAACTCGTAGCGCTGACCGTGCTGGGCCGGTGATCGCGCGAACCCGCTCGACGACCGACGAAGGAAGCCGCGCAGGGTCGTTGGTGAGATACCGAGTTCGGCCGCGATTTCGTTGGGAGTGATCATGCACCTGACGATGACAGAGGTCCACAGAAACGGCAAGGTGCTAACAAAGGTCTCTGAAGGTCATCAAGGGTCGATGAGAGCAACCACGAATCCCAGTCAGGCCCGGCGACAGATTGAGGCGCCGAGTCCGGTGAGGGAGTTAGCGGTCGATGATCCAGCAGGCACTCGACCGAGGTCTCGATGGCAGCCGAAGCCGTCCGGTTGGGGATCGACAAACGGACGAAGTTTCAGCGAGCAGACAGTCGACCGCCAGTCACAGTGATTATGCATTGGCCTGTCGGGCCGAAGAAGCGACCGACTTCGCCGGAAGTTCAGCGCGGCGCGAAGCGTTTCGGACTGGGATTATCGCTCGGGTGCCAGCGAGCAATCGACCGATCGGACATGCCGGTTCCGGTCGGTTGATCGAGTCTCGAAAGTTCACCATTCCCGAGGCGGTCGGTGCTTACCGAGGCGCGTTGTTCTCGCCTTTGAATCGCACAGTCAGCAGTAGGCAGCGAACTGCGCGCTACAGGCCCGCAAGCACTGCGGCTACCTCGGCCGCGACGACCTGGCCTCCCGCGTCGCTGAGGTGATACTCGTCGGGGGATTGCAGCTCGACAGATCCAGGGTCCTCGATGCTCTGTCTCTCGAGGATGTCCCATGTATCGACGTAGGTGACCTGATCGTTGGCGGCTGCGGCCTGAACGGTGATGGATCGAATCTCTCCGAGCGCCGCGCTGAATCGGTCGGGTGGTGTTGGGACGCCAACCCAGACGAGTGGGTGGCCGGCACTGGTGATCTGGTTCATCACAGCATCGACCCGCTCGCGATACTCAGGTGCCCACCGTGGGTCGTCGACCTGCGCGACGATCGACTCGTCGGCACGTACAAGGATCTGGCTGTCGTTTCCACCGAATGTTGCAACCACGGGCGTCCCGGCAGGCAACTCGTCAAGGATCTCGGTGAGCTTGGAGGGCCAATCGTAGAACGATGGTCGAGCGAGACCAGATGACTCGACGCCTCGATCGTCCACCTCAAAGCCGAATCGTTTCAAGGGTTCGAGCAGCGCGGCTCCGAATTCGTCGCCGATGACGACCGGTGATCGATTCGAGACGAGCACCTCGTCGTCGACGGCGTGAGGTGGTGGCTGGTCCGCGTGATCGCTCCCGTCGACGCCGCCCACGGGTCCGTCCTCGACGCCGGTTGGCACCGACACAGCGTTGTCGCTGCTGCGGGCGGCCGACAACACGATCAGTCCACCGATCAAGACTGCGACCAACGCTGCTGCTGCTCCCAACAGCCACGGCAGTGAGCGTCGCCGCAGCATCGCCTCGTCCTCATCGGGTTGCTGTACTGGTTCGGGTGCGCAGGCGACGAGATCGGTCACCTCGTCGGGTTGGACGTGAGCAATCGACGAATTCCACCTTGCGCCCAACTCGGCCAGTGCGGCTTCGGGGTCAACTGACATCGTTTGCCTCCAAATCATCTCGAAGACGCCGAAGGCCGCGAGCGAGGTGCTCACGTGCGGTCGACACTGAAATCTCCAACCACTCGGCCACCTCGGTTTGCCGCCAACCAAACGCGTGGACGAGTACCACTACCGTTCGCTGCTGATTCGACAGTCGTTCCAACGCCGGGAGCAACCCTGGTTCGATCTCGCGATCCTCGACCAGACCCTCAACCCTCAATCGCGTAGGAAGTGGACGAGTCGAGTAGCGACGAGTCGCCGACTGACCCACGCGGAACAGGTAGGCCGGCTTGTTCTCGATTTCCTGCAGGCGGTCCCAGTGCTCCCAAGCCCAACTCAACGCATCGACCGTCGCTCCACGACCATCCACCGGTCCGTAGACCGCCACCAGCGCCTGCAACAGCCGGGGTTCGACGTCGTCGACGAAGCGAGCGAACTCGCTCAGCGTTGGTCTCACCGAAGCACTCACACCCATCAACCTTCAGACCCACGAAACCCGCCGGATCGCGACAGCAACTCGAAGAAATCCCGGACACCCGCGTCCGGCTGCGCCGACCCGCCGCTCAATCTCGACCCTCTCGCCGATCGAAGACGAGCCATTCCAACCTGGTTGAGGATTCCGACCGCAGGATCACACAGAAGCACGAAGTCAGACGGCCACGATGTCGACCAACCCGTCCAGTGAAGCGAAGTCGTCGGGGTTCCTCGTGTAGAGCGGAAGCTCAACCGAGCAGGCGATTGCGGCGATCATCAAGTCGACCGCACGTGCACCTCGTGCCTTGCGACCCGCTGCCACGACAGCCGCATAGATGCGCCCGTATGCCCGAGCTGCATCAGCGTCGAATGGCAACGGGGAAAAGGCTGCCTCGGTCCGCTGCAGACGATCTTGTCGACGCGCTCGCTCCGCTGGATCCTTGGCAGCGTGGGGGCCTGCCGCGAGTTCGGCCATCGTGATCGCCGTGACCGCGACCTCAGATGGAAGCACGCTCACGTCGATGCTGTCGAGGTCGATCACGACGGATGTGTCGAGCACGCCGCGCTCGACACGCTGGTCAGGCACGCGGTTCGCTGCTCTGGTCGGCGACGGCGTCGAGATCTCGTCGGAACTGTTCGGCGTCGATGGGCGGAGCTGCCTGGAAGAGCTGTGCGATGGATTCCGCTGTCACGAAGCGAAGGCGCCGCAGCGGGGTGAGTTCACCGACGGGGACGCCGTTGCGTGTGACGACGAAGGACTCGCCTTCGTCGAGGCGCCGCATGATCTCTCCGCTGCTGTTCCGAAGTTCTCGTTGGGTCACGACCTGACTCATCCCGAGCATCGTAGCACGACGTGCTACACCCGCTCAGGAATTTTCACGGGGAAATATAACGGGACCGCCCACAGCTCAAGCAACCTTGCCCGTGGCGAAAGGCACCGAACGAGCGCTCCGTAATCCTGTCGAGCGAGGGAGCATGCGCCGCACCAGAGCCGCACCACAGCCCCACTGCGGCGCTGCAGTATCACGGGCATCACGAACCAAGCCGAGCACCCGGAAATCACGGTCCGTCTCGCGGTAGCCGTGCGGGTTCTGCCCAAGCAGCACCACACATCACGACGGCTCCAAACTCCCTTCGACCCACACTTGATCCGGCACGTTGTGCGCTGATTGTGAACGTGGCGCCACGCTGTCGACGTTTCCGATATTGCCTATGTTCGTCCGATGGTCGTGTCGTATCCAGATGGGTCGCCTGGGTGTATAGGTGGATAGATCGACGGGGCGATCAGCGTCGATGGGGATCCGTTCTGATTGTTGTTCGTTCGTCATGGTCTCGGGCGGTAGAGAGGGTCTCGAAAGGCGTGAACCTCGCATCGGGGCCAGTCAGGCACCCACCGTGATGTATTAAGTGCAAGCCGTAGGCCGTGGAATTCGTGACAGCCGTCGCGTAGACAGGAGGTCGGCGGCGTCTTCGTAACGAGATGACACTCATGGACCCCGACTCCACCATCGACGCCGACTCAGCTCGACAGCGGGCACAAATCGATGATGCCTGGCGGACCTACGGACCTGCTGCACTGAGATTTGCCACTGTGCTCGTCGGACCCAGCGACGCCAACGACGTCGCGAGCGAAGCGTTCCTGCGAGTGACGAAAGCCACCGGCTGGGTCGGTCTCGACAAGCCGCAGAGCTATCTGCTGCGAGCTGTGAGCCGGTCAGCCGCCGACCACCACCGCCAGCGCACGCGCCGACAACGACGCGATCTTGCCGCCGTTCCCGCCGTCGCAGCCCACGACACCTCGGCAGACCTCGATGTCATCAACGCCCTTCGCGGACTGAGCATCGAACAGCGCTCGGCGGTGTTCCTCGCCTACTGGCACGACATGACCGAAGCCGCCGTCGCCGAAACGCTCGGCGTCTCCGCCGGAACCGTCCACCGCAACCTCGCCCGAGCACGCCACCAACTACGAAAGGCCCTGACATGAACGCGAGCGAAGAACGCCAAATCAAATCCGCACTGGACCGCCTCGTCCAACAGACGCCCGAACTCGGACCCACGCCCAGCGACATGGTCGTCCGCCAGCAAGAACGCTCGTCCCGTTGGACTCCACTCGCCGCCGTCGCTGCCGCGACCGTCTTAGTCGTCGGCCTCGGAATCATCGTTGCAAACAGAGACCCGAACCCCAGCACCGCAACGCGACCTACCGACACACAACAGGCACCGTCCGACACAAGACCATCGGCACTCGAAAGCACACCGCCAATCCCGACCTCCGCGCCAATCGCGAGCGAGGTTGCGCCCGATCCCAACGTGGACCCATCGTCACCGGTGGGGGTAACTGGCCAACACATCGGAGACGTACCTGCCCCGGGGCGGCCAGCCTGGTTGAAAGATGGCGAGATCAACCCGCAGGACTTGCCGGAGTGGGGAACTGTCGGTATCGACGGACGAGTCGTGGGATACGTAAAACCCTACGACGTCTTGCTTGGCGAATCAGACGATGTCACCATCTACGGCGAGGATGCCCAACCGATCGGACACTTCGTCGACGGCAAACCCGTCATCGATGAACCCCACGGCGGCGGCTGAGCATCGCCTGCGCCGTCTCCTCGCAGTCGGGAGCCTGGTGCGGCAGACTGCCAACCAGGCGCGGCATTTCCTCGGCCACGGCGCATCTACTGTCATGTGGTGGACGTCACGCCCGAGCGTTCCTGCCTGAGCCGCACCGTCCGGCTACGTCGGTTTGCCGGTGCATGGGGTCGTGGACACGGCGCCCGACATTGACGGTCTCTCGCTCGACGAGATCGCAGTAGCTCTGCTCGCCTTCGGCGGCTGGACTTTCCACGCGGGGCGTTCAGGTCGACCGTACCCATCCAGAAATGTTCACCCCGACCGACGCCCAGACTGGCGCAGAACCGGCAAAGCGCGCGCTGACGGTGAGGTCGTTACCACACATAACACGAGCGCCGTAACCCGGTGAGTCCACCGGTTCCACCCGCACGGTGCGGCCCAAGTTCCGCGTCACGTAATCGCGTTACCCAACCGGCGTTTGGTCACACATCTCGAACGTGGATCGGACTTGGGTTCCGTATGTGTCTGATGGAACTACGCCGCCGTGGCGGGCGTCGAACCCGTTATGAGATCGTCGCTTCTTGTCGTCGGGTGCGTCGGCTTGGCTCTCATGGGATGCGACTCGGACGGCGCCTCGAACGACCAGCCGAACGCAGCCGGAGGGGCGGTCGCCGCTCCATCCACCGAGGCCAGCGGATCGACGACGGTGTCGACTTTGTCAGCAGCATCGAGCCTTCCGACGTCTGTCCCCGGTTCCAACGCCTCGGCCTCGTCTTCGCAAGAGTTGGAGGCGATCGAGTGCGACGGCCCCGGTGCTCTGGCATCGGTGGAGGAACTCATCAGATCGGGTCAGCCGACCTTCGACTACACCGCAGCAGATTCTCTCAAGCAGCAAGTCGAGTGGGCGGACGTGGTCGTGTCGGGCGAGCTGGTCAGGGCCCAACGCGTCGTCACTGGCGACATCGACGTATACACGTCGCTGACGGTGGAGTCCATGGAGGTGCTCGCGGGAAACGGACAGGTCTCAGAGATTCGACTGTCGTCGTGGTGGGCTCATCCAGACCTGGACCCGCTCGCTGAAGCGATCGCGCTCAACGGGGTGAATTTCGTCGGATTCCTGTCAGCCGTCCCGAATGAGTCCGGCAGTTGGTCGCCCGCCGTCGAAGGTCTCGTCTTTGGTTGCGGCACGACAAGCTCGCAGACTTCGTCGTGGTCGGGGCATCCGCCCGAATCGGCCGGAATCTCACTCGATGCACTCGCCGCCGAGGTGCGTGCCATCGCGTCTTCCGGCTGAGCGGTGAGACTCGCGGGTCCGGGACCACTTGCTAGGGCTTCACCTTCAAGGCGAACCGTGTCATGGTTCCGCTGATCGGAGGCACTCGATAACACCGCCCCGCAACGCGCTCACGCCGCCAAACCTCGCGCTGCACCGCGGCCCAAGTGCTGTGCCCGATAATCCCGATCCGAAAAGGTGTGTCGACTGGGGATGGGACGCAGGAGCTATTCGATCAGGGATGATGCTGCGTTCAAGAGGTCGCTGGGATGCCGGCTCGCCAGTTGAAGTCGTTTGCCTCGGCGTGTCGTGATCAGAACGGCACCATTGCCGCCCAAGGAGATTGCGACATTGCGTAGCACGGTCCAGCTGCCTCGATAGCCCCATCCAGTCAGCATGGAAACCCTCGTCGGGGCGACCGACGCGATGTCGGTGGCGGCAATGTGGATCTGGGGCCGACCCAATCCGACATGAACGTCGACGCCTTGGCGAGTGATCGTGTATCGAGCGACGCAGAACCACATGAGCAACGCCGCAGCGCCCAGGAGAATCGCGCCAAGGATCCACTGGTTGAAGAGCTGGGTGACTCCCACGATGGCGAGCACCGCGGCGAGCGGATACGACGGGGCCCACACGATCCGCTCGGAATACAGAGCTTCGGCACTCGGCGTCGCGGACATCGTCATCCCCATCTTCTCGACCGCTTCGCTCATCCTTGCAGATGTTCTTGACGGTGGCGGCCGCACACTCCGCCGCCCGAAATCACGATCCGACATGGAATCAGCGCGCCGCATCGCGGCCCAAGTCCCGCCGCCTCGTAATCCCGTCACCCACCCGGCGGTAGGTGGCGCTCAGGCCGAGCTTGTCGCTCGGGATTATGGGACGTGCGACGTGGGCCGGAGTAGTGCGGATCGATCAGCGCTCATATTGCGATTTGGGAGTGGCACTCTGATTCGGCCCCATTTTCAATGTGTTTGGCATTCCTACTCGAAAGTGGTTTCGGGCGGCCGTGGCACTAGCAGGTCGAGATCGCGTTCGGTGTAGAGGCGATGCTGCCACTCCTCGTTGAGAATGCAAAGCAGGCAGTCGTACGCCGCGCAACTCATTGCGTCCGGCCAGCCCGGGGCGTCGACCGGAGTCGTGTGCACGTTCATCGACTCGTCGGTCAGACCTGCCACCACCGTGCGTACCATTTCAATTCTCTCGGCGCGCAGTGCCAACACTTCGTCGAGCGAAGGACGGGCGGTGCGGTCATTGGGCACCTCTGCATCGTCGGGAATCTCGGTGAATGGTAGATCGAGTGCGTGCCACGGATTCGGGCCGCCGAGTAGCACCCGGCCAATCCACGAGTCGGTCGCAAACAGCAGGTGCCGCAGCGTCTCGATGAACGACCACTCACCATTCACTGACTCGTGCAGCAACTCGGGCGGCAGAGTACGAGCCCGCGCCACCGTGTCGTCCCATAGCTGCACGACAATCGTCCACGCCTCGCGAAACCCGTCGGCATCTGTAGGCCGCATCTTCGCTCGCAACGGATCGCGCGCGTCCAGTTCGTCGCTCTCGAACTCGAGCACCGCTTCGTGAATGTCCTGATTCAACATCGCGGCAGCTTCCCCGTTTCCGCGGAAACTGTCAACGTTTGGTTCAACCACCGCAGGCTTCATGTCGCGCTCGGCGTGATCACGCTCGCCGAAGCCGAAGCCGAACACGACCGCTACCGACAACCAAGGCCAGCTACGCCGACCAAACCAACAAACCGGACCTGACGCGGAAGGCCCGCTTCACTATCGAGCCTCGTTGTCGGGCGACCCAGTCGTCCACGGTCGCGCCGGCCAGCGCGTCACAGATGTGCCGGTCGAGGGCACTCGATAACGCTCACCCCATAACCCGGTTTCGCGGCGAGGACTCGCGCCGCATCGCGGCCCACGCCGGGCGCCCGGGAATAACGCGCCCGAGCCGCTCCCTCAGCGCAGATCGACGACTATGCGCCGCTCGACGGCGTGCCCGACCACCAACTCGGATCTGCCATCGGTGGTGGCGGTGGCTGGCTGAGTGCATGTCCGCGGCGAAGATCACACAGCACGCCGATCTCGGCGATGTGGTGGACATGCTCCGTCAGCATCGTGGCGACGAGGCGAACGACCGGCACCGACTGACCCCAGTGGGCAGGCCTCGGCTCGAACACCGTCTCCGCAGTCAGCCCGTCGACGGCATCGATGAATCTGTCCTGCGCCCTGTACAGCCAAGCAAGCCCAGCGTTGAAGTCGCCTGGTACGTCGGCGTCGTTGAGGTCTGGCTGCGTTCTGTCGAAGGCGAACTGGCGGTAGATGTCCGTCCAGGCGGCGAGGTGGATGACTCGCCACGCGATCGTCGTGGTTGGAAGCGGGTCGGGTGGTGGCCATGCGTCCTCACACACGTATTCGCCGGAGCCCCAACCTCGAACGGACGAACTTCGCCTACGAACGGACCAACACGGCGAGGCCGGTTCCCAGAAGTACTCGTCCTCGGTGACGCCGTCGAGCACCCTGCGGGCATCGAGCCAAGCGTGCCGTAACTGAACCTTGAGCAAGTCCGCGGCGGATGGCAACGACACAAGCCGACACTACGTCGACTGCAAAGCGACCCGAGACGAACGTCAGCCAGAACATGGGCTGCCCGGCACCCCACCTTGTGCCCGGTCGGGATGCTCATCGCATGCATCGCAGCCTCAGCGACGAGGCGCTCAGTATCGCCGCCCGATAATCCTTGCTCAGCTTCGGATGACCCGCACGCTTCGGCCCCATTGCGGTGCGAGAGAATCCCGGAGTCGTTCGGCCGAACTACCAGGTCGTTGAACCGGCGCCTTGCTCAACTGCCTCGTTGCTACGGGCAGTTGCTCGTCGCGTCTCGCGGCGCTGGGCTGTAGCTCTCGGTGTGGCCGTTGGCGGTGAGCGTCAGCCCGGGCGGGTCCTCGGTGAGCAGGATCTCGACGAGCAGCTTGCCGTCGGCGTCGCTCGCATCGGTCCAGGCGGGGTTCGGCGGCGAGCTGATGCGTGGGGTGTTTGCGGACCAGACGATGCCGTTGATCAGGCCGATCACCTCGAACTCGCAGTCGAGATCGAGTCGGTAACTGGCTGGGTAGCCCGGCTCGACGATCCCGCCCGCTGCGATCACGTAGCCCTCGTCGACTGCGTCGACCAGTGCCGGGTCGGTCCCGATCTGGTCGTCGGTCGCTGTGCTGCCGGACGCTGAGAGATCGACGGCGACCAACGTGCGTTCCTCGGGAACGCCTGCTGGAGGATCCGTGGCGCCCAACTGGATGGCGAACGGGCCCTGAGGGAGTCGAGCCCGGTCGACGGCCACGAGGTAGGCCTGCGAATTCGCGTCACTGTTGCATGAGCCGGGGTTGCCGGGGACCACGAAATTGCCGTGCACGATCGCCCGGTCGAGGTCGATGATCACGTCGTCCATTCGGATCTCGCACCCCGATCCGTAGACGGCACCGAACCAGATCACGATCTCGTTGTCGAAGTCGACTGGTGGCCGCGCCGCGGTGACGCCGCTCTGGGTCCACAGCGCCGCGTACTGATCCTCGGTGGTTGCCGCACCAGTCCGGTACGAGTCGCCGGTGCGTTCGGCGGCCAGGAGGCGCCAGCCGTCGCCTGATGTGGGTTGGGGTCCGTCGATCACTGCGTCTGCTGGGTCGACACCGTCGAAGCACACAGGTCGACCAGCGAACTCGGCCAACGGTTCGAGCGTCGTCTCGTCGAGCACACCGACGTACACCGAGACCTGACCGGATGGAACGCTCGCGCTGCCGTTGGGATCCATGCCGTTCGCTTGCATCACCGCGAAGACGTCGCGCTGGAGTTCGCTGAGTTCGTCTTGACCGTGTTCGACCTGGACTGCGACGACGCCGACGCCGGGGAACTCGGCCTCGAGTTCGGTCTGACGCTCCGCCGCGTCTGACCGGAACCCGACCGCGATCCATCCTCGATGGTCACGATCGACCCAGATGTCCCCATAGCCAGGCTGGTCGACCGCCCAGGCGCGCACGTCGTCGATAGGCATCTCGTTGCCGACATAGACGGGCTCGTCACGGTAGAAGGCCGGGTCTGCCTTGATCAACTCGAACCCACCGCAACGAGCCAACCCGTAAGGCAGGTCTCCGTCACCGACTTGCTCACCACCGCCGGGTGGAGGCGTTGTCGAGGGAATCGACGAGTCCCATGCGACTGAGTCCGACGATGGTTCGTCGGAACGCATCGTGTCGCCGCGGTCCCCGCACCCGGCCAACGCGAGTACAACCACGAACACCCCGCAACCCCGCCATCGGAAGTTCCCCATGTCCATTCGACGTTACCGAACCACCGATTGGTTCCATGAGCGTCGGCCCACCGATCTGATTGACACCCCGACTGGCTCACCCGCCCGATAACCCCACGCGTATTCACGTCTCCCGAGCCGGCGCAGGTGACCGACTGCGGCCCAACTCGTGGCACCCGATAATCCCGCCGGCGAAGGCGTTGTCGGATTGGCGCGAGCGTGGTCGGTCCCGTCTCCTCGGGAGGCTGGGTCACGCAAGGAGGCCACCATGGCCGACACCACTGAAACCACCACTGTCCACACCGTCGAGGTCGTCCGCTACGACGACCCGGTGATCATCACCGAACGAGTCGCCGTCTCGGCGTTCATCGCCGGCTACACCGACCCCACCCCTCGCAGCTACGCGACCGATCTTCGGATCTTCGCCAGCTGGTGCCACGACCACGGCATCAACCTGCTCAACGTCAAGCGACCGCATCTCGAGACGTTCGCCCGATGGATGGAACAGGAGGGTCGGATGGCATCAACGATCGGACGCCGGCTGTCGACGTTGTCGTCGTTCTACAAGTACTGCCAGATCGAAGACATCCTCGACAAGAACCCGGCCCTTAATGTCCGGCGTCCCAAGGTGCACGACGAGTCACGCACCCTCGGATTGGACCGCAACGAACTGGGTGCCCTGCTCGTCCAGGCCGGACTCGGCGATCTGCGCGACGGTGCGTTGATGACGCTGCTCGCGTTGAACGGTTTGCGGATTTCCGAAGCACTGAACGCTGACATCGATGATCTGTCGACCGAACGTGGGCATCGGACGTTGGCGATCGTGCGCAAGGGAGGCAAGCACGTGACCATCCCGATCGCGCCTCGCACGGGGCGGGCGTTGGATCTGTATATCGGGGAACGAACGATGGGTCCGATCTTCCTTGGTGTCGAAGGTGGACGCATGGATCGCTACTGCGCGGATCGGATGGTCAAGCGCTTGGTGAAGCGCGCCGGGATCGACAAGCGCATCTCACCGCACAGCCTGCGGCACTCGTTCATCACGGCCGCCCTTGACGCCGGCGTCCCGCTGCGCGACGTCCAAGAAGCCGCATCGCACGCTGACCCCAGGACGACGATGCGTTACGACCGGGCGCGGCGCAGCCTCGATCGGCACGCCACCTACATCGTGTCGACGTTCATCGCCGGAGCGACCCGACCGGGCTGAACTCCTCGACGTGTGTATCCGTTTGTAATACACTCGTGGTGTGGCTGAGTTGTTCGATCTCGACCGGTTGGACGACACCGACCCGTTCGAGATCGACCGACAAGCCGCCCACCTGTTCAAACACGACCCCTACGGCATCGACGACATCTACGAGATTTGGAACTCCGATCCGCTGTTCTACCCAGCCAAACCACCAGGACACTGGTTGATGGTCGCCGAGATCGCCGGTGAGGTGTTGATGGTGCCGCTCGCCCCGTCCGACCACGACGACCCGACCCGATGCCGACCGATCGGCTGCTACCTCGCTGCCAAGCATCTCGCTGACCGATACAAGGAGGACCGATGACCACCAAGAAAATGACCCGACAAGAAGAACACGACTTCTACGCCGACCCCGACAACCAGACCCCCCAAGGACCGGCCCGGCGCCGCACTTCGAAGCTGTCCGAGCTCGTCCCCGTCCGGTTCCCGCCCGAGACGCTCGCCAAGATCCGCGACGCCGCCGACGCCGACGACCGATCCGTCTCAGCCTGGATCCGCCGCGCCGTGGACCGCGAACTGGAACACGGCACCAAGACCGCCTGAACACGCAACACCGACAGCGGCACTACGAGCGTGCGATACCGAGCGATCCGCTCGCTCGTAACGCCGGAAGCCGAGTGAGCGATGGTGCGTAGCGGGGCGGGATTATCGAGCACCTTCCACGCCGTCGGCGTCGACCATCTTTCAACGAGCGCGGCGTCAGCCTTGGGTCCAAGTAGCCGGCGCCAGGCACGCCGCCTTCGGGGGTGACGGGCAGGCGATCTGGTCTTCGGCTGGTTGCGCTGCGACGCTGGCCGGGTGGAGGAGGAGCAGCCGCTGGTCGGTGGAGTCGCGAACGTCGGCCAGGTCGTCAGCGTCGGTCAGCACGTGTTGCGGCCGGCGAGTCCCCATGTCGGAGCGATCCACGCGTTCCTGCGCGGCCTGCGCAACGCAGGCTTAGACTGTGCCGCTCGGCACCGATGACGACGGGCGAGAGCTCCTCGCGTTCATTGAGGGCGAGGTGCCGGTACCGCCCTCTTGCGGCCGGAGCGATCCTGCACGACGTCAGCAAGATCAAGTGCAGGCTCGGCCCGTTCGGCCGAGTTGCGGCCACCGTAATCAGCCCGTGGGGATCACTCGGACAGCCCTTCGAACACAGCAGGATTGATCCGCTGTCGACGTGACTTATCGAACTCGACCTCAGCCATCGGGACAACCCCTACGCGCTCGCTGCGGTGACCCAAGTCGGTCCACGAGATTTCATCGATTCGCCCGCGGAGCTCGGCGGGAATTCGGTAGATGACATAGAACGGCTCGTAGTCGTCGAGCTCGGTGTCGAACAGGGAATCCAGCAGGTAAAGGACGTCGTTCCACTCGACAACGACCGCTCGAGGTAGGTCATAGAAGTCTCGGTATCGGATCGGCGGCCACTCGCTCACGAGATTCGCAGCCCCTTCGGCACCGGATTTGGCTGCAGCGGCCCGAACGGACAAGACCCTGGGCCAAGACAGACGTTGACGTGCTGCTCGTTGAGGACGCCACTACGGGTCAACTCCGGCGCAACGTCGACGGTGCCACCGCCGGCCCGGATCTCCCCTGCCGTACTCGCCCTGATCTGCCCGTGCGGAACTCCGGCTGCGGCCTCAAACACCCACGTTCGTCGGCACGTGGCCATCAGTCGTCCTCGTCAAGCGGTGGCTCTCCAGCGGCCTCCCGCAGAATCGCCTCCAACTCCGAGTCCCGGCGACGACGA
>Ga0335397_10003671_pt1 | contig 20462 bp, 17 predicted proteins | sample MAT04_FD_205740 | JGI IMG/M metagenome (GOLD analysis project Ga0335397, IMG submission 205740) | Freshwater microbial communities from Lake Fryxell liftoff mats and glacier meltwater in Antarctica - MAT-04 (spades assembly) (version 2) ... | reverse complement strand
TTCTCAAGAAATTGATCCGGAGGCCAAGTGACATCGGCACAATGCCTTCGCCAGAAGGCCCGCTGAAGGTACGTACCGAGCGGATGGCTGTTACCCAACATCAAACGCTTTTGAACCATGCCCGAATCGATTAATCAACTTCCCGATCCCGACCCAGCCGCGTTCCGTGGTGGCGTGTCGAAGCCATTCTCAAGCTGCTGAACCTGGAGTGAACGTGCGGAAGGTGGTTATGTCTGTCCGGTCGGGCGTCCCCGCAGGAATGCGGGCGAGTGGTGTGCGGACTCCGCTCAGGCGGACGACGCGACCACTACCTGCCACACGACGAACCCAGAGTAGGCGGCGAGGAGCAAAGCACCCTCCCACCGGTGGACGCGCAGTCCGTTGGCAACAACGAGCAGTAGCAGCACCGCGAACCCGGTCATCATCGGTAACTCAACCGTGAGTGCCGTCGCGGGAACCGGCAGCGGGCGGACGACCGCCGTTACACCACAGATCAGTAGCACGTTGAACAGGTTTGACCCGGCAATGTTACCGAGGACAATGTCTGCTTCACCCCGCAAAGCCCCGACGACCGCCGCCGCCAACTCCGGCAGCGACGTGCCAACGGCCACGACTGTCAGGCCGATCAACCACTCGCTCACGCCGAGTCCTCGCGCCAGTTCAACTGCCGCGGTCACCATCAGGTGAGCCCCGCCGACGAGCCCGACCAGGCCGATGGCGACGAACACGATCGCAACCCACACCCGCATTTTCTCCGCGACCGCCAGGCCGAGTTCCGCCTTCACCGCTGGCGATTCGGACCTCACGCTCCGAAACATGTACACGACCAGCGCGGCGAATCCCGCCAGAAGGATTGCCCCATCGCCCCGGCTGACCTGCCCGTCCCAGCACAGGGCCCACAGCAGGAGCGAGCAGCCAATGACCAAGGGCACCTCGACCGTCAGCAGACGCATCTTCGCTGCGAGGGGCGCGACGACGGCCGCGGTGCCGAGTACAAGCCCGACGTTCGTGATGTTGCTGCCGACCACGTTACCCAGCGCAATCTCCGAACTGCCGTTGAGGGCCGCCGACAGGCCCACGACCAGTTCCGGGGCAGACGTGCCAAACCCGATCACCGTGAACCCGACGACGAATGGGCTGACGCCCGCGGCGCGGGCCACTCGCACCGCGCCGCGGATGAGCAACTCGGCCCCGACGACGAGGATCACCAACCCGACCACGAACAGCACGACCGGAAGCAGCATTGGTCCCTCGGGCAGGAGACAATCACATCAGGGCGTCCGCCCCAACGGCACGCGGCTTTTCAGTCGACGAGAACGGGAACTATCACCCTCCACACCAGCAGGTAACTCCCGACCCCGACGAAGTAGAGGAAGGTCATCACCACGAACGGCCACGCCCATTTCTTCGTGTTATGTGCCTCGTGGAAGGTTTGGCCCACTGCGACACCCGCTGAACTTCCGAACCACATCGAAGAGCCACCCACACCCACACAGTACGCGAGCAAACCCCACGCGAAGCCGCCGAGCGAGATCGAGATCGCGGTTAAAGGGATGTTATCCAGCCACGCGCTTTTCAGGCCCAGGAGAACGGCGAGTTCGTCCCGTGACATGCGGTTGAGAAATGGTTTCAACTCCTCAAGGGGAAGGAGTTCAGCGGTTGCCACAAGCATGATGATGAAACTGGTGTTCGGGACAGCTTTGAGCAACTCCCTCCAGTGCAGCCGCACTCGCCCAAGCGCGATGCCCAACAACATCCCGGCCCACAACCCCAACGCCGGTTGATCGACGATGACGTTCCCCACCACCAACCCCACCCCCCCCAGCAGCGGCCACAGCCCTCGCCACGAAACGGCCTGGTGCTGTTGGGGGGAGAGGTGAAGTTCGCGTTGCGATCTCTCGACCTCTCGCTCCGCGCGTTCGGCAATCTGCTCAGCACTGAGCCGAGTCCCCTACTGTCGTGACGCCCACCACACCAACAGGAACTGAACGGGCAGCACTGCGGCAAATCCCTTGAAGATATCCGTCATTGGACAGACGTTGGCCATGAAAATCATGACTGTCGTCGTGTCGCCGACAGGGGAAGGTGCCCCACCCAAATTGCTGGCCATTACGATCGCTTAGAGGCACAACATCGGGTTGTTCTCCCGGAGTTTGGGTGTCCCGCTCACCCAGCTTTTCATCAGGTTCTCGGACACGGACGTTGGGCGAGCGGGCGAGAGCCAGATGGCCCTGAAACATCCCCGCCGCCGAGTTCGTTGGGAAGCCCACCAGCCAGCGGTTGTGGGACGTACTTGTAGGTTGGGAACCCACCCGGGCCATTGAACGCGAGTTGGTTCGGCGTCGGGAGGAAGGCGGGGCGGTTCCACTCGGTCGTCAACCAGGCGAGGCCGATTGTCGCGGCGATGTCCGAACCCACGAGGTAGATCGAGCTGGTGTTCACGTCGCCGGCGTCGTTCTTGGTATCGAGATGATGTCGGACCGCTGCGAGGTCGAACAGGTACGCGGGCAGATACCTCACCGGGTTGACGAGATCCTTGAAGTGGAGTTCGTTCTTGATATGCCGGTTGGCCCTGTTGGGAGCCCCGCGGATGAGCCTGCCGCTATTCCACGGACCGGTAAATGGGTTCGGCTGGACCGGGTCATTCGGTCCCTGAAGATTCCAAAATCTCGTCGGGTCGTTGATGTCCGTGCTCTTCCCGTGCCCTCGCCAATCGAACTAGAACACGTTGTAGCCTTCCTTCGACACTCGGGTCGCCAATCCCTTCCAGTCGCCCGTGGCCATCGTGTTGTCCTTCCCGGGCGGGTAGAGCAGAATCACGACCGCATCCGTTCCCGAATTCTTGGTGGACGACGTGTACAGGCCGTGAAGTTGCACGCCGTCGGCTGTCAGGAATGTCTCTTCGACGGGGTCGGCCCCCCGCGCCCGACCACTCGCGCCGAGCCCGCATGAAAGAAGCACGACAGGCGCGAGGAAACGAAGCAGTTGATGTGGGTGTCGCATGATGTGATCCTCGTCGAATTGGGTTCCCCGGAGGGAACGTTGCACCGTGATCCCGCTCAAAGTGGACGAACAATCAGGCGATAGTGACTCCACCTCGGTATGACAGTTCGTGTACGCCGGAGTACCGACTCACCGGAGCGACCATCTCGTGGAGTGTAAACGCGAGAGACCGGATGGACAGCGGCTTGGTGAACAGTGGCGTGTCGCTCATCTTCCGGAACGCGGCGACGGCGTATGGGCTGATCTCACCTGTCGTCGCACAGCGAATCAGATCCGGGTTGATCTGAGCCAACTCGGCCAGGAGCGACCCGCCCTGGAGTCCGGGAAGTTGGAGGTCGACGAGCACGACGTCGATGCGAGGCCGGAACTCCTGGTAGGTCTCGATCGCGGTGGCACCGTCCACGGCAACCCAGACCCGCCAACCGTGCTTCTTCAGTTCGCGGGCCAGATCCAGTCTCCCTTGGAGGTCTGGATCAACAATGAGTAGCCCTGGCAGCCTGCGGATATCGGAGTCATCAACAGTTGGCATGGGAGATCTCTCGTGAATTCGCTCCTACAATCGTGGCGCTTTTGATTCGTCAGCAACCTGCCAGCCGCATGGCGGTAATGAAGTTCTCGCGGGCGATGCGGGCCTCCACCTGGTCGATCCCAGGATTTGTCGGCGGGACAGGAACCAGCACCGGCTTGGTGACTGTCTCTGGCACCAACTTCCCGACTTCGCTCAGCAACATGCCGGCCCAGCGGTAGATGTTGTTGTCCTGAACCTTGACTCGCATTCGACGCATTCGTCGTTCCTGTTCGTCCGTCGCCATCGTCAACGCGGAGTAAAGCCCTGCGGCAGTCTCGTCCACGTCGAACGGGTTCACGAGGACGGCGTCGGTCAACTCCTTCGCCGCACCCGTGAACCTCGACAGCACCAGCACCCCTCGCTCGTCGTCCCTCGTGGCAACGAACTCCTTGGCCACCAGATTCATGCCATCGTGCAGCGAACTGACCACGCACCCGGCCGCCATCCGGTAGAGGAGCGTGACGTCCTCCGACCCCTGGTGCTCATTCAGAAACACCACCGGCTGCCAGTGATCGGTCTTGTGCGTCCAGTTGATTCGGTCCGCCAGCGATTGCACTTCTTCTGCGAGTTCGCGGTACGTTTCGAGGTGCGTGCGACTCGGAGCACCGACCTGGAGGAAGTGGAATTTACCCTTCAATTCCGGGTGCTGCACGAGCATGCGGTCCAGCGCCCGCAGCCGCTCCGGGATGCCCTTCGTGTAGTCCACGCGATCAACCCCCACGATCAGGGGACGGTCCGCGAGACGGTGCTTCTTTCGCAGGGCGCGTGCCCGCTGTTCCCAGTTGTCGCCAAGGAATTCCTTCGGCAGGTCCGGATCGACGCTGATCGGGAACGGGCGGACTGCGGTTGCGAGGCCGCCGCGAGCGACCGCGAACGTCTCCCGGTCCACGCGACATTCCAGCGCCCGATCGACCGTGTCGAGAAAGTTGTTGCAGTGGTACTGCGTGTGGAACCCAAGCAGGTCGTTGCCGAGCATGCCGTCGAGCAACTCCCTCGCCCACGGGCAGACGAGGAACGTCTCCGGGTTCGGCCACGGCATGTGCCAGAACTGGGCAATCACCAGGTCGGGCCGCGCCGCCTTCAGAAGTTTCGGGAGAAGAGCGAAGTGGTAGTCCTGCACGAAGACAAGTGCCGGGCCGCCTTGCGCTTCCTCAAGGACGGCCGCGGCGAACGTCTCGTTGACCTTGCGGTATGCCTCCCAGTTGGCGGGGTTGAACGTGGGCCGGCAGTACACCTGGTGGCACAGTGGCCAGAGTGTGCTGTTCGAGAACCCGTAGTAGTAGCCTTCCTCGTCCTCCTTTGAGAGCCAGACACGCCGGAGGGCGTAACTCGGGTCGTCAGGTGGAACCCCGATGCGACCGTTCTTGTCGCAGACCTCGGCGTCGGCGTCGCCGGAGCCGTGGGCGATCCACACGCCTCCACAGGCTCGCATCACGGGATCGAGAGCGGTGGTCAGTCCCCCTGCTGGGCGGATCCACTCGATCTCGCCATCACGGTAGCGGTGGATGTAGGGCTCGCGGTTGGCGACCACGATCAACTTGGCACCGCCGAGGCGAGTCTGCGCGACTTCTTCGAGGCGTTCTTTGGTCCAGGCCAAGGGGGACTCCTTTGAGAATGAGGGAGTTGGACTGGGTGATGCGTCAGGGACCAATCGCCGCGTGACTCCATCCGAGCGGGTAACGGGTTTCAACGTGGAAATCACGCTGGCAACGCATTCGTCGAGTGTGAGAGAGGAGCCGGTGTAAAGCAAGTTACCGGTTGTTCTCTGCACAGAGGGACGGGTTCATCGTGACGCTGCCACACCACGAATTCCCCGTCCCACGGAACTTGACCCCACGGAACTTGACCGAACCTCGTTGGAGAACTGGGACCGTTCCCAACGTCTCCACCGCGATTCCCAGTTGCGATCGGTCTGTTCACCGAGCGCAACACACGATTCCCGTCAATCGTCTCAGGAGAGCGAAACGCTGATGGATCGCGAAATTCCTCAGACTCGGAGGTCTGGGCACTGCGATTGCATCGATCAATAGGCAAGGACAGTGCCAAACACCGCAAGGGGTGGAAAACGTGGTCTGATCGAAGCTCTGAGCGCTGCGTTACGCCTCGATTTCGAATCAGATGTCTTGTCAAAGCAACGTTTTGCGTCCGACACGCCGATTTTCTCGTGGGACGAGGTGAATTCCCATGCGGCTCCTCGGAACGAGTTCTCCCGGACTCGTGCCGGAGGAAGTTGGACAGAAGTTGGTCGAATGACCAGAAGGTGGCCAGCGTTGACGTTTATGTCGCCAAGCAGTCTTTACCGTTGCCTGACGGATCGCGGGACGCAGCAACACCCGAAAGGGAACCATGCAAAATCGGATCGTCGCACGGCTCACGGCTCCCGTGATCGCTGTGAGTATGCTCCTGATCACCATCGCTTTCGGAGCCGCGTGGTACGCACAGCACTCGCAGTCAAGGGTCGCTGTGATGCTTGGCAGTCATGTTGCGAGTGTCCGGGCGGCTCAGGAGTTGGAGATCAGTCTCCGCGAGGTCCACGTTCAATTTGACCGTTACTTGATCACGGGGGAGCGGAAGTACCTTGACTCGGTGCCCCGGTTGCGTGAGCGTGCCGCAGAGGCTCTCGACGGAGCCGAAAAAGTCGCGGCGACGGACTCGGAACAGGTTCTGATGCGGCGGGTGCGGAAGGGTTACGACCACTTCTTTGCCGAGTTCGACCGACTCTCACGGGAACCACCTCGACATGAGGTTTACACCAAGGTTTTGGAACTGATTGACACGGTTCTGACCAAGGAGATTCTGGAACCGACTCGCGAGTATCTCAAGCTGAATGAAGGCATGCTTGTTCAAGCAACGGAAGCGAATTCCGCTCTCTCACAACAGCTGACGATTGGTCTCGTCGGCCTGGGCGTTTGTGGCTCGGTCGGTGGTTTGCTTGGTGGCTGGGTGATCGCGGTATCGCTCCGCCGGTCGTTGCTCGACACCGATCGCGTCTTGCGCGACACGGCGGCACAGTTGGGCGAGGCTGCTCACACTCCCGATGGAGGACTCAACACTCATGTCGGAACGACACTGCAACGGGTGACACAAGCGGCAACCGCGGTGATGAATCGGCTGAAGCAGACGGAACGGGACGCACTCCGTGCCGAGCAGTTGGCGTGGGTGGGACAGATGGCGGCTGGGATTGCGCATGAAGTGCGTAACCCTCTCACGGTCATTAAAGTTCTCGTGCAGGCCGCGACCGACCCGGGAAGGTCAACGGGGTTTCGCCCCAAGGATCTCCGTGTTCTTGAAGGAGAGATTCTTCGCTTGGAACAGATCATCAGCATGTTCCTGGATTTCGCCCGGCCGCCCCGCCCCTACATGAAACCAGTGTTGCCCGGTGAACTCTTGAGTGAATGTCTTGCTGGCGTCTGTGCCCGGGCCGAGTTGCAAGGCGTGGAAGTTCAGTTGGACATGCCTGCGGAATTGCCGGTGTTCGACGCCGACCCGGGGCAAATCAAGCAGGTGCTTTACAACCTGATGTTCAACGCCCTCGACGTTTTGCCAACCGGGGGAACGCTTCAGATACGGGTGGAGATCAGTGGACGCGCAGGTAAGGAAATGCTGGAGATCCGAGTCGCCGACAGCGGGCCGGGATTGCCGACCGGCCTGGAAGATCGCATCTTCGAGCCGTTCGTCAGCACGAAGGAAACCGGTCTTGGGCTGGGTCTGTCCATCAGCCGCCGAATCGTCGAAGCCCACGGCGGGTCGATTGCCGCAATGAACAACGTCGGCGACGGCGCGACTTTCAAGGTCCGTTTACCATCTGCCTCGCAAACGACAGTCGAGAATGGGGTGCTGATATCTCAGGGAGGTTGCTGATGCCCAAAATCCTGATCATCGACGACGAACCGGGGATTCTCTACTCCCTCGAAACGGCACTGGAGAGGGACACGACCACGGTCGTTACTGCCCAGACGGCCCGATTGGGACTTGCCGCCGTTGCGAAGGAAAAACCAGACGCAGTCATTCTCGACGTGCGGTTGCCGGACATGTCGGGTCTCGACGCGTTCGACCAAATTCGGGAATCGGATCCTCGGTTGCCCGTGATCATCGTCACGGCCCACGGCGACACGGAGACGGCGATCGAAGCGATGAAGCGGGGGGCGTTCGAGTACCTGCTGAAACCGATCGACCTGCACCAACTGGATGACCTCGTCGGCAAGGCGTTTGAACTCCGGCGGATGCAGGCGACTCCGACCCTGTTCGGCGAGGCGACCGGCGAAGCGATCACCGACACCGATCAGATCGTTGGCCGATGTGCCGCCATGCAAGAGGTCTACAAGGCCATTGGCAAGGTCGCCTCGCAGGACGTCACCGTACTCGTTCTCGGGGAGAGCGGGACGGGGAAGGAGCTGGTCGCCCGGGCCATTTACCAGCACAGCAAGCGGGCCAACAAGCCGTTTCTCGCGATCAATTGTGCGGCCATTCCGGAAGCCCTCCTCGAATCGGAACTGTTCGGCCACGAGAAGGGCGCGTTCACCGGCGCGGACCGCCAGCGGGTCGGGAAGTTCGAGCAGGCCAACGGCGGCACGATCTTCCTCGACGAGATCGGGGACATGAGCGCCCCGACACAGGCGAAGGTGCTCCGGTTGCTCCAGGACCAACAGTTCGAGAGGGTCGGCGGAAGTTCGCCAATCCGGACGGACGCCCGGATCGTTGCCGCGACCAACCAGAACCTGCAGGCGATGGTGGCATCCGGGAAGTTCCGCCAGGATTTGTTCTACCGACTCAACTCGTTCACGATCCCGATCCCTCCTCTGCGTGAGCGCCCGGGTGACGTCGGACCACTGGTGAGTTACTTCCTGGCCACGACCAACCGGAAGTTGGAGAAAAGCGTGCGGGGGTTGGAGGCCGCCGCGCTCGCGGCACTGGAGGCTCACCCCTGGCCCGGGAATGTGCGTGAGCTACAGAACGCCGTCCGTTATGCTATTGTCCACACGGTCGGTGACGTGCTGACGCTGGGGTGCCTGCCCGCGACCGTGAGGGGCGGGTTGATGGCCCAGCCCACGGCCAGCCTTGATGTCCTCGCGCTGGTCGCGGATCTGCTGGGGACGGGGAGCACCGACATCTACCGCCAGGTTACGCAGTCGGTTGACCGGGCACTCCTGACTGCCGTGTTGGACCACGCCCACGGGAATCAGTCGCAGGCCAGCGAACTCCTCGGCATCTCGCGCACGACGCTTCGTGCCAAGTTGCAGACGCTCGGTCTGAGCCTGGAAAGGCACGTCCGCCCGGTCGACACTGGGTCCGTGCCTGCCGTTGACATATGAGACCCTGAAGCCGTAAGAGCGGAGTCGTGGACTCGGAAATTGCAACGTCTTGCCCGGCCGTTTGCGGGACGAGTTCCCAATGTGGATGAGGACAATTCGTGGCGGAACCGCTTCCCGCAGACGTCGTCAGTTTCCTCGACTCGCACGTCGAGTCGATCGACCAGCTGGAAATCCTCCGCATCCTGGGGGAGGGTCCGTCGCGAGCGTGGCCGGTCGCATCCCTGGCCGCCGAGGTTCAGACCTCGGCACGCGACCTCGCCGTCCACCTGACCGCCCTTCGCGACCGCGGACTTCTGAACTTCGAGGGGGCGGGGGCTGAGTTCGTCTGGCGGTATGCCCCCGCAACACCCGAACTGGCGGCGATCGTTCTTCGCGTCCTCCAAATCTACCGCGAGCGACCGGTCAGTATGATCAAGCTGGTGTACGCCCGGGTGGACGACCCGTTGCGAGCGTTCGCGAACGCGTTTCGACTCCGAAAGGGGGGCTGACGTTGGAAGACACCGTCTACTTACTCTGCGCGGCCACCGCCCTCGCCTGTGGCTTGCTCTTGCTCCGGGGGTATCGCAAGTCTCGAACCCGCTTGCTGCTGTGGTGCGGGCTCTGCTTCCTGATTCTCTTCATCGAGAACGTGGTCCTGTTCGTTGATCTTGTAATCGTCCCGAACGTTGACCTGCTGCTGCTGCGGCGGAGCCTCTCGCTTGTCGCGGTGTTGGTCCTGTTGTTCGGGTTGGTCTGGGACACCCACCGGCGTTGAACTGACCGCCCGGCGGTCGGAGAATGGGGAGCCGTCATGGAACAGGTGATGTCCGGGGCGATCGCCATGGGGTGTGGCGTTGCCGGCGTGTTCTTCCTCAGGTTCTGGAGGGACACCCGCGACCGCCTGTTCGCCCTGTTCGCGCTTTCCTTCTTCGTGATGACGGCGAGCCGCGTGGTCGTCGCACTCTGGGACGAGCCGGAGCTTGGGATGATGCCATACTGGGCCCGGTTCGTGGCCTTCGGCCTGATCCTGGTCGCGATCCTCGACAAGAACCGACCCAGCCGGGCCTCTTCCGAATGAAACAACCGGCGCGGCCGAGCCTGAAGGAACTTGCAGGCTTCAAGCACCGCTTCAAGCACCTTACCGAACTCAATCTCAGCGGAAACAAGGTGACCGATTCCGGCCTGAAGGTGAGCGCCGGTTTCAAGAAACTCACTTCCCTCATCCTGTTTGAATCTGACATCACGGATGGGGTCGGATGCGGGCTTGAATGAACTCGCCCCACTCAACCCACGTTCGCCGCCATCACTTGTCCGTTTTGATTTCACCTTTCTCGACGAGCATCCCCCGCAGCACCGATGCCGGGACAAGAATCGCATTCTCGCCATCCTTCGCGGGTGGCAGTGCGATTCCCACGACCTTCCCGGTTGCGTCGACGGCCGGCCCGCCGTACCGCCACTTGGATTGCCCCGCGGCGATCCCCCGGACGTTGTGATCCACGAGCTTCAGGTCGAGTTTCGCCAGCGTCGGTTTCCCCTCCGTGACCTCGGCGACGGTTGTCTTGAGGATCGTCGGCCGCTTCCGGTCCTGGTAGTCGACGAGGAAAACCGTGTCACCCTTTTGTGCGTCAGGAGTCGCCCACGCAAGCCCGGGCTTCCGCGTTGGCACTGGCACCGATATCACGGCCACGTCAAGTACCGGATCTTCGAAGATCGGCTTCGCCCCAGCCCCGCCATTCAGACGGTCGAAATCCCCTGATGCAGTCGAGTACACCAGCTCATCCTCCTTGAACGTGAAACCTCGACCGATGTGCAATTTGCCACGCGTCAGGACGCGATCCGGAGTGAAATAGAATCCGTTCGCGACATTGATGATCGCCCCCTGATTGGTCGTCATCACCGTAGTGACCCCGTTGCGGACGACTTCGTAGGCGGGTAGCGAGAGACCACCCGTTTCCAAGGGCGGTTCTTTCGGCTTCGGGACCGGCTTGGGGTGTGGGTTCTTGCGATAGATGTCAAAGAGTTGTCCGTGCCCTTTGAGGTACGAGCGGATCGATTCGACGGGGAACAGCGTCGCCGTCTTCGCCCCGGGGCGTGGTGCCGTCAACATCGCGACGACTTTTCCATCCGCATCGAGAACCGGGCCACCCAACAGCCACCCTGCGGGCGGTTCGAAGTCGGTCTCGATCCAGTAGATCGTGCCAATGTCGCGGACAAGTTTGCCGGCCTTCGCGGGAAGTTCCTTGAATTCCAGAGAAGAATTTGCTCCCGCCACATAGCCGAGGACCGTGAGTGACGTCCCCTGGACCGGATCCGCGGATGCGAGCGGGACGACTGGAGCGGTTCCCGGTTCATGACAGACGAGGAACTGGTACGCATGATCAGGCCCGGAGGGGCTGAGCGTGTGCCAGTCTGATTTGAACTTCGACGGATCATCCGCCACAACGCTGTACTCGGACCACATCGATTGGTTCGGCTTGGGTGGGAACTTCATCAGGAGCGGGTTTGCACACAAGATCAGGTCGCGATCAAGGAAGAAACCTGCACCGCGGTCGGTGTGTCCGTCCAGATCGGTCATGGCGAGAACGACCATGCTCGGCCGGACTTCGGCGGGGGTGATCACTGGCGGCTTGGTCGGATTCGGCTGTGTCGGTAGACTGTGTTTCGGCGTCGGGTTGGGCTTCGACGGCGTCTTGGGCTTCGCGACTTCCGCGACCGCCTCTGTGGGTGGGGATTTCCCGCACCCGGCCACGATGAGCACGGCCAATCCCAACCAGATGAGTTTGCGACAGTTCCGAACCATGTCATCCTCCTAGCCGATCTTTCCCAGATGAACGCCACTGGGAACACGGAATCAACTTCGCGCGTCAACATTACCCCCACGAAGGGATGCCAACAACGACTTTCATGCCTGGATACGGTCCCGACCACGGTCGAACAGTCCCCACCCGCTCCAGGTTACCGAACTGGTTGAACACGAATGACGGGGCGTAGCAGGTGCATTCGAAGTGGCCGTTGTAGGTCGCACCCTCTTGCTGGCCGTAGGTCTCGCGCACAGAACGGCCCAGGTCGAGGATGAACTTGGTGAGTGTGCGATGCTGGTGAACCTGGTCGGTCCATCGCCCCAACACGTCCGGGTGGTGCTTGAGGTACTCCTTGATGCTGAGGGCCGCGGTCTCGAAGCGTGCCATCTCGCTGGTGGATGCGGCATTGGTATCCTTGGCCCGGTGCGAGAGTCGGGGCAACATGCGCCGGAATTGCCTTGAAAACAAAGGGTTTTGTGGGGACACCGCTTAACAATCACAATAAGCTGTCGGCAATGGCCGGAAGGCACCACTGAACCCTCGAGGCCCGGATGGGACGCGGGGTCGCTCCGTTTCACTCAGGATTGCAGGGGACTGAATTATGCCCTCCAGATTCGGTAAGCATGAGCGCACGGGGGGAGCCGTCGGTCGCCTTGTCGCCATCGTCATTGCCTGCGTCGCATCCCCAGTCGTGGCCGATGAGGCAGGCGACCATGACGCGATGGAAGTCCGCCTGACGCACAAGACGATGGCGATGCGCGTGGGAGCTCCGGCGGTCATCACACCGGGAGGGGCCTTTCCTTCAGTGGAATTGGTTTCGCGTAGCCGTGAAGCGGGGACCGTGGACGGCGAGATCATTCGCGAGGACGACGGCGCGACCGTCAAGAAAATCGCGGCCCGGGTGCTGCAACCGGGGCAGAAGGCGACCATCGCATTTGATGAGAAACCCGATGCCGGGCGCTACCGACTGCAACTGCAGTTCCTGGCCGGCAATCGCCCGCTTGTCAAGGATGCCTACTACTTCTCGGTCCTTGACCCCGACAAACTTCCTGAGGGCTGCAGTCTCGCCGCTCACCCGGGCAAGGACGGAAAGCTCGTCTACATCCCCGACTACCGCGGCAATCGCATTCCCGACTTCTCCATGGTGGGCTATCTGGGCGGCGAGAAGGTGATCCCGGACGTACCGGTGAAAGTCACACTGGTGCCGGAGCCTGGAGACGCGACCGCACGCATCCAGCGGGCGATCGATCAGGTTTCCGCGCTGGCGCCGGACAAGGATGGCTTCCGCGGCGCCGTACTCCTGAAGAAGGGGGTCTACGAGATCGGCAGCCTGAAGATCAAGGCGGACGGCGTGGTGGTGCGTGGCGAAGGTCCCGGCAAGGACCGCAAGACGCTCCGGCTCGATCCGGCCACCAACCTCAGCCGCGAAGCGTTCGTCCGGGCCGTGTCCCAACAGGACGGAACCGTTCTGATTACGGGCGGCCTTCCTTTCAGCGTGGCAGGATCGGGTGGCGTGGACCTGCGGAAGGAGCCGGCCGTCGAGATCCTCGACTCCTACGTTCCGGTCGGGGCCATGACGTTGAGCGTCCAGAGCCCCGGCAACTTCCGCGCGGGTGACAAGATCATCATTCAGAGGCGCGGAAACGAGGCCTGGGTCAAAACGATCGGCATGGACCGCATTCCGGGGAAGAAGCCGTGGCCACCTCGCGACGGTAGCTTCGAACGCACCATCACCGCAATCAACGGTGACCGCATTACGATTAACGCGCCGATCGTCACCGCCATCGAGAAACGGTGGGGCGGTGGTTGGGTCCATCATTACGACGACCCCGGCCGGATCAGTCGCGTGGGCGTTGAGAATCTCCGCTTGATCCAGTACTGCATCCCCGACGTGAAGGTCGGGCTCGGAAAGGTTCGCGGGACCGCCATCACGTTCACCAACGTCAAGGATGCGTGGGTTCGCGACGTCGTGGCCGAGCACTTCTACGACAACGGTGCGTTCGTGCTCGGAAAGCACACCCGGAGCATCACCGTCAGGGACTCAAGCATCTTGCTGGGCGATGAGAAGTACACCGAAGGGTATGTCCCGCGGTACGGCTTCAAGGTGGGGGAGGGCGGGCAAGCGACGCTGCACCTGATTGAAAACTGCCATGCGCTGAACTGCCGCCACGCGTATTACGTTGACCACCAGGTGACGGGGCCAAACGTCTTTCACAATTCCATCGGTGAGAAGGACATCACCAACAGTGAGCCGCACCACCTCTGGTCCTGCGGCGGCCTGTACGACAACGTGCAGGGCAGCATTGCGCTGATGAACCGGTTGACCTACGGCAGCGGCCACGGTTGGGCGGGTGCCAACTACGTGGCGTGGAACACACGGGGCCGGTTGATCTGCGAGCGGCCGCCCACCGCGCAGAACTGGGCGATCGGCCACGTTGGTTTCAGGCTGAAGGGGCCGTTTCACGACTGGCGGCCGCCGAAGGATGATTCCTACGACGGCGGCGGACACGGTTACTGGGAACTGTACCGCAACCCCGTCCGAGTTGGCGTCGAAGCCTCCGACCGCGAGTTCATGAACGTCCCCGAAAACACGCTCGACAACCATCCGTACGGGTACTGGATGACGAATCGCCGGAACGCGTGGATCCAGTACGACCTGCAACAGTCGCAGAAGGTGTCGGCGCTCAAGATGTCCTTTCCGACGTTCTCGCCGTACGTGGACGCGAAGAAGCGGGACCAGCCCCCTCCCGAGCGGGACCGCGTGTACCTGTTCGACATTGCCGTTTCGGAAGACGGGAAGAACTGGCGGACGGTTCACAAAGACGGCAAAGGCGCAGCCGAGGGGCACGACATGTTCCACAAGTATGAATTCCCCGAGGTCGAGGCCCGCTACGTCCGTGTCGTTGCCAAAGGCTCCGACGTGGGCAAGACCGGCCGGGAGGGGAGCACCGTGTTTCACCTGAGCCAAGTTCTCATCCTGCCGGAACCTCGGTTCGATCCGGTGAAGGCTGTTCCCGAGGTAAAACCTGCGAGCCTGTTCCGACAGCAACTGAAAGAGCGCTATTCGCGCTAGACCGCGCTACCTCAGTGGAAGCAGATCATGACGGTCGAAGGGACCGTAGTGAATGGCAAGATCCTGTTCGACGCCGGGATAACTCTCCCGGAAGGCACTCGCGTCCGAATCGCTGTTGCCGATGCCGATGACGACATCGGCTACTGCCAGCGACGGAAACCTACGAGGAACATCGGGCGGCGTTGCGGCAATTAATCGCCGCGATGGACGCCGGGGAGAAGGGGAAGTCGGTTGCGGAGGGGTTCGACAAGATCGACCGAGAATTGAACCGACCGACGAACGGAGAGGGTTGACCCGTGGCGTGTCGGGTTCAGGTTCTCCCACTCGCGGAGGCCGATCTACGCGGGATCGCGGCGAACATTCGACTCCGCGTCTCGATCGCTTCCGTTCGCACCCGTTCCGCAACTGAGCCGGTGCCAACCGTTTGTCGTCACCTCGGCAAGCAACGCTTGCACGCGGACCTGCCGAACCCCGGCCCATACGGTGAAATCCGTCCGCACGCCAACCACATACCCAGATCGTGGCCTTCAACCGCCTGCTCGCGTGGCTCACTCCGCGCGAAGTGTCGGCCGATCCGCTCGGCCATCACGGCGAGTGCTTCCGCCCACTCCGCTACGGCGTGCCCCGTCGGTCGTCCTGATATGACTATTTCCTCTAACGCACTCAGTGCGCAAGGGCAATTCTAGCTTCCACGGCCGTAGGCATAGGGGCCAAGCGGAACGGTGCTTTTGACTGACGAGGCCTCGGCGGCTTTTCCGTACTTTTGACACTTCCTCGCGTCGGGGCCGGTGCCGATGGCCTTGGCGCCACCTTTCCGAGTCTTGGCAGGTTGCCGGCCGAAGACGTGAACGACGCGATCGAGACAATGAAAATATTTAGAAAATCAGAACTAGTTTTCCCAATTTATAATTGACAATGGTGCTATTCGGCCAGACGATGCTTGAGCAGGTGGCCGAGGTTGGGTGTGAGGTTTTAGTTGGGAGGGTGAGGCGGGCGAGGCTTCTGCCGAGCCACGGCCTGCCAACAAATAACCTCATACCCAACCTCGGCCACCTGCTTAGCTCGTTTATTTGCAGACGCGAGCGATCGTTTCCATGAATTTGATTGGTCACGTGTTACACCTCTTTCCCGAGATCACCAATACCCTCGCCCAGCCTCTTCCGCCAAATGCTGACATCCGCACTCCGCCGCACCCCGATAAGGACGATCCGCAAGCGTGTTAACTCCTCTGGCGCCCCCGGACTGCGTCTGGAACCACTGAAAGATCGGTTGGCCCCGGCCATTGCCACGTGGGACGGCGGCAGTGCCGCGGATAGTCAGTGGACGACCGCTGCGAACTGGGAAGGTGATGCTGCCCCCAATGCTGGCGATACCTTAGTGTTCCCGGTGGGCGTTCCTCGGACGACGAATGTGAATGATTTTGTTGCGGGGACGTCGTTTGGTTCGGTGCAGATTTTGGGCGACAACTACGACATCACAGGCAACGCGGTGGTGCTGGCCGGCGGGGTGTCGTCGTCGGGTTCGGGCAACACGTTCGGGCCGGACGTGCAACTGTCCGCCAACGCCACGGTCGGCAGCACTGTTGGCAGTGCGTTTACGCTTGGTGGTTCGATTGATCTCAACGGGCACGACCTGAGCCTGTACACGGTCGACGGTGCAGGCACCACTCTGCTGAATGCTGCGATCAGGGGCACGGGCAACCTGACCAGCAGTGGGGTTGGGGAGTCGATCCTGGCGGCGAGCAACACGTACTCGGGCACCACCATCATCCTCGGCGGCACCCTGACAGTGCAAAACGGCGGCGGCCTGGGGGCGGCCGACAACACACTGGCCACCGGCACCACGATCGCCAACGGCGCGACTTTGCGGCTGGAGAACTCCATCACCGTGACGGGGGAGCGTCTCACGTTTACCAACGACGGTTTCGGAAGCGTCGTTGCCGACGGCAACGACGTGTGGACAGGCGACGTCGACTTCGGTGATCCCAACTCAAACAGCCTCTACCCGGCGACCTTCCTGCCGTCGTCGGGCAGTTCTCTCCAACTCGACGGCACGGTGAATGGAGTGGGCCTGGGCAACCTGGTTTTCGCAGGGCAGGGCCGGACGGTGTTCAACGGCACCGCAGCCCTGAGCGTGGCTTACGGCAACCAAGTTGTCGTCAACGGTACGTTGGAGGTCAATGGCTCGCTGAGCGCGGCCAGTTTCATCCAGGCGTATGGCGGCACGCTGGCCGGTTCCGGCTCGATCATCGCCACCGACTCCGGTCAGATTCTGGTGAGCGGGAGCGTGGTTAGCCCCGGTGCCGCAGCCGGCACGACCGGTGTCCTGACGCTGGGCGGCCCGGTCCAGATGATTGATTCTGGCAATGCCGTCAACGTCGACCTCAACGGCACCACCGTGGGCACCGAATACGACCAGGTCAACGTCCTGGGCACCATCGACCTCAACAGCGCCACCCTCAACGTCGCGGTCGGCTTCACGCCCACCGTCGGTCAGACCTTCACCATCCTCAGCAACGATGACGTGGACGCGGTGGTCGGCACCTTTGCCGGTCTGCCCGAGGGCGGTCTGGTCACCGTCGGTTCCGATGTTCTCCAGATCTCCTACGTCGGTGGCGACGGCAACGACGTCGTGCTCACTGTGCTCACTGTGAGTACCGTGAGCCTGACGAACTCCCTCGTAACAGTTTCGCCTGCGAGCATACAGCCAGGCGACACGGCCACGGTCACGCTGCAAGCCAAGGATGCGTTTGGGAACAACGAGACGAGCGGCGGCCTCACGGTTGTCTTCGCTCTCGGAAGTGTGAGTGGTGGTCAGGGAACGTTCAGTTCGGTCACCGACAACAACGATGGCACCTACACCGCGACATTCACGGGAACAGTTGTTGGCAGCAACACGATCACCGCCACAATCGACGGCTCTGCTGTCACCTCGACCGCGCCTTCCATCGCCGTGTCGCCTGGGCCAGTGAGCTTGCCGACATCCTTTGTGTCGCTGTCGCTCGCGAGCATCCAGTTGGGCGGTACCACCACGGTCACGCTGCAAGCCAGGGACGCCGCGGGTAACAATCTGACGAGCGGCGGCCTCTCCGTTGCCTTCGCCCTTGGAAGTGGGAGTGGTCAGGGAACATTCGGCCCGGTGACCGACAACGGCGACGGCACCTACACCGCTACCTTTACCGGTGGCCTCGCAGGTAGCAACACGATCAGAGCCACGATCGGCGGATCTCCCGTCACCTCGGCCGCGCCCTCCATCGCCGTTACCGGGGCGGCCATTAGCTTGTCGAAGTCGCTCGTGACGCGGTCGCTCGCGAGCATCCAGTTGGGCGGTACCACCACGGTCACGCTGCAAGCCAAGGATGCTGCGGGGAAAAAAGCAACCAGTGGCGGACTCACGGTCGCCTTCACCCTGGGCGGCGTCGGCGGCGGCCAAGGGACATTCAGCCCGGTGACCGACAACGGCAACGGCACCTACACCGCCACCTTCACAGGTACGGTTGCGGGTAGCAACACGATCAGGGCCACGATCGGCGGATCTCCCGTCACCTCGGCCGCGCCCTCCATCGCCGTTACCGGGGCGGCCGCCAGCCTGTCGAACTCCACCGTAACGCTGTCGCTCGCGAGTATTGTGGCAGGCGCTAAGACGACGATCACATTGCAAGCCAAGGATGCTGCCGGTAATAACGCGACGAGCGGCGGACTGACCGTTGCCTTCGCCCTCGGAAGTGGGAGTGGCGGTCAAGGGACATTCAGCCCGGTGGTCGACAACGGCAACGGCAGGTACACCGCCACGTTTACTGGCACTACCGCCGGCAGTAACACGATCACGGCGACAATTGGTGATTTCGCGGTCACCTCCGGTGCACCCCCCGTCACCGTGACGCTCGGGCCGGTAAGCCCGGCGAACTCCCTCGTCACGGTAGCGCCCGGAAGTATTCAGTCGGGCATGACGACCACAGTCACTCTGCAGGCCAAGGATGCTGGTGGCAACAACCTGACGGTCGGAGGGCAGATGGTTGTCTTCAAGCTCAACAGCACGACCGGGGCGAACGGCACGTTTGGCACCGTGACGGACAATGGCGACGGCACCTACACCGCGACGTTCACGGGAACGATCGCCGGGACCAATACCATCAAGGCAACTATCGGGGGCAAGGCGGTCACTTCGGCCAAACCCTCCGTCGACGTCACGCCCGGATCGCTCAATCTAACGACGTCCGTTGTGACTCGCTCCCTGAGGAGCATTCAGTTGGGAGGCAGGACGCAGGTCACACTGCAAGCCAAGGATGGTGCTGGTAACAAACTGACGACAGGCGGTCTCGACGTGGCATTCGCACTGGGTAGCGGGGTCGGTGGCCAGGGTACACTAGGCCCGGTGACCGACAACGGCGACGGCACCTACACCGCCACCTTCACGGGCACTGTTGCTGGCAAGAACACCATCAAGGCAACGATTGGCGGATCTCCCGTCACCTCGGCCGCCCCTTCCGTCACCGTGACGGGTGCGGCGGTCAGTTTGTCGAACTCGCTTGTGACAGCAGCCCGATCCAGCGTCGGAGTGGGGCGCACGATCACGATTAAATTGCAAGCCAAGGATGCTACAGGGAAGAACGAGACCAGTGGTGGCCTTTCGATTGCCTTTGCCTTGGCGAATGGAAGTGGCGGCCAGGGAACTTTTGGGACTGTGACCGATAACCAAAACGGTACTTACACAGCCACGTTCACGGCCACCGCTGCTGGCAGTAACACAATCACAGCGACCATCGATGGCTCACCGGTCACCTCGACTGGGGATTCGATCTCCATCATTTGAAGTTCCATTGCCACTGCGTCTCAAACGCAGTGGCTCGGTGGGTTGGTCACGTAATCGACTGCTCTGAAAAAGTAGTCCACGGAGTCGCCGTAGCGCACGTAGTCTCCCGCTCACCAAAGACGGGGAGCGGCGTGTATGTCCATACCGATTCCGGTTCGCGTCAAATCCCCGGTTGCCGTTCCAGGGTCACCTTGTGGCCCAACATCTCCAACCGGCGTCGTTCAAACCCTTCACAACCAGGGCAGGAACGTCCGCATCTTCCGTCATCACTGGATTCATGGCTTCACCTCGGAGAGAGATCATACCAGACGAATCCGGCCCGTAAGCAGTTCCTGCATCCTGCATCAATGACTCTCGATCCCAAGAATCGCGGAGAGCTTTCAAACTCCAATAGCGATAGCCAGAAGCACATCCGACACTCGCCTACGCGAAGGAGTAGACGAGGATCTTGGCGCTGTTGATCGGTCCCACTGAGAACGCCCCCACGGCATCCTGTGCGATCCCTGATGCCACCGAGATCCCAATTGTATCCTGGCCCGAGAAGTTGCTCAGTGACACCCGGTAGTGCGTGTCGTCAATCTTCGTCAACACCTTCGTCGCCGTGACCCCGGTCGTACTGACCAGTGTGATGTCACTCTCAGTCAGCGTCACTGATGATAGATTCGTCTCAGTGATTGTGATGATGTAGTCCACCGCCGTCGCGAAGATCACTCTCCTTGCTGTCACAATCGGCGCGCCAATCGTCACCTTCGGTGCGGTGTTGTCCACCACGAACTTTGGGCTCGGTCCTGCCGCGGGTGCTTTCTGGCCGATGACATCGATCGCCGTGCCTGCCTTGATCGAGATCCCCAGTGTGCCATCGCCTGAGATGTTCGTGATCGTCACGGTGCGGGTGTTCCCCGTCCCGCTCACCT
>Ga0335397_10003670_pt1 | contig 20462 bp, 13 predicted proteins | sample MAT04_FD_205740 | JGI IMG/M metagenome (GOLD analysis project Ga0335397, IMG submission 205740) | Freshwater microbial communities from Lake Fryxell liftoff mats and glacier meltwater in Antarctica - MAT-04 (spades assembly) (version 2) ... | reverse complement strand
TCCCTCAAGGCAGAAATTGATGTTACCCAAGCAAAATGTCTGCAAGCCAATCTAAGCTGCTGCTTTGTAGGTGTACAGCCTAATGGGAAAGGGTTTCTAGTCACTGAAATGGAAGTTAATCGGTGGATTAAAGCCGCTCCTAAAAATCAAGAAGTTCTCAAACTATTCTCAATGGGTGCAAATCTGGCAAAAAATCCAGATGGTAAGCCAGAACGTTGGATTATTGATTTTGATAATCGTAGTTTAGAGGAAGTCAGTGATTATCTGCTGCCATTCGATCATGTCAAAAAATATGTTAAGCCTGAGCGAGAATCTAATCGAGAAGCAGTAATGCGAGAAAAGTGGTGGCGATTTAAACGCACAAATGAAGCAATGCGAAAAGCTCTTGCTTCTTTACCCTTTTGTTTCGCTGTTCCCAGAGTATCGAAATGGTCGATTTTTATTCCATTCCAATCGAACTGGTTAGCAGGTGACTTAAATGTTGTCGTGGCCTCTGATGACTTCTACGTTCTCGGCATCCTAACTTCAAATCTGCATCGCCAATGGGTGAAAGCGCAAAGCTCAACACTTGGAGAGACAACTCGCTACACGCACAACACCTGTTTTGAAACCTTCCCCTTTCCCCAAAACTGCCCAGAAAAAACTAAAACCCAAATTCGCGCCGCCATGCAAGCCCTCCATGATTACCGCACGGAGCAAATGGAGCGCAAACAGTGGGGAATTACCCAACTATACAACCAATTTTTTGCAGAACCATCTAGCCAACTTGCCAAACTCCACGCCCAACTAGATCAACTGGTTCGCCAAGCCTACGGCATCAAAGCCAACGATGATCCATTGCAGTTTTTGCTAGAGTTAAATTTTGAGGTAGCGCAGCGAGAAACGCAGGGATTACCCGTTGTATCTCCCGGTTTGTCTGTTGTGAAAAATGCCAATTAAATTATTGTAGGGTGCGCAATGCGCACCGGCTAATCTCGTAGCTCCCGGTTAGCCTGTTGTGAAAAATGCCAATTAAATTATTGTAGGGTGCGCAATGCGCACCGGCTAATCTCGTAGCGTGCGTCGAACCGTGCACTCTAAAAGTCAATCGGTATCGTCGCGATGGGTATCAAAGCCAACTGGTGCGCAGTGCACACCCTACAAATTACTGCAACACATAAGCTGGTGATATTTCCCAGTAGGGTGCGCAATGCGCACCGGCTAATCTCGTAGCGTGCGTCGAACCGTGCACTCTAAAAGTCAATCGGTATCGTCGCGATGGGTATCAAAGCCAACTGGTGCGCAGTGCACACCCTACAAATTACTGCAACACATAAGCTGGTGATATTTCCCAGCACCGATATCAATCGGAACAACCCTTTTTTGACCTTCAATTTCACGCATATACAAACGATGATCCCCTTTGCCCTCTCGGTAAAATTGACATCCGTTTTTTTCTAAAATTTTAATTAATGCTTTAGGTTTTCAAGATGGGAGATTTTTAGGCGTAAACTTTTCTTAGTTCATAAGTGTCTGAAGCTTCCGCATCTTCTAAAGTAAGAAACTCGTGCAATTCATTAATAGCCAAAGGGCTGAGATAAATATCCGATTCAGCTTCATAAACTTGGGAAAATGACTCGATCGCCTGTTTGAGTTTTTCAATAGATTGTTCGGGAGTGTTTCCTTGTCCTACTAATCCATTTTCCAAACACAAAGCTACCCAATACTCGGCACTTTTGCGCATAACAACAGTGTAAAAGTCTATCATATTTTACTTAGTTTATTAAGTTTTAATCGCAACAACAAATTCGGAGTACACCCTACAATCTAACACACGATAGCCCACCAGTCAAGGCACAGAATTACCCTTAAAAACTATTCCCAAAGGTAGATTTTACATTTTCGTTACTCAATCCCGAATCTCGCATTTAAGAAATTGACAACAACAGCCCAAAATCAACTAAAATATCTTTATCAATCGCAAGGTCAACAAAACTATGACATTACCAGTAGGGTGCGCTGCGCCTCAATTTACCGCCAAAGACACAAACGGCAAAACAGTCTCCCTCTCCGAATTCGCCGGTAAAACCGTAATCTTGTATTTCTACCCCAAAGATGACACCCCCGGCTGCACCAGAGAAGCCCAAAGCTTCAAAGCAGCCTATGAAGATTACAAGGGCAAAGATATCGTAGTTCTCGGTGTCAGCCGCGATAATGAAGAATCGCACCAAAAGTTCACGGAGAAGTACGGTTTGCCTTTCCAGCTATTAGCAGATGTTGATGGCGCAATTACCAAAGCTTACGATGTTGAGAAAGGTGATTACTCTAAGCGCGTTACTTTTGCGATCGATGGTACTGGCAAAATTATTCAGGTTTATGAAGGAGATAATCTGAAAGTTGACTCTCACGCTCAAGATATTCTTGTCACCATAGTTTAGCCGAAGTTTAGCCGATCGCACTAACACCCCTAAACGCACCAAACGGCTAAAAACCCGGTTTCTGCCAAGATACCTCATTGCTACACGCAATATTCTCGTAGAAACCGGGTTTTTTTCCTAAGTCCTAACCAAGTGAGGGGTCACGGGTACAGAGGGAAATAACCTACTCGAACAAAATTTGTTCCCTCAAGACTTGCGCCACCAATCTGCTCGATCAGCGGTATATTCGGGTAAGATGGCAATGCGCGCCCTACAATTAGATTTCTGGAATAATCCCGCCAACAATTAAAAATTCATGCTTTAAAATGCCTTAACCGCCCGTAAATTCAGTATCGGGGCGGTTTTGTCCGGGATCAAGTCATTGTGTTTGATAAAATGAGAAGTTATCCTTGCTGTAGCTGAATAATTAATTAGGTAGGCGAATAGATAATGACAAGCAGTAAAATTATTTTGAGTTACTTAGGCCCACAAGAAGTTGAGGCCAATCGAGGCGCTGTCTTAGTTGGCAGTTTTGACAAAAATCAAGTGGCGGCGATTTCGGCAGCAGAAGGCTCAAATGCCCTGAAGACAGGGATAAATTTATCGACAGGTATTTGGAACATCAGTTTAGAGCTCGGATTCGATCGCGCCGGAACTCGCACAGTACAGGTAAAAGCAACTGACAAAACTGGCAAAGTTATCGGCGAACAAACAATTAACATCAAAGTTAATCCTGCTTCTAACACACCCGATGAATCTTTTACGTTAATTACTGTCCAATTTACCAGATTCAAAGCCGGAACAGTGCCGACGAGCAATCTTAACGATACGCAAAAAGCGGATATACCAGCAGGAACAACTTATCAAATTACCGACTACGAGTTAGAAGACGGACACCTGGAAGTTCAACTAAATAATCCAATTTCTCCGGTGGGAAAATCTGGCTTTTTCTACGAAAAGCACGTAGTCATCACGAAAGGTGCAAAAATCCTGATCTTCGATCGCACTCAACTACCGGCCCCAGCGCCTGGAATGCAGTTACTGTGGGTAAACAAAAAAACCTGGTTAAAGCGCAACCCCGCAGATTCTGCAACTTTAGGCCCAACTCAGAAAGTACGATTTAACCAGGGAGAAATTTTCAATATTCTCGGCTACGCTTGCGTGGAAAATCATTTTCGAGTCACATTAGATAGCCCGATTTCCAACTTCGGAAATTCGGGATTTCTGTACTCGCAACACGTCCAAATCTTGCAAGACGGCAAGGGAATTTCGTTTGACAAAAATGCAGTTACCATGACTATTGTCAAAACTACTGCGTTTAAAAAGCGGCCGATGGCTGCGGCAAGTCTGCAACCGCCAGAAAAAATTACTTTGCCGGCGGGGATGATTTACGGAATTTCGGGATTCTCTATAGAACAAGGTCATGTCAAAGTTTCGCTGACTGAAAATTTACCACCCTTTGGGAATACGGGTTTTGTTTTTCCCGATTTCGTACAATTCAGTCGCGGTGGCAAATCTTTCAATCCAGCGCCCAATTTAACTTATCAAGGCCCGACGGAGGTTTTGGTCAATCAGGCGATCGCACTTTCAGGTACTTTTGACAAACAAGAAGCAGCAAAAATTGAGGTAATAGCTGAGGATAAACTGCCGCTAACCGTAACACTAAACCAAAAAGCAGGCACTTGGCAAGTAAATTTGCCGCAGGGATTTAAGGTAGCTGGAGCTCGGTGGCTACGCTTGCGAGCAACTGATAGCAAAGGCAATGTTACGGGAAGCCAAATAATTTACATTACCGTAAGTTCCGATCCGCTGACTGTCGGAAAAGGTTTGAGCTTAAAGATAGTTTCTGACACTTTGTTTAAGGTAGCTCCGGTTGACTCTTCCCGGCTCAACAATCAGCAAAAAGTTCTTGTCAAAGCAGGTAAGACTTTGACGATTAGCAAGTACGGATTTATTGACGGGCATCTCAAGGTGGTTCTGGATTAGGCAATTTCTCCAGTGGGCACTTTTGGCTATTTTTACGAGCCAGATGTTCAGCTTGCCAAAGGTACAAAAGTCCTGAAATTTGACCTAGCAGACGTACCGAATAGCAACGGGAACGCTCAACTATTGGTAACTCAAACAACTCTGATTAAAGGTAAACCGATTCATCGAAACTCCCTGCCAATCAAGTTGCCGATCTAATTTTAGGCAGCACCTACGCCATCACTGGTTATGCGTGCACTTTGGGACATTTCCGAGTAACTTTTGCCGAAGCTATTCCCGGTTTCGGTAATGTCGGATTTATTTATTGGCAGCACGTTAAAATCAAGAAAAACGGCAAAGAAGTTCCCTTTGACCCCGATGCTTTGACGATGACAATGCTGCAACCAACTGTGTTTAAAAAACGCCCTGTAGATGCTGCTAAGCTGACCGCTACCGAGAGAACTACGCTGCCTTTAGGTCGAGTTTACGGCGTGGAAAGCTACGGTTTGGAACAAAATCACCTGAAAGTTTCCCTGACTGAAGAACTGCAAAATTTTGGCAATACAGGTTATGTTTTTCCGAGTTTTGTTCAGTTCAAGCGAGGAGATAAAATTTTCGATCCGGTTCCGAATAATGTGGAATTGAACGTGCCGTATTTTTCGCAGCGGGACAATCCGCGTTTTGACTGGTCTACTTGCAACGTAACTGCGATCGCGATGGTGCTGTATTATTATGGCGTTCGTTCTAAGTGGGGCGGACAGTTGGAGGATGAGTTATTGCAGTGGTGTTTCGACTATGCAGGCCAGGGTTCTCAAACCGATCACAACGTGCTTTCGGCGCTGATTCAGGCTTACGGGTTTAAGACGAGTTTTAGTACGACTCGCAAATGGGCGGATGTGCGATCGGAATTGTTGAATCGGCGGCCGATAGTTTTAGCGGGGGATTTTACGGCGGCCAGTCACATTATCACTTTAATTGGCTACAATTCTCAGGGTTATATCGTGCAAGATCCTTGGGGAGATGCCCTCACCGGTTACAGCGATACTGAGGGGAGAAAGTTGATGTATCCCTACAGTTACGTCAATCAAGTTGCTGGGCCAGATGGCAATGTTTGGGCGCATTTTATCTCGCGATAATTACAGCTATTCGTAAGGTGCGCTTTGTAGGGTGCGCAATGCGCACCGGTTGACTATTCGTAAGGTGCGCCATAAGCACCCTACATAACTTAGACTATTCGTAAGGTGCGCCATAAGCACCCTACATAACTCAAGCAATCTTGCTCTTCATTTTACGTTTCGCCGCACCCATACCTAAAAAGCTCAATCCTACTAAAGTACCGAACCAAGTAGAAGGTTCGGGTACAGGCTCAAACGATCCTTTAATGGCGATCGCATCGTTAGCGCATTCGGCAAAAAGGTTAGCAATATAGTTCCCAGAAGGCATTGAGGATTTATTGAAACTAAATCCGATGGTTTGAGAACCTACTGCCTTAAACTGCCCGAAATTCAGACCGAGGGCGCTCAAAGTTGCTGGCGTTAAAGAATTGATTTCTGCTACTTTTGTGCCCGCAGCAATTGAGTTGAGAACTGTCCAGTTTCCTGTTTGTTGAAAATAGGGGTCTGTGGCAGCTAAATCACCCATTGATGGGGTACCGCCGTGAGATGCAACGTAGGTGTTGAATTGATTTAAATTGCTAAAGCCGGAGTTGGTTTTCGTAACGTTTTTAGCATTGACATTGCTGTAAACGCCTGTTGTTGCCACGCCTGAGTCATTTCCGGCGGCAAAGCGAACGGCAAATAAGCTATTATTTGCATTAGCTGTGTTGAAGTTTTGACCTGAAAAATTGAAGAATAAATCGCCGTAGTTGATGTTGCCTCTTTGAGAGGCGCTGTCTGCATATCCCGCTAAACTTAGATTGGAGTTGATGGCGATGAAAGCTGTATCTGATGTTTCTTTGACGGCGATGCCGTAAAATTCAAATGCGCCGCCGCCGATTTGCCCCCCTGTCACGCCGTCGCTGAAGGAGTCGATCGCATAATTCCAGCCGTTAGATAGCGTTGCTGCTGTAGCCTGTTGTGGGTGTAGTGCCATAATGGCACAGAAAACAGCCGCTGAGCAAGTCCAGTGAATGCTCTTTTTAGTAGTGGAATTCATAAAAGTTTCCTCAAGATGAATGAGTGTTGAAAAATCAAGTCGGTCGATCGACTATCTTTAATTATTAGTAAAGCATAGATTCCGGCATAATTTGTTAAAGTTTTGGTAAAGATTTTTTCTGACAATTACGTAAGTAATTTCAACTAGATCGTTCATTCAGTTGACAGTTGACAGTTGACAGTTGACAGTTGACAGTTGACAGTTGACAGTTGACAGCTTGCCCGCTCGCGACTTGTGCTGAGCGTAGCCGAAGCAAGCCGAAGGGTTGACAGTTGACAGCTTGCCCTAGAAGTCCGAGGATTGGAGTAATGAATAGTCTGATTTTAATTTCTCGCCTTTAACAATACTTCGGACAGTTTTAGATCTAGTCGAGTCTCCGAAACCCTTACTGGCTATATAGTGGGCTATTTTTTCAAGGTTTAAGTCCAGCCCTAAGTTTCCTAAAATGCGTTAAAAATGGCAGGGCTTCCTCCGTAAGGCTTACAGGATCGTTAAAAAACTGTCCGAACTATTGCTTTAAGGGTTCCGGCTTTAAACCAATTCTTTCTGGTAAAGGGAAGTGAAATAATCTCGCAAAATTAAATATTTGGAAAATCACAAAAAGTCCAGACGGCGAGGATAGATCAGGTTTTGAAAACAGTCAAGCAAATTCCTGCAATATATCACAGCAGGCATCGCACGTTAATTATAACTCATGCGGTAGTTTTTGCAATTGAAGCGCTGCAAAAATTAATCAAATTTTTCAATGCTCTTAATATATCGCCGACAGTTCGTTGACGATCTTGACTCTTCCCTTGAGCACGTAGCGCAGCAGTCGGTTGAGCGAATATCTATCTTGCTCGTCGAGAGAGTCATCCAAAACAGCGGCCATCAAACCGTAGCGATCGGCTAAAGTCAAACTGCCTGTATCGGTAACAGAGGCAAGTATTTCGGAGATAGCGCCGGGGATAAGTTGAATAAAAAACATGAGACGTTCCCTGAATTCGATACTTATATCATCTCTCGTTCTCCGAAAATCAAGAGTGACGCTGGCTATGCAGAGAATGTGATGTTTTGAGGCAAACTGTGTGACAGTGGCCACTCTAATTGTGTGACGAGCTGCATTTTAAGTCTGCGATCGCCGTCACAACATGATCTTAGATCTGCCAATTTCCCCCTCTCCCCTCCCAAATCTCAAGATTTATCAAGATTTTTCAGCTCTGTGGGTGTCTTTACCCATTGTCCATGTATAAAACGCATCGAATCGATGCAAAAACATCATCGTACTTAATATTTTGTAAAAATAGCTACGAATATTTACTGTGGTGCGCTTTAGATTAGTTCATAACAAAGGTGAATCGAAACGCAGCGATCGATCGAACTATCGGTAGCAACTATAACCATACATAGTTTGGCCGCAATCGAGGCAGCGCCCATGAAAGCTCAAGTATACAGAAGACCAACCATGATTAAAAGAAAGTCGATCTAGTAACTAAATATACAGTTTTAAATCCCTACACTCACTAAGGTTAGCAGGAAACACACTTTATGCTCCAAGTCAATACCTCCCCCTCTCAAGCCAGCAGCGAGGGTAAACCAATGACCCAAACAGTAGAACCCAAAGCCAGCCAGAACAAATTTGAAAAACTCAAAGCCGAAAAAGATGGCTTAGCACTAAAAGCCGAACTCGACCACTTCGCAGAAATCGGCTGGGAAGCAATGGACGCAACAGACCGCGAGCACCGCCTCAAATGGCTCGGCATCTTCTTTCGGCCAGTAACTCCCGGCAAATTCATGATGCGGCTGCGCTTGCCCAACGGCATCATTACCAGCAATCAAACCAGAACCCTAGCAGAAATTGTACAGCGCTACGGCGACGACGGCAGCGCCGACATCACCACCAGACAAAACCTGCAACTGCGCGGAATTCGTATAGAAGACGTGCCCGACATCTTCCGCCGCCTCAAAGAAGCGGGGATGACAAGCGTTCAATCCGGCATGGATAACGTCCGCAACATCACCGGTTCCCCAGTCGCAGGGCTTGACGCGGACGAACTGATAGATACGCGGGAACTGGCGAACCAAGTTCAAGACATGATTACCAACAGCGGCGAAGGCAACCCCGCGTTTTCCAATTTGCCGAGAAAGTTTAATATTGCGATCGCAGGCTGCCGAGATAACTCAGTCCACGCCGAAATCAACGACATCGCCTTCGTACCCGCTTACTTAGACGGCAACATCGGGTTTAATGTTTTAGTCGGCGGATTCTTCTCCGCCAAACGCTGCGAAGCTGCAATTCCCCTCAACGCTTGGGCAAGTCCCAGCGACGTTGTAGATTTGTGCAAAGCCATATTAAATGTATTTCGCGATCGAGGCCCGAGAGCAAACCGCCAAAAATCGCGCTTGATGTGGCTGATTGACGAACTCGGCATCGAACAATTCCGCGCCGAAGTCGAAAAAGAAGTAGGCCGCAGTTTGTCCGTCGCCGCGCTCAAAGATGAAATCATCTGGGACAAACGCGACCACATTGGTGTCTACGCCCAAAAACAATCAGGGCTCAAGTATGTAGGGTTGCACGTTCCCGTCGGACGGCTGCAAGCAGCGGATTTGTACGATTTGGCCAGAATCGCCGAGGTTTACGGCAGCGGCGAACTCAGGCTCACTGTCGAAGAAAACGTGATTGTTCCCAACGTTCCCGACTCGCGGATTGAGTCGCTACTCAAAGAACCGTTGTTACAGCGTTTCTCGATCGACCCCGCGCCCCTGACACGCGCCTTGGTTTCCTGCACCGGCTCGAATTTTTGCAACTTCGCCCTCATTGAAACCAAAGCCCGCGCCGTCGCAATGATTGGGGAACTCGAAGCCGAACTGTCAGTTCCCAAACCGGTCAGAATTCACTGGACGGGTTGCCCCAATTCCTGCGCTCAACCCCAAGTAGCCGACATCGGTTTGATGGGAACAAAGGTTCGCAAGAACGGCAAAACCCTCGAAGGTGTAGACATTTACATGGGAGGTACAGTCGGCAAAGACGCTCATTTGGGTACTTGCGTCCAAAAAGGCATCCCTTGTGAAGACCTTAAACCGGTGCTACACCAACTTTTGGTCGATAACTTCGGTGCTGTTCCCCATCAAGGAGATGTAGGTTCGCTCAACCGACAACTGCAACTGACGGTTGAGAGAGACGAAACGGCAATCCCAGAAGCAAAACCTCAGACATCTACTGTTATTTTCGCTCGATCGAATAAAACAGTTGCTTGCAGCGAAGATGAATTTATCCTTGACGTTGCCGATCGGGCCGGAATCGAACTCGACAGCAATTGTCGATCGGGAACCTGCGGCACCTGCAAGCAGAAACTTTTAGAAGGGAAGACAGTTTACGACAGCCAACCCGACGCGGCCGCCGATTTAGAACCAGGGTTCATTTTAACTTGCAGCGCGCGGGCGATCGGCAAAGTGTCGATCGACGCCTAATCTCACAATGTGAGATGGATCGGGACAAACAAAATCATGTCATTTCACAGTTAACAGTCAACAGTTAACAGTCAACAGTCAACAGTCAACAGTCAACAGTCAACAGTTAACAGTTAACAGTCAACAGTCAACAATCACCTGACGGTGCAACCGGAATTGATATCAAATCTCACATTCCAACCATCTCAAAGTACAACAACAATTCAAGACAAATGAGCAACCTTTCCAGAAGAAAATTCATCATCACCGCCGGAGTCACAGCAGCCGGCACCCTCCTAGCCCACGGTTGCAGTTCCGGCTCCACCACATCTAACGCAACTCCCACCGCCGTCCCAGCAGTCAACATCAACCCCGCCGACGCCCCCGAAGTTACCGCAGCCAAACTCGGATTCATCGCCCTCACCGACGCAGCACCCTTAATCATCGCCCTAGAAAAAGGCTACTTTGCCAAATACGGCATGAAAGACGTACAAATCACCAAACAAGCATCTTGGCCAGTAACGCGCGACAACTTAGAACTCGGTTCCGACAAAGGCGGCATTGACGGCGCGCACCTTTTATCCCCGATGGCTCACCAGATGACATTAGGCACAATTACCAAAGGCAATCAGCCAGTACCGATGAACATTCTGGCGCGGTTAAATACTAACGGTCAAGGTATTTCCCTCGGCAAAAAATACCTTGACTTAAAAATAGGTACAGATAGCAAACCTTTTAAAGCAGCCCTCGCCAATCAGAAAGTTCCGATTGCTATGACATTTCCCGGAGGCACCCACGATTTGTGGATACGGTATTGGCTAGCAGCCGGCGGCATCAATCCAGATACAGATGTTTCGGTGATTCCTGTACCGCCGCCCCAGATGGTAGCTAACATGAAATCCGGCAGCATGGAAGCCTTTTGCGTAGGCGAACCTTGGAACGCCCAACTAATTGCTCAAAAAGTAGGATACAGCGCCTTAATCACTGGAGAACTTTGGAAAGATCACCCAGAAAAAGCTTTCACTTTAAGAGCAGATTGGGTCGCCAAAAATCCCAAAGCTGCTAAAGCACTGACAATGGCTGTTCTCGAATCCCAGCAGTGGTGCGATCAGCCAGAAAACAAACAAGAAATGTGTGAAATTATCGGTAAAGATAGATGGTTAAAAGTTCCAGTAGCCGATATTGTCGCTCGCTCTAAAGGTGAAATTGACTACGGTACGGGCCGCGTTGAAGCTGCTAGTCCAGTGGCGATGAAATTCTGGGCTGACAATGCTTCCTATCCCTACAAGAGCCACGATGCTTGGTTCATCACTGAAAATATTCGCTGGGGTTATATGCCGGCTAGTACCGACATTAAAGCCACCGTCGATAAAGTTAACCGCGAGGATATTTGGAAAGCAGCAGCCACAGCAATTGGTGTTCCCGCAGCCCAAATTCCTGCTACGACTTCTCGCGGTGTCGAAACCTTTTTTGACGGCATCAAGTTTGACCCAGAAAAACCTGAAGAATATCTGAAGAGTCTGGCAATCAAAAAAGCATAATTAGTTTGTTGACTGTTGACTGTTGACTGTTGACTGTTGACTGTTAACAGTTGACAAACCCCTAAAATTGATTGATGGTGTTGCGCGGAGTGAAACGGAGGGTGCGTTCCACGAACCAAACCTGCTGAACTCTGTTTAAAGTATCTACAAATAATCGATTATTCACAATACCGCAAAAAGAAAAATGGCAACAAACCTCTCTGTTTCTAAAAGCAAAAATCCGGTAAATTTCGTTCTGGATTTGGTGCAAAAAAATCGCAAAAAAATCATTCCACCTTTAGTCGCGATCGCAGTTTTGCTCACAATCTGGCAAATCCTTTGCCACGGTGATGATTCCTCCTTGCCCGGCCCGATTAAAGTTGTCCAAGAAAGCTGGACTTTAATTACCAATCCATTCTTCGACAATGGTGGGATTGACAAAGGCTTATTTTGGCAACTGGCGGCCAGCTTGCAGCGGGTGGCGATCGGCTTTACTTTATCAGCAATTCTCGGCATAAGTTTAGGGATATTGATCGGCACAAACTCTTTAATGTACAATGCTTTAGACCCGCTGTTTCAAGTATTTAGAACTATTCCGCCGCTAGCTTGGTTGCCCATTGCCCTGGCCGTATTTCAACAGTTCAATCCCTTTGAAAGTATGGGGATGAAAGCTAACGAAGTTTCGGCGCTTTTCGTAATCTTGATTACAGCAATTTGGCCGATTCTGATTAACACCACAGTAGGCGTCCAACAAATACCTCAAGACTACCGAAACGTCGCCCGCGTCTTGCGCCTCCCCAACCAAAAATATTTCTGGAAAATCCTGCTACCGTCTTCAGTTCCTTACATCTTCACAGGCTTGAGAATTGGTATCGGTTTGTCTTGGCTGGCGATCATAGCTGCGGAAATGTTAGTCGGCGGCGTTGGCATCGGCTTCTTCATCTGGGATGCTTACAACAGTTCTCGACTCAGCCACGTGATTCTGGCAGTGCTTTATGTAGGAATTGTCGGTTTGATTTTAGACAGAATCGTTGGTTTCATCGCTTCCAAAGTTGTTCCTGAAGAACAGAAATAGGATTTGGGCATGGGGCATGGGGCATGGGGCATGGGTGATTAGCGATTAGTTATCAGTTATTAGGAATCGCGAATAATTATATATTCCCAATCCCCAATTCCCTGTTTGGCCAATCCCCAATTCCCTGTTTGGCCAATTCCCTGTTTGCCCAATTCCCTGTTTGCCCTATGCCCAATGCCCTATGCCCTATGCCCAAATTAATAATCAGCATCTACAAAATACAAAATAACCTAAAATAGCCATGTCAATACTTGTTGAAGTAGATCACGTCGATCGCGTATTTAACTTGCCGAATGGAGAGCAATACATTGCTCTTAAAAATATCGAACTGAAAATTAAAAAGGGAGAATTCATCACCTTAATCGGACACTCGGGCTGCGGCAAATCTACACTGCTAAATATTATCGCCGGCCTCGACAACGCAACTCAGGGCGGGATTATTTTAGAAGGGCGCGAAGTCCGCGAACCAGGCCCGGACAGAATGGTGGTGTTTCAAAATTACTCGCTGCTACCTTGGCTGACGGTGCGCGAAAATATTGCCCTAGCAGTAAATGAAATTTACAGCGGTAACTCTAAAGAAGACCGCGAGTTGGTAATCGAATACCACATTAAATTGGTCGGACTCGGAGCAGCAGCCAATAAACGCCCCAGCGAAATTTCTGGGGGGATGAAACAACGAGTTGCGATCGCCCGCGCCCTGGCGATTCGCCCGAAATTGCTGCTGTTAGACGAACCCTTCGGCGCTCTTGATGCTTTAACTCGCGGCGGTTTGCAAGACCAGTTGATGAAAATTTGCCAGGAAAGCAAAGTCACCAGCGTGATGGTAACTCACGACGTGGATGAGGCTTTGTTGTTGAGCGATCGCATTGTGATGCTCACCAACGGCCCGGAAGCGCAAATCGGGCAAATCCTCGAAGTGAACATTCCCCGCCCCCGCAAGCGCATGGAAGTTGTCAACCATCCGAGTTACTACGCACTGCGTAACGAAATGGTTTACTTCCTCAACCAGCAAAAGCGGGTCAAACAGCGCCGGGCTAAACAACAACCGCCTGTCATCGCCCGCAACGGCCTGGAAAAAATCAACCTCGACATCGGCTTTATTCCCCTCACCGACTGCGCCCCCTTAGTGGTAGCTAAAGAAAAAGGATTTTTTCAAGCCCACGGCTTGGAAGAAGTTACTCTCGTGCGCGAACCTAGCTGGAAAGCGATCGCCAAAGGAGTCGCCGAAGGACGGCTGGACGCGGCGCAAATGGTCGCAGGAATGCCGATCGCCATGCTGTTGGGCCTGGACGGTGAAGCCCCTGTGCCGGTCTGTAGCGCCCTCACTCTGTCTCGCAACGGCAATTCGATTGTTTTGAGCAAACACCTGTACAAACAAGGTATTCGGACATTAGAGGATTTCAAAGCTGCGATCGTCAGCACCCCCGACAAAGCTCACACCTTGGGGATGGTACACTCCGCCTCTATGCACAATCTGCTGTTCCGCTACTGGCTGGCCGCCGGCGGCATCGACCCCGACATGGACGTGGGCTTGACCGTGATTCCGCCCCCGCAGATGGTATCGAATTTAAAAGCAGGTAACATTGACGGCTACTGCGCGGGCGACCCTTGGAACTCCCACGCAGTCAACGACGGTACTGGTTTTGTGATCGCCCGTTCCCTCGATATTCTGCCCGGACACATCGAAAAAGTTCTCGGCGTTACCGAAGATTGGGCTCAGAAATATCCTCAAACCCACGTCGCCCTCGTCAAAGCGCTTTTGGAAGCCTGCGACTACTGCGACGATCGCCGCAACCGCGAAGAAGTCCTGGGATTGATTTGCCAAGAACAATACATCGGTGCAGACTCCAAAAACATCCGCCCTGGATTCATCGATCCGTACAACTGCGGCACCGACGCAGAACCCGAAATGCTCTACAACTTCAACCAGTTCTACGTTGACAAAACTAATTGTCCAGACCGCCTAGAAATGGTGTGGGTGATGGCGCAGATGGCCCGCTGGGGTCTGATTCCGTTCCCGAAAAATTGGGTGGAAGTGGTCGATCGAGTTTTGCGGCCCGATGTCTTCGGTCAAGCAGTCCGCGAATTGGGTTTGCCGGATATTTCGAGAGTTCGTCGGACGATCGAGCTATTTGACGGCACTGTCTTTAATCTTGACGACCCGATCGACTATCTTCAGAATGTCAAAATCAAGCGTAACGTCCGCATTGAAGAAATCTTAATTGAACAAATAGGCAGTCAGTGTTCTATCAAAACGCTTGCATAACCAGCAAATAGGAAGAGGGAATGAGGAGCAATAAATCAGGAAGCACTACTCCACATTTCCCACTTCCTAATACCATAATTCAAAATTATCATTTCTAATTTCTCATGTCTAATCCCCCAAACCCCAAACCCAATCCTGAAAATATGCAAACTCTCAAAACGCCCCAGGCAACTAAGATTCAAACAGAAAAACCAGGCTTTCTGACTATTAAAGATGTATCGAAAGTCTACCCAAACCTTAAAGAACCCGAAAAACCTTTTGTCATTCTCGACGGTGTAAACCTGACGATTAATGAAGGCGAATTTATTTGTTTGATCGGTCACTCCGGCTGTGGCAAATCTACTTTGCTGAACATGATTGCGGGATTCAACGGGCCGACCAGCGGAGAAGTTGCTCTGGAAGGTGCGCCGATTACTGAACCAGGCCCCGATCGCATGGTGGTGTTTCAAAACTACTCGCTACTACCTTGGCTGACTGCTACTGAAAACATCCACCTCGGTGTTGAAAGTGTTTATGCTGACAAGTCTGCAGAAGAACACAATGCGATCGTCCAACAAAACTTAGAATTAGTAGGGCTGACCGAAGCTGCTAACAAAAGACCGGGCCAATTGTCCGGCGGGATGAAACAGCGGGTGGCGATCGCCCGTGCTCTAGCAACTCGCCCCAAACTGTTGATTTTGGACGAACCTTTCGGAGCACTAGACCCGATTACTAGGGAAGAATTGCAGGAAGAATTGCTCAAAATCTGGCGCGAGCACAAAATTACCGTCATCATGATTACTCACGATATTGATGAAGCTTTGTTTTTAGCCGATCGGATCGTGATGATGACCAACGGCCCCGCCGCTTCGATCGGCGAAGATGTGCACATTCCCTTCAGCCGTCCCCGCAACCGGACTAGGGTAATGGAAGACCCCAGATATTACGAACTGCGGAACTTTGCTTTAGAGTTCCTGTTTTCTCGCTACGCCCACCACGAAGAAGAGGAAGCAACGGACTCGGAAACAGAAACCGTCGCGATACCCCTACCAGTACCTGCTGGCAAAAAGCGTGCGGTTGCTGACAGGCCAAGGCCACCGGTATCTTTTACGCCTCACGCTACCGAACCGGCAGAAGCTTCGCCGCTCAAAGGCGGTATCCTTGCAGTGTCGTGGTTGGTAGCAATGGCTACTTTAGCAGCAGTCAATATGTCTGCGGTTTCCAGCCAGCTAAAGCAAGCGAAACTAGGAGAAACTGCACTCCAAGCGCCGACTGTGGCGCAGGTTGTGAGTTCTCCCCCCAGCCCTGCGCCTGTTGCTGTTAGCCCTGCGCCTGTTGCTGCGAGTCCTGCGCCTGTTGCGAGTCCTGGGCCTGTTGCTGCGAGTCCTGCGCCTGTTGCGAGTCCTGCGCCGGCTGCGACTAACAGCCCCGCATCAGGGATTTCTGACAAAAGTGAACTCGATGCGATCGCAAACCAGTTATATGCACAAATTGACCAAAATTGGAGGACAACTCCGACATTTACCGAAAGTTTGACTTATCGGGTCAAAGTGAAACAAAACGGCGATATCCTACAGTTCGATCCCACAAATCAAGCAGCTAAAGATTTCGTCAAAGAAACTCCTCTGCCGGTTTTGCAAACTCCTGCTGGTGTCGTCGCAGGCGATCGAACAACTGCTGAATTCCAAGTAACTTTTACCCCCAGCGGCGTATTAGAAGTTAAAACAACTAAGTAGGCGAAAGCTTCCCGCACTCAATCTCAGATTGCTATCAATCACAAAGTCAGTCAATTTTAGATTTGAGATTTCTGTTAGCCGCAGATTTCAAGCAGATCGACACCGATCGACGCAGATTATTCAATTTTGTCTGCGATTGATTGCAACTCAAGTCTATTGTAGATTTATTTCACAGATGAATCTGGGAGTTTGAACGAAAGTCTAAAATGTGGAAAAATCCACTCATAATTATCTGGCTTCCGTTTTTGATAAATAGTATTAGCCCGCTGTTTGATGGGAAATAAAATATGCCAAAATTAGGCTATAAATAAGAGTAATTGCGAGTGTTAACAAGAAAGCGGTTAATTTTAAATCAGGGTATTTTCCGCTGCTGTGAAGCATTTTTGCGGTATTTTTGTAATGATTGATACATTGTTGTTATACCATTTTTCTAAAGATGTGCTATTGATGAAGTCTTAGCCACCCCGAACTCGCGGGGGGGTTGGGGGGTAAGATCTAGCGCTACTTTATGAAATTGGTATTAGGAGTCCTCTGTTCTGACTATAATGACAAATTACCAATTATCCATTAGCTTTCAAAAATTAGCATCTACAATCACCAGATGGAAACTATAAAAACTCTTTGCCCTTACTGCGGCGTAGGTTGCGGTCTAGAAGTTGTTCCCGACAAAAAACAAAGTTGGAAAGTTCGGGGCGATCGCAATCACCCATCAAGTCTGGGTATGGTTTGTATTAAGGGAGCAACGGTAGCAGAGTCCATTCGGAGCGATCGGCTACTTTATCCGATGATGCGAGACACTCTCGACCAACCCTTCCGCCGCGCTAGTTGGGACGAAGCTCTCGATGCCATTGTTAACCGCATCCAAACAATTCGCAGTACCAGCGGCCCCGATGCTTTGTGCGTTTACGGTTCGGGTCAATTCATAACAGAAGATTATTATGTTGCTCAGAAACTCATCAAAGGTTGTCTGGGTACAAATAATTTTGATGCGAATTCTCGCTTGTGTATGTCTTCAGCAGTTTCGGGATACGTTCAAAGCTTTGGTTCGGACGGGCCGCCTTGCTGTTATGACGATTTAGAATTAACAGATTGTGCTTTTATTGTCGGCAGCAATACAGCGGAATGCCATCCGATTGTATTCAACCGCTTAGCAAAATACCACAAAAAACATCCAAATGTCAAGATGATTGTGGTAGATCCGAGGCGGACTCCAACTGCTGAAGCGGCGGATTTGCACTTAGCAATTAAGCCCGGTACGGATATAGATTTGTTCAATGGAATTGCATATTTGCTGTTGCAAAAACGGGCAATAGATCCTGAGTTCATTCAGGAATGCACGGAGAATTTTTCAGCTTTTGTGGAAGTTATTAGCAGCTACACGCCAGATTTTGTAGCCTCGCGCTGCGGCATTACTGTCAGCGAATTAGAAACAGCAGCCTACTACTGGGAACAGTCGCAGCGGGTTTTGTCTTTGTGGTCGATGGGAATTAACCAGTCCTCCGAAGGCACGGCAAAGGTGCGATCGCTGATTAATTTGCACTTGATGACCGGTCAAATCGGCAAACCGGGATGCGGCCCGTTTTCCCTCACCGGCCAGCCAAACGCGATGGGAGGGCGGGAAGCCGGAGGACTCTCTCACTTACTCCCTGGCTACCGATTTGTGAAAAATGCCGAACATAGAACCCAAGTCGAGGAGTTTTGGGGCCTCGCGCCGGGAAGCATTTCCCCACATCCGGGCCGCACTGCTTGGGAGATGATTGTGGGCTTGGAAACAGGCGATGTCGAGTTGCTGTGGATTGCAGCGACTAATCCGGTGGTGAGTATGCCGGATTTGGAACGCACAAAGGCGGCTTTGCTGCGATCGCCCTTTACTATTTATCAAGAAGCTTATTATCCCACGGAAACCTCAGCCTACGCTCACATCCTGCTGCCTGCAACTCAGTGGAGCGAAAAAACCGGAGTGATGACCAATTCCGAACGCCGCGTTACTCTCGGCCCTGGTTTCGACATTCCTTCAGGGGAAGCGCGCGATGACTGGAGCATTTTTGCAGAAGTCGGCCGCCGCTTGGGTTTTGCCGAACATTTTGCTTTCGACAGCAGCGCTGACGTATATCAAGAGTTTGTGCAGTTGACAAGGGGCAGGCCTTGCGATGTAACGGGCCTGAGTCACGAGTATTTGCGCCTCCAAGGCCCCCAGCAGTGGCCGTGTCCCGAAAACGAGCCTCCGCATCCAGCCAATGAAGCGAAACGGCTGTATACTGACAGGCGTTTTCACACGGACGACGCGCGGGCGAGATTTTCGGCCTATCACTCCAGGGGACTAGCTGAACCTCCCGATCCTGACTATCCGTTTGTGTTGACGACGGGGAGACTTTATGGACACTGGCACACGATGACGCGCACGGGTAGAACTGAGAAAATTAATCAATTGCACCCCGCTCCATTTTTGGAAATTCACCCGCGCGATGCTGCGAAATTGCAGATTAAGGAGGGGGATTTGCTGGAAGTTCGATCGCGCCGCGGTAAGGCTCGGTTTCCGGCAAAAGTCACCAAGGCGATCGCCCCTGGTACGCTATTTGTACCGATGCACTGGGGTGCTCTGTGGGCCGAAGAAGCTGAAGCCAATGCTATGACTCATTCGGCAAGTTGTCCCGATTCCAAACAGCCGGAGTTAAAAGCTTGTGCGGTGCATTTGGTGTTGGTTGGGGCCGAAACAGCAGCGTCGGCTGTTGCAGAAGTTGCCGCAGGGGTTGAGGAATTTAATTGGGCCAAATCCACCGTCGCCGTTATACCAATTTCATAAAGTAGTGCTAGATATTACCCCCCCCAACCCCCCCCGCGAGTTCGGGGGGGGCTAGGACTTGATCCATAGCACATCTTTAGAAAAATGGTATTACTTCTCGATCTGGCCTCTAACTTTGGGATGTCACAACTCACCTAGCCGGATCAATCTCATTACCAGGGTTTCGTCCCACAGACTCCGGCAAAATCGTAGTTTTTTGTCAAGGAACCGGGTTTCAAGGCAGTCAAGTACGGCACAATCCCCGGTTGCTCTACTTCGGTCAAAACTTCTCTCGCCGGAGCAATTGTGACCCAGACACACCGAAAGAACCGCGTTTTCGGGAGATCCTGGCAAACCGGGACAATTCAATTAATTTATGGTGAGCTTTTCCTGCTTGATTCGGGGTTTTTCGTCTCGCCCAAAAGCCTGGGGCATTCTTTTGGATCGATCGGCTAAAAAAATTGCAGTTTGCAGTTATAGGTGCTATGATTTTTTTACAAAGCTTTATTTTCGGCAGTACAGTTCGTTCGATCGGCGTTCCTCCGGATTTAAATCTCTACACCCTCTGATTCTGGAGAATGTTCAATGTCAATCTATGTCGGCAATTTATCCTACGAAGTAACGCAGGAGCACCTCAACCAAACTTTTGGAGAGTACGGAACAGTAAAGCGGGTTCAATTGCCTGCTGACCGGGAAACAGGTCGGATGCGGGGCTTCGCTTTTGTAGAAATGTCTACTGAAGCAGAAGAAGCCGCAGCCATTGAGGCTCTTGACGGTGCTGAGTGGATGGGTCGCGACCTCAAGGTCAATAAGGCAAAACCCCGCGAAGAACGTGGTTCTTCTAACAGCGGTAACTGGGGCAACAACGACCGCTCCTCTCGTCGCTACTAAACCATTTAGAGCTAAATTTTTAGCTCGATGGTGTGTTTGCCCGATCGAAAACGGAGTCAACAATCATAATTTGTTGAGAATAGATAGTTGATTCTGCGATCGCATCGAGCCTTAAAATCCTCAAAATGTTGCCAAACAACAGCTTGAGGTTTTTTTTTGTCCAATTTTTATAAGAGGAAATACGGGAAGCGGAAAACTCAGCGACTTCAGTCCGCTCGATGCAAGCGAGGCGAGGGACTTCAGTCCCATTCAGTCTTTCTTTGTGAATA
>Ga0335397_10003666_pt1 | contig 20477 bp, 13 predicted proteins | sample MAT04_FD_205740 | JGI IMG/M metagenome (GOLD analysis project Ga0335397, IMG submission 205740) | Freshwater microbial communities from Lake Fryxell liftoff mats and glacier meltwater in Antarctica - MAT-04 (spades assembly) (version 2) ... | reverse complement strand
TTAAAAACCGGCGACGAAGTGAGCGTGGCATTCCGCGTCGACATCGGTTCGGCGATGCGCTCGCCATTGCAGCCAGGCACTTACCAAATCTATGTCGTTGGTCAGCAGTATGTCGCTGGGCCGTACTTGATTACTGTGGCAAAGTGAGGGCAGCGAGTTCAACGATTCAGAGCATTAGGACGTATCGAAGAGCCCCACCACCGGCTCCGCCACCGACTGAAACCGCATCACCGTCACTGCATTGGCATAGCGGTGGCTCATCACCGGCATCAGGCCGGCGGCGAGTAGCGCGTTGCCGCCCTGCTCGCCCAGGTAGTGCTCGGCGCAAGCCTGCAGTTCACGCTCGCCGTCTTTCATCAAAAAGGTGTAGGCCGGCAAGTCGTCGATCTGGCGTTCATCGCCGGGCTCAAAGTCCCAGCCCTTGGCGCTGAAGGCGCGGGCAATCAGCAGCGCTGCGGCCAGGCCGCCGTTGCCCCACAGCAGATCCTCATGCGTTGGCTCGCCCGCCGCCAGTTCCTCAAAGTTGAACGCCACCACCGGGTCGCTGGCCTTGCCGTAAGGCTGGCGCAGCAGCACGCGCGGCGCGGCCAGGCCGATCCAGGGCGCGGCTTCGCTGCCGCGCAGCGCATGCCAGCCGGCCAGCGTGGCGGGCTCGCCGCTGGCCAGCGCGGTGTCGCCGGCCGCCAGCAGCGGGCCGCCGGCCTGAGAGGCGATCAGGCCCAGCGCGGCCAGCAGGCCGATGTCGGTGTCCGACGGGCCAAAGCTGTACAGACCTACCAGCACGGTCCAGCTCTCGCCGCCGGGCTGGTTGCGCCAGCGGTCGGCCAACGCCCGGTGCAGGCCGGTCTGCGCCAGTTGGCCCTGGGCAGCCACCACGTCGGCCAGCAATTCTTCGCGGCTCACATCAAACAGATGCAGTTGCAACTCGTCGTCAAGTTCCAGGCTGCTGATCAGCCACTGCACGCCGCGCCAGGCCGCTTCCATCGCCTGAAAGGCCGGCGCATGCAGCAGGCTGCGCATCTGCTCGCTGATGGCCGCGTCCACCGAGGCCAGCAGGTTGGCCTGCTGCGGTGCGATGTTGGGCACGATGTGCGGCGCGACGATCTGGCGGATCAGTGCGTCGATGCCGCTGGCCGCGGCCTGCGTGGGTGATGCAGGCGCCGGCGCGGCGGCCACCAGGTTGCCGCCCAGCAGTTGCGACAACAGGCCGTCACCCGGCGCCGCCGGCGCGGTCGGCGCTGGGGCCGCGGGGTTGGCAGGGATTGTCGGGCTGGCAGGTGCGCCTGGCTGCTGCAGTTCAGCCGCAGCCTGGGCAAAGGTGGCCGGATTCACCAGGCGTCGGCGCAGCTCGCGCAGGGCCTGGAACACATCCAGCCGGTTCAGCAACGCATCAGGATGAAAGTCATCCAGGCCTTCAAAATCGACCTCGCCGGTGGGCATCTGCAGCCGGGGTGCCAGGCGCTGCATCACTGTATCGAGGTTGTCGAGGTCGACGCGGTGCGTGGGCCTTGCAGCCAATGCCGCTTTCGGCCTCGCCGTCAAGCCGCTGAAGTCCCCCATCACCAGCAGCCGCATAGGCCCATGATGGGGGGTGCGCCGGGCGGCGGTCGGCCCTAAACTGAGGTTCAACTCCATCCGTCCTGGCATCCGTGGCTCCTGAGCAACTTTGCGGTACCCCAGCGCACGATCCAGTCCGGGGTGCCTGCCGCAGGGGCAGTGTGCGTCAGGGCTGGTGTTCTAGGCAACAGGGAATCACATGACATCATCTGCCGCCGCTGCTGACAGCCCGCACGGGCCTGGGTTCCCGCGTGAACCACACGGCAACTTCGAGCCGGCGAACCTCAGTCAGACATCGGCGTCCTTCGATGACCGGGCCGGTATAGTCAGCGCCGATGCCAAGCGGCGACCGCACCATGCCATGCCATCTTGAGGCAAGCGCCCTGTCGTCGTTGAGGTGGCGGAGCCGGGCCGTCCGTGTGGCCGACGGTAGCCCGGACGCCGCAGTCGGCGCCGGCGCCGATTGAACCGAATCGAGGATCCATGGCGGACAAGTCCAAGCCCATCGAGCTGACGCTGACCTCTGGCGCCGGCGCCGATCTGAAGTTTCGCTCGATGTCGGCCCATGAAGAGGTGTCGCGGCTGTTCGAGGCCCAGATCGTCGGCGTTGCCAAGCACAACAGCTTGTCGGCCGACGATGTGCTGGGCAAGCCGGTCGCGGTCTGCATGGATCTGGGCAGCGGCCACAAACGCTGGTTTCACGGCATCGCCACCGCTTTTGGCATCGAAGGCCGCGATGGCGAGCAGTACAGCTACCGCATCGTCGCGCGGCCCTGGCTGTGGCTGCTGACGCGCTCGGCCGATCTGCGCATCTTTCAGGACAAGTCGGCGCTCGACATCATCAAACAGGTGCTGGGTGAATACCCGGCCGGCAGCGTCACAGTCAAGGCCAGGGGGCCGTTCAAGACCCGCAGTTACTGCGTGCAGTACCGCGAGACCGATTTCAACTTCGTCAGCCGGCTGATGGAAGAAGAAGGCATCTTCTATTGGTTCGACCACAGCGAAGCCAAGCACGATCTGGTGCTGGCCGACAGCCCCAACGTGCACCAGGCGATGGCCGGTTACGAGGACGCACTGTTCCGATCCGAGCAAGCAGCGCTGGGCGAGATGGCCGTGATCACACGATGGGCCATGCGCCACGAGATCCAGCCCGGCAAGGTGACGCTGCGCGACTACGACTTCGAGCGCCCCAGCACCGACCTGCAGGCCGACTCCCCCAGCAGCAGCCGCAAGCATGCCGAGGCCGGGCACGAAATCTATGATTCGCCAGGCGGCTACCTGGACAAGGGCACCGGCAAGAACCTGGCAGCGATCCGGCTGGAGGAATCAACGGCGCGCTTCGGGCGCTTCCACGGCGATGGCAATACGCCGGGGCTGGTGGTCGGCCGCAAGTTCACGCTCAAAGAGCACCCGCGCGCCGATCAGAACATCGGCTATCTGGTGCTGGCCACGCAGATCGATGTCAGCCAGACCGGCGAGCGCAGCGCCGGCCAAGGCGGCGGTTTTCTTTGCCGTTTCAGCGCCCAGAGCCTGACCGAGGCGTTTCGCCCGGCGCGCACCACCCGCAAGCCCACGGTGGCCGGGCCTCAAACGGCCAAGGTGGTAGGCAGTGGCGACGCGGGCGACATCTTCACCGACAAATACGGCCGGGTGAAGGTGCAGTTCCACTGGGATCGGCTGGGCAAGAATGACAACACCAGCTCCTGCTGGATGCGCGTGTCCTCGCCCTGGGCCGGCAACGGCTTTGGCATGCTCGCGCTGCCGCGGCTGGGCCAGGAGGTGGTGGTTGATTTCCTCGAGGGCGACCCCGACCAGCCGATCATCACCGGGCGGGTGCACAACGCCGAGCAGATGCCGCCTTACGAGCTGCCGGCCAACGCCAGCGTCAGCACGCTCAAGAGCCGCAGCGTCAAGGGCGGCACGGCCGATTTCAACGAGTTGCGCTTCGAGGACAAGAAGGGCAGCGAGTACGTGCTGTTCCACGCCCAGAAAGACCGGCTGGAGTTTGTCGAGAAGATCTTCTTCAGCGAGATCGGCGAGGACGAGCACCGCACCGTCAAGAAGGACCGCAAGGAGAAGATCGACGGCGAGCACCATCTGACGGTCACCAAGGACGTCAAGCAAAAGTTCTCGGGCAAGTTCAGCCTCGAGGGCGTCAAGGATTTGCTGCTGAAGGCCGGCGAGTTGTTCAGCCTGAAGACCGGCAAGGACATCACGGCCAAGGCGGGCACCGGTGTCTCATTTGAGTCTGGCACCGCAACCTACCTGAAGGCCGGCACCGACTTTGGCGCCGAGGGCGGCACCAATGTGCACATCAAGGGTGGCATGAACGTGGTCATCGAGGCCGGCATGCAACTCACGTTGAAGGCGGGCGGCAACTCGGTGGTGCTGGGGCCGGCGGGCGTGTCGATCACCGGCGCGCCGATGGTCAACATCAACTCGGGCGGCTCGGCCGGCTCCGGGGGCGGTATCAAACCGGTGGCCCCCACCGACCCCGACGCCCCCGAAAAACCCAAGCTGCCCGAAGATCCGCTGAAGGACAAGCACCGCTAGCGGCCGACGATGCAAGCCGAAGACACTGTCGCCCGCGAGGCCACCGCCTGGGCCGAATTCATCAAGCAACTGGCCGACCACCTGGCTGGCCAATGGCCGGCGATGCCCGATCGGCTTGGCGATCGCTACCCGGCCTTTGTTGAGCTGGCGGTACAGCAGGCCGGCGAGCGCGGCCTCAGCCGCGCCGGCAGCGTGGCGCGCTTTGTCAACCTGTGGTTCGTCTGGGGCCCGGCTTACCACGACAAGCCCGGCTTCGAATGGGCCCGGGCCATCCTGGCGGCCGGTGCGGCAGCGCCCGCCGCCGCACCTCTACCCAGCTGGCACCGCGAGCTGGCCCTGCCTGATGCTGAATGGCGCACCGTGCACCAGCTGGTGCAGCGCTCGATGGCCGAGTTGCAGCGTCTGCCCGGCACCCGCATCGAGCCGCAGGCACTGGCCAGCGCCGACGCCAAAGTGCTTGAGCTGTTCGGCGCGCTGGGTCGGCGCGGCCGGCTGCACCCGCCCGCGCCACTGCCGGTGCCCAAGGCCGCCTGCGATCTGGACGCGGCCGATCTGCGCCGGCTCGATGAACCCGTTTACCAGCATTACAGCCTGGGCGCGGGAGAAGGCCAGTGGCAGCGCCTGGCCGTACCTGCGCCACCGGCGCTGCGGGTTGATGCCAGCCATCCGATGCCTGCCTTGGTGGCTCTGCTGTCGCATCCGGATAACGGCGCGCCGCAGGCCAGGCTACAGGTGCGGGTGCGCTCGCATGCCGTCTGCAATGGCGACGTACACCCGGTACTGGGTTTCTCCGGGCCGCATGGCCGCTGGTTCTGGACTGGTCACGAGGCCAAGGCCGCCAGTTGGACGGTGGCCACGCGCCGACCGCCGCCGCCCAAGGCCGGGCCGGGCAGCCTGATCGCCGAAGAAACCTCAGCCGAGCCGCAGCGCCTGGAGATCGAGTTCTGTGGACTGCGCAACGAGGGTGAGCCCTTGGGCGCAGCGCAAACTTTAGTCTCGGTCTGGCCAGCTGCGCAGTGGTGGCTTGAGCTGCAGCGCGAAGCGCCCGCCGCGCAGGCCTTGTTGCCCGGCAACCGCGCCTGGGCGCCAGGTGGCACACGCTGCCGAGTGGAGTGCGACGGCCTGGCGCAGGACGGCAAACCCCTGCAAAAGCAGTTTGCTCAAGGCCTGGACGGCGCGACGGCGCGCGGCCTGCATGCGCTCGCACAGGCTTGGTCAGCGCTACCCGGCCTGCACCAGCCCAGCCTGGAGGCCCAGCTCGGCTTGCTTACTGGCAAGGCTGCGCTGAGCTGGGGCTGGCATTACGGCCCGGGCGGGCTTGACGGCGATGCGCTGATGCGGGTGCTTGGGCAGATCGCGCTGATCGCCTGCCAGGCCGAGCTGCAACTCGGCGGTGAGCTGCAGTTGCACGGCGCGCGCGCCCGCATCGTGCTGCGCCTGGCCGGCCAGGCCGAGTTGCAGCAGTCGCTGCGCCGTGAGCAGCAATTGCCGCCGCTGGCCGATGTGATGGCCGGCGTATTGGCGCGCTGGCGCTTTCCGGCGCTGCTGCTGGTGGATCCGATCGCGGTTGAATCGGGCATCTTGCTGCAACTGGCCGGTCCGGCCACCGGCGCTCTTGTAGGCGAAGCCGGTCTGCGCCCCTGCACCAAGGGCAGCAGCGGATTTGAATGGTTTGTCGGCCTGCGGCTGGAGGCGGTGGCGGTGCCGCTGCGGCTGACTGACCCGCTGCTCGGTCAACAGCACTGGCAACAAGCCCTGCTGCCTGCCAGCACATTGCTGGACTGGAGCCTGGGCTGATGGACCGCCAGGTCATGCTGCGCCTGGAGGCCGTGGGCTGCCTAGCCGAGGCGCTGTTCAATGGTGTGCCGCTGGGTCGGGTTGGCGTTTCAGCCGGGGCCGATGCGGCCAGTGCGCAGACGGTGCTGACGCTGCCGGTCAACGAGTTCACGCTGATGGGCAGCAACGAGCTGGAGCTGCTGGTGTTTCCGGGCGCACCCGGTGTTTTGGCGCCACCCGAGCCCAGGCTGGCCGACGGCCGCACTGGCGCCAGCCTGCAGTTGCTGCTGCCGCGCATGGCCGGCGTGGCGCATCCGGCCAGCGCACGCTCGTTGGCCCAGATCGACTGGGCGCCGCCGGCAGACGAGGTCTATGCTGCACCGCTGAGCCTGCGTAAATCGGTTGAGCTACCGATCGCCTTCCCGCGCTGGCGTTGGCTGGATGCGCCCATCGTTGCCGACAGCGCCGCGTTGAAAAATGACATCGCGCGTTTCCTGCTGGAAATCGCGGTCGGCCTGATCAAGGGCAACCCCGAGCCACTGATCCAGGCCTCGCGCCTGCGGCTGGAAGAACTGGCGCTGGCCTATGAACGCCCGCTGGCCGATGATGTAGCCCGACTGCGCAGCCAAGTACAAGCCTGGCACGCCGCGCTACCGCTCAAGCCCACGCTGCCGGCGCCAGGCAAACTGCTGCTGCGGCCGGTGGCCGGTGGGCGGTTGCTGGAATGCCTGTCGCCCGACGGCGCCCCGCTACTGCAAAGCCCGCTGGCCGGTGGTGGCCAGGTGGCCTGGCCAATGCGGCTGGCGGTGGTGGAAGGGCGTTTTTATGTTCTGCGTTGAGCCCTCGGGCCAGCGCTTGACGAGGCTGGATTCAGGAGGGACTGCATGATCGTGCTGACCGTGCTCAGCTACAGCGGCGTGCCGGCCGAGGGCCTGTCAGCGAGTTTTGATGAACTCGGCGGCAGCATCGGCCGCGCCGGCAACAACCAGCTGGTGCTGCCCGACCCCGAGCGCAGCATCTCGCGCATGCATGCGCGGGTGGTGTTTCGCGGCGGCCAGTACGCCATCGTCGACAACGGCAGCAACCCGGTGTCGGTCAACGGCAACGCGGTGCCGCTGGGCCGCGAGCAGCCCTTGCAATCCGGTGACCAGTTGCAGATCGGCAGCTACCTGCTGTCGGTGTCGCAGGCCGCGCGAGGCAGCGCAGCCCCGGGCAGCGCCTTCGACGACTTGTTCGGTGACGGCGTCAGCGGACTGGCTGCGCCACCGCCCGCGCCCAAGGCCGCCGCCCCGGCCTGGGGCAGCCCAGCCGCGGCCGCGGGTGGCTCGGGTTCGGCGGCGCCGGCACCCTGGGGCGCGTCGGCGCCTGCCGCCGCCGATCCCTGGGCCATGCCGCCGGCTGCGCCCCGTCCCCCGCCACCGGCAGCAGCGCCACCCGCGGCACACAACCGCGTCCGCGACGAATGGGATGACCTGCTCTCGCCCACGCCCAAGCCAGGTTCGGCCGCCGCAGGCGCAGCGCCGTCCTGGGGTGCGACTGCTTCGCCACCGCCGCCGTCCTGGGGCGCGCCGTTGCCGCCACCGCCATTTGGCTCGCCGTCCTCCTCGGCACCCGGCCTGGGGCTGTCGCTGGGGCCGGGCTCGCTGGATTCGCTGGATGCGCTGTTTGGCCTCGGCGCGCCCTCGGCCACCGCTGACCCGCTGGGCGCGGCGCCGCAGCAAGCGCTGCTGCTGCAGCCCAACATGGGCGCCCATGCCGACCCGCTGCAGTCGCTGGGCCGGCCCAGCCAGGCGGCAGCGGCCAGCGCCTCGGACCATGTGTCCGAGCTCAATACACCGATGCACTTGCCGCGCAGCCAGGCGCGGCCAGCAGCGGCGCCGCTGGTGCCCCGGGATGCGCCACGGGTTGCACCTCCCGCCGCGCCGGCCGCTGTAAAGCCGCCGCCGATGAGCGCAGCGCCCAGCGGCGCCATCTTCAGTTGGGACGACCCGCCGCGCGATGGCCGCTTGGTGACGCTGCCCGGCAGGCCCAGCGCACCGCGCCCCGCGGCCGACGACTTGGTGTCGCTGGATGAATTGCTGGCCGCGCCACCCGCAGCGGCGTCGCAGCGGCCGCCTGCGACACAGCCACCGATCGCGGCGCGTCAGCCAAGCCCCGCGCCGGCGGTGCCGGCACCACCCTTCGTCGCCAGCCCGCGCCCTGCACCCGCGCAGCATGCGGCCGTTGCGACCGGTGCGGCCGGCACCACCGACGAAACGCTGCTCGCCGCCCTGCTGCAGGGCCTGGGCGCACCTGGCGTGCGCATCGACGCCCTGACACCCGAGCTGATGCTGCTGATTGGCCAGTTGCTGCGCGAGTCGACCCGCGGCGCGGTTGAGCTGCTGCTGGCCCGGGCGGCCTTGAAGCGCGAGATGCGGGCGCAGATGACGATGATTTCAGCCAAGGAAAACAACCCGCTGAAGTTCTCGCCTTCGGCCGAGGCCGCGCTGCAGCACCTGCTGTCGCCGCCCTCACCGGGCTTCATGGCGCCGGCGCCGGCCATGCGCGACGCCTTCGACGACTTGCGAGCCCACCAGATGGGCGTGATGGCCGGCATGCGTGCGGCATTGGACGGCGTGTTGCAGCGCTTCGACCCGCAACACCTCGAGGCCAAGTTGAGCAAGCGCTCGGCGATCGACAGCCTGATCCCGGCCACCCGCAAGGCGCGGCTGTGGGAGTCGTTCCAGCAGCTGTTTGGCCAGCTGTCGAGCGAGGCGCAGGACGATTTCGACGAGCTCTTTGGCAAGGCCTTTCTGGCCGCCTATGAAGAACAGCTCGACCGCTTGAGCGCAGAAGACGGATCGAGGTAACGAGCATGCTGGCACTGGAAGTGGCGCTACTGACCGACCGCGGGGGTCGCAACTACAACGAGGACGCCTGCGGCCATTGGCACTCCGAGCGCCATCTGTGCTGCGTGCTGGCTGATGGCGCCGGCGGCCATGGCGGTGGCGACATCGCCTCGCGGCTGGCGGTGCAGGAGATGATCGGCCGCTTCGCCAGCGCGCCGTCGGTCGACGGCGAGACACTGGGCTCGCTGCTGCGGCTGACCAACGACGCGCTGATCGGCCAGCGCGTGCCTGGCACGCCGCGTGCCGACATGCATAGCACCGCCGTCTGCCTGGTGATCGACTTTGTCGACCATCTCACCCACTGGACCCATGCCGGCGACTCACGCATGTACTGGCTACGGGACGGGCGGGTGCACCAGCGCACGCGCGACCACAGCCTGGTGCAGGCACTGGTCGACGCCGGCGTGATGAACGAGTCCGACATGCAAGCCCACCCCAAGCGCAGCGAGCTGCGCTCGGCGCTGGGCATCCCGGCCGAGCAACTGCTGGTGGGCAGCGGCGATGGCGGCGATACCGTGCTGGCCGGCGACGTCTTCATGCTCTGTACCGACGGGCTGTGGGAATATGTCGACGACGCCACGCTTGAGCGCACGCTGGCGGCATCAGAAACACCACGCGCCTGGCTGGACGCCTTGTCGGCAGCAGTGATCGCCGCTGCCAGCCACAAGACCAGTCACGACAACTTCACCGCACTTGTGGTCTGGACCAGCCAGGCCTGAATCGGCATCCCAGGAGGCACCCATGGCCAAGCATGTCTGCACCGGCGCCTTGATGCAATGCGCGATGGGCGCCGCGCCATCGACCTTTATCGCCACGCCCAAGATGGTAAAGACCAGCTTTATGGACGCCGGCAACATCATGGACTTTGTGCCCATGGTCAACATTCCGCCGTTTGGCGTGTGCATGAGCACGTCCAACCCGATGGTCATCGCGGCCACTGCCGCCGCGCTGGGCGTGCTGACGCCAATGCCCTGCATCCCCGTGCCCACAGGGCCCTGGAAGCCCGGCTCGTCGATGGTCAAGGTGGCCGGCATGCCTGCGCTGAACGATAGCTCGATGCTGAACTGCGCCTGGGCCGGCGTGATCACGATCAAATTCGCCGGGCAGGTGACCGAGAACATCCCTTGACAGCGGGAGGGTGTTGAGCCGCGACAGAGGCTCGGCGTTTCATCCAGGTGCACCCTGGGGAGCGTTCGCAACGGCGGCGGACGCCGAAAGACGAGAGCCCGCCGGTGGCGGGCTCTTGGCTTGGTGCCGGCCGCAGGGCCGACTGCGTTCAGCGCGTTTCGGCGCGGCCGATCTCGACGCGGCGGTTTTCGGCCGAGAACGGATCCTTGGCATTCTTCAGCGCATTGGCACCCAGGCCCACCGGTGCCAGCATGGCGCCATCAGCGCCCTTTTCCACCAGGTAATCGCGCACAGCCTCGGCGCGGCGCTGCGACAACAGTTGATTGGCCTCGGCACTGCCTGAAGCGTCAGCGTGGCCCTCGATGCGCACCACCTTGCCGCTGCCTCGGCGCGCGCGCAGCACATCGGCAAAGACTTCGAGCTGGCGCTTGAGCGAATCGGGCAAGTCGGCCGAACCCACCTTGAAAGAGGTGGCGGGCAGCGAGTATCGCATCGACGGTTTAAAGCCCATGCACTTGAAGCCGGCAGCCTTGAGCTGATCGCACTGGTCTTCGGGGAACAGGCCTTCGGCGACCGCCTTGGCATCGGGCAGGGTCTGCCCCATGTCCAACGCGCCCGCCCCAGCCTGCTGAGCCCAAGAGGCTGCAGGCCAGGCCAGCAGGCAGGTGCCAAGCGCCGCCGCAAAACCGGCCTGGCGCATGAACCCGCCCAGAACCGCTTGAAGCTGTGTCATATTCCGTGTCATGGGGTACCTCTGCTGATATGGGCCTGGCCTCCGCCAGGGCCAGATTAACAATGAACTCAGCCTTCAAGGCTTAGCGGCCGCCGATTTGAACTGGCAACCGCCATGGTACTGCCAACCGGGCCGGCGCGACATCCCCATGGTTAGGTAGTGCCCGCAGCACGATTGCGAGATGACTTCCGGGGGTGGCGCGTGTATCGTCGGTTTGCTGTGCATCCGGTCACTGTGGCCTGATGTGGCTGTCTCGTCTGGCCAGTTCTTGCCCGCGAGCCCGCAGTGGACCCTGGAGTAGACCCCCCAGATGACTTGGCACAACAAGGTGATGTGGACCGAGGGCATGTTCCTTCAGCCACAGCATTTTCAGCAGCAGGATCGCTTTCTCGGCAGGCAATTGGAGGGGCGACTAGCCACCACCATGCCCTGGCCGTGGGGCTTCTTCGGCCTGCAGGTCGATGACGCGGCGCTGCTGCAGGGCCGCATCGTCGTCAACGCGGCGCGCGGTGTGCTGCCCGACGGGCAGGTGTTCTCGGTACCCGGCGATGACCCCGCGCCAGCGGCCTTCGAGGTGCCGTCCGATGCCCGCGACCAGCTGGTGGTGCTGGGCGTGGCGATGGCCAGGCCCGGTGTCGCGGAGAGCGATGTCGAGGCCGGCGAGACTGCCATGCCGCCGCGCTACCGCGCCGCCGACATTGAAGTGGCGGACAGCCATGCCACCAGTCTGCGCGAAGCGCCGCTGCAGATCGGCCGCCTCAACCTGCGGCTGATGCTGGCCCGCGATGCCAACGAGGGCTATACCAGCATCGGCGTGGCGCGCATCATCGAGCGCCGCGCCGATGGCCGGGTCGCGCTCGACCAGGGCTATGTGGCTTCGATGCTGCACGCGCCGGCGCAGCCCATCCTCGACGGCTACCTGCGCGAGGTGCACGGCATGCTGTTCCAGCGTGGCGAGGCCGTGGCCGCGCGCATGATCCAGCCCGGCCGCGCCGGTGTCGGCGAGCTCACCGATTTCCTCATGCTTCAGGTGGTCAACCGTTTCCAGCCGTTGTTCGGCCATCTGCAACGCCTGCCGGTGCTGCACCCCGAGCGGCTGTACGACCTGCTGCTGGGGCTGGCGGGAGAGCTGTCCACTTTCCGCGACCAGCGCCGTCCGGTGGCCTATCCCTCGTACAAGCACGACGACCTGGCCAGCTGCTTTCGCGCGGTGATGGCCGATCTGCGTCAATCGCTGTCGCTGGTGATGGAACAGTCGGCGATTCCGATCGATCTCGATGAGCGCAACCACGGCGTACGGGTGGCCTTGATCGCCGACGTCGAGTTGCAGCGCAATGCCAGCTTTGTGCTGGCGGTCAATGCGCAGATGCCCGGCGAAGCGCTGCGCGCGCGGTTCCCCACCCAAGTGAAGATCGGCCCGGTGGAACGCTTCCGCGAGCTGCTGCAATCGCAGCTGCCCGGCATCATGCTGCGGCCTTTGCCGGTCGCGCCGCGCCAGATCCCGTACCACGCTGGCTTCACTTACTTTGAGCTCGAGACCCGCGGCAGCGAGCTGTGGAAACAGCTCGAGACATCGGGCGGCCTGGCGATGCAGATCGCCGGCGACTTCCCAGGGCTGACACTCGAGTTCTGGGCCATCCGCGGCTGACCCTCCTCTGCCTGCAACCGGCGGCTGAAAGCACACGATGAGTGACAAAGACACCCCCGCCGACCCCTTTGCCGCGTTCGGCTCCGACCGCACCGTCATCAAGCCCAGCGCCGGCCGCGGCCCGCGCCCGGCCGACCCGGCAGCCGCCGCACCGGCTGCAGCCGGTTGGCCGGCGCAACCTGCTGCTGCGGCGGCGAGCGCGCCAGCGCAACCCCAGCCCGCAGCGCCTGACGGCAGCGCGCTGCCGCCGCATGCCAGCCTGAATCCACTGGTGCAGGCAGCCGCGCCGCTGCTGGCGGCGGCACCGCGGCTGCGGGCGATGCTGCGCCACCCCAACCCGGCCGCGCTGCGCGACTCGCTAGCCGAGTCGGTGCGCCGCTTCGAGGCCGGCGCGCGCGCCCAGGGTCTGCCCAACGAGCAGGTGGTGGCCGCGCGCTATGTGCTGTGCACCTTGCTCGACGAGGCGGCGTCTAGCACGCCGTGGGGCGGCTCGGGTGCCTGGTCGGCGCAGAGCCTGCTGGTGCAGTTCCACAACGAGAGCTGGGGCGGCGAGAAGGTCTTTCAGCTGCTGACTCGGCTGGCCGAGAACCCCACGCAGCACCGCAACCTGCTTGAGCTGGTCTACATAACGCTGTCGCTGGGCTTCGAGGGCCGCTACCGGGTGCAAACCGATGGTCGAGCCCAGCTCGACGATCTGCGCAGCCGGCTGGCGCAGATGCTGCGTGGCCTGGCCGGGCCGGCCGAGAAGTCGCTGTCCACCCAGTGGCGCGGCCTCAGCGCGGTGCCCGCCCGGCTGCGCGACGGCCTGCCGATCTGGGTGCTTGCCGCCGCCGCCGCGCTGCTGCTGGTGCTGGTTTTTGTTGCCCTGCGCTTCTCGCTGAACGTGCAAACCGACGCCAGCTTCAGCGCGCTGCAGGCGCTGGACGCCCAGGCCGCCAAGGCGCCCCCCGCACCGCCGTCGGCCACGCCACCGCCGCCGCGGCTGGCGCAGTTGCTGCAGGCCGACATCGCCGGCGGCGCGGTCAAGGTCAAGGACCTGGCCGATCGCTCGGTCGTCACCGTGCTGGGCGATACCTTGTTTGATCCGGGCAGCGCCGATGTGGCCAGCCGCGCCGAGCCCTTGTTCGAGCGGGTGGCCGCGGCGCTTAACCAGGTGCCGGGCCATCTACTGATCAGCGGTCACAGCGACAACCAGCCGATACGCACTTTGCGCTTTCCGTCAAACTGGCATTTGTCGAAGGAGCGCGCCGAGAGCGTGCGCAAGCTGCTGGCAACCAATGTGCAATCGACTCGACTGAACGCCGAAGGCCGCGCCGAGACCGAGCCGGTGGCCGACAACAGCACGGCGGTTGGCCGCGCGGCCAACCGCCGGGTCGAGATCACCCTGACGGCCACCGCCCAGAACTGAGCCGACTCCGGCCGAACCACGGACTTACCGCGATGAAGCGCTTCCTGCACTGGCTGTTGAGCCCGATCGTTATCGGATCGCTGGGGCTGCTGGCCCTGTCGGCCATCCTCTGGTGGATCGGTCCGCTGTTCGGCATCGGTGGCGTGCGCCCGCTGGAGTCTCCCTGGGCCCGGGTTGGCGCGCTGGCGCTGCTGTGGGCGGCCTGGATCGCCCGTCTGGCCTGGACGGCGATGAAACGGCGCAAGACCAACGCCACGTTGTTGGCCGGGCTCAGCGGCGGGCCGTCGGCCAGCGACAAAGAAGCCCAGGTACTGGCCGCGCGCTTCAACGAGGCGGTGCAAAAGCTCAAGGCCAGCGCCGGCAAGTCGCGCTTGGGCGGCGGCCAGCAATACCTGTACGAGCTGCCCTGGTACATCTTTGTCGGCGCGCCCGGCTCGGGCAAGACCACGGCGCTGATGAATGCCGGCCTGCAGTTCCTGCTCGGCGACGGCGCCAAGGCCTCGGTGCAAGGTGTCGGCGGCACCCGCAACTGCGAATGGTGGTTCACCCAGCACGCGGTGCTGATCGACACCGCCGGCCGCTATGCCACGCAAGAGAGTGACCGCGACGTCGACGCCAGCGCCTGGGACAACTTTCTGGCGCTGCTCAAGCGCACACGGCCGCGCCAGCCGATCAACGGCGTGCTGCTCACCGTCAACGTGCAAGACCTGCTGCAGCAAGGCCCGACCGAGCGCGCCGAGCATGCCGCCAAGCTGCGCGCCCGGCTCAATGAGCTGCACCTCAAACTGGGCGTGCGCGCACCGGTTTATGTGCTGGTCACCAAGTCCGACCTGATCGGCGGCTTCAACGAGAGCTTTGAAGCGCTGAATCAGGACGAGCGCAACCAGGTCTGGGGCTTCACCTTTGCCGCTGAAGCCGCCACCGCAGCCGATCCACTGCCTGACTTCGCGGCGCTTTACCAGCAGTTGCAAAAGCGCCTGGTCGAGCAGCTGGTTGATCGGCTCGAAGGTGAACGTGATGTGCTCAAACGCAGCGCGATGTTTGCCTTTCCGCAAGAGTTTGCCGCGCTGCAGCCGGTGCTGGCCGAGTTTCTGCGCCAGATGGTCGGCGGCGGTGGCTCGCTCGAGGCCACGCCGCGGGTGCGCGGCGTCTACTTCACCAGCGGCACGCAGGAAGGCTCGCCGATCGACCGCGTGATGGGCGCGCTGAGCCGTTCGTTTGGCATCGACGCACGCGCCGCCGCTGCGCCCGCAGGCCGTGGCAAGAGCTTCTTCTTGAACCGCCTGCTGAGCGAGGTGGTGTTTGCCGAGCGCGGCCTCGACACCATCAACCCGGTCGCCGAACGCCGCCGTCGCGCGTTGCGCAGCTCGGCCATGGCCGCCGTCGGCCTGGCCAGCGTGGTGGTGCTGGTGGGCTGGGGCGTCAGCCGCTCGCGCAACCTCGACCATGCCGCACTGGTGGCCGAGCGGCTGCCGGCGCTCAAGCAGTCGGTCAGTGCGCTGCCGCCGCCCAACAACGCCGACATCACGCCACTGCCCACGGTGCTGAGCGCGGTGCACGACGCGGCGCGCAGCGACGCCTTTGCCATCGATGCGCCGCCGCTGCTGCAGGGCCTGGGCCTCTACCAGGGCGACAAGCTCGATGCCGCAGCGCAGATGGCTTACACCCGGTTGCTGGAGAAGGCACTGGCGCCGCGGGTGGCGCGCCGTCTCGAAGAGCGGCTGCGCGCCGCCGGCAAGGACAACCTGGAGAACGCCTACGAGGCGCTCAAAACCTACCTGATGCTGTTCTCGCCCGAGCAGTTCGACGCGCCCACGCTGCGCGCCTGGATCACGCTTGACTGGGACCAGAACTTCGCCCGCATGGCGCCCGAACAACGCGCCGCGCTCGACCAGCACCTTGACGCCATGCTCGCACTGGGCCCGCCGCGCGCGGTGCAGCCGCAAGATCAAGCGCTGGTGACCAGCGTGCGCGAGCTGCTGGTGGCCTACCCGCTGGAATACCGCGTCTACAGCCGCATCAAGCGCCAATACCGGCCCGGCGAGCTGCCCGATTTCAGCGTTGCCTCTTCCGCCGGGCCGAACGCCGCGCAGGTGTTCGAGCGCGCCAGCAAGGAGCCGCTGAGCAAGGGCGTGTCGGGCCTTTACACCCGCGCCGGTTACGAGCGCATCGTCAAATCCGCCGTGGCCAGTTCAACCCTGAAGTTGGCCAATGAGGAATCCTGGGTGCTGGGTGTGAAGAGCGATCCGGCGCGATTGAAAGATGTGGCACTGGGCGGCGGCGTCGTCGACAAGGTGCGGCGTTTGTACTTTGAGGACTACATCAAGACTTGGGACGCTTTTCTGGCCGATGTGCAACTGGTCAAGCTCAGCGGGCTGGAGCGCAGCATCGCCGTGGCGCGCACGCTGTCAGCGGTTGACTCGCCGCTGGCCACCTACCTGCGCGCAGTGACTGCCGAGACCCGGCTGGTGCCCGACCCGGCAGCGGCCACGGTGCTCGACAAGGCCGCGGCCAAGGCCAAGAATGATGCCGCCCGCCTGGCCGGTGCAACCCACCTGATGCCCACGGGCGGCGGTGGGCCGCTGGAACGTATGGTCGATGACCACTTCGCTGGCATCCATCGCCTGGTCAGTGGCCAGCCGCCGCCGATCGATGAAACGCTGAAGATGTTCGGCGAGCTCTACACCCAGCTCAGTGCGGTCGACGCGGCGCAGAAGAGCAAGTCGCCCGCGCCACCGGGCGGCGGCGCCGAGCGCATCAAGGCTGCGGCGGGCCAGCAGCCAGCGCCGATCCGCGCCATGATCGAGCAGCTGGCCGACGCCGGTGCCAGCCAGGGCCGCAGCGCCGAGATCCAGGGCCTGGCCACCGAGCTCAAACCGATCGCCGATTTCTGCAACCGCGCCATCACCGGTCGCTACCCCTTTGCCAGCGGTTCACGCTCGGATGTGCTGCCTGAAGACCTGGGCCAGTTGTTCGGCGCCGGCGGGCTGATGGACGATTTCTTCCAGAAGCGGCTGGCCAACCTGGTCGATACCAGCGGCGCCACCTGGGCCTACAAACCGCTGAGCGACGGCAGCAAGCCGGTGCAGGCCGCAGCGCTGGCCGAGTTCCAGCGTGCCGCACGCATCAAGGAGGTGTTTTTCCGCAGCGGCGGCAAGGCGCCGGCGATGAAGATCGAGATGCGGCTGGCCGAGATCGACCCGGCGCTCAAGGAGCTGGTGCTCGACATCGATGGCCAGCTCAGCAAGCTGCTGCCAGGCGGCCAGTCGGTGGCCATCAGCTGGCCCAGCCAGCGTGTGGCGGTGCAAATCAATCTGTCCACCGGCCTGGGCGACAGCGGGCCCAAGGCCTTGTTCGAAGGGCCCTGGGCGCTGTTCAGGCTGTTTGACCGTTATGAGGTGCAGCCCTCGCAGGTGCCTGAGAAGTTCGGTCTGGTGATGAACCTGGATGGCAAGCGGGCGCGCATCGACGTCATCGCCGCCAGCGTGTTCAACCCGTTCCAGATGAAAGAGATCAAGCAGTTCCGCTGCCCGGCGGCGTTGTGAACGATGTGATGAGCGAGCCAGCCGACGGCCCGACCGTGCCTGCGGTGCCGGGTTGGCATGGCAAGTTGCCGACGCTGGGCGACTTTGCCTCGCGCCGGCTGCCGCCGGCCTTCCTCACGCCGTGGGACGAATGGCTGGCCGCCGGCCTGCAGCAGTTGCGCGAGAGTGATCCCGGCGGTTGGCTGGAGCGCTACCTGGCCGCGCCCAGCCAGCGCTTCCTGTTAATGCCCGGCGTACTGCCGGGCGAGGCCGGCCAGCAGGCCTGGGCCGGGGTACTGATGCCGTCGGTCGACCGGGTCGGTCGATACTTCCCGTTCACACTGGCGCAGGCGGTGTCACCGCTGCCGGCCTCGCTGGAGCAGTTGCAGTCGCTGTGGGCCTGGCTGGGCCGCCTCGACGAACTGGCCGCCGACGCGATGCACGACGACTGGGCGATCAACCGTCTGGAGGCTGAACTCGCGCGCATGGCCGGGCCCGAACTGGCGGCGCCAGACCCGGCTTCGGCTGTCGACTCGCCGCAGCTGATCGCCGCTGCGTTGGTCGATCGCACGCTGGCGCCCGGCCAAAACGTGGCGCAATGGATCGACCAGCAGGCCCAGGCGCTGTGGCAACGCCAGGCCCAGGGCCAGGCCTTCTGGTATACCAGCGCCGACCACCATCCCCCCGGACTGCGGGTATCCCGCGGCCTGCCAGCCACTGCGGCCGACTTGCTTGGCGTCACAATCTGAGCCGATCCGCCAGCCATCAGCCATGACGCCCGACACCCCAGAAGAAGACGATCGCGCCGTGATCCGGCCGGCCGGCACTGCAGGCGAAGGCTGGGGCGCAGTGCCGGTGCCATCGGCAGCGGCCAGCGAGGGCGCGGCCATTGACGACGACCGCACCGTGATCCGCCCCGCCGCCAGCGGCGCGGCCACCCTGTCCGGCGCTGCAGCATGGCAGTCAGCACCACCGGCGGGCAGCGGTCAAACGCTGTTCCCTGCGGCGGCGGCGCCCGCGCCGCCGCCGCCCCAGCGTGCCGACAGCGGTGGCAATGGCCTGCCCGTGGGCACCCTGCTGGCAGAGTTTGAATTGACGCGGTACATCGCCGAAGGCGGCTTTGGCATCGTCTACGCGGCGCATGACCATTCATTGCAGCGGCGGGTGGCGCTCAAGGAATACATGCCCTCGTCACTGGCCTCGCGCGGTGACGGCAGCCAGGTATCGGTCAAGTCCGAGCGCCACCGCGAGACCTTCGAGGCCGGGCGCAAGAGCTTCATCAACGAGGCCCGCTTGCTGGCCAGCTTCGACCACCCCTCGCTGCTGAAGGTCTACCGCTTCTGGGAGGCCAACGGCACGGCCTATATGGTGATGCCCTTCCTCGAAGGCATCACGCTGAAGGACCGCCTGCGCGAGCTGGGCCGGCCGCCCGACGAGGCCTGGCTGCTGGCCATGCTGGGCCCGCTCACCGAAGCCCTGGCGGTGATCCACCGCGAGCAGTGTTACCACCGCGACATAGCACCCGACAACATCATGTTGCTGGCGGGCAGCAACCGCGCGCTGCTGATGGACTTCGGCGCCTCGCGTCGTGTCATCGGCGACATGACCCAGGCCTTGACCGTGATCCTCAAGCCGGGCTACGCACCGGTCGAGCAATATGCCGAGATTCCCGGCATGAAGCAGGGTCCGTGGACCGATGTCTATGCGCTAGCCGCGGTGATGTATTACGCCATCCTGGGCAAAACGCCGCCAACCTCGGTGGGCCGTTTGCTCAATGACACCTACGTGCCGATGGTGCAGGCCGCAGCCGGCCGCTACAGCCCGGCCTTCCTAGCGGCGATCGACCATGCGCTGGTGGTCAAGCCCGAAGCGCGCACGCAGTCGATCGAGCAACTGCGCGCGGAACTGGGCCTGACCGGCCACAGCGCGCCTGTGTCTTCGGTGCCCATGACGGCCTTCTCGCCGCGCACTTCAGCCGCCGCAGCCACCGCCGGCGCCGCCGCGCCGCGCAAGAACACCGCGCTGCTGGCCGCTGCCGGCGTGGCGGCGCTGGCCGTGCTGGGTTTTGGCGGCTACCAGTTGCTGGCACCCTCACCCTCCCCTGCACCCGCGGTGGCTGCGGCCGCTGCACCGGCCGCAGCCCCGCCGACAGTGGTGCCAGCCACCGGCACACCGGCGGCCGCGCCTGTGTCAGCCGACACCACCGCGGCCGCGCTGCCCGCCGCTGGCCGCAGCGGCGCCTATGACATTTCGGACGAGTTCGATCGCATCACCCTGGCCCAAACCCCCGGCTTCTCGGTGCAGGCCCAGCCCAACAAGACGCAGCTGCGCATCGATCACGACGAGCTGCAGTTCAGCGTGCAAGCGGCGCGCGAGGGTTTCCTCTACGTTCAGGTCTATAGTTCCGACGGCGCGCTGATGCTGCTCTATCCCAATGCCACCTCCGGCAGCATCAAGCTCAAGCCGGGTCAGCCGCTGCGGCTGCCACAGCCGCCGCTGATATTCCAAACCACCGAACCACCTGGGCCGACCCGGTTGCTGGTGATGGTGTCGGCGCTGGAGCGTGATTTCAGCAGCCTGCAGCCACGCAAGTATGGCCCTTACCGGCTGCTGCCCAGCGGTGAGGACGCCAAGCGCATTGCCGCCGCGCTGCCGGCGTCCAAGGTGCCGGCGCAGGCCGGCAAGCCAGTTTGCCCGGCTGGCGGCGGCTGTGCCGACGAATATGGCGCCACCGTGATCCGCGTCGACGCCGTGCGCTGAGCGCAGCGGCGCGCAGTGCGGCGGACTAGGCCCGGCCTGGCGGCCTGGGACAACGCAGCAGCGATCAAGGCTGCGGCCCGATCTCGACGCGGCGGTTATCGGCAGCGTTGAGGTCGCTGCACAACTTCGGCGCCTTCGACCCCAGGCCCACGGCCAGCAGCATGGCCGAATCAGCGCCGTTCTTCACCAATAGTCCTTTACCCAAAACCCGGCAGTTGCCCCGTACCCGGAAGCGCCAGAGGCAGCCTAAACGGCCCAATGACTGGCGCCATCTTGTCGCTGACGTAGCGCAGCAGCACGGCCCACCGGTCCGTCGTTTTGATCTGCTCCGCAGCAGCCTTGACGTGCTGTAAAGCCGCATGGATATTGGCGATGAGCGATTTGAGCAAACCCACCTTGCCGTGCAACGGCGTGAGGTGCAGCGTCGTCTGGCCTGAGCTGTTTGTTGCCCGACCCACCGCGGCCAGTAGCAGCGGCCTACTCGTGATGGCCTCCATGCGCG
>Ga0335397_10003662_pt1 | contig 20481 bp, 16 predicted proteins | sample MAT04_FD_205740 | JGI IMG/M metagenome (GOLD analysis project Ga0335397, IMG submission 205740) | Freshwater microbial communities from Lake Fryxell liftoff mats and glacier meltwater in Antarctica - MAT-04 (spades assembly) (version 2) ... | reverse complement strand
CAGGAGCAGGAACAGACTACCAGGTAACGTATTTTAATTGTTTTGTCATCCCCAGTCCAAAAGATTCTCGCCACGGCATCCTGGAGGCACTTGGTCAGCTCGTTGAAATTCAGGCTAGGTCAGGTGGTGTGGGGCTTAATCTTTCATCGCTTAGGCCTAAGGGCGCCCGCGTTAAAAAGGTTAATGGGACATCCTCTGGCCCTGTTAATTGGGCTACTCTTTTTTCTGTAGCAACACACGATATTGTTCAACAAGGTGGAAGTAGGCGTGGGGCTACCATGCTTATGCTCTGGGATTGGCATCCAGACGTTGAAGAATTTATTACTGTTAAAGAGGACTTGACTAAGATTAATGGTGCTAATCTCTCGGTTTGTATATCAGATGCATTTATGGAAGCGGTAAAAGCAAATGCTGATTGGGATTTAATTTATCCTGATATTTCTGATCCTGAATATGATGAAAAATGGAACGGCGAGATAGATCTCTGGAAAAAACTTGGTAAAAAAACAATAGTCTATAAAACAGTTAAGGCACGCGAGCTTTGGGATAAGATTTGTACGGCTGCGTGGCGCAGCGCAGAGCCGGGCCTTCATTTCATGGAGCGTTCGAATAAGCAGAGTAATACGTATTATTTTGAGCGACTTATCGCGACTAACCCCTGCGGTGAGCAGCCTCTTGGTGCATGGGCCGTCTGTAATTTAGGCGCTATGAATCTAGCGGCTTATGTAGATAATGAGACCTTTGATTATGATAATTTTGGTAAAGATGTCAAAGTTGCTATGCGCATGTTAGACAATGTCATCGATCAAACCTTTTATTTCTTTAAAGAAAACGAGAAGTGTGCTAAGGACATTCGTCGAACAGGTTTAGGCATCATGGGACTAGGGGATGCGCTTATTAAAATGAAGCTTGCTTATGGTTCTGAGAAATCTATCCCTGTTATAGAGAAAATTTTTCAAGTTCTTCGTGATAACGCCTATGACGCCTCATCAGACTTAGCAGCAGAGAGGGGTTCGTTCCCAATGTTTGATAAAGATAAGTATCTGGATGCGCATTTTGTAAAACAACTTCCTAAGGCACTTCGTAAAAAAATCGGTGATCAGGGAATTCGTAATGCAGTTCTTTTAACCATAGCGCCAACAGGTACAACATCGCTGGTGTCAGGCGTTTCATCGGGCGTTGAGCCAGTATATGAATTCACATTTAAGCGTAAATGGAGAGGTGGGGAAGAGATTATGTATCATCCACTATTTGATCAGTGGCGCTTGGATAATCCTGATCAGACTAAGCCTGGTTACTTCGTTTCGGCAAATGATCTAACGCCTGAAGAGCATGTAAAAGTTCAGGCTGTAGCTCAGAAATATATTGACTCGTCAATCTCAAAGACAGTTAATGCTCCTAATAATCACACAATGGAAGATGTGAAAAGACTCTATATGGATGCATATGACTCAGGGCTTAAAGGCATAACCTATATGCGGGATGGTTCACGTGCAGGTGTTCTCGAGCGGATACCGGATGCAAAAAAAGCTGATGAAAAACCAGTTGTCCCAGTTGTCCCAGTTGTCCCACGTATCCCTCGACCGATGATACTTGAGGGGACAACGTACAAAGCAGAGAGTCCAATTGGGAGAATGTACGTGACCATCAATCATGATGAGAACAAGCAGCCGTTTGAAGTGTTCATTAATAATGGTAAGTCAGGATCTGATGTAATGGCGATGGCAGACGCGCTAGGTCGAATGATCTCATTTGTACTCCGTATCCACAGTCCTGTTCCTCAGAGGGAGCGCTTACGTGAGATCGTCTCTGAGTTAACGGGAATCGGTGGAGCGCGTAGTGTGGGTTTTGGCGAGAATAGAGTTCGTTCGCTTCCTGACGCAGTAGCGAAGGTGCTCGCAAAGCATGCTAATTTTAGGGTCAATGGTAAAGTAGAAGACAGGCCAGTAGAGCCAATCGCAGCAGATGCAGTGACAGTACCAGAAGGAGAAGTGCCGGTAATTGAGGGTGCTAGCGATAGCACCAATGGTAATGGTCATTCTACTACTGCACAAGTATCATTCTTACTTAAGGTCGATGAGCCAGCAGCTCCTACAGCACAGCTAGGGTTTGTTCAACAATCTGAGATGACTATGGAGGCAACTGCGCGAAGCGGTAATACTACTAATCTTTTTGACATCTGTCCTGAGTGTGGATCAGCGAGCTTTGCGTACGAAGAAGGTTGTAAGAAGTGCTATGGCTGCGGCTATAGCGAATGCTAACTATTTGGTAAGCAGGGTTGAACACCCTCTCAGTGCCGCTACTGTAAAGACAGAAAACAAATAGTTATTTTATCCGCCAGCTGGCGGACCCGAGCAGGAAAATCTATGGTTTTACAGAAACGATCAAAATCACCAGTGGTTCTAACAAGGCGTATTAGAATATATTTTCTAATCGGTATTATCCTTATTTCTATTTTAGCTTCGATAGCCTACGTATCTCCCGCTAAAAAATCATTACAAAAACCTATACAGCCCACACCAGCAGTCGTCATAGGAGAGCAGGCTGCATCTAAGACCGTCACATATTCTGGCAAAGAGGGAGTTGATGCATTAACTCTGCTTAAGGAGCATGCTGCGATTACACTGGATCGTTCAGGAATGGTGAGCGGCATTAATGGAGAAGAGGCACAGCCAAATAAAAAAGAGTTCTGGTCTTTCTTTATTAATGGAAAAATGGCTAAGGTTGGTCCGGCTTCCTACATAGCGAAAGATACTGATCAACTAGAGTGGAAAATACAGACCTACTAAGATGAACCTTTTAATAAATCGTAAAGACAGTCTATGGCTACCTCTGCTTATCATACTTATGGGAGTAGTGATGCGGCTTGTGCCACACCTGCCTAATTTCGCTCCAATTACAGCGATTGCATTGTTTGGTGGTCTATACCTGGATAAAAAATATGCGCTCGTCCTTCCACTCGTCATTATGTTTATCTCAGATTTCTTTTTAGGGTTTCATGATACATTGGTTTTTGTCTACGTTAGTTTTCTGATATCAGGGCTGCTAGGCCTGTGGGCACGTAAGCAAAAAACTGCTGGAAGAATTCTTTTGGTGACCTTGCTCGCTTCGACAATCTTTTTTCTTATTACTAATTTTGGCGTGTGGGTAGCCGGCCATATCTATACGAAAGACGCACAGGGTCTTCTTTCAGCCTTCATAATGGCCATTCCATTTTTCCGTAATACTATTATTGGGGACCTACTCTATACCACGACATTTGTTTTGTTATTTGAATTTCTTACCTATCGGATTTATAGGAGGCAGCCGTTATTGGCTAGGAGAAAATAGTGGCTATTTATACACGAACCGGAGATAAAGGGAAGACATCTCTTTTTGGCGGAGCCAGAGTGCTTAAATCAGATACACGAGTAGAGGCGTACGGTACAATCGATGAGTTAAACAGTGTCATTGGTCTGGTTGTCGCCAATATGATAAAGCATGGTGCAGTAGTAGATGAGCTAGAAAGGATTCAACATGATCTTTTCAGTATAGGTGCCTACCTAGCTAATCCTCAGGCAAAACCAGTTATCTTTTTAGATAAGAGGGTTAAAAAGTTTGAGGAGGTTATTGATGCTCAAACTAAAGAAATGTCAGCATTGAAAAATTTTATTTTGCCTGGGGGGTCAGTCTCTGGTGCGGCTTTGCACCAGGCTCGAACTGTTGCTCGTCGAGCAGAGCGAGGATTGGTGGAGTTGCTGCAGAGAGAGCCAATTGACCAGGGAGTAATAAAATACATTAATCGATTGTCGGATTTATTATTTAGTACTGCACGATTTATTAATCATAAAGAGAAAAAGAGAGAAACAATTTGGTCTCAGACAAAGTAAAAAGGTGAAACCTGTGTAAATCAGGGCTGTGCCGCAACTGTGAAGTCGCTTGGGCGATTAAGCCAGATCCCATCTGTTCTTTATTGAACATACATCTTCCGAGCAGAAGTACAGCGTAAGCAGTGTACTCTTTCGGAAGAAGGAGTTTTTTTATGGAAAGAAAAGGATATAGTCATCATCAGCAAGAAGAGATTTTGCCGCAGTTAGTCGTTTATCCTGAACCTTTCGAGGAGATAGGGAATAGCACGTTTGAACAAGGGTCAATGAGTGATTCTAGGACGCACCTTACCTATACGCTTTCATACGATCTAGAAGCGTATCAAAAACTACAGGTACTTAAGGACACTAATCTTGCGAGATATAGGCGTGAAAAAGAAGCAGTTGATGGACTTACTACATGTAATCTAGTCACTATGCTTGGCGAAAGACTCAATGCCTCAGTGAGCGACAGAATTGATAGTATGGACAATCGGGGAATCATGCGTGATCGATTTGAGCAGAAGCCACTGATTGAGTGGTATGAAAAGGGCCAGCAGAGGAGTAAAGAGCTCGGGTCATCAGTGCAGGATCAGCTTCGCGAAGCAGCAGAAATTGAGGGCCAGCGAAAAATTCAGAGCCATCTGAGCGAGGTTGGGAAAATGATGATTTCGGTTTCACCGCCTGGTAAAGAAGGCTCAGTATATAAGCATAATTTTTATGACGTTTTTCACCGCATATCTGAGACAGACATTGAAGTGGTGAGATATATGTCAGGGTTAACAGTTGCTGAAACAATGAAGAGGCTAGGTGGCCTTGGTATAGATACACCAAGTCACCTGGTTGATGATATTGATCTTCTCGCTCATCCCTTCGAAGTAGAAATCGCACAGGCCGCCCGTCTTACTTCTGATGATATTCATGACTTCCTTCACTCTGATATAGCGGATAGTCTGTCACGTGAAGAGATGGCTATGGTTAAGAACGAATGCATGCCCCTCATTAACCGCTATCTTCTTGTAGTAGCAGAGGCGTCCAATGAGAGCGGCATGGTACAAAGATCATATAACGCGATTTTGAATAAAGCAGATGATGTGGTACGTATGCTAAAAAAAGGATCTTATTATATGTTAGAGCAGTCAGATAAAACAGACGAGATAGCCTCAGTGGCTGATATGTTCGTACTTGGTTCTATGGCAGTGAGAGAAGTAGATACTGGGTGTGGCTTCTCTGGAGGATTTAGCTTTGGGAATAGTGCACCATTTAGCGTACTTGATTTCTCGCTTGGATCTCGACCAGATGAAAAAGACCAATATGAATCACTCTATTTTAACTGCCCGGGGTGTCATAAGGAGAATAAACGCCCCTATGGAGTCTTAATTCCTAACTGTCAAAAATGTGGAATCGATGTTAGCTGTGGGGGAGATGGTAAAAAAAGCAAAAAGGAGAGTGAGAAGCGGTCTCTGGATGAGAAAATTAAAGAGCAGAAGCATAATGAAGAAAGAGCGCAAGAAAAAAGAAGAAAGAAGAAGAAAAAAAATAATGACGATGAAGGCTTTCTCTTTACTCTCTTTCAGCAAAGTAAAAAAAAGAAAGAACAGAAAGAGGCTAATTAGCGATCACTAGTGACAGAGTCGAGGCTAATTTCGTTGTTAGATTTATAGATTCGTGCTACTATTAAGAGAATTATGGATACTCCACTGCCAATCTCAATACAACCTCCGGTCACGGTTCCTCCGGTAGTACCGCCGCCACCTGCTCCCATTGCGGTGTCAGATCAGCCTCTAACGCTTGACCCAAATCAGATGCCCACATCTCCAGCGCCACTTGAGAGGGTCGCTGTACAGGTGCCTACTGTTGTATCTGCCATAAGCCCTCCTCAGCCTGCTTTCCAACCAGTGGGTGGTCCTCATAAGGAGCATGCACCTGGGATACAGGCGCCTGTTAGTGAATATATGCGACCATCAGAGCAGATGCCAAGTCTTTCTCCGGAGGTAGCTGAGGCTGGTGTCGAGGTCACGGCAAATAGTGAGCAGCCACAGCTTGATGGCTCACATAAAGCTGCCGGTATTGAGCCAGCGCGAGCGGCGATTCCTGTTATCATCCCTCAGACGACGTCTATCTATCTCCCGTATAGTCCAATTGAGGCGAAAAAAGTTGAGAAAGAAAGTTCTACTGGTGAATCAAGGCACTGGCTTGCGCAGCTAACAGCATATATCATCAGAAAATTTCAAACAATTAACGCTTAACGTATGAATACATCACTTGAATCATTGATGACGCTTTTTTTTACCCTTATTTTTAGCGGTATTGCCATCGGGCTTTTCTCTATAGGGTTTAGTTATCTCTGGCTAATGTGGATGAGAAATAAAGAGAGAGAGAAGGACTCACTCAGTTCGGTTCTCCTTCAAGTCTCTCTCCCACGAGATAATGAGATAAAGATTGATGCCGCAGAGCAGCTTTTTTCCAGTATTGCAGCTCTTCGTAAGACTAAGAAGCTTGATTTTTTTAGAAGTCAGCCTCATATTTCGTGTGAGATCGTGGGAATGCCAGGGGATATACGATTTTATATTAATGTACCAAAAAAGCTAAAAGATTATGTTGAAAAACAAATTAATGGCTCTTATCCTGATGCAGAGATCGTTCAGGTTGCTGATCCATCCGCAAAGCAACGAGAGGGGAATACGCTTGCTGGTGAATATAATATTTTCTCAGAAACAGGTAAGGTTGCCTTTGTATCACTCTCTCTTGAAGGGAGCGATTATAAACCGATACGAGTATTTAAAGATTTGGCAGTTGATTCGATGGCATCAATTACCTCAGTTTTGGCAAAGATGGGTGAGGGAGAGGGTGCAGCAATACAGATTTTATTACAACCTGCGGATAAAAAATGGAAACATGAGGGTAAGGAACATCTATCAAAAACAAAGAAAAATGAGGCAAATCCTGAGACAGCTAAGTACTCATCAGATAGTAAAGAGCTAGAGGCTATAGAGAATAAGATAAGCAAACCGGGCTTTAATGCGATAGTGAGGCTGGTTGTTTCATCGAGTTCTAAGGAAGCAGCTGAGGCGCATCTGAGTAATTTAAAGGGTGCATTTAGTCAGTATGCAGGAGTAAATAAATTTGATAAGAATAAGCACTGGTTTAAGGGGTTGTTCGTATCCGATTTTATTTATCGATACTTTCCGCTTCGTGGTCAGACCTCTATCTTAACGAGTGAAGAGCTGGCTACAATCTTTCATTTTCCTAATAAGAGCGTCCAGACACCAGGTATTCATTGGGTAAACTCCAAGCGTGCGCCCGCTCCTGCAAATACTCCAACGGAGGGTCTTTATCTGGGGAAAAGTTCATTTAGGGGACTTTCTAAGCCAGTCTTTATGAGTCCATCAGATAGACAGCGACATATGTATATTATCGGTAAGACGGGTACGGGAAAGACAGAATTTCTTAAATTAATGATCATGCAGGATATAAAGAATGGTCACGGAATAGCAGTTATTGATCCTCACGGTGATTTGATAGAGGACATCCTCTTAGTCATGCCTCCTGAGCGCGCTGAGGATGTCATCCTTTTTGACCCGGCGGACTTAGAGCAACCGATGGGCTTTAATATGCTTGAGGCGAGAGATGAGCAGCAGCGACATCTGGTCGTTACCTCTGTTATTGGGCTCATGTATAAACTTTTTGATCCGAATAAAACAGGTATTATTGGACCTCGATTTGAACACGCAGTACGAAATGCCATGCTTACCTGCATGTATCAGCCGGGTGCGACCTTTATGGAGGTAGTGCGTGCGCTCACAGATCAAACTTTCGTGCAGGAGTTACTACCGTTGGTCGAAGATCCAGTTATCAGACGGTACTGGACAGATCAAATTGCACAGACATCAGATTTTCATAAATCAGAAGTGCTCGACTATATCGTCTCTAAATTCGGACGCTTCGTGACCAATAAAATGATTAGAAATATCATTGGTCAATCAGACAGCGCATTTAATTTCCGTGAGGCAATGGATACAAAAAAGATTTTATTAATCAATCTTTCTAAGGGTAAGATAGGGGAGGAGAACTCGAGTTTCTTGGGTCTTATTTTAGTACCAAAGATCTTGGTGGCTGCGATGTCGAGACAAGACATCCCCATGGATCAGCGTCAGGATTTCTTTTTCTATGTGGACGAGTTCCAGAATTTTGCTACACCAGACTTTGCACAAATTCTTTCAGAAGCTCGAAAATATCGACTTAATCTTATCGTCGCAAATCAGTTCGTGGGTCAAATGGAGGAGGAAGTAAAGAACGCAATCTTTGGTAATGTGGGAACGATAGCAGCATTTAGAGTCGGTGTTACTGATGCTAATTATCTCCAGCATGAGTTCCAGCCAATTTTTACCGAGGCAGATTTGATTAATGTCGATAAATTTAATTGCTATGTGAGAACGATTGTCGGTGGAGAGCCTGTTCCACCATTCTCACTTGATACGACCAAAGACATAGTAGCTGAAAAAGCAGCCCAGGATCAGCGCGTATCAGATCTCATAAAAGAGCTCTCGCGACTTAAATATGGGCGTAATGTAAAAGTAGTTGAAGCTGAAATTAATTCCAGGTCAAAAATGTAGATGCAAATTCTCCTAACCTTACTTGTCTCTTTTTGACCCCTCTGGTAAAATGGCAATACTTTCGGGTCTGTAGCTCAGTGGCAGAGCGCTATTCTTACTCGTTTTGCCGTAGTAAGCGTCTGTAGCTCAGTGGTAGAGCGCTATTCTTATAAAGTAGATGTCCTTGGTTCGATCCCAAGCAGACGCACAGCATGCGGCGATGCAGGTAAAGTAGATGTCGATGGTTCGATCCCACCCAGACCCACTATGTCAAACAAAGTTGTGTTAGCAGTTGGAGCTCATCCTGATGACATGGACTTCACCGCCTCAGGTACGATAGCCCGTTGGATAGAGGAGGGAGCAACTGCCTACTATATTATTGGTACTGATGGATCGAGAGGATCATCTGATCCAGAGATGACGCACGAACACCTGGCAGCGATCAGAAAAAAAGAACAGTTGGAAGCAGCAAAGATCCTAGGAGTAAAAGATGTTTTCTTTCTTGATTTTATCGACACGCAGCTTGTGAGCGATCTAATCCTTAAAGAGCGCATAGTTTGGTATATCAGAAAGTTAAAACCTAATATAGTTGTGACTATGGATCCGACTTTTTACTACGCCGTGGATGCATATGATTCGGAAAGTAGTTTTATAAATCATACTGACCATCGAGCCATAGCTCTTTCCACGATGGATGCGGTTTTCCCACTTTCTAGAGACAGGCTTACTTTTCCTGAGCATGAAAAAGAGGGACTATCGCCACATAAGGTACAAGAACTTTACTTTACGCAGTTTCACCAGAAGCAGTATGTTATCGATGTAACAAGCACTTTTGAGAAAAAGTTACGAGCGATCGCAGCACATAAAAGTCAGTTTGATGATTTTCCTGCTATAAAAGAACGGATGATGAAGAGGGCAATACAATTTGCCAAAGAAGAAGAGTTTGAATTTGCCGAAAGCTTTACTCGTCTTATCATGCCGCGATAAACAGTCTAGAATTTAGAGTTCTGAGAGGGAAGAGGTATCTTTAGCGCGCTCCTTTACGTATTCAAGGTATCTTTCAGTAGTTGAAATTCTTTTATGGCCAAGAACCTTTGAAAGAAGGACTAGGGAAACACCATGTTTTAAGTGATGAGCAACGAAAGTATGACGCAGGTCGTTTACTTTAGCATTTTCGATCTCAGCAATACGGAAATAACGCTCAATTGCTGTTCGGATGTTGCGAACTAAGAATGGCTTACCAGACTTCGTGATGAAAACATGGTCATCTGTTACCTGTGGTCGGTTCTTGAGGTAAAGATTAAGGGCCTCTTTTCCAGGCTTATTAAGGGGAACCATGCGTTCTCCATGTTTTTCATAGGGACGGATTTTTAACTCGTCGCCAACAATATCAGAGAGGCGAAGTTCTGCGAGCTCACCAATTCTTATCCCTGTTTGAAGAAGGAGTTCTATGATCGCGAACATACGCGCATCATGTCTGGCTGAGTCTCGAAGAGCGCGGTACTCAGTAGGCTTAAGAATGCGTGGTGGTGCTAGTTCATAGCGTGGATGAGAGACTAGGAGTGATGGGTCGTCAGTTATCATCTCGTTCACTTTTAAAAACCTATAAAAAGTACGAGTTGAGTTGAGTTTTCGAGAGAGACTTTTGGGCGTATAGCCATCATTTGACATTTTAGCAAGGAAGGCTTGGAGATCATCGGAGGAGACTTCGCCGACGTGATGCTTGTTCATTTCCTCAAGAAATGAGGCTAACTGCTCGATGTCTTTACCATATGCTAGAATAGTAGCACTGGAATGCTTTTTGCCTTTTAGGAATTCTATAAACTTTTTATGGGCATCACGAACTTTTGTAGGTTGCATAGAAATAGATTATCCCATAATATCAGCTAATTTGCAACTAGTCAAGAGACAAACGCAGTAATTCAGCTAAGTGTTCAGGCTGCTAAGACAATCAAAATGAAGAAATTATCCTTTCTCCTTATCATCATTATATCAGTATTAATTGTTAATAATTTAATCCGTTCTACGTATAATCTTTGGCAAAAGCATGATCTAATTACTCAGGCAGAAAATCAACTATCAAAACAAAAAACAGAAAATGATCGTCTCAAAGATCAGTTAGCGAGGGTAAAAAGGGTAGATTTTATTGAAGAAGAGGCGAGAAATAAGCTTTTTATGGTGAAGCCGGGAGAAAAGGTAGTACTAATGAGTGATGGGGAGTCTAAGAAATTGCCAAAGGAAGAAAGAGCTGTTGCTGTGATCCCGGTATACCAGCAGTGGTGGAATGTCTTCTTTGGACAGTCTAAGTAATTAAAACCTCCTACTATTGAGTGGGGGGTTTTAGTCTATGTTGCGGGGTCGGGATCGAACCCGAACTGCAAGATTATGAGCCTCGCGTGCACCTTACACTACCCCGCGCGTCGTCTCAACCAAGTACCGCTCCTATCAAGCTACCTAGACTTAGGAGATTACATCGGTTGCTTCTCTTGAATGCAATATTAAAAGCTTACCAAGAGAACGGAGGACGTGCTTGAATTATAGCATTTGATTTGAGCACGGTCAAACTGGTATACTTATGAGGCTAAATTGTCCAGTAGAGTGCATGCGGCAGGATAAAAGATTGGATAGATGAATGCGTTAGTCTGCCATATGCCAGGGTAGCTCAGTTGGTTAGAGCAGAGGAATCATAAACCTCAGGTCGCGAGTTCGAATCTCGCCTCTGGTACAAAAAGTTAAAGATAGGGAAGTGTCGGGAGTAGTATATAGCACCACAAATTCTTCATGCAGTATATTGTCTAGACTTTTAAATCATTACTGACTACTTATTTAATAATTCACAGTTCATAGATGAGAAAATATCGAAGAAAGTGGGAGAGTGGAGGAGGGGAGTAAATAGACCTATAGGATTTCAGTATGAAAAAAATACGAATGATAGGGTGTGATATGGTTATTTCACGGGATTTTTAAGACTTTTCACAGACTAGGCAGTAAAACTATAAGACTGCTAATTGTGGATAAGTAAGCCTGCAGGAGGGCAGAGTTGAAAATAGAGAAAATCTATAGTATTATAGATTATGGATCAGCAGAAATTTCCCCAAGCACTAACTTTTGATGATATCTTACTCTCCCCCGGGTATAGCGATTTTTCTCGAGACGACATAAAATTAAACACACCACTCACCCAGTCAATTACACTCAGTACTCCCCTCGTCTCATCTCCTATGGACACGGTGACAGAGTCAAAATTAGCCATAGCTCTGGCAGAAATGGGCGGAATTGGATTTATCCATCGTAATCTCACCCCCTCAGACCAGGCAGATCATGTTGCTAAGGTAAAGGCCCATTCATCAATCTCAGGGCAGGCTCTTTTAGTAGGAGCTGCAATAGGTGCAAATAAGGGATTTGAAGATCGCGTTAGTGCACTTATCAAGGCAAAAGTGGATGTAGTTATGATAGATAGTGCTCACGGGTATGCAAAAAATGTTATCGAGACCCTAACGTTTATTAAATCTCACTTCCCCACCCTCCAGGTAATAGCTGGAAGCGTGGCGACGTTTGAGGGTGCAAAGGCGCTCATTGAGGCTGGGGCAGATGGGCTACGTGTCGGAATGGGGCCCGGAGCCATCTGTACAACAAGGATAATTTCTGGCATGGGTGTCCCACAAATTACCGCACTGATAGATGTAGTAAGAGCCTCTAAGCCTAAGGGTGTTCCAGTGATCGCAGACGGAGGTATTAAATATTCAGGAGATATGGTAAAAGCACTTGCCTCAGGGGCATCCAGTGTCATGATGGGGTCATTTTTCGCATCAGCACTAGAGTCACCTGGTAAAGTTCATACCCTAACACGCGCCCAAGTCCCCCATCGATTTCAAAGCATTCTGAAAAACCAGGAAGAATATGTATTTAAGGAGTATAGGGGCATGGGCTCAGTTGCTGCGATGAAAGAGGGTACCAGGATTAAATCTGAGGATGAGTTCCATGGAAAGAGTTATAAAGATCGAGTGTTGGTGGCTGAGGGCGTCGAAGGGCTCGTTCCTGTTAAGGGTACGGTAAAAGAACTCGTTGAGCAGTCCATCGGTGGGATAAAATCAGGCATGTACTACGTCGGTGCAAAGAATATCTTAGAGCTCTGGGAAAAGGCTACATTCATGCAGATAACTCATGCATCATTGACAGAGAGCCACCCTCACGATATTCTCATTACAAATGCAGGAGAGAATTATTAAAGGTAAGACTCAAGTCCCATGCCTGGTATAAAGGTACTCGTGAAGGCGATGTTGTTACACTTCTCCAGCTCCTCTCGGGAGAGCATCTTTTTTTCCAACAAGAACTGAAATTGCCTTTTTAGGTGTGCTTTTTCTATCATTTCAGGCCAGTCGGTATTGATAGTGAAGCTAACTTTATTTTCAAGGAGTGTGCGCAGAATAAAGTGAAGTTCTTCTTCGTTTTCTACGGCTTTGGTCATAATGTTAGATAGAGGACAGATTTCAAGTACGATATCTCGTTTGACCAATTCTTGCATGAGCGATTTATCATACGCAGCGTGAATACCGTGCCCAATCCGATCTGGGTTAATAGCCTCGATACATTCCCACATATCATTCGCCTCTTTCACTTCCCCACTGTGTGCAGTGACTTTTAGTCCAGCGTCTCGAGCCTTTTTAATGAGTGCTGAATAATCAGCGTAGTGAAACGATTTGGTCGCAGGACCAGCAAAATCGATACCTACCACTCCCCTTCTCTTATATTTAATTGCCTTTTCAACGATAATCGCATTTTGCTCAAAGCTAAACTCACGTGCAAGGCAAAAGATAAGGCCTGCTGAGAGTTTTCTATATTCTAAAAGAGCCCGCTCCATACCCCGCAAGCTTGCCATGATCATATGATCTAGGTCCACAGACCCTTGGAGGTTATGCTTCATGGGGTTATTGCGTAGCTCAATCACTGTTGTATTATTTGATCGATATGCACCGCTCATAATCTCATACGTTGCTCGTTCAACAGCATGCGTGCCCGATGATAGTCTATCAAGGACGGGATGGTATACCTGATCAAAGTAGTCATTTAATGATCGTTTGTTCTCTGGAGAAAGTGTTACAAAGTTTTTAAATTCATGATAATCCCTCTGGGGCAATTTAAATCCCTGATCATGGGCTATTTGCCAGTAAATTGAGGGGTGAATTGATGCTCCAAGGTGCGCATGAAGTTCTGCTAGGGGAAAATTGGGGAATAGAGTCTGCTCCATAGCTGATTGTATAACGATCTTTATCAATTGACAAGATGGAGTTGTCTCATTACAATTCTACGTGAATGCCAAGGGCGAGTAATAACTCCTATTGGACCAAATCACGAATTACCCATATCACTGATAGTCAATGGGGTGATACAGGAAAGGGAAAGTTGGTTGACCTCGCTGCACAGCATGCCTCGGTCGTCATTAAGACAAATGGTGGCGCCAATGCTGGACATACTGTCCAGAATGAATTTGGAACCTTTAAACTTCACCTCATTCCATCAGGTTTTGCAAATCCACAGGCACTCTGTATTGTAGGTACAGGGTGTGTGGTAGATCCAGTCGAATTTGAAAAAGAATACAGGGATATAAAAGAGCGCGTCCTATCTCCTGCGCAATTTTTAATCTCGGACAAGGCTCATTTGGTTATGCCATGGCATAAAGTATTAGATGCCCTCAGAGAAGCGTCTCGCGGCAAGGGCGCAATCGGAACGACGGGTCGAGGAATAGGCCCAGCGTATGCAGACAGAGCTCTTCGTAGGGGCTTTCGAGCTGGTGATATGCTTAAAAAGTCTTTTATTAAAGATTTTGCTCTAGAATTAGAGGCGCAGGAGCGACTGATCACCTGGCTTAAAAAGGAGCTAGGGGAGAAATATAGAGAGTCGATATTTGATAATACGATGCTCATCGCAGAGATGAAAAAAACTCGCGAGATCCTATTTCCCCTTATAGGTAATTCTTATCAGGCAGTGCAGGCTGCCATTGATAAAAAAAGGATCATCGTTGGCGAGGCTGGCCAAGGCGCATTGCTAGATCTGGACTTGGGAGGCTATCCCTTCGTCACCTCAAGTCATCCCGGGATCATTGGATTTATGATCTCAACAGGGCTTAAGCCATCACAAGTTGATCGGGTTATAGGCTCGACGAAAGCATATATCACGCGTGTAGGTAACGGACCATTGCCAACTGAACTCCTAGATATGACAGGCGAGCGGCTTCGAGAGGTGGGGCATGAATATGGCGCTACCACAGGGAGGCCACGTCGCACGGGATGGTTTGATGTTGTAGCCACCGCGTATGGTTGTCAGGTGGCCGGCATTACTGAGATCGCCCTAACGAAGCTAGATGTCCTTGATAGATTTGAAACACTTAAAGTGTGCATAGGATATGAGGTCAATGGGAAAAAATACGGTAGAGTAATAGATAGTGATCCTGCATGGATGGAGAAGGCAGTCCCCGTCTATAAAGAAGTGTCTGGATGGCAAGAGGATACTAGCGCTATTCGAATATTTAGTGATTTACCCAAAAGAGCTAAGGATTATATTCATCTTCTTGAAAAGCTCGTTGGAGTCCCGATAAAAGTTGTATCAGTTGGTCCTGAGCGCGAGGCAACGTTCTATCACTAATTGGTCTTTACCCGTAAGTTATTTTTTTTGTATAATCATGTATGATTCTCGTAATTGATTTTGGTTCTCAGACAGCTAATTTGATAGAGAGACGTCTCAAAGAGCTGGGTGTTGCTACTGCCTTTCTTCCTCCTGAGAAAGCGATGGAATTCATTAAGAAAAATCACGTTGCGGGGATAGTCCTGTCTGGTGGTCCTTCTTCTGTATATGGACCTGACTCCCCCACCATCGATTCTAATATTTTCACTTTAGGGATTCCGGTTCTCGCGATTTGTTATGGCATGCAGCTAATGATGAAGGTGTATGGGGGTGATGTAGTAACTGGTAAAAAGGAATACGGCCCTTCACAGTTGCAAATATCCAATGACAAATATCAAATATCTAAAGGGTTGACAAAGAACCTAACCGTATGGATGAGTCATGGAGATGAAATAAAGGCCTTGCCCAAAGGATTTTCTGTACTCGGGGCAACTAAGCATGCATCATTTGCTTTTGTGAGTAACGAAAAAGAGCGACTCTATGGACTGCTGTTTCATCCAGAAGTTGAGCATACAGAGAAGGGAGAGATAGTTCTTAAAAACTTTGTGAATATTTGTAATGTTAGTGTCGATAAAAAAGACATTGACATAGATGAGATTATCAAAAAAATTAAAGAAACCGTTGGAGAATCACAGGTCATTGGAGCAGTCTCTGGCGGGGTTGATTCCACAGTTGCAGCCGCGTTAACAGCTAAAGCTATAGGAAAGCAGTTCGTTCCATTTTATGTAGATAATGGGCTCATGCGAGCGGGTACGACAGAAAGCGTTAGGGCAATATTCAAACATATTGGTGTCTCTGCCCAAGTCTTACGGTGCGAATCAGAAATGTTAACCCTTCTTAAAGGTAGGACAGATCCTGAACAGAAGCGAAAGATCATAGGTAAATTTTATATTACTATGTTTGAGCGGGAGATGAGGCGGCTTCGTAAGCAAGGTAAGGATGTAAAATATCTTCTCCAGGGCACAATCTATTCAGATGTGATCGAGAGTAAGGGCACCAAGCACGCAAGTAAGATCAAGTCGCATCACAATGTCGGAGGCTTGCCCAAGAATATGAAGTTAAAGCTACTTGAGCCACTGCGTACCTTCTACAAAGACGAGGTTAGAGCAATTGGAGCCAGCTTGGGGCTTCCTGATCAATTCGTTTGGCAACAGGTATTTCCTGGTCCAGGCTATGGGGTACGGATCCGAGGCGAGGTTACCAAAGAACGTTTAAAAAGAGAGCGACTTGCTGACGCAATTGTCCTAGAGGAAGTCATAAAAGCAGGGTTATTTAGAAAAGTATTTATGTCCTTTGCAATAATGTCTGGCGCTGATTCAACTGCTGTTAAGGGAGATGGGAGATTTTTTGGTGAGGTTGTAGCTGTGCGTGTTGTCGAGTCGCGAGATGTTATGACATCGAAATGGGCACATTTGCCCTATGATGTATTACAAGCAATCTCCTCACGAATTGTTAATGAGGTTCCAGGAATTTCTCGTGTGGTTTATGATATTACGACTAAGCCGCCAGCTACGATGGAGTGGGAATAGGCTGCGGTTAGCGGTTAGCGGTTAGCGGTTAGCGGTTAGCGGTTAGCGGTTAGCGTTGAGGATGAATTTTTCGATGACATCAGCAACGCCATCCTCATCGACTGTTGGAGCGATGTAATCAGCTATTGCCTTTAATTCAGGGACTGCATTTCCCATTGCGACTTTGAGGCCACATGCCATCAGTAGGGGGAAGTCATTATAGCCATCACCAATGCCTATAATTTCACTTGTTTTTATTCCGAGTACTTTAGCAACTTCCAAAACACCGTGCTGTTTAGTCGCCTCTGCATGGGCAACGAGGATTCCCGTCTGGCCATTTATCCAGGAAATATATTTACTCACATGAAGAGAGGGGCTTTTATCAATTTCATCGAACGCAGCATTGGTAATTTTTTCATCTGTTCCTACGGTATAGATGGCACGTGGTTTACCTCTCGAATATGAGGGGGTGTAGGCAACATCCACTTCCCCATCATGAATTGCAAAAGTAATGTTGTGTTTCGTCAGAATATCAATTGATAGGGTAATATCCTCTGGATTAATAAGTCTCTCATAGTAAGTTTTTCGTGTTGTAAGATCTATTACTCTTCCTCCATCATTCACTATACTTGGCCCCGTCAACTCTAGATGGCTGACTATATCTTCGATGAGAAAAAGAGGTCGCCCAGTAGCAATTCCGATATGGATTTTATCCTTTGCGTCGTGAAGTGTTTGGGTAACGCGAGCTGAAGGGAGAGTTTTTTCTTGACTCTTAGCGAGGGTACCATCGACGTCGATCATTAGCGCTTTATATTTCATAGGACTATCCATTGTAATAATTTGGATTATGGTTTGCAAGGATAAGAGATCAGAGCTATACTAGGCCTCAACACGTATGGACCAAGTTGCTCAAATCCGCGAAAAAATAGATATAGTTTCTCTCCTATCCGAATATATTACGGTTAAAAAAGCAGGCCGAAATTCTAAAGCAATCTGTCCATTTCATAATGAAAAATCTCCCTCATTTATGATCTCGGAGGAACGTCAGGTCTGGCATTGCTTTGGCTGTGGAAAGGGTGGGGACATTTATAGCTTTATCATGGAGTACGAGCATGTTGAATTTCCCGAAGCGCTCAGAATACTCGCTAAAAAAGCCGGCATAGAACTCATTCAGTCAAAGGTTGCATCGGGCATAGCATCGCGCAAGGAGGTTCTTTATAGCATCAATTCTCTTGCAGCAGAGTATTATCACTATTTGTTACTAAAGCATAAAGTTGGAGAAAGGGCCCGCGAATATTTAAAGAACAGAGGACTCAGCGAAAAAATCATTGAGACATTCCAGATAGGGTTTGCTCCAGGTGTTGGCACAGCACTCACGAATTACCTTTTAAAAAAGAAAAATTATTTACCAGAGGACTTACTAGAAGTTGGCCTTGCTTATAGTCGCGGTAGAGAGGTAGCTGATTTTTTTAGAAATCGAATCATGTTTCCCCTTGTTGATCACCGCGATAATATAGTTGGGTTTTCAGGAAGAGTACTAGATAACGATGTAAAAACAGCGAAATACATGAACACGCGCGAGACGTTAATCTATCATAAAGGCGAAGGATTTTACGGACTAAGCGTGACCAAGGATGCTATTCGTAAGGCTGGTCAGGCGATTTTAGTAGAAGGAGAATTTGATGTCATCTCATCATTTCAAGAAGGTGTATCAAATGTCGTCGCAGTAAAGGGCACAGCACTCACTGAAATGCAGATTGCACTCATCGCTCGTTATGCTCCTAAAATTAGCATCTGCTTTGATGGAGACCGGGCGGGTCAAGAGGCGATAAAGAGAAGTCTTCCAATTATTGAACGAAAGGGGTTACAGGCAACAGTGATTCTCCTTCCTGATGGTAAAGATCCTGATGAGTCAATAAAGAATAATCCGCTTGGCTATAAGCTGGCTGTTAAAAAGGATGTTTCAGTATATGATTATTTATTTGATTCAGCCATACACGAGGGTGATTTAGCAACTGCTGAGGGTAAAAAAATCATCGCTGATACATTTTTACCAATAGTTGCTTCGATGACTAACGAGATTATAAAAGAGCACTATCTTCGTAAGCTCAGCACGGTGCTTCAAACATCATATGAGAGCATCAGTAAGGAATTAGTGAGGCAGCGACAGGCAGCTTTAGGAATGGTGGTAAAAGTTCCCTTAGTGAAAGAGGCTAAGCAGTCACGAGAGGAGATGCTGGAGGACTATCTTATATCACTTATCATGCAATACAGCTCTATAAAAGAAGGAGTTGAAAAAGCCATGGTTGTTCTTTCAGCCAGCACTACCAAAGAGAAGGCATATCAGAAGATTCTTAGCCACCTGCTTGAGCACCTCAGTATTAATGAGCAGTATGATAGTAAGAAGTTTGGTGATGTTTTGCCGACTGAGCTTCAGCATTCCTATAATAAAAGTCTTCTTTTCCCCATCCCACCCTTTACGTCAAATGAGCAGTATCTTAAAGAGATAGAGAAAGTTGCACGACAGCTTTGTGATCTCTATCTCAAAGATCGCTTGAAAATAGTAAGCGAGCAGATGGTCGCAAAGGAGAAAGAAAGCGATGAGGCAGAGGTCCTCAAGTTAAAGGAAGAATATGCAACCCTGGTTAATCTGCTTAAGTAGGTGGTATTTGTAGTCAAAATGTGCTAGTATATATGAATAGAAAGCCCGGATAACCGTTGGCTTTCTTTCGTTGTATCACTCATCTTTTATAGTACAGCTTATGAATAAGATAAAAATCACAGGAATCATGGACGATGTCGTTGCTACGGCGAAAAAAAGAGGGTATATTACCCAGGAGGAAATACTTGCTATTTACTCTAAGCCTGAAGACCACATAGTAGAGCTTGACTCACTTTATAACCGCCTTATGAAGCTCGATGTAGACGTGTTTGAGAGCGTTTCACAGGAGCAAGAGGCAACTAAGCCTATTGAGGACTTAGAAAAAGAATTAGAGGCTCTGACTATTATGACTGAGGGGACAGTCTCAGATCCTGTCAGAATGTATCTTAAAGAAATCGGTCGCATTCCCTTGCTTACCTTCAGTCAGGAAATCGAGCTTGCTAAACGAGTTGAAGATGGTGATGATACAGCGAAGCAGACGTTGATTAATTCGAATCTACGCCTGGTTGTGTCTATTGCTAAAAAATACATAGGTCGTGGTTTGACACTTCTAGATCTTATTCAGGAGGGAAATCAAGGGCTGATTCGCGCAGTTGAAAAGTATGACTGGCGTCGTGGATTTAAATTTTCAACCTATGCTACGTGGTGGATTAGACAGAGTGTGACCAGGGCCATCGCAGATCAGGCACGAACTATTCGTATTCCTGTGCACATGGTGGAGAATATTAATCGATTTTTACGTGCGTCACGAAAACTCATGCAGGAATTAGGTCGTGAACCTACTCCCGAGGAGGTTGCAGCAGTTCTGGGTATTGATCCAGAGAAAGCTCTCGAGATTATTAAAATCTCTCAAAATCCTGCGTCTCTTGAAGCCCCAGTTGGTGATGAGGAAGATAGTCGTCTCGGAGATTTCATTCATGATTCATCTGCTCCTACACTTTTTGACTCAGCCTCCAGAGAGCTTCTTAAGGAGCAGGTCGATCAAGTGCTAGCTACGCTTTCAGACCGTGAGAGGCGCGTACTTGAGGAGAGATTTGGACTAAAAGACGGACGTCCAAAGACTCTAGAAGAAGTAGGGCGGATGTTTGCGGTTACTCGCGAACGTATTCGCCAGATAGAAGCCAAAGCTCTTCGCAAACTCCGCCACCCTTCTCGTGGAAATAAACTCAAAGATTATCTAGGATAATCTT
>Ga0335397_10003661_pt1 | contig 20482 bp, 18 predicted proteins | sample MAT04_FD_205740 | JGI IMG/M metagenome (GOLD analysis project Ga0335397, IMG submission 205740) | Freshwater microbial communities from Lake Fryxell liftoff mats and glacier meltwater in Antarctica - MAT-04 (spades assembly) (version 2) ... | reverse complement strand
TGGATCTGTAGTGCCTCGCGGGTGACCCATTCGGCGGCCTTGCACACGTATGCCTTCACCATCGCGGCTTCCATGGTGCCCTCGCCCTTGGCCATCATCCGCGCCACGCTGTACGAGAACTGGCGGCCCGCTTGGATGAGCATGGCCATGCGGCCCAGCTTCACCTGGGTGAGCTGGTAGTCGACGATGGACGAGCCGAACACGGTGCGGTTGTTGGCGTAATCGAGCGCCGCCTCGTAGGCGGCCTGCATCACGCCGACAGCGCGCGCTGCGGTCTGCAGGCGACCATTCTCGAAGCCGGCCATCTGCATGAAGAAGCCCTTGCCGATGCCATCGGCCTCGCCGACCAGGTTGGTGGCCGGCACCCACCAGTTGTCGAGCGCGATCTCGTAGCTGTGCATGCCGCGATAGCCGATGGTGTCGATCGCGCGACCTTCCATCTTGGCGCCGGTGCCCTCCTGCACGAACTGGAAGCCGTGACCTTCGCCGCGCGGCTTGGGCACGATGAACAGGCTGAGGCCGCGGTAGGTCTTGGCCGGGTCCGGGTCGGTGCGGGCGAGCAACGCAAGCACGTCGGCGCGGGCTCCGAACGTGCACCAGGTCTTTACGCCGTTGATCACGTAGCCGGGCTCGCCGTTGGGGCCGTCGGCCGGGCGGGCGGTGACCTTGATGTTGGCCACGTCGCTGCCGTAGTCGGGCTCGGTGACGGCCACGGCAGGCATGACCTCGGCGGTGGCCAGCTTGGGAAGCCACTCTTGCTTCTGCGCCTCGGTGCCACCCTTGACGAGCGCACGGGTGAGGATCTCGGGGCGGGTGATCAGCGAACCGCCGATGCCTAATGAGCAGCGGCTGAGCTCTTCGGTGGCCACGACCATGCCGATGTACTCGCCGTCGCCGCCTTCGCTGAAGCCGCCGTACTCGGCGGGCACGCTGAGGCCGAAGGCACCCATCTCGGCAAGGCCGGTGACGATCTCTTCGGGCACGTCGTCGTTGCGGCGGTGCACGTGCTCGGCGTGCGGCTTGATGACCTTCTCGGCGAAGCTGCGAAAGGTGGTGGCGACCATCTCCATCTCGTCGTCGAGGTGCAGCGGCCCGGGCTGCTGGGCGAGCGAGGCGACGAACTCCGGTGAGCGGTACTGCTCGAGGAACGGGTGGGCCGCTTTGAGTGGCGCGATCTCGATGCCCCACGCCGCCTCGCGGCCGGCGATGCGGGTGATCAGGTCGTGCACCATGTCGGCGGTGAAGCCGCAGGCCAGGCGGGCCTCGTCGTCGCCCTTGGCGCCGTAGTCGAGCAGCGCCCGTGCCGTCTCCACCTGGGCGGCGGCGTGGGCGAGGTCGTAGGCGAGTACCTGTTGCACATCGGGGCCGCCGTTGGCAGCCAGGTGGCGAATGCCTTTGCCGACGACGCTGCCGGCCAGTTCGACGACGTCGGCGGCTGCGTGAAGGTCGGGTGCAGCAAGTTCGGAGCTCATGGGCGAAGGTTACTGAACGGTCGCTGCATCCGTCATAACGGTGAACGTTCGGATCCCGCAGACGTAGGTCAGGTCCGGCTGTGCGAGGCTGCGGTTCATGCCCGAGCACACCCCCATCCGGCTCTGCGTGTACTGCGGCTCGAACGCAGGCACGTCACCCGTCTTCGCGGCTGCCGCCACCAGGCTGGGGGCGGCGATGGCCAATCGGGGGATCGGGCTGGTGTTCGGTGGCGGCAGTGTCGGCCTGATGGGGTTGGCCGCCGACGCCGCGATGCAGGCCGGCGGCGAGGTGATCGGCGTCATCACCGAACAGCTGGTGGGTGCTGAGGTGGCGCACCGTGCGCTCACGCGGCTGGAGGTCGTGCCCACGATGCACGACCGCAAGGCCCGCATGAGCGAGCTGGCCAACGGGTTCGTCGTGTTGCCGGGTGGGTTCGGCACGGTCGACGAGTTTGCCGAGATGCTCACCTGGAACCAGCTCGGCATCCTGGCCAAGCCGGTGGTGCTGCTGGACATCAACGGCTTCTGGGAGCCGATGCTGGCCTGGATGGACAAGGCCGTCGGATGCGGGTTCGTACGGCCGGCGCATCGGATGCTGGCCCAGCGGGCGCTCACCGTCGACGACGCGATCGCGCTCGCTACCGGGCCGGCGCCGGAGATCCCGCACAAGTGGATGGACCGCGACACAGCGCCGCGGGGCGTGCCACGCCCGTAGCCGCCGACGTCAGTTGGTGTTGGGCCGCAGGCTGGTTACTCGCTCGCCGGCCGCTGGGCAGATCGGGCGGGGCCGAGCAGCGCCGTCAGGTCTGCGTCCAGGTGTTCGCTGGCGGCAACGAAAGCGGCGGTCAGGGCTGCTCGCTCGGCGGGGTTGACCTCGGGCCCGGCGTCGGAGAGTGCCGCAGCAGCGCTGCGGACCGCGCTGAAGCTGGGCCGTAGCGTGGCGTCGAGGTCTTCCAGCATCGTGCGGCGCATCGCGGTGGCGTCGGTGAGCGCCTTGGAGGCCTGCGCCTGCCGGCGTAGATAACGGGCTTCGAGGCCCAGCGCCAGCTGGTCGGCGAACGCGCGCAGCACGCCCAAGTCGTCGTCGGCGATGGGCGGGCCGTGCAGTACCAGTTGCGTGGCCCCGTCGTCGTCGAGTGCGAGTGCGGTGCCGTCGGCGGGCGAGCTGGGTGGGTTGGGGCCCGAGGCAGTGTTGACGACCCACTCGTCGCCGGTGCGGTCGAGCACGGCGACGGACTGCTGGCCGAACAGGATGCGCAACTGGTCGACGAGGTCGGGCAGCGGGTCGGCGCTGCCGACGATGGAACCGGTGAAGCGGGCCAGCGCTGTCGCGTCGGCGCGTGCTCGGCGGGCTTCGCGTGTACGGCGGGCGGTGTGGTCGACGAGCGCACTGGCGCCGACTCCGATCGCGCCGAAGATGACGAGGGCGATGGCGTCGTTGCGCGAATCCACCGACCACGAATGAGCGGGTGGGGTGAGGTAGTAGTTGGCGCTGAAGGCGGCGATGACCGCGGTGAACACGCCAGGGCGGATGCCCCCGACCGCGGACACCACCAGTACCAGGCCGAGGTTGACCAACAGCGCACTGCTGAGGTTGAGGTGGTCGCCCATGCTGGTGAGTGCCCATGTGAGCAGCGGCCCGCCGATGATGCCGATTGCCCACGCCAGCTTCTCGGGCCCGGTGGGACGGGCGATGAATCGGCTCTGGCTGCCGACCGGCTGACGCGAGACCGCGGGCTGGGCGTTGGCGGTGGAGATGATGTGTACATCGACGCCCGGGAGGCGGCGTTGCACCTCGGCGACGAGCGACCCATGGCGGAGTTCGGTCAGGCGAGACTGGCGGGTGGCGCCCAGCACCACCTGGGTGGCCTGCTCAGCGGTCGCGAACGAGGCAAGCGTGGCGGCGACGTCGTCGCCGACGACCTCGCGGTACGTGCCGCCCATCTCCAGCAGGATCGCGCGTTGGTGCTCGAGGCCCTCACCACTGCGCGACGAGAGCCCGTTGGTACTACCAACGTGCACGCCGATGAGATCGCCCTTCAAACGGCCGGCCATGCGTGCTGCGCGACGGACCAGGTGGTCGCCGCCGGGGGCGCCGGTGAGCGCAACGACCACCCGCTCACGGGTCTCCCACGTGGTGGTAATGCCATGAGCGTCGAGGTAGCTCTGCAGTGAATCCTCGACGCGGTCGGCGACCCATAACAGCGCGAGTTCGCGCAGCGCGTTGAGGTTGCCGACGCGGAAATCGGCATCGAGCGCATGCTCGACCTTGTCGGGTGCGTAGATGTTGCCGTGGGCCATGCGGCGGCGTAGCGCTTCCGGGCTCATGTCGACCAGTTCGATCTGATCGGCCTGGCGCACGAACGAGTCCGGCACGGTGTCGCGCTGGGCGACGCCGGTGATCTTTTCGACGACGTCGTTGAGCGATTCCAGGTGTTGCACGTTGAGCGTGGAGATGACGTCGATGCCGGCGGCGAGCATCTCCTCCACGTCCTGCCAGCGCTTGGCGTTTCGCATCAGCGGTGTGTTGGTGTGCGCGAGGTCGTCGACGAGCACGACCTTCGGCTTGCGTGACAGCACCGCGTCGACGTCCATCTCCTCGAACGCGTTACCCCGGTAGGGCATCGAAAGTCGCGGCACTATGGGCAGGTCGCTGATCTGCGTCTTGGTCTGGGAGCGACCATGGGTTTCGACGAACCCGATCACGACGTCGGCACCACGGGCGGCGCGGCGGACTCCTTCGTTCAGCATCGCGTAGGTCTTGCCGACGCCCGGTGCTGCTCCGATATAGATGCGCAATTTTCCAGGTGCCACGGCGGACAGTCTGCCGCTTCGCGGGGCCGACGGCACACATCAGAACTCCCACCAGGCCAGTCAGCCGGCGGCGTCTACTTCGGCGATGCACCACTCGGTGAGGTCTGCTGTTGCTCGCATCATGTCGAGCGTCACTGCAACCTGCATGTTGCCGGCCCGAGCCTCGAGCGCAGCGAGCAGCACATCGCGGAACGGCGGTGGTGCAACGCTGAGGCCGTACTCGCCCGCGCCGCGCTTGCTGGTCACGTCGCCGGTGAACGCGGTGAAGTGCAGGCGCAATGGGCCCAATGCGCACCACGCCAGTGTGGCCACATCGAACTCGGGGGGCTCGGCGCGGTCGCATTCGGCAGCGACCTGCTGGGCCACGTCGTGCCAGTAGCCGTGGAGGTTGTCGATCACGAAGCGGATGCGGGCCTCGGTGTCGGTGGGCACGTCCAGCGTCTGCGAGGCCGGGCCGCGGGCCGTGACGCCGTACTTGGCGAGGGTGTACCAGGTGATCGGGTTGATTTCGAAGCTGTCACCGTCGTGGTGAAGCTCGTGGTCGAGCGTCCAGGGCCGGTGCAGGCCGGTGGCGGGTTCCACCACCAGATCACCCCACGCGAGGTACGGACCGTCGATCTGCGGGAACGGCTGCTGTTCATCCAGTAGCGCATGCACGGTGCGCAGGCTGCCGAAGTCGGTGTCGTCGGCCGGTTCGGCGGTGACGGCCACGATGTCGATGTCGCTCGTGCCCTCCACCCAGTCGCCGAGCGCGTACGAACCGACCACGTACAGCCCCTCGACGAGGCCTGGGGCCACCGAGTCGGCGATCTCAAGATAGGTGCCCAGCGCGGTTTCGACGTTCATCCGGCGGACGGTACCGCACGTCGGTCGTCGGCCTCCGTCGGCCCCGGGCCGCGGTGGTACCGTCGGCGCGATGGGGACTTCTGATCGATCGTCCGTGGCCGCAGCCGTCGAGCCGCTGTTCGCCGAGGCTGCACCGCACGGCCTGTCGTTGGCGCTGGTGGTCATGCAGTCCGGCCAGGTCGTGCACGAGCGTTACGGCCACCAGCCCGACACGCCGTTCGGGGCCGGGGGGCCGGTCACCTCCGACACCACGCTCATCTCCTGGAGCATGGCCAAGAGCATCACCCACGCGTTGGTCGGTGTGCTCGTCGGCGAAGGACGCCTACGGCTGGACGCGCCAGCGCCGGTGCCGGCCTGGCGTGGCACCGCCAAAGAGGCCATCACCCTGCAGCACCTGCTCGATATGCGTTCGGGCCTGGAGTTCGTGGAGGATTACGTCGACGATTCCGTGAGCCACTGCCTGGAGATGCTCTACGGCGCGGGCAAGGACGACATGGCGGCGTACGCCGCGGGCCTGCCGTTGTTGCACCAGCCGGGTTCGTTCTGGAACTACTCCAGCGGCACCACCAACATCGTTTCGCGGATCGTCGGTGATGCCGTCGTCGGTGATGGCGGCCGCATGGAGGCGTTCATCCGCGACCGGTTGTTCGGCCCCGCTGGCATGCGTTCGGCGACCGCCAAGTTCGACCCGGCCGGCACGTTCATCGGGTCCAGCTTCGTGTACGCGACGGCTCGCGATTTCGCCCGCTTCGGCGAGCTGTACCGCAACGACGGCGTGGCCGACGGTGTGCGGGTGCTGCCGACCGGCTGGCGCGATCACGCTCGCACCTTCGCCGCCCACGACCCCGACGGCGGCTTCGACTACGGCGCCCACTGGTGGATGTGGCCCGACCTCGCCGGCAGCCTCGCCTGCCACGGTTACGAGGGGCAATACACGCTGGTGGTGCCGGATCGTGAGCTGGTCGTGGTGCACCTGGGCAAAAGTGCGCCTGAGCAACGCCCGCTGCTGGCCGCCGGTCTCCGCGCCGTCGTAAACGCCATGGACTGAGCCGGTGGGCGCAATTCAGGCGCCGGCATCGGCTAGCAATGTGGGGTGGCATTGGACGATGTGGGCCCCCGCACCGGTGAATTGCCCCGTGTCTCACTGGACGACACGGGTGGTCCGCCGCGCCCGCGCCGCTTCCGGCCGCTCCGTCTCAGCCTGAAGGTTGTCGCGTTCGCGCTGCTCATCAACTACATCGTCCTGCCGCTGCTGCCCGACTTCCGCAAGGCACTCGACGAGCTCAGTTCGGTCAACCCGCTGCTGCTGTCTATCGGTTTGCTGATGCAGATACTGGCCCTGCTGTGCTACTCGCTGCTCACCAAAGCAGCACTCGGCGAAGCCGGCCATCAGATCTCACGCATGCGCCTGTTTCGCATCCAGATGAGCACCAAGGCGCTGTCCAACATCGTGCCGGGCGGTAGCGCTGCCGGCCCCGCACTCGGGTACCGGTTGATGACGCTGTCCGGTGTCGATGGCCCCAGCGCCGGCTTCGCGCTCGCCACCTCCGGTCTGGTGTCGGCCGTCGTGCTCAACCTGCTGCTCTGGTTCGGCCTGATCGTGTCCATCCCCATCCGCGGCGTCAACAAGGGTTACGGGCTGGCGGCAGTGGCAGGCATCATCGTGATGCTGATCGCGGCGCTGCTGGTGCTCGGGCTGATGGACGGTCAGGGCCGCGCCGAGCGCGCCCTGCGCTGGATCGCCAAGAAATTGCACCTCAACGAAGACCGCGCCGGCGCCGCTGTGCGCCAGGTGGCCGGCCGGCTCGATGATCTTGCAACCGATCGCCAACTGCTCGGGCGGGTCGCGGGCTGGGCGCTGGCCAACTGGTTGTTCGATGCTGCCTCGCTATGGGTGTTCCTGCGAGCGTTCGGTGTCTCGATGGACCCGGATGCGCTCATCATCTCGTTCGGCCTGGTCAACGTGCTGCAGGTGGTGCCGATCATGCCCGGTGGTCTGGGCATCGTGGAAGCTGCGTACACGCTGCAACTGGCTGCCTTCGGCGTGCCGAAGGCGGTGGCCACGCTCGGTGTTGCCAGCTACCGCATCGGTCAGTACTGGTTGCCCACTCTGTTCGGTGGGCTGCTGTACGCGTCGCTACGGGTAGGGCCGTTCCGTATCGAGCGTCGCGAGGACCTGGTGCGCATGCGTGAACTGGCCAAAGCCACCGATACGAACCGTGAGAGCTCGCTCGACTTCGCCGCGCGGTTCGGTCGACGCAGGGGTGTTGTCGAGGACAGCGCGGCACACCACGAGGTCGAAGGTGATGGGAACACCGAGCGCTGACTAGCGTTCGTGCCATGACCACGCATGAGCGCCCCTTCGGCCGGTACCTCGAGGACTTCGTCGTCGGCGACGTCTATCGCCACTGGCCTGGCAAGACCATCACCGAGTACGACGACCACCTGTTCTGCATGATCACGATGAACCACCATCCGTTGCACACCAACGATTGGTTCGCGGCGCAGAGCGTGCAGGGCCGCAACGTCGTGGTCGGCAATCTGGTCTACTCGCTGGTGCTGGGCATGAGCGTGCCCGACGTCAGTGGTGCAGCCATTGCCAACCTCGAGGTCGAGACGCTGCAGCACAAGTTCCCCACGTTCCACGGCGACACCATCCACGCCGAGACGCGGGTGCTGGAAGTGACCGAGAGCAAGAGCAAGCACGACCGCGGCACCGTGCTGGTGGAGAGCAAGGGCTTCAATCAGGACGGCAAGGAAGTCTGCTACTTCCGCCGCCGCGTGATGGTTTGGAAGACCGAGTTCGCCCCAGGTCGCCCCCGCCCCTACACCGAGGCCCAAGCCTGGGACTGACCCAACCCCCGCTTTACGTAAAGGGTGTGGGGCTGTGAGCTGGGGCTGTGAACCCGGGGTTTTGACACAAACCGGTGGGAACGGCGGCTCAACCGGTGGGAAGGACGGGGGAGTGTTGGGCTGGGGGTTGCCCCAGCTGCGCGACCTGCCATGGCGCCACACCCGCGACCCGTGGGCCATCCTCGTCAGCGAGGTGATGTTGCAGCAGACGCAGGTGCCGCGCGTGATCCCCAAATGGCAGGCCTTCATGAAGGCGTTCCCCACACCCGGCGACTGCGCCGCCGCGCCGTTGGGCGATGTGTTGCGGCTGTGGCAGGGCCTCGGCTATCCGCGACGGGCACGCAACCTGCACTCGGCTGCCGGTGAGGTCGCCCGCCTTGGCGGCTTTCCCCGCGACCTGGCCGGGTTGCTGGCGCTGCCGGGCGTGGGTCAGTACACCGCGCGGGCGGTGCTGGTGTTCGCGTTCGAAGTCGACGCCGCCGTCGTCGACACCAACATCGCGCGCATCTTCGCCCGCCTCGCCGGCCGGACGCTGACGGCAAAGCAGGTGCAAGCCCTCGCCGACGACGCGGTGCCGCCGGAGATGAGTTGGGCGTGGAACCAGTGCCTGATGGATCTGGGCGCGACCGTGTGCCGGCCCACTCCGCTGTGTGGGGAATGCCCGCTACGCAGCACGTGTAGCTGGCACGGCGAAGGAGCCGACCCGGCAATCGGTTCGGCCGGGGTCAGCCGTACCCAGCCGCGCTTCGAGGGCAGTGAGCGCCAGGCGCGGGGCCGATTGATGAAGGCGTTGTCGCACGGTGCGGTGCGTGTCGAGGACGCGGCCGGCGCGATGGCCCATCCTGCCGCCGAACGCCTGCTCGCGACCCTCTGTGCGGAGGGCCTCGTGCAGCGTGACGGCGACCGGGTGAGACTGCCCTGACCGCTGCGCTGCCTGATGATGCAGGCGAGATCAGCCGCCTGGCGGGACAAACGTGCCGAGTTGGTCGACCACGACGTGAGTGGGCATCGAGGCACTGACGCAGACTTCACCGTTGGCGCTGGGAGCGATGGCCGTGGCGTTGGCCATCGTCTCGTACAGCGCGTTGTTGATCAGCGAACTGGTGTCGGTGACCCCGCACGGCTTCGCCGCTAGGAACCCGGTGCCGCCGGCGACAATGGACGTCACGTTCAGTACGGCGACCGAACCGATGGTCACCTCGTGCACGGTGCCAGCGGGCGGGTTGGGCGCGGGAGGGCCGCTCGCAGGCCGGCTGTCGTACAGACGGGCTTGCGGACCGGCTCGGTAGGCGAGGGCGGTCGGGTCGGCAGAGAACCAGCCGGCAACGTCGACGACGACGTGGGTGCTGCCTCCGCCAACCCGTACGCACACAGAGCCAGTGGGGCCGAGGCCGACCAGGACAGCCGCGGCGGCGGTGCGGCCGGCGAGCATGTTGACGTTGGACGACAGCGGTGCGGTGCCACACTGGCCGGGGTAGACGGTGATGAACGACTTGCTGTTGGCAAGTGAGCCAACGACGTTGAGCCACACTGCGGTGGCGTCGGCAGGAACGACGCCCTGACCAGCGATCTGCACCTCGGTATCGCTACCGGCGGTGCGTGCCCCGGTGGGTAGCGAGAGCACGGCCGGGTTGCCGCGGGTGTCCACCCATCTGGTGGGCGCAATGGGAGTGAACCTCGCGCCGCCAGGTGTGAAGGCGCCGGTGACATCGACGATGAGGTCAGTGATCGACGACGAAAAGATGCAGACCTTGCGGTCGGTGAGCAGGCTGATGGCCATGCCGGCGGTTGTGCGCCCTGGCACGTAGTTCAGATTGCTGATGAACGGCCGCACATCGCAGTCGTAGACCGTCAGGAAGCCGTTGGTGCACGGATCGACGGCGGTGACGCTGAGGCTGATGGCGGTGGCATCGGCGGGTGCCACCGCATTGACATCGATCTCGACCTCGCGGCCGGCGCCAATGCGGCCGGGGCCTGGGTCGCGAGTGTCCAGCATGCGAACTGGGCCGAGGCCGACGAAGCCGGACGGCTCGCCGACGACGGTGGGCGAGCCGATTGCTGGGGCGACCACGCCGGTGTTCGCGTTGATGGCCTTGCAGCGCTCGAGGTGCCAGGCATCGACGTTGGTCTTCAGCCACTCGGCCAACGCAGTGGCGCCGGCAGGGTCCATATGGATCTGGTCCGGGGCGAACCATGCGGTCTGAGTGGCTGCGCTCTGCGCGTACGTGAAGCCGTTCCAATCGAGCACGGTGAGGTTGGGCCAGCGGACCTTGGCTGCCTCGAGGTTGGCGTTATGAGCGGCGTAGTACGGGCCGTAGCCGTACGACGAGCTGACCCGGTAGTTCAACCAGAACACTCGCGCCACGCCCTGCGCTTTGGCCTCGGCCATGATCGGGTCGATAGCGGTGGAGATGGACGTGTCGTCGTAGCCGGCCATGATCACCACGGCCTGGCCGAGCTTGCCGCGCAACGTGGTCTGCATCAGCGGCAGCACGCTGACCGGTACCCACTTGGCGCCGGTACCCGGGTCGGTGCGCCCGGTGCAACTGACGCGTACCAACCGCCGGCAGCTCTCCACCGACCAGAGCAGGTCGTGGCCGGTGCCCATCTTGTCGTACCGGAGAGTTGAGTTGTTGGCTTCGTCGTACCAGCGCATCGCGGCCGAGGTGGAGTCGCCGAGCACCGTGACACGCGGCGCGGTAGGCCCGGGCAGCGCGCCACGAAGGCCGAGCTGGCGGCTGGTGACCGAGGTGACGATGCCATCTGGGTACAGGCCGCGATCGTTCTGGAACGACTTCACCGCGTTGGCCGTGTTGGTGCCGTAGATGCTGTCGGGCGTACCGATGCCCGGGTACCCGAGTTCGATCATCCGCTGCTCGAGGCACGCGACGCCGGCGTTGGACACGCCGGGTGTCAGCTTGACGTTGACGGTGCACGACACGGCAAGCGCCGTGGGTGCATTGGCGGTGACGGCGACGGGTGCGGCGAGCGCCAAGGTGAGGCCCAGTGCCGTGAGGATCCTGTGCTGCATCGGTTGGTGACTCCCAGTCGAATCGGTGCCCGCGATTGCTGTGGGGGTATCGGCATTGGCGCTGGTCGACTTGACCGACCAGGCCGCTGGTTACAAATCAACCGACGATGGCCGCCAGTACGGCATCGAAGGCTGCCTCAGCGTAGGCGCGCATCTCGTCGTCCGTGCGGTCCTGGATGGGATGCGGGGTGAACACCCTGGCTACAGCAGGGAAACCGAGCGCCACCGACTGGGCGATGGCGGCGTCGACGAACTCCGCAGACGCGAGGAAGACACCGGGAACGCCGCGACGTTCCAGATCGACGATGTCGTGCACACTGCACGACGTGCAACTGCCTCAATCGGCGAGGGCTTCGATCACCAGCGTGCACTGGGTGGCGATCTCGTGTCGCAGATCGACAGGCGCCGGTTTGGTGAACGTCGGCTTCTTGTACCGCAGCACGCGAGCACCGGCGCCGATCAGCAGTTCCTCGAGGCGATCGAGGAAGACGTCGCCGCGGGGCTTACTGATGTCGAGCAGGCCGACCACCTGGCCCTCGAGCGAGGAGGGACGGGCGAGGCGCTCGCGTTGTAGCACCGTTCGCTCGCTGCTGGGGTCGAGCAGGGTTCGGGTCATGGCAGCACCTCTTTCGTCACGGGTTGCGAGCCCATCTCACCGTTGGCCCAGCCACCGATCATCGCGGAGAACAGGCCTGCACTGCCACCGGCGTGCACCAGCAGGATGCCGTCGGGGCGGAACTTGGGCAGCGTTACGTCGCGCAGGTGGGCGGGCACGCCGTCCGCGATGCCCAGCGCACCGTGCACCAGTTCGGTGCCGGGCATCTGCAGGCGAGCGTGTAGCTCGCTGATCAGGCGATCGCGGTCCCAGCCGTCGTCGGCCAGCACACGCGCGTGCTCGGGACCCACGACCAGCACGGCGTCGAACGCGAGCACCAACTTCGGGCTGTGCAGGGTGCGCAGGCAGGCGGCGAAGACGTTGGCCAGCTCGGCTGCGGTGCGCGCCTTCTGGTCGACGATGCAACGCGGGCCCTCGCCGGCGAACACGGTGACGGTATTGGCGGCAGGGGAGAAGCCGCGGCTGACCGCGAGCGAACTGAACGGCGAATCGTGCTCGCGTTCGGCGAAGCAGAAGCTGATCTTGCCTGGGTTGCCGTGCGTGGCTCGGTCGACCTCGCCCGGGCGGCCGCCGCCGACGTTCCGCACGATCAGCTGTACCGCCCGCCCGATGGTGAGGTTGGCACGGTTGCCCTGGCCGAGTGCGTTGCCTTCGCTGTTCATGCCGATGGCGCGGGTGCCGGGGCCGTTGCAGATGATCACCGGGCCGACCGGCATCGTCGTGGCCAGCACGCCGTGGATGTTGAACGCGTCGGTGCAGACGGCTTCCAGCGCGGCGATGACCCACGGCAGGTACTCGGGTTTGCAGCCGGCCATCACGGCGTTGATCGCGATCTTCTCGATGGTGACCTCGACGAGGTCCGGGGGCACGATCGCGACGATGTCCTGCGGGGCGCGGGTGGTGCCCTCGAGCATGCGCAGTACCCGGGCGTCGGTGGGCGGCACGACGGGCAGCCCGTCGGTGAAGCCTCGGTCGAACATCAGCTCCATCTCGTCGTCGAGGTCGGCAAGTTCCAGGCGCCGCGACTTCAGCGTGTGCCCGGAGAAGGCGGCGCGCAGCGCGTCGGTCATGTCGGGGTCGACGCTGAGTGAGCCGCAGCCGGGCCGAAACGGCGGCAGGTCGTCGCCCAGGTCGGCGACGCCGGTGATGGCCCGCCATTGGTCGCGCACCCACCCGACGATGCGTTCGACCTCCACCCCGTGTACGACGCGGATGACTGTGGGCACGGTCTCGATGTCGTGGTGCCAGCTGACCGACAGGTCAGCGTCGTGGATCGCGTCGGCGTCGGGGAACTGAGCGTCGTCCTGGGTGTAGACCGCGGTAGCGAACCGGCCGAGCAGCGGCGCGACCATGCGGCAGGTCTCACACTCGCGCTTGACGACCACCACCAGCCCGTCGGGCAGTGTAGGGGCACCCGGCTGGCTCATGCCAGGAAGCTCAGTACGCGGGCATTGACGGCCACCGGCTGCTCGAGTTGCAGGAAGTGACCGGCGCCTTCCACCATCTCGACGGTGACGTTGGGGGGCGCCGTCGCGGCGCACGCCTGTGCGACCTCCGCACCGATGCACCCGTCGTTGCTGCCGTGCAGGTACAGGTGCGGCTGGGTGGCCCATGCTTGGGTGGCTGCCTGTGCCTCGTCGAGTGCGGGGTCCTTGTACCCGTCGCCCAAGGCGGCTCGGTAATAGCCGAGCGCCGCGGCGAGGTGAGCAGGGTCGCGCAGTGCGGCCTTGACGTGCACCAGGTCGTGGGTGGCGTCGTACCCGGGTGACCACTGCGACCACAGCATGTCGATGAACGCGAGATCGTTGGCGCCGACCACCATGTCGGCCAGGCCGTGCTGGAAGAAGAACATGTACCAACTGCGCTGCACCTGGGCGAGGTTGGTGAGAAAGGCCATGCCCATTGCCGGACCGGGCGGCACGGCCATCGAGACGACCTTTGTCCAACGGTCCGCCGCAAGCACCGCCGCGCCGTGCGTGCCCGTGGCACCCCAGTCGTGACCGATGATCACCGCGTCGGCGCCGGCGCCGAGCACCTCGTGCAGGGCGATGGCATCGACCGCGAGCGCACCGGTCTGGTAGCGACCATCGGCAGGCACCGACGTGGGTGCGAACCCGCGTTGGAACGGTGCGACCGCCCGATAGCCGGCTTCGGCCAGGGCGGGCAGCAGGTGGCGCCAGCCGTAGGCGGTGTCGGGGAAGCCGTGCAGGCACAGCGCCAACGGACCCGCTGGATCACCGGCCTGGAGGTAGCTGAACTCGACGCCGTTGGCCGAAGCGGTGCCCTGGGTGATGGCGCTCATGGCGGCAAGCTACCGCGGGTGCGACACACGTCACGACCCCGCCGGTTTACCTGAGCGCCTGTAGCCGCCTAACGTGGCAGCACCTAGGGGGTAGGTCAAGAATGCAGGTCACGTTCTTCGGCGTTCGCGGCTCCACGCCGTGCAACGGTGATGAGATCACCAGATACGGCGGCAACACGTCATGTGTCGCGGTTCGCGTCCCCGGCGAACCTCCGCTGTTCTTCGATCTGGGCACCGGCGCGCGCTACTTCGGTGCCACCCAGGCGCAAGACGGCACCTTCCGTGGCACCTGCCTGCTCAGCCACCTGCACTGGGACCACACGCAGGGGCTGCCGTTCTTCACGCCGCTGCTCTCGGAGGGCGCCGAGCTCGACGTGTTCGCTCCGGCTCAGGACGACGGCCGCAGCGTGGCCGAGGCCATCGGCACCGTCATCCGCCCGCCGCTGTTCCCGATCACCATCGATCAGTTGCCCGGGCAGGTGCGCTTCCACGATGTCGCCGACACGGAGTTCCACGTCGGCCGGGTGAAGGTCATGTCGCGTCTGGTGCCACACGTGGGCCCGACGCTCGGCTACCGCATCGAGTTCCAGGGTTGCGTCATTGCCTACCTCAGCGATCATCAGCAGCCGTACGACGGCTCGTTCTCCATCAGCGATGGTGCCCGCGAGATCGCTGAGGGTGCCGACCTTCTGATCCACGACTCGCAGTACACCGTCCACGAGTTCGAGGCCAAGGCAACCTGGGGCCACTGCACCATCGATTATGCGCTGTGGGTCGCGCAACACTGCGACGTCAGCCGCTTGGCGCTCTTCCACCACGACCCCAGCCGCACCGACGCGGCGCTCGACGAGCTGAGTCGCTGCGCCGTATCCACCGGCGGTCGCGGAGGACTCGACGTCGTCACGGCGTACGAGGGCCTGACGCTCGACGTCGGCTGAGCGATGGGTCGCTCGGCATGGGGTGTGCTCGCTGCGGTCGCGGTCGCCGCGGTGCTGCTGGTCGCGGGAGTGTCGAAGGTCGGGCGACCGCGAGATTGGCGAAACCAGTCCGAGGGCATGGGCGTGCCCTGGCCGGTCGCACGGGCCGTGCCGTTCGTCGAGCTGGGACTCGGTGCGCTGCTCCTGTTGCAGGTGCAACGGCATGTGGTGGCATGGCTGGCGCTCGCGCTGTTCGTTGCGTTCACGGGCCTGCTGGTGCTGCGGCTGGCGCAGGGCCGTCGGCCGCCGTGCGCCTGTTTCGGCTCGTTGAGCGTGCGGCCCGTCGGGCCCGGGAACGTGGCACGAAACGGGGTGTTCATCGCATTGTCGCTGGCGGCCGCGCTGCTCTGATCTGCCCCGGCCCGGCCCGGCCCGGCCCGGCCCGGCTCAGGTGAGCTCGGTCACCAGGAACGTGATGACGCGGGCTTCGTCGCGCCAGGTCTCGTAGCGGCCGCTGGGGCCGCCATGACCGGCGCCCATCTCGCAGCGCATGATCAGTGTTGCGTCGTTGGTGCGCACCGCCCGCAGCTTGGCGATCCACTTCGCCGGCTCGTGGTAGCTGACCCGCGGGTCGTTGAGACCGGCGGTGATGTAGACGGCCGGGTAGTCGGTGGCCACCGTGTTGTCGTACGGCGAGTAGCTGAGCATGTAGCCGGCCATCGGCTGCTGGCGCGGGTCGCCCCATTCCTCCCACTCGGTGACGGTGAGTGGCAGTGACGGGTCGGACATGGTGGTGACCACGTCGACGAACGGCACCTCGGCGACCGCGGCGCGGTAGAGCGAAGGCTGGATTGTGATGCAGGCACCCACCAACAGGCCGCCGGCGCTACCGCCCCGGATGGCCACCTTGGCGGGATGTACCCAGCCGGTGGCGATGAGATGGGCGATGCTGGCGTTGGTGTCGGTGAACGTGTTGCGCTTGTGCTCGAGCTTGCCCTGCAGGTACCACTCGCGGCCCAGCTCGCCGCCGCCACGTGGGTGCACCAACGCCCAGACCACACCGCGGTCCAGCAGCGAGAGGCGAGCGACGCTGAACCACGGCGGCATCGATGCCTCGTAGCTGCCGTAGCCGTACGCCACCAGCGCGGGGGTGCCGTCGGGCTGCATGCCCGCGCGGTACACGATGTCGACCGGCACCATGGTGCCGTCGTCGGCGGTGGCCCAGAGGCGCTCGCTCGCGTAGCCGGCCAGGTCCACGCCCGGCACCGGGATCTGCTTGAGCACCTGTCGGTCGCCGCTGCGCACGTGCTCCTCGTAGACGGTGACGGGCCGGGTGAGCGACTGCACGGCGTAGCGCACCGTTTCGGCGTTCCACTCCGGGTTGGCGTCCAGTTCCAGGTCGTGTGGTTCGTCGGCACCGTGAATGGTGCGCTCGCTGCCGTCGCGGAAGAGCACCCGCACCCGCGGCTGTGCGTGGGCCCACTCGTGCAGCACCAGGTGATCGGCGAAGGCCTCGACCGAGGTGATGCGGCGGCCAGGCACGTGTGCGACGAGTTCGGTCCAATCGGCGGGGTTGTCGAGCGGCGCGGTCATGACACGGAAGTCGGTGGCCTGCTCGTTGGTGAGCACGACCCATTGGTCGCCCCAGTGATCGAGGCCGTATTCCACGTCGTCGGCACGCGGCCGGACGACCACTGGTGGGGTCTCCGGAACGGCGGCGGGGATCAGGTGCACCTCGCCGCTGAGTTTGCTGCCCACGTCGATGATGACCCATTGGCCGCTGCGGCTGAGATCCACGTACACGTAGAAGCGCTCGTCGGGCTCCTCCAGCACCATCACGTCGTCGGCCTGTGTGGTGCCCAGAAGGTGGCGCCATACGCGGTACGGACGCATCTGCTCGTCGGCTGTGACGTAGAAGAGCGTGTTGCCGTCGGCCGACCAGGCGGTGCCGCCCCAGGTTGTGCCGGTGAGGTGCTCGTCGCGATCGGTACCCGTCGCCAGGTCGCGGAGGTGCATCGTGTAGTGCTCGCTGCCGTCGGTGTCGCTGCTCCAGGCGAGGACCGTGTGCTGCAGGTTCACGTCGAAGGCGTTGATCGAGAAGTACTCGTGGCCGTCGGCCTCGGTGTTCTCGTCGAGGAGCACCTGCTCGCTGGCGGTCTCGGCGCTGCGACCGCGGCAGTGGATGGGATAGCTGGCGCCCTCCTGCGTGCGTGTGACGTACCACCAGTCGTCCTTGCGGACCGGCGCCGAAATGTCGGTCTCCTGTACCCGCGACTTGATCTCGGCGAACACCGTGTCGGTGAGTGCCGTGTGTTGCCCGAAGAAGGAGTCGGAGAACTCGTTCTCCGAGTGCAGGTACGCAACGGTGTCGGGGTCGTCGCGATCGCGCAGCCACGCCCACGGATCGGTCACCGCCCCAGTCGGCCGTTGCCACACATGGTCTACTTGCTTTGCGATCGGGGCTTGCACGCAGCCAGGGTAACGCCGGATCAAACCGCCGAGCACGACACAGCACCTTCGCTGGGACGCCGGTAGCTTCGACCACATGCGGGTGTGGATCGACCAGGATCTCTGCACCGGCGACGGTCTCTGCGTTGACCACTGCCCCGACGTGTTCGTGCAGTTGGAGGACGGCATCGCCTACGTCGCCGAGGACGGGCAGCCTCTCAACGACCCCGGCGGGTCCAGCAGCCTGGCCGTGGTCGGCTATCGGCTGCAGCAGAACGTGATCGACGCGGCCATCGCCTGCCCGGGTGAGTGCATCTTCATCGAGCTCGAACGCGCCAGCGTTGCGTGACGCATGAGCGGCCCGCTGCTGCAGACCTGACCCGGTTCAGGCGTCCGGTGTGTCGCTGTCGTGCTCGCCGGCCAGCGGCTCCTCGGCCAGCGGCTCCTCGGCCAGCGGCTCGTCGGCCAGCGGCTCCTCGGCCAGCGGCTCGTCAGCGGTGGACTCGTCAGCGGTGGACTCGTCGACTTCGATCTCGCCCGTAGCGGCAGCAGCAGCTGCCGCCGTCGCAGCTTCGGTGACGGCCACCTTGCGGCGCGTGCGCCGACGCAGTAGCACCACCAGGCCGACGACGAGGAGGAGGAACGCCAGCACCGCGCCTGCGAGCCACAACGCGCGACCCTTGCCCACGTCGGGGGCGTTGTCGACGGTGTCGATCACTTCCTGCGCCTTGCCGCGGGCGAGGTCGTGGTTGCCGTCGGCGAACGCGGCCTTGGCCTCGGCCAACAGCTCAGGCAGGTTCGTGCCGAGCAGGCCGAACTTGTCGAACAGACCATCATCGGCGCCCTCGGTAGCGATGGCGGCCAGCACCGATTCGGCTGTCTCGAGTTGCTGTTGCACGGCGGCGGTGGCGTCGCCGAACGACGTGTCGACCGCCTCGTAGGTGGCTTGCAGGTCATCCGGGTAGGTGCTGCCCAGCTCGGCAGCGCGCTGGTCGAGTTCGTCGCGCAGCGTCAGCACGGCTTGCGCTTCGTCGATCGACTCCTCGGCGCGGGTGAACGACCACGACGACATGCGCTCGCGCACGACGTACGGCGCGGCCCATTCGTCGCCGTGCTCGGTCAGTTTGCTGTAGGACTCGCGTGCCTGTGCCCGCGCTTCCAGCGACACCTGCTGCGACTCGCTCGCGACGTATTGATCGATGAGGCCCTCGGCGGTCGCTGACCCGCCAACCTCAACCACCAGGTCGAGGAAGCGCCGCCAGTCGGTGGTGCCTTCATGCTCCTCGGCTGCGACCTCGCCGCGGTAGGCGATGGTCTGGTCGTCGACCGCAGTGAGTACTTGGCGCATCTTGTCGTCGCCGATCTCATCGGCGATCTGCTGCACAACCGAGTACGAGGCGTTGTACCCGTAGTCCTCGATCTCGTCGGCGCCATCCACGAAGTTCGGGTCGTCCCACTCGTTGAGGGTGACATTGCCGGGGTCGGTGGCACTGATCGGCTCCGGCTGCAGCGCCTCGCCGCCCATCTGCTCGACCGCCTTGTTGGAGTACAGCTGGGCGAAGCCCTCGTTGAGCCAGCGGTCGGGGAACCAGCCGCTGTTGAACCAGGCGTGCGACAGCTCGTGCAGCACGACTTCCTGGTCCAGTTCCTCACCGATCTCGATCTCGTTGCTGGAGGAGTTGAACCACCCGGCGTAGCCGTACAGGTATGGGGTGTACGCCTCGCGTACCTCCACCTTCTCGTCGATCGGCCATGGTCGGCCGATGAGCTCGCCGAGCACCGGCACCCCGTCTTCGATCTGGGTGGTGACGAACGCCTGCCATTCGGTGTCGCCGGGCCAGGTGCGCAGGTTGAACTGATCGCCGTCGGGTGTCGTGACCGCGGTCTCGGTCAGGCCGGCGTCGTTGCGGGCCGACACGAAGATGTTGAACTCCTCCGGATTGGGGATGTCGGTGGCCGTGTAGACGGTGGAGCCGTTCTCGACCGTCAGGGTCGCGTCGTCGCCGAAGGTGTCGATCTCGAAGCCGGTAGGTACGACCACCCGCACGGTCACCTTGCCGTCGTCGCCGATGCCGAACGCGTCGAACGCTGCGTACGCGGCGTTGACGCGCGACGGGTTCTCCGAACGCGGCGGCAACCCGGCGATTTCGTAGCTGATGAGTACGTTGGCCCGCTGGCCGTAGTACAGGTTGCTGGCAAGGTCGATGTCATAGAGGAAGAAGTCGGCGTTGCCGGCGATCAAGCGGCTGGTCAGTCCCAGCGCGCGACCGTTCGCCGTGGTGGCAACGCCGTTGCCCGCTCCTGCCGGTGCCGGCAGCGAAAAGCCGGTGAAGTACCGGCGGTTGATGTAGTTGCCCTCGCGCTGGTCGGGGATGGTGTTGGACAACGAGATGTCGACCAGCACGCGCACGACACCCGACTGCGCATCGACGGTGTAGGTGGTGGTGCTGCGGTAGGAGAGCCCGTCGGCGGCACGTGCGCTGGCTGCGCTGCCGAGCACGGTGAGTGGAACCGCGGACAAGAGCGCGAGGAACGAGAGGAGGAGCCGCCGGAACATCCCGCGATCGTATGCAGGATCACCGCGCTGTCCACCACGGCTTCCGACTCTGCCATGCGAACGGTGTAGGCCGCTCCTCGGCAGCGTTCGCGGGGTCGTCCGGCCCTACTGGTGCGTTGCTCGACATGACTAGCCTGGCCACGTGAAACGAAGCAGCGTGAGCCACATGAACTGTTCAGTGGCCCGCACCCTCGACGTGGTGGGCGAGTGGTGGACGTTGTTGATCGTCCGCAACATCATGTTGGGGCAACGGCGGTTCGAGGCCATCCAGGCCGACCTGGGCATTGCTCGCAACATCCTCAGCGATCGCCTCAACACGCTGGTCGCTCACGGAGTGGCGGAACGCGTCAAGTACCACGAGCATCCTGAACGGTTCGAATACCACCTCACCGAGAAGGGCCGCGACCTGTACCCGGTTATCGCTGCGCTGATGGCGTGGGGCGACAAGTGGGAAGCCCCCGACGGCCCGCCGCTGCTGTTGCACCACACCTGCGATGGCCACGGCCACCCCCGCATGGTGTGCTCGGAGTGCGGCGAACCTATGGACCTCAGCCACGTGCGGGCCAATGCCGGCCCAGGTGTGCTCGGCCCAGCACCGTCGAGCTGATTGTCAGCCGCGGTCGCGG
>Ga0335397_10003651_pt1 | contig 20518 bp, 10 predicted proteins | sample MAT04_FD_205740 | JGI IMG/M metagenome (GOLD analysis project Ga0335397, IMG submission 205740) | Freshwater microbial communities from Lake Fryxell liftoff mats and glacier meltwater in Antarctica - MAT-04 (spades assembly) (version 2) ... | reverse complement strand
ATCAACTGCGGCAAGCCATCGAACAGGATTCTCGCAACCCTTCCTATTTGATCAACGTCCGTGGAACCGGCTATCGTCTCGTGGCGGATTAAACTCCCGGCGCTGATTCTGCTTATTGGATTTGAACCCGCTTCCAGCTTAAGCTGGAAGCGGGTTCTGTCTTATTTGGCATTCATCCAGCTAGGACATTTGGGGCGGACAGTAGTCGCAATAGTCAGGATATACTTTGCCAAATTCATCCCATTAAAAAATGATCGGCTTCAAGTAATCGAATCTTCAATGCCAAACAAGGAAAACATGAAAAAAAAGTGGCTCCTGATAATTTCATTTATTCTCATCGCTGTATTGACATTGACCGTGGCGGGGCAAATATTTTCTGCCGCGAAAGCCATGCCTGCCTTGACCACAAACAGCAAAACGCTCACCCCTGGCCGGGCAATTGCCAATTGGACTTCAGGGATTCCGGCAAGTGAAAAACGACCTGTGGTTGTATTTTTACCCGGCTGGGGCGGAGTGGGCGCGGTGAATGCTTATATATCTGCCCAAAATACAAACCTATCCAATGAAGGGTATGTCACTCTGGCAATCGGTTTTGACTCGAGCGCAACATGGATCAGCGATATTGATCTGAAAACATTGCAGGGACTGGATAAATTATGCACCGACGCAAGTATCCCGGCCAATTGCAACGCCATCATCTTGGATGGTTCTTCATACGGCGGCGCGCAGAATTATTGGGTGATTGAATACCTGCGAAGCCACGGTTACAACGGCGGCGCAGGCAGCAAAGGCAACGCACTGGGGTTCGTTTCAGAAGATGCCGGATACGGAGCGCCCGGAGTTCTAACCGATGCAAACACCGGGGCCTACACACGGACGGGGCTGGCAGATACGGCGTCTTACAGTGTAGCCATGATCGAAAATTTAGGCGACACCACTTTTCCTGTAGATGAATGCACCTGGGGAAATTGCGGTGTCAGGGCAATGGGGAACGCGCACCTGACACGCGGCGACACAAACGTCTTTAGCATGTGTCCGGCTGGCGGTGAACATGGCACACGCGGATACGCCAGTTGGAACTCATGGGTCATCTCAGCGATCAAGACCATCATTCATGTCACGAATAATATTCCCACGTTCACAGGCTATACCCTTCCTGCGCTGAGCGTGACCAACGCCTGTGTTAATGTAGTGGTCGCGCCCGGGCTTTCTGTTTCCGGGACAGATATCACAGCCAATGGGCTGCCTGTCCGTTTGCGAGGCATCAACATGGGTGATCCATTTTGGGCGCGCGGCTGGTACGGCTCGATGTATTCAACTGCCAACTACGCCACACTCGCCCAGGACTGGCACGCGAATGTAGTCCGCATCAGCATCTTTCCCACACAATGGAAAAACATGGAGCACGCCATCCTGCTGGCTGGTTTGGCCCAGGACGTGAACGCCGCGCTGAATAATGGGATGTATGTGATTATTTCATATCATGTCATTGGCTGGCCCAATGGCTGGTATCAACCTGCCTATGCCGGCAACCCGCTAGACACATATGATTCGAGCATGAGCGCAGCAACATCCTTTTGGGCGCAAATGGCGCAGACATACGGCTCAGACACCCGCGTCATTTTTGACCTGTGGAATGAACCTGCTCATGACGCATCCGATTGGAATAATATAGACTATTGGACAAATCTTAAGCCGTTTTATGAAACCCTCATTCAAACTGTGCGAAGCAATGGTGCGCAAAATATTGTGCTTGCCACTGGCACTGGTTGGGCAAGCCATCTGGTGGGAATCAAAGATAATCCGTTGGCAGACCCAAAGGTCGTTTATGCATATCATAAATATTCTGTCGAAGGGTCAAATACCGCCGCAGTCTGGAATCAGGACACAGGCAGCTTGATCGGTGTAAAGCCTGTCATCGTCAGCGAGTGGGGCTACGAAGATACTGATATTGCGAACCGCACCTGGCCGGGATCCCAGTCCACGTATGGAGATCCGTTTACACAGTGGATGGAAAGCAACCACCTCAGCAACCTCGCCTGGATGTACCACCACGACTGGAATCCCTCGCTGATCCAATCAAATGGAAACCCAACGATTTTTGGAGCTTTTGTTAAAGGCTACATTACCACCGCCGTAAGCGTCGTAAAAAAACCTGACCTGATCATTACAAACGTGACCTTAATTCCCGCGAACCCAGTGCCCAACCAAACCTTCGAGGTGAGCATTACGATTAAGAATCAGGGCGGCGTGGGCGGCGCCAGCCTTGTTTACCGCGATGTTTATATTGACCGCGACCCTGCGACCGACCTCAACCCCGTCACAGGCTGCACATCGGCTGGCGAATTCTTCAGGTCAGATTCTTACACCAGCCTTGCCGCGGGCATGTCTGACACAAAGATCGTTACTGTTACTGGCGGGCTGTCCCCAGGGAATCATCAGGTTTGGGCTTATGTGGATTCCCGCTGTCTGATCAACGAAAACTGATAACGGTCAGCAGATCGTAAAATGTAAAGGGTGGATTTTTTCCATCGAAATTGAATCCGCTCCCGGCTTAGGCTGGGAGCGGATTTTCGCCAAAGGCGTCCCAAACTTTTGCCAACTTTTGTCCGCTTCTCCCTAACGTCCAAAAACTGGTAGTAGCGGATAATGGTCGCAATGACCACACCAGAGTCCACCCCAAAAAATCAAGTCCATATTCTTGTTGTTGACGATCACCCAAATACAGCGGCAACATTGGCACGCGCCCTTTCGCAACTTGGAGCGGGCGTGGATGTGATTTCGGCATCCAGTGGACGCGACGCCCTTGAAAAAGTAAAAACTATTGGCGTGGACATTTTGTTCACAGACATGATCATGCCCGAAATGACCGGCTTGGAATTGATCGAGAAAATGCAAAAACATCCCGCCGGGCGTCCCTCCTATACCTATCTCGTCACGGCTTATGACGTGCCAGGGTTGAAAGTAACGGCGCAGCGTTTGAAAGTAAACGAAGTGATCGTCAAACCTGTGCGCCCAGAGCGTATTTGCCAGATCGCGACAAAAGCCATAGATGAAATGAAACAGACCACACGGCCTGTAAAAAGCGTAGTGACGGGGAAGAAAAAATTCAAAATTCTGGTCGCAGACGACAGACCCGATAACATCACATTATTAACCCGCTATCTTGAATACGAAGGCTATGAACATGTGGCGGCGCGTGACGGCTTGGAAACGCTGGATAAAGTGCGTGATGAATTGCCCGACCTTGTTTTACTGGATGTGAACATGCCGCACAAGGACGGCTTTACCGTGCTGGAGGAAATCCGCAAAGACCCCGCCGTCCAACACATCCCCGTCATTATTCTGACCGCCGCGCGCCTCGACCCCTCGGACGTGCAATCTGGCTTGAACCTGGGCGCGGATGATTATGTGACCAAACCCTTCGACCGTCACGAGTTGATGGCGCGTATCCGTACGAAATTACGCGTGAAAGAAGCGGAGGATATCATTCGCCGCCGCAACCGCGAACTGAACCTCCTGCCTGAGATCGGCAAAGAACTGAGTGCACGCACAGATATTAGAGACCTCGCCAACGTATTGCTCAAACGCACTGTGGAAACGCTTGGAGCCATTCAGGGCAATATGATCATCCTGGAGTCGGAAAACGCACCTCAACAAAATTATCAAGTTTCACCATCCAATGAATCTTCAAATGTAAAAATAGTCATCCCTGAAAGTTTACTGAAACACGTTCGTGAATCACGTCAGGGACTGGTGATTGACGATACGCGCAATGACCTGCTCTGGCAGGCTGACCTGGAGAATACCGCCATCCACTCGGCAGTCATCGCGCCTTTGCATGGTCGTAAAGACCTGTTGGGTTTACTGATCCTGACGCATGAGCAGGAAAGCTATTTCAACCTCGACCATTTATTGCTCCTGCAAGCCATCGCCAGCCAGGCCGCAATTGCAGTGGAAAATGCGCGTTTATACGCCAGCATGGCGCAGGAACAAAAGAGACTTGCGGCCGTGCTGGAACACGCGGCAGAAGCGATCCTGCTATTCGATGTGCAGGGAAAACTAAGTTTACTAAACCCAGCAGGTGAAAAACTATTCACAGATTTCAATGCGAACATCAACCAGACATTGCCTGCCGGGCATGGATATGACGCGCTGGTCAAAATGCTGGAGGATGCACGCTCATCGCATATCACAACCTCAGGCGAGGTACTTTGGCCTGACCAGCGCACATTTGTAGCACTGATCACCCCAATTGAAGATGGCGGGCAGGTCGCCATTTTGCATGATGTGACACGCTTTAAAGACCTCGATCAGGTGAAGAATGAATTCATTGCCACCGCTTCACATGATCTAAAGAATCCGATCACGACCATTGCGGGTTTCAGCAGTTTGCTTGGACAGGCGGGCCCGCTCAACGAACAGCAAAAAGATTTCGTCACCCGCATTCAAGGCGCCGCACAAACCATGAGCGAACTCGTACAAAATATGCTGTCGCTGGCGCAGATGGACCTGCAAGCCACGCAAAATCACGAGGTAGTGGAACTGGGCGCATTGCTGGCAGGCATCGTCGATGAATTTGCTCCGCAGGCAATTGCCAAAGAGCAGACCTTACATTTCAATCCACTTACAGTCGCTACGCATGTGAACGGTGACCCACTGCAACTAAAACAATTGTTCCGCAACCTGGTCGGTAATGCCATCAAATATTCACCATCTGGCGGCAAAACCATGCTGGTTGCAAAAGTGGAAAAAGAAAAAATTCAAGTGAATGTACAGGATACCGGCTTCGGAATCCCCGCCGCAGACCTGCCCTTTATTTTCAACCGCTTTTACCGTGTTCGCAACGGCAAGAATAGCGAAATGGAAGGCAACGGGCTGGGGCTGGCCATCGTCAAATCCATCGTCGAACAACACCGCGGACAGATCAGCGTGGAAAGCGAAGTAGGCAAAGGAACATGGTTCAGCATAGCGTTGCCTCTTTTATTGACCCCATAACCAAACAAGAAAACAACTAGTGAAAAGGAAAATCAAATGTTAAATAAACGTTATATGTTGATCAGTATTATCATTCTCAGCCTTGTATTATCCGCGTGTGGCGGCTTGGGAGCGCCCAAAATAGTCAAAGTAGCAATAAGCCTCCCACTCGGCTTAGATATTGGTAAAAGCATGCTCAATGCGGCCCAATTGGCACTAAAGAATGCTGGTGGTAAAGCCGGGAACATAACTGTTGAACTCATCTCATACGATATCAGCGACCCGAATGGCAGCCCCATGTCTGCTGATTTCGAGGAGAAAAATGCGAATGCCGCCGTGCAAGATACAACAATCGTCGGCTATATCGGCCCAGTCGTCAGCTCCGGGTCGAAATCCATCCCGATTCTAAACCAAGCATCCATTGCACAAATTACACCGTCTGCAACCTGGCCTGGCCTGACCAAACCTGGCTACGGTCCTGGTGAACCAGGAATTTACTACCCGACTGGCAAACAGACCTTATTCCGCACCGTGCCCAGTGATGAACAGCAAGCTGCTGCCGCTGCGCGCTGGTGTATTCAACTTGGCTTTAAGAATGCCTTTATTGTGATTGGCGATGATGCATATGGCAATGGCTTGGCTGGAATCTTCGATATCACCGCCGGTGATGAAGGACTTAATATCCTTGGAAAAAAGACCTATAAGACAGACACCAAGCTAACAACAGATGATCTTCAAGCCCTTGCTACCCGCGTGCTGGCAAGCCAGGCAGATGTGATCTATGTAGCTGGAAGCAATGGCTCGAATGGAGTTGAAGTTGTGCAAGCTTTGCGCCAGATGAACCCTACCGTTGTAATTATGGGTCCGGATGGGCTGGCGCAGGATGATTTGATTAAAGCCCTGGGCACTGAGATGGCCAGCAATATTTACGGCACTACTGTTGCTCTACCGGTGGATAAACTGGGCACCCCAGGAGCCGATAAATTCCTAAAGGACTTTCAGGCGGCATATGGCAAAGCGCCGTCTGCTTACGAAGCTGCTACATATGAATCCATGAATGTGATGTTAGATGCAATTGGAAAAGCCAAGGAGCCCACTCGTGAAGGCGTGTTGCAAGCCATGCAGAATCTTGGCGATTATTCCGGCATCTTTGGCACCTGGCACTTCGACCCGCAAGGCGATATTTCAGTGACAGGGATTAGTGGTCTCCAGGTTCAAAACGGCACTTGGGTCTTTGCCAAAGCTTTGAAGTAGTTTTTCGGAAAGAAGGAACCAAAGGGTTTTTGACAACCCTTTGGTTCCTTAAAAGTGGAGTGTGTCTAAATGAATAGAAAAATGTCCTTCGAACAAACAGGCTCATTGAGCCGTCAGCTTTCGCAACGAGTGCTTTCACTGGGTGTAGTGGCGATCCTGGGGTTGGCGGCCCTGATTGCGGTCGGCATGATAGCCTCGTTCCAAGCCACTCAATCCAAACTTAATCTGGCGCGAGACTCAGCCCACAACACTTTTACCAAGTTCCTGGGCGGTCTCAACGATGATCTCCGGTCAACGAGCGATAGCCTGACGACAACCTCCAATGCAGATGATGTATTCCTCCGAACACTTAAACGGCAAACAGCTATTTTTGAATTAGATTACGTCAATCCAAGTGGCAAAGTGCTAACCCAGCGCCGCCGCGTAGGGCAGGCCGAAACAGCCTTCACTAAACAGCCCTGGTTGGAGGCTGTCCAAGCTGGCAATACCTATATCGGTCCTGTGGATTATGGCGAATTCGGTGTGCCTTTTGTCACCATTGCCATACCGGTGACTGATAAGGCAGGTAATTTTAAGGGCACATTGGTTGCGTTGACAGACTTGACAGCATTATGGAGGCCTTTGATCAACTTAAAGGTTGGTGAAACGGGTTATGTTTACATCGCCGACGCTGCCGGTCAATTATTGGCCTATAAAGACTTGAAATTGGTACAAAGCGGCATAAAGATTGATAAGTTGACAGGCCGCACTCCGCAATCCATTGCTCAAGGCAATATTAATGTTTATCCTGGGCTGGGCGGCAGTTCAGTAATTGCTTCTGGTCAATCTTTGGATATTGCTCCTTGGTTTGTGATTGTTGAGCAGCCGGTTAGCGAAGCCTTACGTACCTTTGCCTGGATTTCACTGGTTTTGGTACTCCTGCTGGTCTTCGTGGTCATGCAAGCCAACAGTATGCTGCGCTTTACTCAGCGTCGGATTGTAGAGCCTTTGGGGCGTTTGCACATCGGTGTCAAAGAATTGCTAGGCGGGCACATGGATCAGCCGATTGTCATTGAAGCCAAAGACGAATTGGGTGAACTAGCCAGTACGTTCAATTCGATGGCTGCTCAGCTGAGTGAGTTAATCGGCACGCTCGAACAACGCGTGGCAGACCGCACGAAAGCGCTGGCAACTTCTTCAGAAGTCAGTCGCCGTATTTCCACAATCCTCGATCGGGTAGAACTGGTAACCGAGGTGGTAAACCAGGTAAATAACGCCTTCGGCTATTATCACACTCAAATTTACTTTTTTGATGAAGACAATGAAAACCTGGTCATGGCAGGCGGCTCAGGGGAAGCAGGTGAAATAATGCTGGCGCAATTCCACAAGATCGCAAAGGGACGCGGTCTGGTGGGGCGAGCCGCAGACAATAACCAAGCCGTGCTGGTATCAGACACCCTGCAAAATACAGAATGGCTGCCAAACGCGCTCCTGCCTGACACCAAATCTGAAGTAGCCATCCCCATCTCCATCGGCGACCATGTACTGGGCGTGTTGGATGTACAACAGAACATTGCGAATGGCTTGCAGCAGGAAGACGTTGACTCACTGCGCTCCATTGCGAATCAGATTGCAGTTGCGCTTCAAAATATTGAATCTACAGAAATCGTAGTTAAGCGCGCGCGCGAACTGCAAACAGTAGCCACCATTAGCACAGCCGCCGCCACGATTGGTAATATCGAGGAAATGCTTCAAGAAGTCGTACACCTGACTCAGCGCGGATTTGGTTTGTATCACGCGCATGTATTTACCTATAATGAAAATACCGTCGAACTTGAAATTTCCGCCTGTGGTTATAAGGAAGGCGATGAACACAAAGGCACGCATGGCACGACGGTTATTCCATTGGATCAGGAACAATCGCTCGTCGCACGCGCTGGACGCACCCGCCAAGCCGTGATCGTCAATGATGTGCGCAGCGATGCTGGCTGGCTTCCCAACCCGCTTCTCCCAGATACCGCATCTGAAATGGCGGTGCCCATGATCGTTGGTAATCAACTGCTGGGCGTGCTGGATGTGCAATCAGACCACATCAACGCCTTCACCGAAGAAGATGCCAGTATCCAGTCCACTCTGGCTTCTCAAGTTGCCACGGCTTTGCAGAATGCGCGCTCGTTCTCACAAACACAACACCAGGCAGAACGCGAAACTGCGGTAAACCTCATCACTCAGAAGATACAAAACACAACCAGTATTGAAGCAGCGCTACAGATCGCCGCGCGCGAACTGGGTCACGCGCTGGGAATGAAGTCTACAATGGTGACGCTCAACACAGATGCACCAGGCGACGACCATAAAACCGGCTCATGATGATGGAGTAGACCATGAAAATAACATCCACTACCAATTCCACAAATTCCGCCAACTTATCCGGGAAACTCTTCGGTTTTTGGAGCAGCCTGCGCCTCGCATACAAATTGATGCTGGCGTTTGGCATCGTATTCATCCTGATGTTGGTCGTTGCCGTCGTCGGCCTCCTGGGGTTGAATCAAACACAAACCGCTTACGAACAGGCGCTCTCGCAAGGCAAGGAATTGCAACGCTTATCGGACAAGCTATATATCTACGAACTTCAAGCCCGCCGCGCCGAGAAAAACTTTCTCACGCGCTGGCAAAGCGAAGGCTTCGACACGGCATACGAAAACTATATCACCCTTACTCCCATAGACCTTGGAACACGCGGTCCCACCTTCCTGATGAATACCGCATCCATGCACGAGAGCATCCAACAACTGGCATCATTTGGCGAGGTGGCAGCAGCCGTCTCGACGGGAGGCATGACCCGGGAACAATATGAGGCTGATATCGCTTCACTCAACCAATCGGTCGACAGGTATGAACAGAGTTTTCTGACCATTGTTGAAGCCTCAAAACAGTATGGTGAGGATGAAAACACCGGTTTTCTGGGCGATGTGCGGGATGCGGCTCACAATATCGAAGCCAAGGTCGCCGATAAGGCGGGGTTGGAAAATTTGGAAATTTCCCTGCTGCAGATGCGCCGTAATGAAAAGGATTACCTGGCGCGCAAGGATGAAGTATACATTCGCGATCTTCATGCGACGGTCAACGATTTCAAAACCCAGGTGTCCGTATCCGAGCCGCTCCAGCCTGCCCAAAAAGCCGAGTTGGTGACCCTGGTCGATCAATATCAGACAGCCTTCGATACGATTATAACCAAGGACACGGAACTCGCTCAATACACCGATGCGATGATCGCCGCCGCCCGCGATGTGGAGCCATTAATAGCAAAGATCGAAGCTTTGGGCGAACAGCGCGCGGCTGACAATGTTACCGCCGCGCGCGCAGATAGTACCCAAACCTTTACAATTTCGATCACCCTGACGGTTATCATTCTGGCCCTTTCCATCTTCCTGGCGACCACCCTGTCACGGCAAATTACTGCGCCTGTGATCCAGTTGACAAACACAGCCGGAGAGATCGCGGCAGGCAATTTCGATGCGCACGCCGAGGTCACCTCAGGCGATGAAGTGGGTACGCTGGCGCAGACGTTCAACATCATGACGGCCCGCCTGCGGACCGCGTTTGAAGATGTCCGCCGCCGCGCTTCCGAACTCGCCACAGTGGCTGAAGTGGGAACCGCCACAGCCACCATTCTGCAAACCGATCGATTGTTACAGGAAGTGGTAGACCTCACCAAAGAACGCTTTAACCTGTATCACTCGCATATTTACCTGCTGGATGAAAAAAGCGAAAACCTCGTGCTGGCATCCGGCGCGGGCGAGCCTGGACGCCAGATGATGGCAAAGGGACTCTCCATCCCGCTCAACCGCGAACAATCGTTGGTGGCGCGCGCCGCCCGTGAAGGCAAAGGCGTTACGGTCAATGATGTAACGCAGGCGGCGGACTTCCTGCCCAACCCCCTGCTGCCCGATACACGCTCCGAACTGGCTGTGCCGATGATCGTCGGCGGCAACGTGATCGGTGTCTTCGATGTGCAATCGGACGTTATTGGGCGTTTCGGCGAGACAGACATCAATATTCAAACCACGCTGGCGGCGCAGGTTTCCACCTCCATTCAAAACGTGCGCTCGTTTGAACAAGCCAAGGCGCAAGCTGATTTGGAGTCGCTGGTCAATACCATTGGTCAAAAGATCCAGCGCGCCACCACCGTGGAAGACACATTGCAAACCGCCATTCGCGAACTTGGACTGGCGCTCGGCGCATCACGTGTCAGCGCCAATATTCAGGCAAGTCAATCGGGCAGTGAGGCAAGCCAAAGTGTGAGCGAGGTTCAACATGTTTAATTATTTCAAGAGCATCTTGTCCACTGAAAACGACCGGGATCCTGGCTTTGTCAGGCTGGTCAGGATAGTGCTGGTGGTTTCAACCGTGGCGCCAGCCGTCATTGCCATCGTCGTGGCGCTGACGCTCAAAAAAGCCAATTTATGGGCTTCGGTCGGTGTCATCGCCACGCTGGCAGTCCTCTCGGGCTTCTCACTTTTTCTCACTTATCGAAACGTCTTGTGGCCTGGAAAAGTGGTCTTACCTCTGGCTATTCTGGTCGGCGTTACCTTCCTGGCGCTTAATGCCAATGGTTTGCACGATTCGTCGATTGTTGCCTTTACAATCGTGATTATTTTGGCCAGTTTGATCTCCGGGCAAAAAACAATTCCAATAGCAACTGTGATCACTCTGCTGGGAGTATGGACGGTTGCTTACGCAGATATCGCTGGTATTAATCAGTCCCCCCTTGCGTCACGCACTGCATGGGATGATGTTACCGTTGTCAGTGTCATCCAAATTATTGCCGCCGCTTCGCTGAATGGATTAATGACCCGTTTGAATTCCGCTCTTGAAGCATCCCGGGCCAATGAGCAGGCTCAAATAAAATCCAACCAGGAATTACGCGAACTGCAAGCGGCTCTGGAGCAACGGGTGGTGGAACGTACCCACAGTTTGGAACTGGCATCAGAAGTAGGGCGCGCTGTTTCTGAAGTGCGCGCCCTCGATGTCATGTTGAAAGATGCCGCTGAACTCATCCGCAAACAATTTGACCTGTATTATGTGCAGGTTTATCTCACTGATCCCAGCCAGACCTACTTGAACTTGCAGGCGGGCACGGGACAGGTGGGCGAACAATTGCTGGCGCGCAAACATCGCCTGCCGTTGAATACAGCCTCCATTAACGGACGCGCAGCTATTGAGAAAAAACCAGCAGTGATTTCACATACGACCACCAGCGCTACTTTCAAACCCAACCCGCTGCTGCCCGATACCCGTTCCGAAATGGCTGTGCCGCTGATGATCGGACAAAGAGTGGTGGGCGTGCTGGATATGCAAAGCGAACACGCAGGTTCACTAAATCAGGAAGTATTATCCGCCTTTGAAGCGCTGGCTGGACAATTGGCCATCGCCATTCAAAATGCAACCTTCCTGGCAGAGACAAATCAAGCCCACGCAGAAATGGAAAAACAAGCAGCGCGTCAATCCCGTACCAACTGGACGGAATATCTGGATGCCATCCACAAGCCCGAAGAGACTGGTTTCTTATTTGAACAAAACAAGATTACGCCGCTGACAAACGCGCAACAAACCCAAACAGCAGGAAATGACAATGCGCTGGTCGCGCCCATTTCCGTCACAGGCGAAACAGTTGGAAATTTAGTTGTGGAAATGGAAGGGCAATCACCTGTCTCGCGCATATCCGAACTGTTGGATACAGTGGCGCGCCAGGTATCACAACAGATCGAAAGTTTACGCCTGCTGGATAGCGCTGAACGTTACCGTGCAGAAGCGGAAGAAGCCTCGCGCCGCCTGACCCACGAAGGCTGGGAAGATTACATGAACACCAAGTCCGGTACAGGCTTGAGCTATGTCTATGACTTGAAGGAAGTCCGACCCTACGATCAGAATAAAGACCAACACAACCAACAGGCTGAAGGGTTTGCTCATAGCCTGCCGCTTAAGATTCACGATGAAACCATCGGCAAACTCATTGTCCAGGGACTTAGGGCTGATGACAGCGAAGCCCTTGAACTTGCCAATGCCGTTGCCGAGCGCCTCAGCGCGCATATAGAGGGTTTGCGGCTTTCCAGGCAGACCGAACAGGCCTTGAGTGAAACCAAAAAACAAGCTCAACGTGAACAAGCCTTGCGCCAGATCACCAGTGCGGTACGCAGTTCAACCGACCCAGCCACCATCCTGCGCACTGCTGCACGCGAATTGGGGAACATCCTCGGACGACAGACGGTTATTCAGATGGCAACCGCCAGTACAGACTCTGCCGCAAGTACAAACGAACCAGGACTGTCTGCAAAATTATCAAACGCTGACGGAGGTAACGAATGAACGCTTTACAAAGCCCCCCCCAAGAAGAAGGAAAACAGAGTGTGACCACTGCCGTCCACTATAAACAACAAATTCTGGAGACGTCATCCATTGGCGTTCTGATCACACGGATTGGCGTTGGCACAATCCTATATGCCAACAAAGCGATTGCCGATCTATTAGGCATCGCAGGTGCGGCTTCCTTAATCGGCACACCGGTGCCTAACTTTTATTGGGATCAAGAAGACCGCCGAAAACTACTGGAACGTTTCCAGCACGAAGGCTCAATAACAAGCAGCGAAACACGCGCCTGTCGGGCTGACGGCAGTATGCTTTGGGTTTCAATTTCCATTCAGCCTTTCACCTTCGAAGGTGAGCAGGTTCTGCTCTCAGAAATTACCGACATCAATGCGCTCAAGCAGGCGGAAGAAGCCTTGCAAGCGAGCGAGAAACAATTTCATACTCTTTATGATAACGCAATGATCGGTTTGTATCGTACAACACCAGACGGCCACATTTTGATGATCAATCCGACCGGGCTTCGGCTGATGGGATTTGACTCGTTCGAGGAATTTGCCAAACGGAATTTGGAGGAAGCCGGGTTCGAGGAAAAAGATGCTCGTAAGGACTTCCGTGAAAAACTCGAACGCGATGGTGTCATCGACCTGGAAAGCATATGGACAAAAAAGGATGGAACCTCCATTATTGTACGCGAGGGCGCAACCATTTTCCGGGATGAAAATGGGAAAGTCCTTTATTATGATGGCAGTTTTGAAGATATCACCGCACACAAGCGGGCTGAAGAGGCGCTGCGCGAGAACCAGCAGTTTCTGCAACTTATGATGGATAACATCCCGCAAAGCATCTTCTGGAAGGATAGCCAATTAAACTATCTGGGGTGCAACCGCTCGTTTGCCGCTGTTGTCGGCTTTGCCTCACCCGACGATGTGATCGGTAAAGACGATTTTGACTTGCCATCCAAGGACCGGGCTGAGATGTACCGCGCCGATGACAGGCTTGTCATGGAAAGCGGAATCCCCAGACTCAATTTCGAAGAACTTCAAACCAGAGCAGATGGTTCAACCCACTGGCTAAGCACCAGCAAGATCCCCATTCGAGACGTTGATGGGAAAGTGATTGCAATGCTTGGGCTATTCCAGGATATCACCGAGCGCAAGCAGGTGGAAGAATCATTGCACACAAGTGAGGAACGCTTCCGACGGTTTACAGAGGCAACCAGTGAGGGTCTGGTATTCCATGAACAGGGCGGGATTGTTGATGTAAACCCGGCGGCGGTTACGCTATTTGGTTTTTCCAGCACAGCAGAGCTTATCGGTAAAAACCTGCTGGAGTTTATCGTACCCGAGTCGCGCGAACTGGTATTGAATAAAATGCAATCGGAAACTGTTCTGCCATATGAAATTCAGGGCATCCACAATGATGGCTCCACCTTTCCTATAGAAACCTCCACCCGAGCCTACAAGGTCGGAGATAACATCATTCGGGCATCCTCGATCAAAGACATCACCGAGCGAAAACAGGCCGATCAGGCATTACGAGAAAATCAACGACTCTTGCAATTGGTGATGGATAATATTCCCCAAGCTGTTTTCTGGAAAGACAAAAATTTGACTTACATGGGCGCGAATCAGGCTTTTGCTGAAGATGCCGGCCTTAATTCGGGACAAGACTTGGTGGGCAAACATGACTTCGATATGCCCTGGAAGGAACAAGCCGAACTTTATCGTGCCGATGACCAACGTGTTCTGGATATTGGAGAGACAAAACTCAATTACGAAGAACAGCAAACCGGTCCCACCGGACAGATTACCTGGGTACGAACCAACAAGATACCCATGCGAGATGCTAATGGTCAGATATTCGCCGTATTGGGAATGTACGAGGATATTACCGAGCGTAAAAACATGGAGAAACAAATTCAAACCGTGTTTGAACGGCGCGGTTACCAGGTACAAATCAGCACCGAAATCTCACAGGAAATTGCGGCCGCATCTGAAATCGGCGACCTCTTTAGTCGAGTTGTAACGCTCACCAAGGAACGCCTCGGTTATTACCATACCCAATTATTGCGCTATGATGCAACACAGGATGCCGTGGTGTTGATCAGCGGCTACGGTGAAACTGGAAAGAAAATGCTTGCGGAAGGTCACCAAATGCCCTTGGGCAGCGGCTTGATCGGTACAGCGGCAGCCAGCGGAGAAACCATTTTGCGTTCCACCCTAACGGAAGATCTCGACTGGCAACCTAATCCCCTCCTGCCCGATACAAAGGGTGAAATCGCCGTGCCCATCAAACTTGGAGAACAGGTACTGGGCGTGCTGGATGTGCAAAGCAACCAGATTGGCGCCCTCACCGAGGATGACCGCCTGCTACTGGAAGGTTTGTGCGGACAAATCGCGGTGGCTATGGAACAAACCCGTCTGCGCCAGGAAATGGCTGAGCGCCTCGAAGAAATCAACCGCCTGTACCGAAACATGAGTCACCAAGGCTGGAAGACCTATCGTGAAACAGCAGACCTGCCTACGGGTTTCATGTTCGACCAAACAGGCACCAAGCCCGTTGATAATGCAGTTTTGGCAGATGAACTTTTTGCCAACATTCCGATGAAGGTGATGGGCGGTGAAGTCGTCGGAATGTTATCCGTCGCCAATGACCCGCGCAACCCAACATCGCCCGAAGACCAGGCTTTCCTTCAACAGGTCTCCGAACAAATTGCCCTGGCACTGGAAGGCGCGCGCCTCACCGCGCAAACCCAGTCTGCGCTCGCGCAAACCGAAAAACTATCCGAAGCGGGCCTGCTTTTCACCCGCGCAACGGATTTGCAGGAACTGGTGAAAATTGCGGTGGAAACGCTTGGCATTCCCGCGATCAACCGCGCCGCTCTTGAAACCTTAAACTACAATTCTGCAAACGAAGTGGAAAGCATGGATATAGTTGCAAACTGGTGGAGCGGCACAGGACACGAGCCCACAACCATCGGGACTCACTACACCGCTGAATCTTTACCTATCCTGCAATTGTTTCTCAGTCCCACTCCGCTCTTTGTCAGAGATGCATTCCAGGATGAACGGGTTGACGGCGTGACCCTGGAGATCATCAAACGGCTTAATATCCATGCTTTTGCCATCCTGCCGCTATACCTGGGCACACAGCAAATTGGCGCTTTGGTATTGGAGGCAGAAGAACCCTACGGTTTTAACCAGGATGAAACCCGCTTGTTATCAGCCATGGGTCCGCAGATCTCAACCGTTTTGGAAAACCGCCGTCAGTTCGAAAAGGCGCAAAAACAGGCAGAACGTGAATCCACGCTGAACCTTATCAGCCAGAAGATTCAAAGCGCCACCACTGTGGAAGCCGTGCTTCAAATTGCCGCACGTGAATTGGGACATGCCCTGGGCGCGCCCATGACCATTGCCCAACTCAGCATGAAAGATAAGAAATAACGGGCACGCTCAGGAGACATATCCCATGCCCCCCGATGAAAAATCACAAAAACGGGTTGAAAAACTCTTTTCTGATCTGGAGAAAATCGCCAAGCAACCGCACAAAGACGGCGAGAATATATCCGCAGAAAAAGGGTTGGACCTGTCCGCTACAAACAAAACACCTCCAACCGCAAGCCGCGAGACGGATGCATTACTCTTACGTATCCGTCAGTTGGAAGCGCAAATTAAAGAAAGCGAACAGCGCGACGCCTCTGCAAAAGCGAACTACGCCCCTGCCGTTATTTACGAAAAGGAAGAGGTTGGCTACGCCTTCAGCAGCAATCAAGTGGTGCCATTTCAAAAGACCAACAACCCTGCCGTATTAGAGAATGCCATCAAAACTCCATTAACCGCAAGCGGCGAGACGATCGGAGAAATGCAGATCGAGCCGCAGACAGAGCGGGCATGGACCGCAGATGAAACAATTTTGGCGAACGCAGTTGCACAACAAGTATCGCTGCAGATTCAAAACCTGCGCCTGCTTGCCGCAACCGAACGAGCGCGCGCCGAAGCGCAAGCCGCCAACCGTCAATTCACCCACCAAAACTGGGAATCTTTTATGGATGGGATTCGCAACAGCGAACGCATTGGATACGTGTATGACCAATCCTCTGTTGCTCCCTTTGGCGAATCGGCCCCCGATGAACTTGATTTTCAAGAGGCAGTCAACGTACTCGATGAACAGGTCGGCAATCTCTTCCTGAAAACGGATCCCGCCCACCCATTGACTGAAGAAGACAAGGAAATGGTCTCAGCCGTTGCGCGTCAAATTTCGCAACAAGTGGAAAACCTGCGTCTGCTGGCAGATGCCTCACGCGCCCGCGCCAACGCCGAAGAAGCCACCCGCCGCCTGACTCGCGAAAACTGGCAATCATTTACCAACCAAAAAAGTGATAGCCTGGGCTTTGCTTACGATTCGATACAGGTGACACCCTTTGGGAAAACACACAACCTTCAGAATATCTCCTTTGAACAACCGCTGATGGTGCGCGGTGAAACCATTGGTCAACTGACTGTGGCAGGTTTGAAGGATGTTCCACCCGAAGCGCTTGAATTGGCCAATAACATCGCCGAGCAGGTCAGCGCTCACATTGAAAACCTGCGCCTTTTTGAATTGAATGAACGACGCGCCCGTGAATTGGAAACAGTGGCCGCCGTCAGCACAACCGCCTCCACCGTGCTTGACCCGGATGAATTATTACAATCTGTGGTGGACCTGACAAAAGAACGCTTCAATCTCTACCACGCGCATATTTACCTTGCGGATGAATCCTGGAACACGTTATTGCTGGCATCAGGCGCGGGCGCTATCGGCAGGCAAATGGTAATGGATGGGCACGCCATTCAAATGGATACAGAAAAATCACTCATAGCGCGCGCCACGCGCGAACGCACCGCCCTGATCGTAAACGATGTGCGCACAGAATCAGATTTTCTCCCCAACCCCTACCTGCCCGACATCCGCTCAGAGATGGCTGTGCCAATGATCTCCGGCGATAAGGTCATCGGCGTGTTCGACGTTCAATCAGACCAGGTTGGGTACTTCTCGCAGGAAGATGCCAACATCTATACCACGCTCGCCCTGCAAGTAGCTGTGGCATTACAAAACGCTCGCTTGTATGTGGAGCAAACTGCAACTGTGACTCAACTGCGCGAACTGGACCGCCTCAAATCATCCTTCCTGGCCAACATGTCGCACGAGTTGCGTACGCCGCTTAACTCGATCCTCGGCTTTTCAGATGTAATGCTCGAAGAACTGGATGGCCCGCTCACAGAAAACATGAAGAACGACCTGGGGCTGATCTACAAAAATGGACAGCATCTCCTGCACCTGATCAACGACGTGCTGGATATGGCAAAGATCGAATCGGGTAAAATGAACCTCAACATTGAGAAGTTCAACCTGCAAGAGATCATCGAAGAAGTGACCAGTATCACGTCACCGCTTGCAAGTGAAAAGAATCTCGCACTCTTCATCGACCCCGATTCAGACCATGAGGTGGAGATCAATGCAGATAAAATCCGTCTGCGCCAGGTGATGATCAACCTGATCAACAACGCCATCAAATTCACAGAAAAAGGCAAGATCGCCATCCATGTGACGCGCGAAGAAAACAATGTACTCATCAGTGTAAAAGATACAGGCATTGGCATTCCAATTGAACTGCTTGAATCGGTCTTCCAAGAATTCACGCAAGTGGATACCACCACCACCCGCAAAGCAGGCGGCACAGGCTTGGGCTTGCCCATCAGCCGCCGACTGATCCAAATGCACGGCGGCCGCTTGTGGGCTGAAAGCAATGGTGAATCTGGCCCCGATGGGGGGGCCACCTTCTACGTTTTCCTGCCCATCGAAGCCAAGATCGAAGAATAACCAAAGGTAAAAAATAACAACATGGCAAAGCCAAAATTTCTGCACTGCGCCATCTGTGGCAACCAGCAACCCTATGAACCCTTCGTGCCGGCCATTTGCAAAAAATGCGAATCACAATGGCTGGAAGCAAGCTATGATTACGAAGCTTTCAAACGCGATATCCTGCGCGGCTTGCCGGGTCGTCCGACCAATATGTGGCGCTATCAGGATGTCTTACCGCTGACCAATCCCGCCGCTTTGGACCTCTACCCCGCTGGCGGGACTCCGCTCTGGCTGTCGCAGCGCTTCGCTCCCAATCTGGGGCATGATCGGGTGTATTTCAAAGACGAACGCTACGGCCCGACATCTTCCTTCAAAGACCGTCAAGCCGCAGTGGCCGTTGCCGCCATGAACGAAGGCGGTGTACGCGAAGCCGTCATCGCATCCACAGGCAATGCGGCGGTGGCATATGCGGCGGCTTGTGCCCGGGGTGGAATCAAGCTTTGGGTTTTTATGACCAGCCTCGTGCCGCAGGAAAAGTTGCGCGAAGCCGCGCTCTTCGGCGCAGAAGTCATCCGAGTCAGCGGTAATTACGACCAGACCAAACAGATCGCGAGTCAATTTGCACAGCGCAAGCATTTGCTTTTGGATCGCGGCGCAAGTTCCATCCCTGCGCGCGAATCGATGAAAACCATTGCGTATGAGATCGTGGAACAACTCGGCTGGCGCGCCCCCGATTGGTATATTCAAGCTGTCAGCGGCGGCATGGGACCGCTGGGCGTGTATCAGGGTTTCAAAGAAATGTTCGACATGGGGTTGATAAACAGCATTCCCAAGATTGCCATCATCCAGGCTGAAGGCTGCTCGCCGATGGTGAAAGCCTTCAAGGCAGGCAAAGACACCGCCGAACCTGTCATCCCCGATACGCGCATTATCATTCTTTCAACCGGCGACCCTGGAAAAACCTATACCTATCTTTGGAACATCATCCAAAAAAATGGCGGCATAATGGAATCTGTGACCGATGCAGAAGCCTTTGACGCCATGCGCTCCCTCGCCAAAAGTGAGGGAATGGCCGTGGAGCCGGCAACCTCGGTGGCTTTTGCCGGTCTTGAAAAGCTGTTGAAAGCCGGTACAATCAGCAAGGATGAGACCGTGGTGGTCAACTGCACCGGACACACCTTCCCGGTTGAAAAACATGTCCTCGGCGATCAATGGGCTGTGGATGTTCACCTGAGCAAAGATCAATCTCCTGCCCCACAGGAAGGTCTGCAAGCCGCGCTGGAAAACCTGGACGAAAAAGTGACCACCGTCCTGTTGGTGGATGACAACGCCGATGACGCCCTGCTCATCCGCCGCCTGCTGGAAGGAAAAAAATCCTATCGCGTGTATCATGCAAAAGACGGCTGGGAAGGACTGGCCATGGCGCGCCAACACCTGCCCGACCTGATCGTCAGCGACCTGACCATGCCCGGCATAGATGGATTTGGTTTTGTGGAAGAACTCAAACTCGACCCGCGCACAAAAGATATTCCGGTTATCGTTGTCAGCGCAAAAGACATCACCGTTGAAGAACGTAACCGTCTCAATGGACACATCGAGGCTCTGTATCAAAAAGGCTCACTGCCAACGCGCAAATTCGTAGACAAAGTGATCAATGTCATCGAAGATAAAAATGGAGCTTAGAGGAGATAATTCATGGGAAGCAATATTTTATACATAGAAGATAATCCAGACAACATGATGCTGGTCAAGCGCGCTCTCGAAGCGCATGGCTATAAGTTACTACAAGCCATGAATGGGCTGGATGGCGTAGCCGCTGCAGAACGCGAAGAAGTGGATTTGATCCTGCTTGACATCAACCTGCCCGATATTGACGGGTACGAAGTGGCGCGCAGAGTGCGAAGCAGCAACAAACATGCGCTGGCGTATGTGCCGATCATTGCTGTCACAGCCAATGCGCTAAAAGGCGATGCCGAAAAAGCGCTCAGCGCCGGTTGTGACGTTTATATGTCCAAGCCGATCAACATCCGCGAACTGTGGGCGCGCGTGGAAGCCTTTGTGCCGTCTCCTCAAAAGCCATCCTAAAGCACAGACATTC
>Ga0335397_10003650_pt1 | contig 20526 bp, 12 predicted proteins | sample MAT04_FD_205740 | JGI IMG/M metagenome (GOLD analysis project Ga0335397, IMG submission 205740) | Freshwater microbial communities from Lake Fryxell liftoff mats and glacier meltwater in Antarctica - MAT-04 (spades assembly) (version 2) ... | reverse complement strand
ATCGATCAACTGAGTTTGTGCGCCGGTGCTATCGTACGTGAAGCTGTGCCGGTTACCTCGCGCATCGATCAGGCTTGAAGTTTGCCCCACCGTGTCGTAAACCGTCGTCGTGCGGTTGCTGAGGCCATTGATTTCCACAGTGCGACGTCCGAGGACATCGTAAACACTCGAAACCCGATTGCCGTTGGCATCGATCATCGCAAGATTCTGGCTGGCGGTGTTGTAGACGGTCGTGGTGCGTTTACCAAGCGGATTGATGCTGGCCACGACGCGACCGACTGCGTCATACACCGATGTAGCGCGATTGCCCAGCGGGTCTTTGCTGCCGACCGTCTGTCCGACAGTGTTGTAAATCGTCGTCCAGCGTTTGCCGAGCGGATTGACGGACGCCGCCGCACGCCCGACGTTGTCATAAACAGTCGTCGAACGGCCTCCATTGGCATTGATCGACGCGATGCCTCGCCCGCCTGCGTCGTAAACACTGGTCGTGCGTTTGCCAAGCGCGTTGATCGACGCCACGGTCTGACCATTCGCGTTGTACGTCGTTGTCGAACGAGCTCCTTTGGCATCGATACTGGCAATCGTCTGTCCGGAACTGTCGTACACCGTCGTGCTGCGACTGCCTGCCGGATTGATCGACGCTGTGACCGCTCCGACGTTGTTGTAAACCGAGGTGGAACGGCGATTCAATGGATCGACCGATGCAATGCTGCGGCTGGCGACGTCATACACCGTGGTCCAGCGATTGCCTTTGGGATTGATGGACGCAACACCGCGTCCTGCCGTGTCGTACACCTGCGTCGAGCGGTTTGCCAGAGCATTGATACTGGCAAGCGACTGACCTGCGGCATTGTAAACCGTCGTCGATCGCTGACCGAGCGCATTCACACTGGCGATTGTTCGTCCGGCGGCATCGTAAACCATTGTCGATCGCCTGCCGAACGAATCGATGCTGGCCACCGGTCGATTCAGGACGTCGTAAACGGTCGTGGAGATCGCTCCGGTCGGTGCCACTGTACGAATCTGGCTGCCGACGGCATTGTACACAAAGCTGGTTCTCGCCCCGTTCGGTGCAATGATCGCTTTCGGCTTGCTGCAGCATGTGTCATAAACCGTGGTGCTGCGAAGGCCGGTCGGTGCAATCGATGCAATGGCACGGCCGTCTGCATCATACACTGTGGTAGATCGCAGACCGGAAGGGTTGATCGATGCGACAGGTCGAGACGCCGCATCATAGACCGTGGTGGATCTGGTGCCGGTGGGATTGATCTGTGCCACTCGTTGATTTGCCGAGTTGTAGACTATCGTTGATCGACGTCCGAGAGGATTGATGGCAGCTACCGGGCGACTGGCATTGTCATAGACGACGGTGCTGATATTGCCCAGCGCATCGATCGTGCGTTTCCGATTGCCTCGAGTGTCATACGCATAGGTCACCCGCTGACCCAGCGGATTGATCGTAGCGGCGAGTTGACTCAGCGACGTATAAACATTTGTCGTTCGCTGACCCAGAGGATTGATGATGCAGGTCAGATTGCTGTCGGCGTTGTACACGCTGGTCGTTCGCCGACCCAGTGCATCCACCATGGCTATGCGTTTGCCGGTCACATCGAAGACCGTCGTCGTCCGCTGGCCAAGAGGATTGATACTGGCGATCGGGCGATTCAGGCTGTCATACACCGTCGAGGTTCGCTGGCCCAACGGATTGATCGTGGCGATGGTATTGCCAGTCAGATCATAAACCTGCGTGGTTCTCTGACCGAGCGGATTGATCGTGGCCAGCACCCAGCCTCGCGTGTTATAAACGGTTGTGGTCCGATATCCGAGTGGGTTGATCACGACGGTCGGTCTGCCGCCATCGTCATAAATCCAAGATGTCCGTGTTCCGAGCGGACTGGCCTGTGTCAGTTTTCGATTCATCACATCGTATGTGTAACCGGTGATGTTCCCCAGTGGATCCTGGACACGTTTCAACTGACTGTAGGCGGTGTACGCATACGTCGTCCTCTTCGATAACGGGCTGATGACGGCAGAAACACGGCCAGAGGCGTCGTACAGATTGGTTGTCCGAGATCCGAGTGGATTGATTTCCGAGTTCACGCTGCCCTGTGTCGTGTACGTGAATGTGGTCCGTTTTCCCAGAGGGTCAGCTTTTGAACTGATCTGCCCGTTCACATTGTAAGCCAGCGTCGTGCGTGCGGCGATCTGGTTGATCGTCACGACCGGACGGTTGGAAAGATCATACTTGTAGGTAAATCGACCACCCATCGGTTGTCGGATCGCGTTGAGCAGGGGCACATTACTGCCGCCAATCTGGTACGAGAGCGTCGTGCGGTTGCCTCGGGCATCCTGCAGCTTTGTGACGCGACCGCCAGCAGACCATGCAAAGGTGTAGATCGCACCTGTCGGATACTGGCTCCGCTTCAGCGTCTGGTCGGCATTGTACGTCATCGTGGTCACGCGACCGAGCGGATCGGTGATTTTTCTCTGAGTGCCTGAGGCATACGAAAGAGTCGTGCGAGTTCCTGTGGGTTCCTGAATCGCGGTGACTCGGTCGCTGACATCGTATGCAAAGCTGGTTCGCGCTCCGAGAGGATCAATGTGAGCGATCAGACGGTTGAAACTGTCGTAACGGAAATCGGTAATACACAATGCGCACGATACCTTCCGCGTGAGCTGACCACTGCCGTTGACGGTGAACGTCGTCAGACGCCCTGTGGCGTCGACAATCCGCTGAAGGTTGCCGGATGGGTTGTAGCTGTAGGTCGTGCGTCGCAAAAATGGATCTTTGACATGACTCAGACGATCTGAGGCGTCATAAGCCATCGTCCAGCGGTTGCTGGCGGGATCTACTGTCCGTGTCAACTGGCCACTGTCGTTGAAATAGCGAGTCATACCGGTGGGCGATTTGGCACGCCAGCCGTCGTCCTCAAGTTTCGTTAGTTCCACTTCGGTTTGTGGTGGTGACTGGTAATCTCCGAATGGACAAAAGGGATCGAGTCCCGAATAACTGAAGGAATCCCCTTCCGCGCTGATCAGATCCGCATCCGAGCCTGAAACGATTTTCACTTTATCGCGAAAGCTACCGAACCAGCCGAATCCAAAGGAATCGGTGGAAATCGATTTTGAGTTGTAACGCAGGAAGGGCTGAGGCGCGAACGGACCGGAATTCTGCTGTTCGATCGACATCGCCAGATTCCCCGTCGAGGCGTTGATCGCGACAGGTCCTACCCGAAACACATTCGTCCCCTGATTGGACCAGACCGGCAACGGTCCCGTGGGTAGACGTGTGGGCGCTGGTGGTGATCCTGTCTGTGAAGAATCCGAGCCGCCGGATTTTGTCCCGCAACCACTGGATCCACAGTCGCCAGTGCCGGAACCGGAACCATAAAACTGCGGCCCACCACCTGCTCCTGGACCACCAGCAAAACCCGGCCCACCACTTCTACCTGCACCACCACCTGCCCTTGGCCCAAAACCTGCACCCGGCCCAAAACCAGAATCAGTGATTCCGGGATTGCCGGAGACCGGACAGGTAGCCGGAGGGGATGGCTCGCAGCCACAGCCTTCTTCCAGATGCTGCATCAAAGAATTCGGGAGGGGACAGCCACCCATCCCAAGTGTAGTATTCGGAGGGATCGTTGCCATTCCTGAAACTCCTTTTATCTGACAGTCCTGAATTTCCAATGACGTTGTGCTTAAAGTAGCCATCACTCTCCGAGTGATGAATGCCAAGGGCCGCGTTTCTCGGCCTGCCTCACTCGGAGAGTGAGGTCCACTATGTGAAAGTAAGTACCATTGGGCTAACACTCACCGCTCGCCAGAACAACTCAATGATGATCATCTTCAAACTAACGATTTAAAAAATCCTTTAAGGTTCCCGGCGGAACACGTGCTGTTCCAGACCAAAGTTGACAAACGGATTCAACGAATAAACTCGGCAGCCGTACACTTCGCGCAGTTTTTCGCGGACAGCCACCGTCTGTTCCTCCATGCGATTCAGCATTCTCCATTTGCTGATCACATTATTGACCTGATCGTAATACCCGTCGAAAGCGATTTTGCCATCCAGTGAGCCACAGTCATGTCCGCACATCAGGATATTGCGGGCACCAAGATACGCAGCAATGTTCATGGCTGAAACAATGATTGAGGCACCGACAACAATCAGATCCGTGCCGATCACAGACAGATCGAGCGGAGTGTGAAGCGATCGCTGCCGATGTGAAAAATACCATGCCGGACCGGAGACTTTCGTCAATTTTCCATTGAGTCGTGCCATTTCATGTTCGGATACAATGAGCGAAGATCCACTGCGGAGAGCTTCTTCTGCCAAGGTCATTGTTCGCAACACCAGATAGTCGCATCGAAACCGCCGATGCACGGCATTGACACCGACCGTGATCTTGCCGTCGAAGAAATCCGGATCGACAAAATCCATCGACGCGCCCGCCGCAATCAGCCAGATGTCTGCCCCTGCGTGGCGATTTTTCAACTCCGCAAGCCTGTGCCGCTCGTGGTTCGTGCTTGGCAGATCGGCGACCGATGGTTCGGGTGAACGCATTTGCGGCTGCGAGAGCGACGGTTGATTCGTTGTGGGGAATGCCATATGACAGATCCCTTTCATTCCGTGAACCCAGACTGCCTGCAATTCAATGCCATGGCAACGTCTGAGGTGGCATGTCACACCTGCGAAGTGAAGTGCTGCAAGCCGTCCGGGGATCAGGATGTCGTCGCAAAATCAAATTGTCAAATGCGATTTTTGAAATCGTGAAACAATTGGCAAAGAATAATCTGGCGGGTTTGCCCACCTCTTTTCTGGCATATCAAATGCCACGAAGCAAAGTATTGCTATTCTCGCAACATTCGAAGAAATCGCTGAGCGATATTCGGCAAGGAAAGCGCCGCTCACAATCGTGGAGCCAGTCGTTGAATTTCTTTCCAGTCGTGCGCGGACCGGCAGAGGTCTGTGTTTTACCTTCTCCAATTCACTTCATCAGAATTGTGCGAAAAACTGCGAAGTCCTTTCCGGCAGAAAGGATCTACAGGCTCGCGTCATTTCGCTCATTGGGGGCGGCATTTCATCAAAGCTCCGCCGCAGATGCAATGGGCAATCTATACAGAACTTCAATCTCAACGAGATTTGCGAGATCCGCAACAGTCTCAACGCAGGGAAACTCACGTGAATTCAGAATCGAACTGAGATTGCCTGAACCTTTCTTTCAGACAGATTGCCGGGTTTCTATACTCCCGACGTTTTCATTGTCACCTTTCGCCCGAAAAAGGGGTCAGGAACCAATAGCCAAAAGGCCCGCAGGGTGCTGCGCACTATTGGTTCCTGACCCCTTTTTCTGGCCCAACCAGACCTGCCTTTTCGGATTCCATCACTGTGCTTAGAACTCATACCTGCGGAGAACTTCGTCGCGAACACGCTGGCCAGACCGTCACTTTGTGCGGCTGGGTCAACAGTTACCGGGAACAGGGCAAAGAACTTGTCTTTGTCGATATGCGTGACCGCTACGGAAAGACGCAGGTCGTCTTCACTTCGGACGACGACACAAAAATGGATAGCGTGGCTCGCAAGCTGCGTCGTGAAGATGTGGTCAAAGTCGTCGGCCAAGTTGCTTACCGAGGCGACGGATTGGTCAATCCGAAGCTGGTCACCGGCGATATTGAAATCCGGGTGCAGGAATTGACTGTGCTCTCAAAGAGCAAGACACCACCGTTCGAAATCGAGGGTGGCGAACTTCCCAACGAAGAACTGCGTTTGAAGTATCGTTTCGTCGATTTGCGACGTGCCGAGCTTCAGAAAAGCATCATCATGCGGCATGAGCTTGTGCAGGCGGTACGGGAATACTTCAACACTCGCGAGTTTCTGGAAATCGAAACGCCAATGCTGGGCCGCAGCACTCCGGAAGGGGCCCGCGATTATCTCGTACCAAGTCGCGTCCATCCGGGAAGTTTTTACGCATTGCCGCAGTCTCCTCAGATCTACAAACAGATTCTGATGGTGGCCGGTTTTGACCGTTACTATCAGATTGCTCGTTGTTTTCGCGACGAAGACCTGCGCGCTGACCGGCAGCCTGAGTTCACTCAGATCGATGTTGAAATGGCGTTTGTCGAACGCGATGACATCCTGAATACCATTGATGGCCTGATCGCTTTTGTGATGAAGAAAGTTCGCGGCGTCGATATTCAGGTTCCGCTGCCTCGGTATACCTATCGTGACATGATGGAGCGGTACGGCAGTGACAAGCCGGACCTGCGATTTGGTCTTGAAATCGTGGACATCGAAAAAGTGGCGGCAGTCTGTGATTTTGGCGTCTTTAAAGCGGTGATGAATTCCGGCGGGCGTGTTCGAGGCATCAACGCCAAAGGTGCGGCGGAGAAATACAGCCGACGTCTGCTGGACGTCGATCTGAAAAACTTCGTCGGTGATTTCGGTGCCAAAGGCCTGGCGTACATGAAAGTCGTCGGCAACAAACTCGAATCGACGATCGTAAAGTTCTTCACCGAAGAACAGCAGCGTGAGATCCTGACGTTGATGAACGGACAGGACGGCGACTTGCTGTTGTTTGTGGCTGATTCTCCAAAAGTGACGAACGCCGCGCTTGCCGCGTTGCGGAATCGCCTTGGCAAAGAATTGAACCTTTACGATCCGACGCAGTTTCAGTGTCAGTGGGTGCTTGACTTTCCACTGGTTACCTGGAACGCAGATGAAGACCGTTTCGACGCGGAACATCATCCGTTCTGCCAGCCGAATCCCGAAGACGCTGAATTCCTGAAGACAGATCCTGGCAAGGTTCGCGCTGACAGTTACGACCTGGTCGTCAACGGTTACGAAGCGGCAAGTGGCAGTGTCCGTATTCACGATCCGGAAGTGCAGCAGATGGTGTTTGATCTGCTGAAAATCAATCCGGAAGAAGCAGAAATGCGATTCGGCTTCCTGCTGGAAGCACTTCGCTACGGCGCTCCACCACATGCCGGGATTGCCCTGGGTCTGGATCGCTGGGTGATGCTGCTGGCAGGTGACGACAACATCCGTGACGTTATCGCATTCCCCAAGACTCAGAAAGCCGCCGATATGCTTACGGGCGCTCCCGCTCCGGTTGATGATCGGCAGTTGAAGGATCTGAGTATTGAGGTTGCGAAGTTGCCGGAAAAGTGATCCGGAACTGTTGCTCTGGAAAACTGACACTTCAAACTGCTATCATCAAGCGACCAGATCACAATTACCGGGAGATCCGTGTCATGGTTGCTCGTTCGGACGGGACGTTTTTTCGAAGTCTGCTGATCCTGCTGTCGTTATCAGCAGCCATAACAACCGCCACTGCCCAGGACGCTGAAAAAAGCCAGTCGCCAGAATCGGCCTGGACTTTCGAAGCAGCGCAAACGCAGTTGAAGATGTATCCGAAGGATGTCTTCCTGCAGTATGTCGCTCTGAAACTTGGGCAACGTAACGGAATTGATGCGACAGAAATGTTGCGACTGAACGATTCGACTCGTCAGCAGATCGCGGCCGAGCGCCGTGAGAACGTTGATCTGTTCAATCTGTTCTCTGGCTCGCTCGCCGTGCAGGAAAGTCTGCAACTGGACGCGATGCGACCGGGCTCCAGTGTCAATCGTGACAGTGAGGCAATCAAGCCGGGGCCAGAGGTCGCCATAAGCGCACTCACAGGACCAACCGTCGAAAGCCACCCCTGGCACGAAATGTTGAAAGGGCGAACATCAAAGATTTCGATCCTGGCGAATTATGTCCCGGCCGACAACTACTACATCCGCTTCCGGTCGGTCAGTCGGATGCTGGAAACAATCGATGGTGGCAACCTCTTCGCGAAACACCTGTATACACAGACCGGCGAACAGGCCTTTGCGAGAGATACGGATCGACGACTTCGGCAGCAACTTGCTGTCGAAACCAATCCGCTGGCCCGTCCGTTCTATGATCTGGTCGTTAAAGAAATTGCAATTACTGGCAGTGACCCGTTTGTCAATGAAGGCAGTGACGTAACGCTACTGTTTCGGTTTGATCAGGATCTGGTTTTTCGAACTCAGATGGATGCGTACCTGACCGCTGCGGAAAAATCCGAGGCCGATGTCGTCCGCGAAGAACAGACTTCGGAAGGTGTCCCGTACGTGCATTTGACGTCACCGGATCGCAAAGTGCATGTCTTTTCTGCCTACCCGCAAAAAGGTTTGCATGTTCGCAGCAATTCCGAAACGGCGTTTCTGCGAATTATGCGGTTGATCAAGGGGCAGTCGGACAAATCATTGACGAGTCTCGCAAAGTCAGAAGAGTTCGCGTATGTTCGCACGCTGATGCCGTTCGATGCTCCGGACGAAGATGGGATGATCTATCTGTCTGATCCGTTTATTCGTCATCTGGTCGGCCCTGAACTGAAGTTGACGGAATTGCGTCGACTCAAATGTTTCAACAATCTGCGAATGATTGGTCACGCGGCAGCGATGTATGAAACGGAAAAAGGGGATCGGCCGAAATCCATGAAGGAACTGGAGCAGGCAAATTGTCTGCCAGATCATTTCAATGAGGGGCCCCTGAAATGTTCGTGTGGTGGAGACTACTCGTTGGCGAGCGATGGTCGGCACGGTGTCTGTTCGCATCACGGACATGCCGACGCATTGATTCCGTGCTGTGAAATCCCGGAAAAGTCTGTGACTGCTGGAGAAGCCGAGGCCTACACACAGTTCGTTGAGGAATACAGCCAATACTGGCGGACGTTTTTTGACCCGATCGCGATCAAGGTACAGGCAACGCCGGAACGATATCGTCTGGAAACCATTGTCCTGCCGCTGATCAATAATTCACTCTACCAATCGATGGCGATGGCTCTTGGCGGTGAACCAAAGCCGCTGACAGGTCAAGTGACTGGAGACGCAATCCTGTCGTTGAATCTGGCCGTTGCGAAACAACGATTGCTCGAACAATCCGGCTGGCAACCTCCTGAAGAAGTTGCGGACACAGGTCCCAAAAATGTCGAAGCGGACGCTGCCGGAATGCAGGCCAGCGGGTTGCACCTGCAGCAAATCGCCTTCGCCATGCACGATTATCACGCGGGTCACACGACCTTTCCGGGAGCGTACAGCAAGCACGAAAACAGTTCGTCGCTATTGAGCTGGAGAGTTCAATTGTTGCCATGGCTTGAAGAAAATGAACTGTTCGCGGAGTTTCATCACGATGAACCGTGGGATAGCCCGCACAACAAAACGTTGATTGGCCGGATGCCGGAGGTCTATAAGTCACCGGGAGTGAAGGTGACCAAACCAGGAATGACAACGTACCAGACTGTTGCGGGCGATAACACAATATTTCCGTGGGACGGGCACCCGAAATCGTTGCAGGATGTCCTCGACGGCACATCAAACACAGCGATGCTGCTTGATGCGTCCCCTGAATTCGAAACGATCTGGACAAAGCCGGGTGATCTGAAGGCCGATCCTGCCGTCATTCGAAAAGCACTGACCGATCGCTTCGGTAACGGCGGATTGCTGGTGCTTGCTGACGGCACTATCAGAGAACTTAAGAAAGATCTGGACGATACCACCATCTCAAATCTCTTCGATCGTAATGACGGGAAGGTCATACCAGATGTGTTCGTAGAATCATTCGCTTCAACCGGAGCCAATCGCAGTCGGGATCCCTTCGGCTTGAATTCTGTGATGGGCGGACGCATCGCGGATCGCGACTTCTATGAACTGCTGTCGAAAGGACTTGGCCATCAAGTTGGGCTGCACGTTTGTGACAGTGACCCCGCGTTCGATGTGCAGCTGACCTCAATCCTCCCGCAAATGTTTTCCGGTTCGCGGGGTATGGGAGGCATGATTGGAGGCGAAAGTCTCTGGATCGGAATGGCGGTCGCTTCGCTAACTTCCCCCGTTTATATCGATGTCGCAGTTTATGATACCACAGTGGTCGATGCATTTCTCGAAAAACTTGATGAAGGCGCGGCCATCGAGGTCCGCACGCACAGCGACATGGGTTGGTTTGCGTTCAAGAAAGATTTCTACACAGTACAGATCGGCGATACGAAAGCACGTTCGTTTGTACTGTCTCTGGGGCCGCTCAAATGGCGATTCTTTTTCGCCCGCATTGATTCGAACATCTGTATCGCCAGTAAACTCTCGACACTCGAACAACTTGTCGCCGCTTCCGTAGCCGGACCTGTCCCAGGTCCGGAACCCAAGGCATCCCGACCAGCAAGCAACAGAGAGCAACCAAAGGAATCGGACCCGCGACAGGTCCGACGACGAGACGGCTCACCAGCTCACGCCCAGTTGACAGTCCACCGAAATCAGTGGAACCGCATCATGCCATCGGTTCGATTGAGCTGGGATGAAGCGGCTCGTCAGGCATGTCTGGACAATATCGGCCCTCTGACCAGCGCCGCGCGAGTTGCCGCAGCGTCGCACGGGGATGCGTCGGCAATCACGTCGGAGGAATTGACGGCAACGGCATCGTCGATCTATGGCGGTGTTCATCGATGTCCGTGTGGCGGTCATTATATTCGTAATACCGACGGTCGCATCGTGTGCGAAGTTCACGGTGATGCTGATCATCCGCAACAACCTGCACCCAACGCTCCCAACGGTGGCTCACTCGAAATGCTGAACTCGTTCAGTGAAATCCGTGTCGCCCTCACGTTCCTGGAAGACGGCCTGCACGCCGTGCTCGAAATCGATCGTCAGTCATTGAAAGGTGTGGAATGAATTCTCATCTGCGTCTGATTTGTTTTGCCTTCGTGGTTCTTGCCCCAATCTCCCAGTCCACGGCAGACGATACCGCGCTGGTCGCCATTCCAGATCCGGAAGCAACATTTCACGGTGTGGATACGCTGAAGTGCGACACAGACATGTCACCTGACGCTCAGGAATGCCTGACCGGACTTCGCTGGACGCCTGCGGATTTTAAAATTCGCTGCGAAGCGGCAGATGAAGGTCGCGGCGATCTGCGGATTCGATTTCCGTCACCCATCGATACCAGCAACAAAGACAACGATAATGTTGCAATGGAATGGTATGTCGCGCGTGACCAAATGCGACAGCCTGTTTCGGCTCGCGCGATGGTGATTGTGCATGAATCCGGACGTGGCATGACGGTTGGGAGGATTTTGGCCAAAGGGCTGAACGCACAGGGTCTGCATACGTTTTTGATTCACATGCCTGGTTATGGAAATAGAAAGTCCGAATTCTCCGGACGACCGGAGTTTATACTCTCCGGCATGAAGCAGGCAATCGCTGACGTGCGTCGTGCCAGAGATGTTGTGGTCAAGTTGCCACTTGTGGAACAGGAAGTTGTCGGAGTTCAGGGAACGAGTCTGGGAGGATTTGTGACATCATCGGTCGCAGGTCTGGATCGCGGGTATGAGCGGGTTTTCGTTCTGCTGGCTGGCGGGAACCTGGCAGATGTGGTCGTTCATGGTGCCAAAGATGCCGCGAATGTCAGAGCGGATTTGAAAGCAATTGGCGTGAGCGTCGAACAGATCCCGGAATTGACTCGTCCCATTGAACCGCTGAGGCTGGCTCATCGGATCGATTCGGATCATCTATGGCTGTACAGTGGCAAGTACGACGATGTTGTACCTCCGGCGTCATCGTTTGCATTTGCGAAAGCCGCGCAATTGCCCGACGGACACCATGTCGAGTTGTTGGCGGACCATTATTCGGGCGTCGTCTTTCTCCCGATGGTAATTCAGCAAATTCGCAAAAAAATGGACGATGCGGAAACAATTGATCTGCCGTCCGAGTGACATCTGGAGTTTTCGACAGCCTTTCCGGAATGAGAACGTCGAGCACAGTCGTCGCGCAACACGGCGATGCGCAGTTATCGGTACTCAAATTCGGACGATTTGCCTCCGCACCAGAATTGTGGTGTAAAGTTTGGGAGAGGCGATTGGCCCGTATTTTTCCGCACACCGGAGCGTTCATCATGCGAGAATTGTTCAGGAAACTGATTGAAGACGAATACGGGATTATCATTTCCTCAGAAATTGTTCTGGTCGGCACGATCCTGGTGATCGGCTGCGTTGTTGGTTTGTCCAGCCTGTCGTACGCAGTCAATAATGAATTGAATGACGTCGCTCAGGCCTGCGATCATTCGTACAACGGCAACAGCGCGGGATCGACTCAAAACGATTACTACCTCACCAGCAGCCAGGGCCAGCCTGAACTTGTCGGCAACGGCGGCTGATAAAATAGTCCGTGTCCCACCAGCATCAGCACATCGGCGACGATGCTGGATCCTCAAGCACTGCGGAATGTCTCCGCCATCGTTCGCAGTCACCCCTGTCGGAGTCACGCTCGACAGGGGTGATTGTGTTTTTGGTGTTTACAATGACAACCAGCAGTCAGCCCATTGGCCAAAGTTCTCTTCGACGCTGATCCGAAGTCGCGTCAATCCGCGCTGTTGATTCAGCTTCAGCCGCGAAATGAGTGATCGACCGATCCAGCGGGCGATGAGTTCTGCGGTGGTATTTTCGACGGGCAGGATACAACAGTCTTCGCGCGGGAACACCCAGCGACGATTTTCGAATGTCGCAGTGATTTCTCGCTCATCCTCAGACAGCATCACCTGAATCGCCGGATGCTGTTCAGGCAAAAGGACGCGGTGATCCAGTTCGTGCACGAGCATCTGCAGCCCGTCGCGGAGAGCGATAAAATCGAAGACATAATGATTTTCATCAAGCGGCCCCTCAATCTCCGCTTCGACTCGCCAGTTGTGCCCGTGGAGACGTTCACAGATGTTGCCGTTGAACGTAATAAAGTGTGCCGCACTGAATACGAGCGTGTCCTTCGTCACGCGAACGCTCCAGTTTTCCGGAACAGACTTCGTCATTGATCAGTCTTCCTTAAATACGACGTGGAAGGCACCGCTTTTCCGAGAAGATGGCGTCAAAGAACATTGTCTACTTCTTCCGCGTCATCAGAAATCTTGCCAGGACATCCGAGTAGTTTTCGGCGATATTCACGCGGTGATAGTCCACGGCGGAGTCTCTGAAAACGATTCGCAGTTGTTCAAGCCATGTTTGAACGGCCTGACGATACTGTTTGGCGATTGTCGTCGGGTCCACAAGCATAGGGCCGCCGCCTTCAAGATCCACAAAACGAATCGGACGATCGAACTGAAAATCGATCTCGTTCTGTTCAACAAGATGGAACACGGCGACATCGTGTTTCCGAAATCGTAAATGCTGAAACGCACTTTTCAAAGTTTCGGGGTCCATGAACAGGTCTGAGATCACAACGACAAGTGCCCGCTGAGCGATCCGTTCCGCCGCATGATGCAGGGCGGCCGGTAAACCGGTTTCCCCTTCGGCTTTCATGTCACCAAGTTCATCCAGGACAAACTTCAAATGTGCGCCGCTGCGTTTGGGACGAATCTCCTTCTGAAACGTATTTCCGGCGGAATACAAACCGACAGCATCACCCTGACCTGACGCCAGATACGCCAGCGTTCCGGCAAGTCGTCGTGCGTAATCCAGTTTTGTGGTGCCTTCCACAGTGCTGCCGTCGGGGCCGAAATTCATGGAGCCGCTGACGTCGATGACCAGACACAGTCGCAGATTCGTGTCGGCTTCGTATTCCTTGATGTAAAAGCGATCGCTGCGTCCCCAGGCCCGCCAGTCCAGGCGGCGTGTGTCATCGCCGGGAACGTACTTGCGGTATTCCGAAAATTCCAGACTGGAACCGCGCGTGGGACTGCGATGACGCCCGGACACACTGCCGATCATCGGCACGCGTGCATCCAGTGCAAGACCTCGCAGGCGTGAGACGACTTTGGGATCAACAAAATTTCGCATGAGGGACTTTGAAGAATTCCGTTGCTTTAGGTTCGCTCGATGAACAAGTGTCAAAAAAAAGGAACGCGCTAGTGCTTTGTCAGCCCTGTATTGATGTGTGCCACTGGCTCCGCCAGTGCTGTTTTTTGGACCAAAAACACTGGCAGAGCCAGTGGCACACAATCCATCATTTTACCGCTGACAGAGCACTAGTGAGCTATTAATTTACCCGCCACCGGATTCATTCCGGTGGTTCCCGGGATTCTGCACTACCCAAAAACACTGGGAGTTCTGGTAGTGCAGAATCATGAAAACCACTGAGATAAACTCATTGGCGACTCAAGGCCGCGGGCTGGAATTCGAAGACGGGTACTGTTGAGCAACGAGCAGGGAACCCGACCTGAGGACAGGTCGGGCTACCGATTGCTCGATGTATAGCTAACCCATGCTCATGGTGACGGTCTTGAGTTCCGTATAATTGGCGAGTCCGGCTGCACCCAGTTCTCGACCGATGCCACTCATTTTGAAACCACCGAATGGTGCGGCTGCGTCAAAGACATCATAGCAGTTGACCCACACCGTTCCGGCTCGAACACTTGCGGCAACCTGATGCGCTTTTTTGACATCGCGTGTCCAGACCGCAGCAGCCAGTCCGTAACAGGTGTCGTTTGCACGCTTGATAACTTCAGCAGTACTCTTGAATTTGAGTACACTTAACACCGGCCCGAAAATTTCTTCGCGGGCGATATCCATCGAATCGGAAACACCAGTGAATACGGTCGGTTCGATGTAGAATCCACGATTCCCGAACCGCTTGCCTCCGGTGACGCAACTCGCTCCCTGTGCCTGCCCTTTGCTGATGTAGCTCAGGATCTTGTCGAACTGCGCCTTATCAACCTGTGGCCCTTGATTGGTTTCCGTGTCAAACGGATTGCCCAGCACGCGTTGTTGAGCGCGTTGTATGACGCGCTCAACAAATTCGTCGTGAACAGATTCTTCAACAAACAATCGACTGCCTGCACAGCAGCACTGCCCCTGATTGAAGAACAGGCCAAACTCTGCACCCGCTGCCGCAGCATCAAGATCCGCATCGGCAAAGACAATGTTGGGACTCTTGCCGCCAAGTTCAAACGTCAGTCGTTTCAGAGTGTCTGCTGCTTCACGCATAATGATTTTTGCGGTCAGACCTTCACCCGTGAATGCGATCTTATCGACCTGCGGATGTTTGACCAGCGCAGCACCAGCGGTGGGACCGTAACCTGGGACGACGTTGATAACGCCTGGAGGAAATCCGGCTTCCAGAGCCAACTCCGCCAGTCGCAGGCAACTCAATGGTGTCTGTTCGGCAGGTTTCATCACAATCGTGTTGCCGGTTGCAAGAGCTGGACCCCATTTCCACGCGACCATCAACAGTGGAAAGTTCCACGGGATAATCTGACCACACACACCGATTGGTTCTCGCCGTGTGTAGCAAAAATAGTCGCCGCGAATGGGAATGGTGTCGCCGTGAATCTTGTCGGCCCAGCCTGCGTAATAACGCAGACAATCGATCGCCAACGGCAGGTCGGCCGCGCGGGAATCGTTGATGGGCTTGCCATTGTCCAGTGTTTCCAATGCAGCAAGTTCATCCAGATGTCGCTCGGCGAGATCAGCCAGTTTGTTTAACAATCGGCCACGATCACGTGCGTCCATGCGCGACCACGGACCAGTCTCAAACGCAGCTCGCGCGGCATGGACAGCCAGATCCACATCAGCAGAATCCCCTTCGGCCACTTCACAGATCACTTCCTCGGTCGCTGGGTTGACGGTCTTGAAGGTTTTTCCACTGACGGAAGCCCGGAATTCATCCCCGATCAGGATGCCCGTCTGACGAATCTTTGGAGCTGAGACAGGTTTTGTTTCGACAATTGTGGACATGATCGTCTTCCTGAAATGGGACCGAAGGTATCGATGACCTGCCCGACAGAATTTTGTTGAATCGGGCACACGGCAACGCAGCCGGATAGTATGTCGTTCGAAAATGAAAATTGGAAGGGCGGGCTGAGTTGCTGCGACTGATTCGCTATGGGAATCGATTCAGCAAAACCAGTTCACGTCGAATCAGGACTCGCAAACACGTAGCACACGCCAACACAAGTTTCGCCAGTTCGGTTGGTCCGCCCTGACAATCGGAGCAACACGTTGTGAAAATGGAACGTGGCTTCCTGTGACGGATGACGCAGGAAACAGTATTCGCAGACATGGCCCGCTCGTGTTGGAACGCGTTTCACCAGTTGCACGGAGATTTGGGGACTTAGTGCTGATCGTGTTCGGCGATAGAAAGCTGAACCGTGAAGCAGTACGAATGCTTAATAACGAGAGGAATGAAAGGCGAATTTGATAGTGAAGAAGTGATTTTTTTACGATTTTGGATTGCGTCCTGCGGCTGTTTTGCTCGCGTTTGAACATTCGCATGGCATCTGAAAAGGATCGGCTTTTAAGTCGGACCCATCACGTATCACATTAGAATCTGCCTTTTTGTTAGGCAAAATGCACGTCAAGCATGTTGACGAAGGACGAATACAGCCTTATAGGTCGGCTGCGACTCGGTTCACTGTAATTTGTGAAGCAACCTCCGGGTATGTCATTTGCCTGTCTCAGCTTTACGTCAGTCATACTGGCTGCAATAAACCTGTGACCCCCTGATTGTGTCTTTTTTCAGAGCAGTGCTGCACATTGTTTAATCACATTAGAGCCGTAAGCCATGGGGCGAGCGCTCCAGAATGACGAATACGACTGCGGAATCGCAACGAGTCAGTGACGAGGCGGCTCGTTTGGCTCACGCCAACTGGAAACGCTGGGGACCGTATCTGGCGGAGCGCCAATGGGGAACGGTTCGGGAGGACTATTCACAGCTCGGAACCCCGTGGGAATATTTCCCTCACGACGAGGCGGTCTGGCGTGCCTACCGCTGGGGAGAAGACGGAATTCTTGGCATTTCGGACCGACAGGGTCGACTTTGCTTTGCTGCCACCATGTGGAACGGCAAGGATCCGATATTGAAGGAGCGTTTGTTCGGTCTGAGCGGGCCGGAAGGAAACCACGGAGAAGACGTCAAAGAGTGTTATTTCTATCTGGACTCGACACCCACGCATTCTTACCTCAAGGGACTGTATAAATATCCTCAGGCCGAATTCCCGTATGCCGAGCTGCGATCTGAAAACAGTCAACGCCCGCGGAATGTGACGGAATACGAACTGATCGATACGGGCATTTTCGACGGGAACCAGTATTTCGACGTCTTGGTGGAATACGCCAAGGCTGGTCCCGACGATATCGCCATTCGCATCACAGTTGAGAACCGTAGTCCTAATGCTGCTGTGCTGCATTTGCTCCCAACGTTGTGGTATCGGAATACGTGGTCCTGGGGCGGCCAGAACAACGAAGCGGATATCCCGAAGCCCCGCATTTCACAACTGAATGAACGCCAACTTCTGGCCGAACACGCGACACTCGGGCGGTCGTTGCTGACTACCGACGTCGGCCCCGATGCAAAGCTTCCGACATGGCTGTTCACAGAGAACGAGACCGATCCGGGGCGACGCAAGAATACCAAAGCGCGCCGTCCGTCCTGCAAAGATGCTTTCCACCGTTATCTCGTGGATGGCCTGCAGGGCGTCGTTAGTCCGCATGGTGAGGGAACAAAAGCGGCTGCGCATTTTGTCCTGAACATTGAAGGACACGGGCGGGCGGTTGTACGAATGAGACTGACGACTCAGCCAAATCTATCTGCTACTGAAGGCAAACGAGGGCGAAAAACGGACAAGGCGTTGGTACGGGTTCCGGAGTTCGGTGAAGCCTTCGACGGAATCCTTGCCACACGGCTCACTGAAGCAGATGAGTTCTACGCTTCGCTGATTTCCCCTGACATCTCTTACGACGAACGACTGGCATTCCGTCAAGCGAACGCAGGACTTCTCTGGACGAAACAATTCTACAACTATTCCGTCGCCGATTGGTGGAAAGAGGAGCCGCAGAGGTACGCCGTGGAAGGAGTGGGTGATCGCAACGCAGATTGGCGACACCTGGTGAATCGTGACGTCATCTCGATGCCGGATAAGTGGGAATACCCCTGGTATGCCGCATGGGATTCGGCATTTCACATGATCCCGTTTGCGAAACTCGATCCGGTCTTTGCGAAAGAGCAACTGTTGCTGTTCCTGCGGGAATGGTACATGCATCCCAACGGTCAGATTCCGGCTTATGAATGGAACTTCAGTGACGTCAATCCGCCGGTCCATGCCTGGGCCTGTTGGCGCGTGTACCAAATGACTGTCGCGGCTGGTAAAAAGGATCGCGAATTCCTGGAACGGGCGTTCCAGAAGCTTTCGCTTAACTTCACATGGTGGGTCAATCGTAAGGACGTGCGCGGTAAGCAGGTGTTTTCCGGGGGCTTCCTGGGCCTGGACAATATCGGAATATTCGATCGCTCGCGACCGCTCCCCACCGGCGGCCATCTGGAACAGGCCGATGGCACGGCATGGATGGCATACTACTGCTCAAGCATGCTCTCGATCGCCCTGGAACTGGCGGATGGCAACTCCGCGTACGAGGACATGGCGTCCAAGTTTTTCGAACACTATGTCGGCATCGCCCAGGCGATGAACTCGCTGGACGGAAACGGCCTGTGGGATGAACACGACGGTTTCTACTACGATCAGATTCACATCAATGGACAGAGTATACCACTCAAAATCCGATCGATCGTGGGAATTATTCCGCTCTTTACCGTCGATGTGTTGTATGACCGTGTGATCAATAAGCTGCCCGGATTTCGGAAACGGATGAATTGGTTCCTGAAGCACCGGAAAGACCTGCCGCAGTTCATGACTTATATGGAACGGAGCGATCCGGAAGCCGGTGAGGAAGGCATGCGTCTGCTGTCGATTCCGACACGTGAACGGATGGAGCGGATCCTGCACTATGTACTCGACGAAGATGAGTTTCTGTCGCCGTATGGTGTTCGATCAATGTCCAGGTATCACCTCGAGAATCCGTTTGTCTTTGGGGTAAATGGAGACCAGTTGCGGGTGCAGTATGTGCCCGGAGAATCCGACTCGCCGATGTTCGGCGGCAATTCCAACTGGCGGGGGCCGATCTGGTTTCCGCTGAACTACCTGCTGATCGAGGCATTTGAACGCTATCACCAGTTCTACGGGGACACACTGCGGGTGGAATGTCCCACGGGGTCGGGCACCTACATGAACCTCAAAGAGGTCGCGAATGAGATACGCCGCCGTTTACTGAGTCTGTTCCTGCTGGATGCCGATGGGTCGCGACCCTGCTATTCACGGGGAGAACGGTTCGTTAACGATCCCAACTGGCAGGAGTTGATCCTGTTTTACGAATACTTCCACGGAGATACCGGTCGCGGCTTGGGAGCCAGCCACCAGACAGGCTGGACCGCCCTCGTGGCAACTCTCATCCAGCAGATGGCAGAAGTCCGAGCCCAGTCTCAACCCTGAAGGACCTGCGGACCAGTGCTCAATGCCACTCGATTTGTCGATGGTACCCGTTTGTAGTGCCGCCTTCAGGCGGAATTTGCACGGAACATTGCGCTGACTTCCGCCTAAAGGCGGGACTACAAACCTACAGTGAGTGACATTGGGCTAGCGTCTCGTGCTTCCTCGCGTTCCGCATTGCGAAGCGTTCCGGTTTGGTCGTGTTCATCCCGTGAGGGATTTCGTGTCGTTTGACGTGACTGCGTAGCGTCCGCGAGACGCCCGGTTACAATCCTTCCCTTGGGGGCGGAGTCGTCTGTGACCAGCGCTCTTTGTGATACACGATTTAAACCAATTGAGCCGCTGGGATAAGTATTCCGCAGCGACTGTGTTTGCAGAAGCAATCCGACCCATGATTGCGGACCACCGATGGCGAAAAAGAGATCCTCAGTCTCCAAGAGTGCTTCTGACGAGCGTCCTGAAAAGAGCGTTGCGCAGCAGCGCCTGGATTTCGGCGTAGACAAGCAGGGTGTGACGCTGTCTCAGCTCGAATCTCACCTGTGGGAAGCAGCCAACATCCTGCGTGGTCCGGTCGATGCGGCGGACTTTAAGACGTACGTTTTCCCGCTGCTCTTCTTCAAACGCATTTCGGACGTGCATGATGAAGAATACCAGGCGGCTCTGAAGGAATCTGACGGCGACGAAGAATACGCACTGTTTCCACAGAACTAACGGTTCCAGATTCCGGAGAATTGTCACTGGGATGACGTCCGAACTGTCACGACCAATGTCGGGCAGGCTCTGCAGAAGGCCGTGCGGGGGATTGAGAAAGCCAACCCGGAGACGCTGTACGGAATCTTTGGCGACGCTGGATGGACGAACAAGGACCGACTGCCCGATTCACTGCTCCGGGACCTGATTGAGCACTTCTCGCGGATCAAGCTGGGCAATAACGCTGCTCAGGCGGATGTGCTCGGTCAGTCGTACGAATACCTGATCAAAAAATTCGCGGACGCCACCAACAAGAAAGCGGGGGAATTCTACACCCCGCGTTCGGTAGTCCGCCTCATGGTCAACATCCTGGACCCGAAGGAAGGCGAATCGATTTACGACCCGGCCTGCGGTACTCGTTATAGGCCATAAGTATGTTGAACATTTGTAGTTTCGGGGCCGAAGGCTCTGAAGGCGATTGCGAGGGTATCGAGACGACGGATTCCACGCCAGATTGTGCGGACGCCGGGTGGCCCCTGAGC
>Ga0335397_10003646_pt1 | contig 20540 bp, 3 predicted proteins | sample MAT04_FD_205740 | JGI IMG/M metagenome (GOLD analysis project Ga0335397, IMG submission 205740) | Freshwater microbial communities from Lake Fryxell liftoff mats and glacier meltwater in Antarctica - MAT-04 (spades assembly) (version 2) ... | reverse complement strand
GCTCGAGAGCGTCAACGGACCGACGTTGGCATGGATCGCCGGGCCGGAGACCGCGTTGCTGGCGAAGGATCACCATTTTTACGCCGGGTCAACGGTCGAGAAACAAGGCGTGTTGATCAACGATCTACGCTCGCCGCAACAATATGAAGTCAAATGGGAAGCCAGCGTCGGCCAAACGGTCGTCGGCGGCGACGCCGTGGCGGGAACGGTCGGGGTGGGTGACATCGTTAAGTTGCCGATCCGCTTTGTTGCCGGCCCACACGGTTCAGGGCGCATCACGTTGACAGCGCGCATCGGCGACAACATTCACAAAGACCAGTTCGATTTCAATGTCTTCGCCGCCGAGCCGAAGTCCGCGGGCGAAATCATTACCTTTGATCCGCGCGGCGAAACGACCCAGCTCCTGCAAAACCTCGGGTACTCGATTCGATCCTGGACGGGCGATTCGCTGACGTCGGACCAAACGCTGGTCATCGGGCAACGCGCGCTGTCGGGAGACGGTCGTACCGGTCAACGCGATCTGCCTCGCGATCTTGCACCGTTCATCCAAGCCGGCGGGCGCGTACTCGTGATGGCGCAAGACCCCGCCTGGATGCGTCACGCATGGCAACTCCGGGTCGCCAACCACGTCGCCCGGCGTGCCTATGCGATCGATGCGTCTCACCCGGTGCTGGCCGGGCTGGAGGACGAAGCGTTGCGCGACTGGAATGGCGCAGGCTCGTTGATTGACGGGAATCCGCGTTACCCCGGCTACGAGTGGACGCTTCAATACGGCTGGCGCAACGGCAATCGCGGGAGCATTACGTCGGCAGCGATCGAAAAACCGCACCGCTCGTCGTTGCGACCGATTCTCGAATGCGAATTCGATCTTGCCTACTCCCCGTTGATGGAGATGGAGTTCGGCGCCGGGCGAGTGACGTTCTGCACACTCGACATTGAATCGCGCGGAGAAGCCGACCCGGCCGCGATAAAACTTATACGGCAACTGCTGGAACACGTTCGCACCGCGCCCATCGTCGCCAAGGCAAAACGCGTAACCTACGTCGGCGACGATGCCGGTGCCGCGACCTTGAAAGAGCTCGGCCTTCGCTTCGAGCGCCCCGCCCCTCCCGATGCCTCGCCCGCCGCGCTGGGCGATTTAATCATCATCGGCGGGGGGCAAATCGATGAAGCCGCGATCCGTGAGCGGGCCGAAGCGGGATGCCGCATTGTGGTTCTGCGACGTACGGACCCAGCTCCGATCCTGGGGGCGACCTTCACCCGTGTCGAAGCCTTTCATGGTTCCACCGCGACACCCGCTTGGACCGAGGCCGCGGGACTGAGTGCGAGCGATCTGCACTACCGTGCCGACACCGCCGCATGGCTCGTGCAGCCTTCGGCGGTGATCGATGTTGCCGCCGACGGAATGCTTGCCCGCGCGACGATCGGGAAGTCGAACGTCCTCTTCGTTCAAGCATCGCCCGACGCTGTTCCGGCGGACGAAAAGCGATATCTCCGTTTCACGCGTTGGCGTCAAACCAGAGTGTTGTCGCAAGTCCTCGCCAACGCAGGGGCGACGTTCGAGCAGGACGATCGATTGCTCCAACTTCTTCATGAACCCGATCATGCGTGGATGCTCGCCGGTGCATGGAACGCAAACCTGACGGCGGCCCAGCCCGAAAGCCCGCGGCGCGTGTGGCGCACCGATCCCGGTACCAGCGAGGCAGCGAAGAGCCTGATCGCTTCCGGCGACCTGGGCAACGGCCAGACCGTACCCGTCCCCGCTTACATGGAAAGCTACGGCCCGGAGTGGCGGTGGGTGGATGGCGAGGTGGTGTTCCGCAAGCAGATCAATCTTCCGGCACGACTGGCGGGTCGCGATATGTTTTGGTCCCTTGGCCGGGTGGATGAAAAAGAGACCAGCTACGTCAATGGTAAGGAAATTGGCAGCAGTGCCCACTGGCTGTTGGGCCGCGGCCACAAAGTTCCGGCAACGGTCTTCAAAGCAGGCGAAAACACGCTCGCCGTCCGCGTGTTCGATACCGGCATTCACGGGGGGCTGTGCGGAGATCCGAGCCATCTCTACGTTCGCGTCCTGCCGAAAACACGTGTTGCATTTTATCACGAGGACTACATCGACGACGGCGTTGACGAATCCGCCACGGACGTAGCCGGTTGGCAGCGTGCGGCCGCAGCCCGGTCGATCGCGGATAACCCATACCGTTACTACCGTTGGTGATTCGCGAACCTCAGACCCGTTCAACGGCGTAATCAATGCAAAGCCGTCCTTACGCGAAAAGCTCTCGCATCGTTGCACCGATGTCCGGAGATCGCAGCAGCGATTCGCCGACGAGCACGCCTCGAACGCCGGCTGACGTGCGCTTCTGGACATCCTCTCGGGTATGGATACCGCTTTCGCTCACCAGCACGGACCTGTCTTCGACCAGTTCGATCATCCGCAAGGTGGTGCCCAGATCGGTTTTGAACGTGCGCAGGTCGCGATTGTTGATGCCCAGCAGCGAGTAACTGCGGTGCGGAAATCCGATTACGCTGTCGCGCACGCGGATGAGGTTCTCAATGTCATGCACTTCAATCAGCGCCGTCTTCCGTAACTCGGTGGCGAGGATTTGCAGGTCCATCATCACGTTGGTCGCCAGGCACTCGGCAATCAGCAGAATTGCGTCCGCGACAGCGCGTCGTGGGCTCGGACACGCTCATCGGCGATTTCGATTACGCCGTGAACCTGACCGCAGGCCAGTCGGTTCCGCGCACCGCACAGGTGACGCTTCCGGTCAACCAGTACGGGCAGAAGTGGATCGTCGCCCGCACCGACGCCTACAACTCGCGGACGCGCGCGACTGCCGCGATTCGGGTTTCGACGTTCAGCTTCTGGAAGAGTCGCTCGACGTGCTTCTGCACGGTTCGCGGGCTTGTGCCCAGGATGCTCGCGATGTCGTTGTTGGTCTTTCCCTGCGCGATCCACTGCAGCACCTCGGCCTCGCGATTGGTGAGGCCGGCGGCGACCAGCGCGCCGGGGCGGATGGCGGCGGGGTCGGGTTCGAGCACCAGCGTATGCCTGCCGGGCCTCGGAGAGCCCGCCGAGCGCACGATCATCACGCTCGCGCCCCCGGCGTAAGGCAGGCTAATGCGGTTCAACACAGCACGGCCGTCGATGGGTCGGGACAGCAAATGCCGGAACCACTGCAACACCGCCACCGGCAGCACGCGCGGGGAGCCGGCGCGGGCGTCGATAAGTTGCAGCAATTCATCGGCGCGCTGTGAGAGCGAAACGATTTCGCCCTCGCCGTCCAGCAGGATCACGCCCAGCCCCACGTTTTGCGCCGCCGCCGATAACGCGGCTCGTTCGTCTTCGAGGCGGGTGGCTAGTTCCGCGTTCTGGTACGCCTGCGTGAGATGCCGTCCGAGCATGTCGAGCATCTGTCGGTCTGCGACGGTGAAATCGCGCGACCCGCGATTGACGATCGCCCCCAGCACCCCGCTGCCGCTGGAGGCGATGGTAATCGCCATCTGCTTACGCATTCGCATGGGCTGATAGAGTTCGGCGTAGATGCCGAGCGATTCGAACGCTTTTTGCCCCAGAAAATCGGTGATCTGCTTCGCCGACGGGTCGCCTGTCCGGACGAAGTGCTGTACGAGCGGGTGCTGGTGGAGGAACCGGCCCATGCGGCTGGCGGCTTCGTTTTCGTCCATCGCCGGCACATCCATCGACCCCACGACCCGGCCACGCGCCGGGTTTACTTCCGTATAAGAATTAATGTCCGAGTCGATCACCATCCGCATCACACGCATGACCTTGGCGGGAAACGCATCGAGCGTCACCGGTGCATAAAGCTCGGCTAATGCGTCGGACAACGACTGTGGACTTCTGCGGAACCGCATTCAACGACACTCCGTGGCGCAAATAGAACCACCGTTTCCTGCAACGCTGATGGACATCACATCTGCATGAGTGAACCTGGTACAAATTCCTGCGTAAGTACGCCAAACTGCGTATGGCAGCATAGCGACAATGAGCTAGAATCGGGATGGTAAAATCAGGATTTCGTGCGTGTTGAGTCTCATGTCGCCCAGCGAGTGACGCAGCGCGGAAAATTTTATTGCTGTTCGCACGATCGCACGATAGCCTGACACTACGACGGTTTTCTTACACGGGAAGCGCGTCTGTTTCGATTCCTTTTGGACGGGGAATGTCACATGTTGGTTGAACTGTCAGATGATTTAAAGACGAGGGACTTGCGCGCGATTCGATCGAATATGATCGGACGCGCGGTCGGTGGCGTCGTGGCGTCGTGTCGCCGTTCGCTCCGCAGAACCGCGCGCCGTGCGGACAATCGGCTTCGGCCAATGGACTCGCTCGAGCCGCGGCTGATGTTTGCCACCACGCTCGACCTGCTCCCCGCCAATCCCCTGGGCAGCCGCGTCTACACCGCAGAAGCGGCCGACTCGATCACGATCGGCGAGACCGACGAATTCGAAGTCACGCTCCTCTCAGGCCAGAAGCTTTCGGCACGCGTCCTCCCCAGCAACAACAGCGTCCTCAAGCCGACCATCACGATCCTGGATAATTCAGGCAATGTCGTCGTCTCGACCCTCACCGCGGCCGACGGGGGAAAGCCCGCGCTCGTGCAGCGCCAGAGTTTGAGCGCCGGCACGTACACGATCCAGATCACCGGCGCCGACGATACCGAAGGCCGATATGCGCTGACGGCGTCGCTCAATACGGTCATCGAAGCTGAACCCGAAGGCACCGCGCAAAACAACACGCCGGCGACGGGCGTGAATCTCAACGGTCAGACCGTCCTGCTGCAAGGTTCGGGCCGCATCGCCAATGCCAGCGGCATCGCCGACGGCGTGGGCGCGCCTGACCTCTATCGCCTGGACCTGACCTCGGGTGAAGCCTTCAGCGCGCTGATCGATGCCGCCGGCAATGGGTACGACCAGTTTCAGGATTCTGCCACGTTCGGCACGGTCAAGGACATCTACGCCATCGACACCGGCGACTTCAACGAAGACGGCCTGCTCGATGTCGTCGTCGGCGGGGAGGGAACCAACGGAAGCGACCGGCTCCAAGTTCTCATCAACGACGGTAACGGCGGCTATACGATCGAGAACTGGGGCGGTGGGAACACGATCTGGGACGTCGCGGTCGGTGATTTCAACCAGGACGGCGACCTCGACATCGCCACGCTCGCCAAGGGCTTTTTCGACGGATACTATAGCCCCGATCTCAACTCCACGCGGCAGACGATTTTCTATGGCTCAGGCGACGGTACGACCTGGGGCGCGAACGATACCTTCATCGAACCCGCCTACACCCTGACCGCTGGCGACCTGAACAACGACGGCGCCGACGACCTGGCGATCGGGCATTTCCCCTACTATAACGGCCCGCTCGATTTCGAGACGCCGACGCTCGAACTCTGGATGAGCGATACCAATACCGGCCATCTCAATGACCGGCGCGTCTACACCTTTGACAACATGCAGCGGATCTACGACATCCAGATCATCGATGTCGATGGTGACGGGTTTAACGATGTCGTGACGGCCGAAGGCTCCGCGAATACGAATCGTGGTCGTATCGGCATCTATAAGTTCAGCGAGTTCAGTCCCGGTTCGATCGAGAACGACGAACGCTCCATCAATGACATGGAAACCCGCATGCTCCGCGTCGGCGGGGCGGCGGCGCCGGGGGGCGGGCTCGTCAGCCTTATTGCCCTGCACCTGGGCACCAGCCGCGGGCAGGCGTCGTCCTGGATCCTCGATGAAAACGGGAACGCGTTCACGGGGACGGGCTGGGAGATCGTCTCCCGCCCGTTCAACGAACGCGCCGGCCTGGTGGTGGCAGACGTCAACCGCGACGGGTACGCCGATGCCGTCACCACCGTTGGCGAGGAGTTTTTCAGTTCGCAGCTGGGCTTTGAAACTGATGAAGAAGTTCACGTTAATCTCAGCGGCGGCGATGGGTTCTTCTTCGGACGCTCGACGAACTATGAGATGTCGAACCAGACCGCCGCGCTGGCACTTGGCGATTTGAATAACGACGGCGATCTCGACGTCATCACCGGTTCGTCCGAAGTCAACAACGTTTCCAGCCAACTCGCGATCCGTCTCGGCCGTGGCGAAGTGTCGATGAAGTTGCTCGACGCCAGCGGCAACACCATCCTCTTCCCCAACGGCGGCGGGTTTTACGCCGAGCAGGGCTTGCTCGATTACGTCGCAACGTTCGCGGGCGCGCACTACATTCAGGTGGATGGCGATGTCGGGCAGCAGTACCAACTGGCGGTGTCCGGCGGGGCGAAGTTCGGCATCGACCCGGAAAACTGGGACAACCGATTCCAGACCCTCACCAAGGCCCAGCAGGCCGCGGGGCGGGTGAACTACGGCAGTGAGGTGGATCGGTACAAGCTGGACCTCAAGGCCGGCGATGTCATCAACGCCAGCGTCATCGGCCGGACGCTGGGAATTGGCGACGGGCTCAACAATCTCACCCCCGTCCTGCGCCTCTTCAGCCCGGGAGGGGTCGAACTGGTCGTTGACGAAAACCTCGGATCGCTCCCAACCGCCAACCTTGTCAACTACGTCGTCACCGCCGACGGCGAATACACGCTCCAGATCACCAGCAACGGCACGTACGGCGATTACGACGTGCTCGTCTCCGGCAACACCGGCTCGCTCCCGCCGTTCACGGTGCGCGATTCGTACCCCAGCGCTAACGCGAGCGATCCAAACCACAAGGTCGACTTCCGGCCCGACGTCTACCTGTTCTTCTCACACCCGGTACTCGCCAGTTCCGTCCAGCCCGGCGACCTGCTTATCAACGGTCAGCCCGCGCTCGGCATCGCCGATATCCGCGGCGACTACGTCGGATTCCGAACCACGATCGACAACGGCAACACCTTCGGCATCGATCAGACGAACTTCCCCACCGACGGCACGTACACCGTCACCATCCCCGCAGGCGCAATCCTCAGTTCGCTCGGCGTGCCGATCGAGGCGACAACGTTCCAGATCCAGGTCGACGCCAACGGGCCACGCGTGATTTCGTCGAGCATCGAGAACAACCAGGTCTTCGAACCCGGCCCGCGCACGTGGAGCGTGGAGTTCACCGAGCCGATTCGCGAGTTCATCAATTTCGGCGGCGGATTCAGCCAGGTATTTTTCGGACCCGAGGACATTCAGGCCGTCAATCTCTCCCGCAACCAGAGCGTCGCGCTCTCGCAGATGCAGACGACGCAGCAACTCAATTTCGAACCGATCGCACAGACCTACACCTGGAACAACCTTGGCGAAGGCCTTTACGAATCGCGACTGAAAAGCGGTTTTGACGCCTTTAGTTCCTCAATCCTCGAGGGTGGGTTTAGGGCGCATAATCTGGACGGCGAGTTTAATGGAGCGTACCCGTCCGGCGATGGTTATGCGGGTGGGGATTTCGTCAAAACGTTCATCGTCGATGCCGCGGGCGTCACGCCGCTGACGCAGCTCACCGCCCGCGCGCCGGCCGGGTCGATCGTGCATGATCTGGCGATCGATCGCGCGTTCCATGCCACCGGCGATGTCGATTCATTCTCGATCTCGCTCGATTCGAACCAGCAGATCACGGTCATGCTGGTCCCCACGGGCAACCCGAATGTGGAGGCGAAGGTCGAGATGTTCGATCCGATCGGCGGCAGCCTCAGCGTCGCCACCGGCTCGGCAGGGCAGACTGTGCTGCTCAACGCGGTCAATGGAACGATCGGCGGGACGTACCGGATCGACGCCAGCAGCCTGAATGGCATCGCGGGGTACACGCTTCGGGTCATCGTCAATGCGGCGACCGAAGCCGAATCGGTCGGGACTTCGACCAACAACTCCCGCGACTCGGCCGAGGCGCTGAACGTGCGGACGCTGGTCAGCGGGTTTGCCGGCGTGCGCAGCGCGATCGTCGGCGATGCCACCGGCAGCGACGACTACTACAAGATCGACCTGGTCGCCGGACAGGCGGCCAGTTTCGCGCTGTCCGGGATCGAAGCCGGCGTGGCCACGTTCGAGATTCAGGACGCCAGCGGCAACACCATCACCAAAGGCGCCGGCGGACAAGGCAACGCCGACTACACCGCGATCGACTATGTTCCGCCGGCCAGCGGAACCTGCTACGTCGTGGTCTCGGGCACCGGCCGGTACAACCTGCTGGCGACCCGCGCCGCGTCGTATGAACGCGACCTCGAAGTCACGCCGGTGCCGCCGCAGGATTTGTCGGTGAGCAAACAGGTCGTCGGGCATCTTAAGGGCGGGCCGGCGGTGTCAGGCGAGATCGATGTCCTGCACGTCGGGGCCGATTTCACCAGTTTCAACGGTAATCAGAATCACCTGATCGACCAGATCAATAACTCCACGGCGTTTGACTTCAACGCCGTGCGAACGAACGCGGCGGGAGCGGACACCTATGAGGAATTACAGCATTACGACGTTGTGATCCTGGCAGACCTGTCGCACACAAGCTTTACGCCAGGGCTCGCCAGCGCCCTGAAAAAATTCGTTGAACTGGGCGGTGCGGTCATTGTCGCCGGTGCGATCACGCAGGTATTTGGAGTTCCGAATATCAGTGCGTTTGCTCCGCTGTTGCCGTTCGATCCGAGCAAAAATGTCATCGGAGTCGGCGGCGCAGTGACGGCGGTCGGCGCGCACCCGATTACTCAATCGTACAACCCGTTCAGTTTTCCGGTCGGCGTATACTCCCCCACGGCGGTGCTGTCGGGCGCGACGGTTGTCGCAGCGATTGGAGCGTCGCCGACGCTGGTCGTCCGCGAAAATATCGGCTTCGGCGGGCGAACCATTTTCCTCGGACCCGAGTACGGCTCGCAATTCAACAGTCCTATCAACAACCCCTCGATTCGCACAGGCAATGCCGATCTTTTGCTCGAACAAACCCTCGCCTGGGCCGCAGAGTCCGGCGATCAGGCTGACACGTATTCGCTGTCGCTCAATGCCGGCAATGCGATCGTCCTCACCACCTCGTCACCCAACACCGAAACCGCGCTGCCGGTCAGCCTGCTCGATCCGGTGCTGGAACTTTACGACCCGAGCGGCGTCCTCGTCGCCTCCAACGACAACGGCCCCGACGGCCGCAACAGCCGAATCAACTACACCGCGACCGTCACCGGCACATACAAGGTCATGGTCCGAACGAAGGGATCCGGCGGCGGGGCTTACACGCTTCAGGTCACCGGGGCCACCGGCTCGGCGCTGGTCGTCGGGCCGACCGTGGTCGCCACCACGCCCAAGAGCAGCCCGATCGCAGCGGCGCCCACCACAATCGATATCGTGCTGTCGGAAAGCATCCTCGCCGCCAGCGTGCAGGCGAGCGACCTCACCATCGTCGGCGGCAGCGTCACCGGCGTGCAACTGGTGGACGGGCGCACCGTCCGGTTCAGCGCGAACGTACCGAACGTTCACGGCACGTACACCTATACGCTGGCGGCCGGCGCGTTCACGGATTTGCAGGGGGATCTCAGCGAAGCATTCGTCGGCAACTTTACCGTTGATCGGCGTGGACCGTATGTCATCAGCAGCAATCCGGCGTCGCAGGCGTCAAGCCCCTTCACGCTCTGGTCGTTCGCGTTCAGCGAAGACCTCGTCCCGCTGCCTTCAAGTTACAATTACGAAGATTTCTTCATCGTCACCGGCCCGAACGGGCTGCCGATCGAGAACTTCCGGATCAACAACCCGACGATCGTCGGCAACGTATTCAATGTGAGGTTCGGCGGTCTAACGGCCGCCGGAACCTACACGATTGCCCTGAAGCCGGGCCGGATCATGGACCTGCGCGGCAATCTGATGGACCAGGACCAGGACGGCATCAACGGTGAGGCGACCGAAGACCGCTTCAACAGCACCGTTTCGGTCGCCAGCCCGAATCTGGTCGTCGACAGCGTGAACGTGCTGACGCCGGCGGTGTTCGGTAGTCCGGTGACGATCGAGTGGACGGTCCGCAATGCCGGCACCGACCCCGCCAACGACGGCTGGCAGGACCGGCTCTATCTGAGCGCCAACAACGTCGTCGACGGCGACGAACTCATCCTGCTCACCATCGGCACGCCCACCGTCCCGCTGGCGGCAGGCGCGTCGTACACGCGAACGCAGACGGTCACGCTGCCGCTCAATACGTCGGTGATACCGGGCAACTACCGGTTCATCGTGCGGACGGACCGCTCGTTCAATCAGCAGGAAAGCAACGACAACGACAATGACACGCCAAGCGCCGTCACCAACGTGACGCTCCCGGCGCTACCGGACTTGGCGGTGAGCGATGTCGAGGTCATCAACCCGGCGACACCCGCCTCGGGCGGCCAGGCCACCGTCCGCTGGACGCTCACCAACGTCGGCACCGCAACCGTCGCGGGGGTGATTCGCGAGCAGATTTCGCTCTCGGGCGACAGCGTCGTGGGCTCGGACACGCTCATCGGCGATTTCGATTACGCCGTGAACCTGACCGCAGGCCAGTCGGTTACGCGCACTGCGCAGGTGACGCTCCCGGTCAACCAGTACGGGCAGAAGTGGATCGTGGCCCGCACCGACGCCTACAGCGCTGTTTTCGAACACACCAACGAAGCCAACAACGTCGCGATTTCCGCGCCGATCAATATCACGCTTTCGCCCGTGCCAGACTTGGTCGTCACCGCCATCACCGCGCCGGCGAACGTCGTCAGCGGCACGACGCAGTCGATCAGTTGGACCCTCGCCAACAACGGCACGGCCGCGTTCTCGGGGACGATCGTCGAATCGATCTACCTCTCGGCCGATGACGCCATCGGCGGCGACGACCTGTTCAAGACCGTCAGCTTCACCGGCACCATTGCCGCCGGAACGTCGATCACCCGCAACGAAACGATCGACATCCCGATCATCTATTCCGGCACGCGGCGAGTGGTGATCCAGACCGATCAGAACAACAACGTCTTCGAAGACGTCGGCGAATCGAACAACCTGTCGATCGATGACGCCACGATGACCATCACCATCCCGCCGACGCCGGACCTGGTCGTCAGCAGCATCACCGCCCCCGCGACCACGCTCAGCGCCCGAACGATCCCCATCGAATGGCAGATCACCAATAACGGCACCGGCGCGATGACCGGGTCGTTCACCGAATCGGTTTACCTGTCGCCCGATGCCTCGATCGGCAACGACGCGGGCTTTGCGGTCTTCACGTTCACGGGCACGATCCTGCCCGGCCAGACGGTCAATCGCTCGCAATCGATAACGATCCCGAATATCTACGAAGGCACGTTCCGAGTGGTCGTGGTGGCCGATTCGTCGGGGCAGGTGTTTGAAAATGCCGGCGAAGGTAACAACGCGCTGCTCGACGATCAGATGCTGCAAATCTCGCAGGCCCCGTTCCCGAACCTGATCGTCGGCGGCATCACCGCGCCGTCGACGGCGTTTTCCGAAGACCAGATCGACCTCGAATGGGTCGTCACCAACTCCGGCAACGCCGGCACCAACGCGCTGGCGTGGTACGACCGCGTCTATCTCTCCCCCGACGCGACGTTTGACTCGACCGATACAATCCTGGCGACCGTTCAGAACGCCAGCTACCTCAACGCCGGGGAAGGCTATTTGCAGACGGCTCCGATCACGCTGCCGAAGGGTCTGCAAGGCGACTACTACTTCTTCATCCAGACGGACATCAACAACAACGTCTTCGAGTACGTCCCCGGTTCGGACGCCGAGGGTGATAATCGCACCCGCTCCGGCGCGACGACGATCACGCTTTCGCCGCCGCCGGACCTGATGGTGACGAACGTTGTTGCGCCGCTGGTGGCGTTCAGCGGGCAACTGTCGGACCTCGCCTGGACGATCGCCAACAACGGCGCCGGCGGCACGCGGGCTGCCGAGACGCAGTGGGTCGATCAGGTCTACTTGTCCACCGACAACACCTTCAGCGCCGGCGACACGCTGCTCGGCCAGTTCGCGCACACCGGCGGGCTGGCGGTGGGGGCGTCGTACAACGCATCAGGTCAGGTGCGCCTGCCCATCGGCGTCAGCGGCGATTACTACTTCATTGTCCGCACCGATTCGTCCGACCAGGTCTACGAAGACGCTTTCGAGGCCAACAACACCGGCGCCGACACCAGCACAACCCAAGTGCTGCTCGCGCCGCCGCCTGATCTGCACGTCACCTCGCTCACCGTGCCCGCGACGGGCACCGCAGGCCGCACGCTGGCGATCGACTACGAAGTCACCAACGAAGGTGCCGAGCCCACGCCCGACTCCTACTGGGTCGACAACTTCTATCTGTCCCCCACGCCGACGATCAACCCGGCGACCCTGATCTACATCGGCCAGCGCGGACGCAACGGTGCGCTGGTGGCCGGGCAGAGTTATGCCGCGACGTTCAATGCCACCGTCCCGCTCAATGCCGATGGCCAGTACTACGTCTTCGTCCAGACCGACGCTAACAACAACGTTTTCGAACTCGACAACGCCAATAACGTCGTCGGCGCGGTCAACCCCACGGCCATCACGCAAAAGTTCGCCGACCTCCAGATCGGCAGCTTCTCCCCGCCCGCCACAGCAGCGGCGGCGTCGGTGGTGCCGTTCACCTGGACCGTCAACAACACCGGCACCGGCGATTCGATCGTCAGCCAGTGGAGCGACCGCGTCGCGATCTCCGCCGACAACGTCTACGGCAACGGCGACGACATCACCCTCGGCTATGTCCCGCGCAACGGCCTGCTCGGCGCGGGCGCTTCGTACACGCGCACTGAACCGCTGGGTATTCCGCAATGGGTCGCCTCAGGCACGTACAACGTCTTCCTCGGCATCGATGCGTCGCAGCAGGTGGTCGAAACCAACGACGCGAACAACGTCAACGCCTTCACCCCCAGCACGATCACGATCGTCAGTAACAAACCTGACCTGCGCGTTACCGGCGTGACCGCGCCGGCCAGCGCGTCGGGCGGCGAGACGGTCAGCGTGTCGTTCACCGTGCAGAATTTCGGCGGCGCCGCGACCGGCGCGACGTCGTGGGTGGATGAGCTATATCTCAGCCGCGACGGAACGATCGGCTCGGACGACGTGCTCGTGCAGGCGATCCAACGCACCAACGTGCTGCCAGCCGGGGCGGCGTATACGGTCAACACGACCGTCAAGCTGCCGGACGTCGAAGGTGGATACTTCCTCGTTGCTCGCACCGATCGTGGCGGGCACGTCGTCGAAGAACTGGACACCAACAACGACGGCCCGAGCAACGCCATCGCGATCAGCCTTCAGCCGCTGCCGGACCTCACCGTCTCCAGCGTCACCGGGCCTGCGACGACGTTCGCGGGGCAGTCGACGAGTGTCTCGTGGACGGTCGCCAACGCCGGCGCCGCGATCAACAGCAATTTCTGGTACGACACCGTCTACCTGTCGGCCGACACTACGCTGGATCGCAGCGATAGTGCGCTCGGCAGCTACGCCCGTTCCGCGCCGCTGGCGGCGGGGGCGTCTTACAACCAGACGCAGACCGTCGTGCTTCCGCCGGGCCTGTCGGGACAGTTCTATTTCCTGGTCTCCACCGACAACAGCACCCGCATTTTTGAACGTGACAAGGAACTGAATAACGTCGGCTTCAACACCGCCGGCTCGACGGTGCAACTATTGCCGCCGGTGGATCTGGTCGCCGGCACGTTCGTGTTGCCGGTGAACGGCGCTCCCGGGCAAACCGCTGCCATCACGTACACCGTCACCAACGGCTCCGCCACCGCCGCGCAGGGGACGTGGACCGATTCGCTCTACCTCTCCACCGACACCACCTGGGACATCAACGACAAGCTCTTCACCAAGTACGTCAAGACCGGCCCGGTCGCCGGCGGGGACAGCTACTCGCCGACGGTCACCGCGCCGATCCCCGGCGTCACGCCGGGCGAATACTACGTCATCGTCCGCTCCGACATCCTCAACAACATTCCCGAGAGCGATGAGAACAACAACCTCAGCGCCTCGATCGACAAGATCGGTCTCGACGTTCCCGGCCTGGTGCTCGATACGCCCAGCAACGGCACGCTCGGCCAGGGACAGGGCGTCTACTACCGCGTGACCGTCCCCGAAGGCGAAACGCTACTGATCGATCTGGACGCCGCCGCCATCACCGGTTCGACGCAGCTCTACGTGAAGTTCGGCGACGTCCCGACTCGATCCAGTTTCGATTTCGGCTACGACAAGCCGCTGAGCGCCGATCAGAAGATCACGGTCCCCAAGACCAAGGCCGGCACGTACTACATCCTCGCCTTCGGCGACAGCCTGTCCGCCCCGACGAGCTACTCGATCGAAGCCCGCATCCTGCAATTCGAGGTCATCGACACCAACTACGGCATCGGCGGCAACGGCGGGAAGCTGACGCTGCAAATCAACGGCGCGAAGTTCGACCGCACCATCCTCCCCACCCTCGTCTCCCCCGGCGGCGGTGAACGGGCGGCGAGCCAGGTCTTCTTCTCCAGCTCCACCCGCCTCTACGCCACCTTCGATCTCACCGGCCTGAACCCCGCAGCGTACGACGTCAAACTGACTAAGACGAGCGGCCCGGTCGCGCTCGTGCCGGATAGCCTGTCGGTCGTGCCGGCGCAACCGGCGCAAGCCAAACCGGTCATTTTTAGTCCTCCTGCGACGGTCGCGAATGCCAAGTTCCAATTCACGGTTTCGTGGGGCAACGACGGCATCAACGATATCGCCGCGCCGTATCTGGTCGTCGGCGCAGATCGCCCGATCGGGCAGCACCCCGATTTCATTAACGTTGATCGGTACACGTTCATCGGCCTTGCCCAGGACGACGGGCCCGCCGGCGTGTTGCGCCCCGATCAAACCTCGCAGCGCGAGTTTTACGCCAAGAATGGTCCGCGTGGTGGCCCGGCGATCACGCTCTTCGCTGATCGGCTTGACGATGCCCGTCGAATTGAAGCGTTTGACTGGGAAACCATGCGCACGCGCGTCCACCCTTCGGACTACGACGACGGGGAGTTTGCGCCGGCATTCGCGCAGATGATTGCCGACATAGGCCCAACATGGGGCAACTTCGTGGACGCCATCGCCGAAGGGGCGACGCTCTACCCGCCGTCGGGCGATTTGAGTTCGCTGGCATCGGTAGCGCTGGACGTCTTTTTCCGCCGCGCCGCTGCCAAGGTCAGCACATCTCTGAGCGGCCGGCTGTTCGCCGCGGACATTGAAGTGCCCATCGCCGGACAGGATATCGTCGCGACCAACACCGCTACGGGCGAAACGTTCGCCACTCTGTCGTTCACCGACGGATCGTTTATTTTCGATCGTCTCGCGGCCGGCACGTATGCTCTCTCGACATCGGCCGGCGAAGCAGTGAGCGGTGGGTCGGTCACGATCGACGCGGGCCAGCACGCCGTGGACCATGTCGTCACCGTCGACGGCGGCGCGCGCGTGAGCGGTCTGGTCCGCCGCAGCGGAGACAATGCCGTCGTGGGCGAAGCCGACATCACGCTTATCGACGCCAATGATCGCGCCTATACCACCGTCACCGATGCCAACGGCGCATACCTGCTCTCCGGGCTGCCAGCCGGCACGTACCTGATTTATGCCCAGGCTGACGGCCTGGCGCGCTCGCTGGTCAGCGGCGTCGGCATTGTTGAAGAAGGCGCGCGCACGCAGAATTTCACGCTTGTGCCTCAGGCGAAAATCATCGGCACGGTCACGTCGCCCGTCGGCCCAGACACGCCACTGCGCGTGAGCGCGCGGCTGATTAGCGCTGCGGCTGGCGAAGCGCCGGCGTTTAATGCCACGATCGTCGGTGGCTCGTTCGATATCGGTAGCCTGCCCGCGGGCACGTACAATCTCGTGGTGGCGCGCGAAGGGTATGTCGGCGTCAAGACTGAGATCACCATCGTCGCCGGCCAGACGCTCAACGTCGGCAACATCCAGTTGCTCCGCGGCGGCGAAGTGCGGGGAACGGTCACGTCGTCGGATCCAGGTTTCGCGCCCACCGATGCGACGCTCGGCCTGCGCAGCGGCAGCGCCCGCGATGATCTGGTCTCCACCGCCGAAGTCACCGACACCGGCGAGTTTGCATTCGTCAACGTCACGCCCGGCACCTATACGTTATTTGCGCTGGCGGATAGTACCTTCATTGCGCCAATGCAAGTGGTCGTCACCGCGGGCGGCGCGGTCAGTGACATCAACCTGAATGCATCTCCCGGCGGCGCGATCACCGGCACCGTCACGGAGACCGCTAGCGGCCAGCCTGTCGAAGGTGCCAACGTCACGGTCGCCGCTAACGGAGCGTTCTACGTCGGAATCGCCGATGCGGCAGGCGTATACACCATCAATAACCTTCCGCTGGGCACGTACATTGTTTCCACCAGCGGGGATTCAACGTCGGCTGCGGTCACCAGCCTCAACGGCACGCCGGTCACCGCCGATCTGCAAATCCAGGTCACGGCCGTCGTCCACGGCACGCTCGAGGATGCCGGTGGACAGGCGATCGTCGGCTCTGTGTCGGTGATTCAAAACGGCGCCCTCGTCGGCCTGGTCTATACGGATGCCGCCGGCCGATATGCCGTGCGCGTCGTCAATGCGGGCGTGTACGATTTCGTCGTTCAAGGCGAGGGCGCGTTCCCGCTCGTCAACGGCGTGACACTCAGTGCTGGCACCGTTCAGGAACTGAACTTCGTCGCCGGCACGAGCCGGCTGGATGTGACGGTCACTGATTCCGCGTCGGTCGAAGGCTCTCGCCTGATCGTCTACGCCGTCACGCCCGGCGGCAATATCGAAGTCGGTGCCGAAACACTCGCCCCGGGCGGTGCCGCGATCATCCGCAACCTGCTGCCGGGCAATTACGAGGTCGTCGTCCGCAGTGACGGCAACCGCGGGGCGACGTCAAGCATCACCGTCGGCACGGGTGTGACATCGCACAATGTGCCGCTGGCGGCGCAGGCGATGATCCGCGGCGTGGTCACCGGTCCGACGGGCGCGCCGCTCAAAAACGCGGGCGTTACGATCGTATCCACAAACGACGTCGGCTTGACGCAGAGCGTGATCGTCACCGACGCCAATGGCCGCTACGAAATCGGCTACCTCCCTGCCGGCACGTACGCCGTGTCGGTGGTGCTGAGCGGCTATAAGCCGTTCCATCTCACGGGCGTGGCGGTTGCAACCGGCGCCACCGTCAGCGTCGATGCGCCCATGATCGCAGGCACGTCGCAGGTCACCGGCCGATTGGTCGATGCCTCCGGCCAGCCTGTGGCCAGCGGCAGCGTGACGATCACGAATGCCGACAACACGCTCACCTACGGCGTGGCCGTGGTGCAGGGCGACGGCACGTTCACCATCGTCGGCTCCTTCGGCACGAATCTGAAGGCCCATTTCATCTCACTCGGCGGCGCAAGAACATCCTTGCAAGGCATCAACATTGCCGATGGCGGCGCGGTCGCCTTAGGCGATCTGGTGCTCGCGCCGCGGCTGCATGCGTTCAACCGCGCTCCGTCTGTCGGCGGATCATTCACTGCCAGCAGCACTCGGCACCAGCATCTGCCGCAAATCGCGCTGCTCGCGGCGGACGGCCCGCCACCGACGCAAGGTTTATGGGATTACGCGCTCTACGAGATTAAAAACCTGAAGAAAGAAAGCGGACACGTTTACAAGAGCGATATTGCCGAGCTCGACAAGTGCATGGAATGCGTTAACACCCGGCAGGCTGCACTTAATCGCGTCATTCTGCAGGATCGCGACTATCTGCTAGCCCAGGAACTGGCATCGAATTTCGAGGAAGCCAACCTCGAATCCCGCAACTGGTTTGTCTATGAGGCTATCCAAAACGCCGGCTACATCGCCACGGCGATCATCGCCATCGATGCGATCATCGCGGCGATCCCGGCGTACGCGGGCATGAACGTTCTGTCGGGCACCGGGCTTGCCCTCGGCGGGGCCACTGGCCTTGGCGAAGCCAGCGCGTTCTACAGTATTTCATATACTCTCACCCAGGTTGCATCAGGGCTGCTTGCCCTTGGGCAAACCGTCAGCAATAAGATTGGCAATTCAAATTCGTTTGACGATATGCTCGAGTCCACCCGCGTAGCGCTAACCACGGCGAACGGCATCGGGCAACTTATGGGCACAGTCATCGAAGTGCTGACAGCGAAGACTGCGCCGAGCGAAGTCGGGGCGCTCAAGGGCATTCAAGGCGGCGGCGGCGTGATGAACCTCATCGCCCTGGCGTTGGACGGCAAGACGATCCTTGAAAATTTCACATTCACCAACAGCCGCACCTGGGGACAGTTGGCCAAGCATGCCAAAGAGCAGTTCACGGCAGTGCATGTGCGGTACATTAGAAATGTCTACTCAGCGCGCGATGCGATGTACAAAATGAGAGACTGCGTAAGGGCCGCCTCAGACATCTGCGACGGCACCAACGACAACCCGTTTGCCATCAAAGATTTCGTGCGCCCGATCCCCATTCAAGCCTCGGGCGATCCCAACGACATCCTCGGCCCCGCCGGGTATGGCCCGCAGAAGTTCGTGCCCGCGAGCATCCCGCTCGATTACACCATCCGGTTCGAGAACATGGCCACCGCCACCGCGCCGGCGCAGGTCGTCAAGATCACCCAGACACTCGATTCCGACCTCGATCCGCGCACCTTCCGCCTCGGCGACTTCGGATTCTCAGGAGAGTTCTTCGACGTGCCCGCAGGATCGTCGTTCTACCAAACGCGGCTCGATCTGCGCGAAACCCGCGGCATTTATCTCGATGTCGCCGCGGGCGTCGATATCGTCAACAATCAGGCGTTTTGGCAGTTTATTTCCATTGATCCTGCCACGGGTGACGTGCCTACGAACCCGCAGCTAGGCTTTCTTCCGATCAACACCACCTCGCCCGAGGGCGAGGGCTTTGTCCAGTACACGATCCGTCCCGACGCCGGCGCGCCGACCGGAACGGTCATCGACGCGCTGGCGACCATCGTCTTCGATCAGGAAGCGCCGATCGATACGCCCGCCATCTTCAACACTCTCGACGGCGTCGCGCCTGATAGCAGCATCGATCCCTTGCCCGCCGTCTCGGCGAAGGATTTCGTCGTGTTCTGGAACGGCGACGATGACGCCAACGGCTCCGCCATCGCCACCTTCGATGTTTACGTCTCCCGCGATGGCCATTCCTACGATCTGTGGCTCGATAATACCGATCTGCGCCAGGGCACCTTCTCCGGCGTGCAGGGCAGCAGCTACGCGTTCTATGCCGTGGCGGTCGATAACGTCGGCAATATCCAGCCCGTCCCTCCGGCGGCGCAGGCGACGACCAGTGTCGAATCGACCAATACCCCGCCCACGCTCGATATCGGCCCGGCGACGGGAATCAGCGACGAAGGCTCGGCCTTCGCTCGCAACGGCCTCGCTGGCGATGTTGACACCGGCGACATGCTGACGGCCGAGGTCGATTACGGCGCGGGCGCGGGCTTTGTTACGCTGGCGCTCAATCCGGACGGCTCGTTCGCGCTGTCCAACATCTACGCCGACAACGGCACGTACACGATCACCGTCAACGTCCGCGATACGGTGCTCGCGCTGGCGACGCAGCAGATCGTGGTGACGGTGGGCAATGTGAATCCGGTTGTAGCCAACATTAACGACGTTGTCCTGCCGTGGGACGGAACCGGCGGCGATCTGTCGGTCGGCGGGTCGTTCCTCGATCCCGGGGCCGACACCTGGACCGCCCAGATCGACTACGGCAGCGGGTTCGTGCCGCTGACGCTCAGTCCCGACGGCACGTTCTCACTCAGCAACCGCTACACCGCGCCCGGCCTCTACACGGTGACGGTCAAGGTCGCCGATGATGAACTGGGCGAAGGCACCGAGACCTTCACCGTCCGCCTTCTCCCACCGCCGCCGGTGGTCGCGAGCATTCAGATTAACGACGGGAACGTGCAGCGGTCGATGGTGAAGTCGCTGGTGGTGCGTTTCGACTACGCCGTCACCACCTTCCCCGCGTCCGCCGTCACGCTCACGCTGCGCACGCCAACGGGTTCGCAAGTGGTGGCGGCGACGATGAACGTCGTTCAGACCGATACCGAGGGCAAAGTCTGGACGATCACCTTCACCGGCACCGGCCTCGAAGCCGGCTCGCTGGCAGACGGCGTGTACGACATCTCGATCGCCGGAACGGGTCTGGTCGATCCGTTCGGCCAGGCCGGAACGACGACCGGGCAGGCGTCGTTCCACCGGTTGTTCGGGGATAGTGACGGGGATCGCGATGCCGACGCCCTTGATCAGACGCGTATCCGTGCCGTCCTGGGCAAACCAGCAAGTTATCTGTGGTACTTTGACCTCGATGCTGACAGTGATATCGATAATGCCGATTTTACCGCCGCCCGGCTGCGGCTGAATAAGAAGCTTTTCGCCTGATTTTTTTGATTCTTTTTGTCGGCCGCCGGTGCATAATTGGCCGGAGTTCAGATGGTTGCTTTTGAATAGAACGGGAGAGATTGAAGATGCGATTCCAACACGTCTGCGCCGCCGCCTTGGCAGCGCTATCCATTTCCGCGGGTGCCCGCGCTGCGACGTACGCG
>Ga0335397_10003637_pt1 | contig 20564 bp, 16 predicted proteins | sample MAT04_FD_205740 | JGI IMG/M metagenome (GOLD analysis project Ga0335397, IMG submission 205740) | Freshwater microbial communities from Lake Fryxell liftoff mats and glacier meltwater in Antarctica - MAT-04 (spades assembly) (version 2) ... | reverse complement strand
TACGCCGCGCGGATCTCGTCAGTCGCTGCGCTCGCGCTCGGCGTGCTGCTCGCCGCATCGTGCGACGGCGCGTCCGAGCCGCCGCCAGAAAGTGGTCCGGTGTTCCTCGCGAATGCGACGAGCTTCGCCGGCTTCACTGCATGGCGGTCGTGGCCGATCGAGAATCCGACGCCCGCGCCCGAGACCAGCGACATTCGCGTGCGCATCTACGCGAACCAGCTGCCGCCGGCGGATCTCGATCCGCGGCGATTTCCCGTCGGCACGATCCTCATCAAGACGTTCGAGAGCGATCTGCCGATGAGCACCTGGATCGTTCACGCGATGGTGAAGCGCGGTGGCTTCTACAATGTCGCGGGAGGCGCCGTCGGCTGGGAGTATTTCGAGCTTCTGCTCACCGATGCCGGAGAGCCGATCATCCTCTGGCGCGGCACCGGACCCGAGTCGGGCAGCGGCTACACCGTCGTCGACGACGCGGGCGTCGAGACCGAGCTCACGTGCAATCAGTGTCACGCGACCGCCTGGCAGAACGACACGATCCTGAATCGGATCCCAGAGCTCGATCTCGACGGCCTTCGCTGAACGTCTTAGAACGCCCCGATGACTGCTCTCACGCTGCGCAAGCACGCACGTTTTCCCGGCGTGTCTGGGCCGGTGCTGGTCGTCGTGATGGATGGTGTCGGCATCGGTCAGCACGACGCGGGCGACGCCGTCTGGCTGGCGCGTACGCCGACACTGCACTGGCTGGCGAAGCACACGCTGACGACGAGCCTGCGCGCGCACGGCCGCGCCGTCGGGCTGCCGAGCGACGACGACATGGGCAACAGTGAGGTCGGACACAACGCGCTCGGCGCTGGGCGCATCTTCGATCAGGGCGCGAAGCTCGTCGGCGAGGCGATCGCATCGGGCGCGCTGTGGACGAGCGCCGAGTGGCACCGCGTGACCGCTCGCGTGCGCGAGAGCGGCGCTTCGCTGCACTTCATCGGCCTCTTGTCCGACGGCAACGTGCACAGCCACGAAGACCACCTGCACGCGATGCTGCGGCGCGCGAGCGACGAAGGCGTGCGCAGCGTTCGGGTGCACGTCTTGCTCGACGGGCGCGACGTTCCGGCGACCAGTGAGCCGCGCTTCATCGACGCGCTCGAGCGGGTGCTCGCAGCGATCAACGCGCGCGGCGACCGCGACTACCGCATCGCGAGCGGCGGCGGACGCATGGCGATCACGATGGATCGCTACGGCGCAGACTGGGGCATGGTCGAGCGCGGCTGGAACACCCACGTGCACGGGCGTGGCCGCGGCTTTCACAGCGCGCGCGAGGCGGTCGCGACGCTGCGCGCGGAGAGCCCAGGCATCGGCGATCAGAACCTGCCGCCGTTCGTCATCGTCGAAGACGGCGCGCCGGTCGGACCGGTGGGCGACGGTTCGGCCGTCGTGTTCTTCAACTACCGAGGCGATCGCGCGATCGAGATCACCCGCGCGTTCGAGGACGATCATCTGCCCGCGTTCGATCGCGGCGCGCGCCCCGACGTCGCGTACGCCGGCATGATGCAATACGACGGCGACCTGCTGCTGCCAAAGCACTTCCTCGTCGCGCCGCCGACCATCGAGCGCACCTGCGGCGAATACCTCGCGCACGCGGGCGTCACGCAGTTCGCCTGCAGCGAGACGCAGAAGTACGGCCACGTGACGTACTTCTGGAACGGTAATCGATCGGGCAAGTTCGACGAGACGCGCGAGACTTACCTGGAGATCCCGAGTGGCACGCTGCCGTTCGAGGAGCGACCGTGGATGAGCGCCGCGGAGATCTGCGACGCGACCATCGCCGCGCTCGTGCACGGTGAGTTTCGCGCGGGGCGCATCAACTTCGCCAATGGCGACATGGTCGGGCACACCGGCGTACTCGACGCGGCGGTGCTCGCCGTGGAGGCGGTCGATCTGCAGCTCGCGCGATTGCTGCCAGTGATCGAGAAGCTGCGTGGTGCGCTTGTCATCACCGCCGATCACGGCAACGCCGACGAGATGTTCGAGCTCGACAAGAAGACCAAGGCGTTTCTCACCGACGCGAGCGGCAACGCGAAGGCAAAGACCTCGCACACGCTGAACGCCGTACCGTTTCATGTCTATGCGCCGAGCGCGCCGGCGCTCACGCTGACGAGTGGCACCGCAGCGCCCGGCCTGGCGAACGTCGCCGCGACGACGCTGACGCTGCTCGGCTACGAAGCGCCCGAAGACTACGAGCGCTCGCTCGTCGACGTCTGAGCACGCGCCGCGGCGACTCCGGCCGGAATCGCGGAGACGTTCCGCTGCGCGCTGGCGAACGCGTGAGGCAGGTCTCTGCTACGGCGTCGACGTGGCGCCACTGAGCGGTGCGTTGGCCGGTGGCTGCGCGGTCGCGCCTGTCTCCGGCGCCTGCGGGATCGCGCCTGGTTCGACCGGCTCGAGCTCGCGCGCGTTCACCATCCCGCGCACCGCAACGTCGTCGTCCACCGCGACGAATACATCGACCTCGCCGTCGGGCGTGCGGCGCATCTCGCGCGCCCAGCCGCGATCGCCGAGCCGCCCCACGGTGACGCCATCGAAGCGCACGCGCGCGCGCGTTCGAACGCGCCACAGCGGCATCGTTGCGTCGTTCTGCAGCAGGCGCGGCGGACCCGCGTGCGGCGCCGCGCTCCCGACGAGTAAGTCGACGCTCGCTGCGAGATCCTCGGCGTCTGGCGCCTCGAGCGCACCGCGGACCCAGCCGATCAGGAATGGACCGATGCCGGCGCGCACCGCCGACCAATCACCACGTCGGCGCGCGACCTCGACGGTGAGGCCGCGCTCGAGCGGCGGAATCGTCGCGACGACACGCCCGCCTGGCCGATCAAAGAGCTCGACCGCGCGGCCCGCGGGTAACCGCGCGCGCTCCACTGCGCCTCGAGCCGCCGGCGGCGCCGCGACCACCGCCGCGCCGATTCCGCGCGCGGGAAACGTGCCTTCGAACGGTCCGATGGCGGGCTCGGGCGTCCGTCCAAAGCGCGGCCGCGCCTCGACGATCATCCGTCCACCATCGGCCGAGCCGCGCACCCCGACGATGTCGTTCACGCCGAGCGAGATCGGCGCCCCGCGCAGCTTGCCGCGCCGCTGAACACGCCCCCCCAGCCGCGCGAGCGGCAGCCACGCGCGCACCTTGAACGGCCCATCGATGCGCACCGGGATCCGGTCTCCCTGCGGCGCGCCGACGACGCGCACCTGCACGCCAGCGCCGACGTAGCCGATCGCTGCCGCGCCCGCTTCTGGTCCGTTGAACAGCGAGGGGCCATTGCCCTCCGCGACGAACAACGTCTCGGCCCAGCCTTCCGGTACGCCCGTCGGCCGCGCGCTATCCGTCGCAGTGCCGGCGCCGCCACACGCGCCGACGAAGAGTGAAGCGCACAGCAGCGCGCTCCCGCGCATTGGCAGCGAGCGCGCAGCGAGTGACGGCGTGGACGGGAGCAGAGAAGCCAGCGGGTCGAAGCGCATGGCCCCGTGTGTACCCGGTCCTGACGTCGCTGGCGAGTCCGGGTTGCTACGGCGAGATGCGGCGCAGCTTGATTCTCTACGGCGAGATGCGGCGCAGCTTGATGCCGAGGAAGTCTGCGAGCTTCTGCGCGATCGGCCGCGGCAGATCCGCGACACGCGCCTCCACCACCGAGCGCGCGCGCGCGTGTGGCTCGCCCTTCAGCGCGGGGAGCACGATCTCCGTCCAGCGGACCAGCGTCTTCGGATCCGCTTGGCCGAGCGCCAGATCGAGCACCGGCTCGAGTCGCTTCTGATACGCGACGGAAGCCGAGCACAGCGCAGCAAACGTGCGCACGAGCCCGTCTTTGCCGAGCGGCGACGCCGCCGAGAATGAGTCCGTGAGCAGCTGTAGGTGCCGCGCGACACGCGCCGGTGCAAGCCGCGCCATGTGCGGCAGCGCAGCGGCGCACGTCTGCACGACGCGCGCGTTCTCGCCGAGGACGCCAGTCACGAAGCGGTCGATGATCGTGACCAACATCTCCGGCTTGATCGCGAGCACCTCCTCGAGCACGCGCGCTGCCTGCGTGGCCGTCGCTGGGCGGTCATCGACGAGCTGCGCGCCGAGCGTCGTGATCTGCGTCGTCTGCAGCTCGGCGACGATCCCGGCGGCCACCGCACCGGCGCCCGACGGTGCCTTCGGCTCCGCGCCGCTCAGTGTGATGAGCGCGTCGCTCGGCGCACCGTCGATCGCGCCGCCGTCAGGCTCGGCGACCGCGGCAGCGAGTACGGGCGGCGTCTCGATGGGCGGGATCGAAGCGGGCTTCGGCGCGACCGGCTTGGCCTCCAGAGTCGGTGTTGGCTTGCTGGCGAGCAGCGTCTTCGCCGTGATCGCAGGGGTGGGCTTGGGCGTCTTCACGGGAGTGGTGGCCCTCGGCGCAGGATTTGCGCGGCGGGCTGTGGAACTCTGGGTGGCACGCGCTCCGCCGGATACGACGCCGGGCTTCTTGCCAGGCGTTTTCGACGCGGTTTTCGGAGCGACTTTCCGGGGCATGAGCGTCCTTCCGCGACGGTGAACCGACCGCGCGGCGCAGGATAGCATCCGCGCAGCCAGTGAGGTGCGTTCGATTGTCGTCACGCGCGCGACACCGTCGTGACACTCTTTGCCGATGAGCTTTGCATGCGTTCTCAAGCAGCTCACCGTCGTCGTACTACTCGCGCTTCCGCTGCTCGCTGGATGCGCTGACGACGCCACGCCAGTCGAGCCCGACGCGAGCACGCCCGCCGATGCTGGCGTCGATGCCGACACGCACGACGGACTGCGCCTGCCCCGCTGCGAAGACACCGAACCCATCGGCGCCAGCGATTTCCCCTCGGTCGCCAGCACGCTGATGGCCACGCTCGTGCCGATGGCTCCGCGGCTCACGATGGCTGGCGATCTCAATCCCGCGACCGAAGACGGCGAGGCGCTCTACCGCACGATGGGCTTCGACGCGCTCGCGATCGGCCCTGCGCAAGAGCGCGTCTTGCGCACCGAGCTCGGCGGCGCGGCCGCGCCCGCGACGCCGCGGCGCTCGATCGTGTGGATGGCGCATCTCTCCGATTTCCAGCTCGTCGACGACGAGTCCCCGGTGCGTCTGTCGAGCTTCGACAGCTGGGGTGTTTCGGGCGGACTGCGCGCGCAAGAGGCGTATCTGCCGCGCGCCGTGTCGGCGATGAGCCGCACCTTCGCGCGCATCGAGCGCAGTGAGCGCCCGTACGACTTCGCGATCATCACGGGCGACTGCGCCGACAGCGCGCAGCACAACGAGCTGCGCTGGGTCATCGACTTGATGAACGGCGCGCCCGGTCTGCACACGGACTCCGGCGACGACGACGACCCAGTGCCCGGCGCCGACAACGATCCGAAAGACCCGTTCGACCCGGTCGCGTTCCCCGCGCCGTGGCTCTACGTCCCCGGGAACCACGACCTCGAGGTCGTCGGCATCACGCTGATCGACGAGGCCTCGCGCACCGCAGCCACAGGCGCGCGCTCGAGCAGCGGCACGCGCCACTACGATCGCTGGTACGCACCCGCCGCGCGCGGCGCCGTCGTGCCCGACGCCGATCGCGCGTTGGTCGATCGCAACGAGATCGTCGCGACGCTGCGCGCCGACACGAGCACAGGGCCAGGCCCACCGGGCCACGGTTACACGACGGATCCCGACTTCGACCTCGGCGCGAACTACGCGTACGACGCGATCCCCGGGCTGCTGCGCGTCATCGCGCTCGACACCAGCGACGCCACCGGCGGCTCGCGCGGCCTGGTGCTGCCGGCGACCATGGACGGCTTTCTGCGCCCTGAGCTCGAGCGCGCGCACGACGATGGCGTGCTGGTGATGATCGCGTCGCATCACGCGACGACGTCGATGGACGATCGCGAGGCGGAGGCCGGCCCGGTGATCGCGGACGCGGTCCCGCCCGCGGAGATCGAAGCGCTCGTCGCTTCTTACGAGAACGTCGTCTTGTGGCTCGTCGGGCACGAGCACGACACGCGCGTTCGCGCCGTCGCGGGAGTCGATGCGGCGCACCCCGGCTATTGGGAGATCATGACGCCGGCGATCGCCGACTGGCCGTCACAGGCGCGCTTCATCGAGCTCGTCGACAACGGCAACGACACGCTGTCGATCTTCGGTACGCTGGTCGACTTCGACACGCAGAGCTGCATGGAGCGCCGCTTTCGTCGGCTCGTGACGACCGAGTTCGTCGCTGGCTGGGAGCCGCTCACGCGCACCGCTGCGGAGGAGCAGAACGTCGAGCTGGTGCTGCCGATCCCGCCGGTCGCCGCGGCCGCCGTCGCCGCCGCGCTCGCCGGCGATCGCATCGAGAGCGAGACCACGCTGCGCGGGCTCTGAGCGCGAGATCACGCTGCGCGAAGCGTGAGACGTCACTGCGGGCGCACGATGTGTCGCGCGTGTCGCACCGACGACACGCAGCCCGCAGCTACATCCGATCGATCGTCGACAGGCCGAGCAGCGCGAGTCCGCGGCGGAGCTGTCGCTGCGTCATCCAGCAGAGCGCGATCCGCGACGCGCGTGTCGCGCCCTCCGACTTCAGCACCGGGCACGCCTCGTAGAAGCTACTGTAGAGGCGCGCGACGGTGTAGAGGTGATCGCAGACGCGATGCGGCTCGCTGCTCTCGGCCGCGGCGTGCACCACGTCGCCGAAGCGCGCGAGTTCCTTCACGAGCGCCAGCTCTTCGGGCGCCGCCAGCAGCAGGGGACCGCTCGCCGTCGCCGGATCGAGCGCGCCCTTGCGGAAGATGCTGCCAATGCGCGCATACGCGTATTGCAGATACGGGCCGGAGTTGCCTTTGAACGAGATCATCTTGTCAAAGTCGAACTGATAGTCACTCAGCCGATTTTGCCGAAGGTCGGCGTATTTCACCGCGCCGATACCGACCGCACGAGCGACTTGCTCGAGCTCGTCTTCGGGCACCTCGAGACCCTCCTCGCGAATCCGAATCGCGGCGCGTGACTCGGCTTCGTCGAGCAGCGACGCGAGCGTGATCACCTTGCCATCGCGCGTCTTGAGCGGCTTGCCGTCTTCACCGAGCACGGTGCCGAAGCCGACGTGCTCGAGCCGCATCGCGATGCCGAGCTTGCGCGCGACGGCGAACAGCTGCTTGAAGTGCAGACTCTGCCGAACGTCGACGACGTAGATGCTGCGGTCCGCGTGAAAGTGATCGCGGCGATACAGCACCGTCGCGACATCCGATGTCGCGTAGCCGAACGCGCCATCGCGCTTGCGCACCATGAACGGGCTCTTCTCCTTCGCCAGCTCCGTCACATCGTCGAAGAACACGCAAATCGCGCCGTCGTCCTCGCGCGCGATGCCTTGCGTCAGCAGCGTGTCGACGACGCCCGGCAGCATCGCGTCGTACGCGCTCTCGCCGAGCCACTCGTCGAAGGTCACGCCGAGCCGCGCGTAAACCTGGTCGAGCGCGACGCGCGTGGTCGCGACGAAGCGCTCCCACTGCGCGCGATTCCCGGGGTCACCGCTCTGCAGCTTGGCGAGCTCCGCGCGCGCCTCGTCGGCAAACGCGGTGTCGGTTTTGGCGCGATCGGCCGCGAGCTTGTAGACGCGCTCGAGCTCGGCGATCGCGTCGGCAGCGAGCGCGTCCTCGCTGCCGAAGTGGCGCATCCCGGCGATCAACATCCCGAACTGCGTGCCCCAGTCGCCGAGATGGTTGTCGCCGATCACGCGGTGACCCACGTACCGCTGCAGCGCGATGATCGCCGCACCGATGATGGTCGAGCGGAGGTGTCCCACGTGCATCTGCTTGGCGATGTTCGGACTGGAAAAGTCGACGACGATCGTCTCTGGGCTCGGCACCGCCGGCACGCCATCGCGCGCGGAGTCCCGCACGTCTTCGTCGAGGTGCGCGGCGAGCCACTCGGGGCGCAGCGTCAGGTTCACGAAACCTGGGCCGGCTACTTCCGCTGCCGCGATGGCATCGCTCGAGAGCAGCGCAGCCGCCACCGGACCGGCGAGCTCACGCGGCGCTTTGCCGAGCTGCTTGGCGAGCGGCAACACGCCGTTCAGCTGGAAGTCGCCGTGTTTCGCGTTCGTCGATGGGCGCACCATCGCGGGCGCGTCGAGCCGGAGCGCATCGTGAATGGCCTTCTTGCCGAGATCTTCGAGAAATTGTTCGAGCCGCATCGTGGGCCGAGACGTACGGGAGGGCGGGCGTCGCGTCCAGCAGAGGAAGGCTCGGACGCCGAACGGACGATCCGCTACGCTACGCATGCAAATTGAGAGGACGATGCGAGTGAAAGCCACGCAGACGATGTGCTCGATGTTCATGGTGGGGCTGGCGCTGCTCGTCGGCTGCGGCGATGACGATGTGGTGGCTTCCGCCGACCTCGGCGCGCCCGATCTCGGCGTGCCCGACCTCGGCCCGATGGACGCAGGGCGCCGCTGCGCGCAGAACGATGCGGGCGATCCCGTCGCCGACCTCGGCCTGGTCGGTGACCTCGGCCCGGTGACGGAGATCCCCGATAGCGGCCCCGAACCCGACGGCAGCGCACCCGGCATGCCATTCGGCTGCCTCCCGCTGCGGGCGTGTCTCGCCGACGAAGGTGACCCGACGGACCTCACCTACGAGACCTTCGCGGCCCCGCTGTTCGAGACCTATTGCAACCGCTGTCACTCGGTCGACAACGTCGGACCGACCGCACGCAATGGCGCGCCGGACAGCGTCGACCTCGACGTGCGCGAGAGCGTCTACGCGAACCTGCCGCGCATTCGTCAGGCCGCGGGCGTCCTCAACTTCATGCCGTTCAACCCGCCGCGCCTGCCGTGCGAGCGCCGCGCGCAGCTGGTCACCTGGATTGACACTGGCGCGCCCTAGCGAGCTCAGGCGCCGGCGAAGCCAGCGTCGGGGATGTCGAGCGGGCTCGTGTCGCCCGCTGCGATCACCTTCGCGCTGTTGACGACGCCCGGCAGGACGTTGCGCGCGAAGTAGATGCCGGCGGCCTTCTTGCCCGCGTAGAACGCTGCGTCGGGATGATCCGCCGCGACACTCTTGGCCTTCTCGCAGGCGATCGCCGCGCCCTCGAGCAGCAGCCAGCCGACCGCGAGCTCGCTCATCATGTCGAGGAAGCGGTTGGCGACGAGCGGCACGCGCTCCATCTGTCCGCCCTGAAACCACATCAGGAATTGCATCGCCGTCGTCGCGACTGATTCGTGCGCTGCGGTCAGGCTCGCGACCGCTGGCCCGAGCTCTGCGTGGCTCTTGTTCGCCGCGCAGAACTTCGCGATGTCGCCGAGGAACGCCTGCGTGCCTGCGCCGCCATTCTGGCCGAGCTTGCGCGCGACGAGGTCGAGCGACTGGATGTGGTTCGTGCCCTCGTAGACCGAGAACACCTTGGAGTCGCGGCAGTACTGCTCGACGGGGAAGTCGTGCGTGTAGCCGGCGCCGCCATAGACCTGGATCGCGGTCTCGCAGATGCGGAACGCTTGATCGGAGCTGTAGGCCTTCACCAGCGGCGTGAGCAGATCGATCTGCGACGCGTGGTACGCGGCGCCCTCGTCGTCTTTGCCCTTGAGCGACTCGGCGCGGTCTTGATGAATCGCGAGCTTGAGGATCAGCACGCGGATGCCCTCCACGCGCGATTTCATGTCGAGCAACATGCGGCGCACGTCCGCGTGCTCGATGATCGCGACGCGCGGCGCGGTCGGATCCTTGAAGTTCTTGATCGACGAGCCCTGCTTGCGCTCCTTCGCGTACTCGAGCGCATTCAGATACGCCGTCGACGCGATCGCTAGGCCCTGGATGCCGACGCCGATGCGCGCGAAGTTCATCAGCAGGAACATCTGGCGCATGCCCTGATGCTCCGCGCCGCCGACGAGCTCTCCGATGCAGCTGTCGTCGTCGCCGAACTGCAGCACGCACGTCGCCGAGCCGTTGAGCCCCATCTTGTGCTCGATGCTCGGAACGGTGACGTCGTTGCGCTGCGCGATGCTGCCGTCCTCGTTGACGCGGTGCTTCGGCACGATGAACAGCGACAGCCCCTTGGTGCCTGCCATTGCGCCCTCGATGCGCGCGAGCACGAGGTGCACGACGTTCTTCGCGAGGTCGTGATCGCCGCCCGAGATCCAGCACTTGGTGCCCTTGATCTTGTACGAGCCGTCGGGCTGCTTGTACGCCATCGTCGTCGCTGCGCCGACGTCCGAGCCCGCCTGCGGCTCCGACAGACACATCGTGCCGGCGAACTCGCCGTTCATCATCCGGCCGGCGAACAGCTTCTTCTGCCGATCGGTGCCGAAGTGCGCGATGACCTCGGCTGCGCCGACCGTCAGCCCCGGGTACATGTTCCACGCGGTGTTCGAGCCGCTGAGGAACTCTTCGACCGCTGCGCCGATCACGCGCGGCGCGCCCTGACCGCCGAGCTCCACCGGCGCCGACAGCGACTTCCAGCCCGCGGCGTAGAGCCTGTCCCACGCCTGCTTGAAGCCGGTCGGCGTCTTCACCTCGCCGTCGACGAGCTTACAGCCTTCGTAGTCACCGATCGCGGCGTATGGACCGCTGACCTCGCACGCGAAGCGGTAGACCTCGTCGATGACGGCGTTCGTCGTCTCTTCGTCCCAGTCGCCGTAGCGACCGGCGAGAAGTTCGGCGAGGCCGAGCTGCTCGAAGAGGACGAATTTGATCTCGCGGAGATCGGCTTTGTAGCGGTTCAGCGGCTGCGGCACACGGTCCTCCTCGATGACTTTCGCGCGGGTTCGGCGCGTGACTGCGGCGCCGTTGACTCTCGGTCAATGAACGGCGCTTCAGTGAGATCGTGTAGCCCGGCAACGCAGTGCGTCAAGGGGAAGTGAGTGGCGACGTTCGCGTCAGCGCATCGCGATCAGACGAGCGCGCTCTTCAGGAACGCGACGGTACGCTCCCACGCGAGCGCTGCGCTCGGCGCGTCGTACGCCTCGGGCCGCGAGTCGTTGAAGAACGCGTGGCCCGCGTCGTAAAAATGCGCGTCGACGGATTTACCCGCGGCCTCGATGCGGGCGACGAGCGCGCGCGCGTCTTCTTCCTTCACGAAGTCGTCCGTCTTGCCGAAGTGCGCGAGCACCGGGCCGCTGAGCTTGTCGAGCTCCGGCGCGACCTTCGGGTGGATGCCGTAGAAGTCCACCGTCGCGCCGATCACATCGGCGTGCGCGCAGCCGGCGAACAGCGCCAGCTGCCCGCCCATGCAGAAGCCGACCGCGCCGATCGTCTTCGGCGACACGCCTGGCAGCGCGCGCAGATACTCCGCGGCCGCGCGCAGATCGTTGCTCGTGTGCGCGATGTCGAGCGCCATCAAGCGACGTCCTGCTTCGTCCGGATGAGTCGTCGACTCGCCGTGATAGAGGTCCGGCGCGAGCGCGACGAAGCCCGCCGCGGCGAACCGATCAGCGACCTGCTCGATGTGCGGGACGAGCCCCCACCACTCTTGAATGACGAGAATCCCGGGCCCCGTACCCGAGCTCGGCGTCGCCAGATAGCCCGAAGTCTTGTGTCCAGCGGTGCCTTCGAGCTCAATCTTCTTGCCAGTCATCGTTCATCTCCGTGCGTTTGTACCCGGTTTTTCGACAGCTCTTCAGCGCGTGATGTAGGTCGTTCGCGTCACCCGCCCAGACGGATCGAAGCCGAGGATCAGCGTCGGTGCGTGGCTGATGCCGCCGGCGGGATCGGTGCCCACCTCGTAAACCCAATCATCGGCGTCGAACTCGCGCTCCAAGCACAGCGGGAACTCGCTGCAGTCGCGACCGCGGCCGATCTTCGCGGTCACCTCGTCGCGGCGCAGTCCTTCGAGCGCGCGCGCGTCGACGACTTCCATGACGAGGTCGTTGTGCGTCTGTCGATCGCCGGGCGTCGTGACTGGCAGCGTCATCGCGGTGCGCAGCTCCGAGAGCATCGAGTCGTGGTTCGCGGCGGCGGCACCACTACAAGCGGCGAGCGTCAGAGTGCAGATGCAGCTGCAGAGGGCGAACAGCGCGTGACTGGAGCGAGGCGTGCAGGTCTTCATGCGCGGCATCCTACAGCGCCGGCGCGCGCGCATGTGCCCTGACGCGCGGGCACTCCGGATCGGGAGCCCATGGCGTCGCGCCGATCGCACCGGCGACGATGCGACAGCCACCGCGGCAGCTCGCGCGGAACGTGCACGACGCGCACGGCTCCGGCAGCGTCTCTTGGTAGTCGCGGAACTGCGCTAGCACGGCATCGTCGTGCCACGCACGATCGAGTGAGGCGCTCTCGGCCGGCGCCTCCGGCAGCGCGCTCCGCTCACCGCTCTGCCAGAAGCTGCACGGCGCCGCGCGGCCGTCCGCGCGCACCGCGAGCAGCGAGCGCCCGGCCTCGCAGCCCATCACGCCGTACGCGCGCACGTCTTCTGGCGTCGTGCGGCCCGAGCCCGCGAGGAACGGCAGCAAGGCGCAATCGATGCGCACGGCGAGGCGGCGGGTTTCCGAGAGCCGCGCCAGCACGTCGCCGAACGCATCGATCTGCGCCTCGTCGAGCCGACGCGTCAGGTACTCGAGCCGCCCGCGTCCAGAGGGCTTGAGGCGCAGCAGCTGCAGCTCGACGCAGCCGAGCGCTTCGACGTGCGCCGCGGTCGCCTCGAGGTGCGGGAAGCTCTCGCGCGTCATCACCGTGTTCGCGCCGACGGGCACGCCCGCCGCTCGCAGCAGCGCGATCGCGCGCTCCGCGAGATGTGCGCCGTCGTAGCCGCGCACGCCGCGATAGATCTCCGCGACGCCGTCGTGGCTCACGTTCACCTGCGCGAAGACGCGAAAGCGCTCGGCGCGCGCGGCGGTCATCCCGAGCCCGCTCGTCGTCACCGTCGGCACCAGTCCGAGCGAGCGCGCATACGCCGCGAGCTCGGGCAAGTCCTCGCGCAGCGCAGCTTCGCCGCCGCCGAACGCGACCGAGAAGACACCGAGCGCGGCGAGCGCTTCGAGACGCGCGCGAACGTCGTCGGCCGCGGGCTCGTGCCCTGTCGGCGTCGCGTCCGCGTAGCAGCCGGTGCAGCCCGCGGGACAGCGCTCGGTCGCCGAGACGTGCGCCTCGGTCGGCCCAGTCAGCACCGCGACGTCGAGCCCAGGCGACGCGCCTTCCCACAGCGCGCCGCCGTCGACGCCGAGCCTCTGCGCGAGCGCGCGCGTCACCGAGATGAGCGCAGGTGGCGCCTCCGTCGCGACGATCGCGCCGAAGCGCTCGGCCCGCGTGCGCAGCACCTTCACGCGCGCCCGTCGCTGCGCGCTTCGTCCTCGGAGGTGCGCTCGCTCGTCGCTGTCGTTGGTGCGCTCGCGGCGTCGTCCTCGGCGACACCGCCCGATGCGTCGCTGCGACCACCGAGCAGCACCGCGAGCGATGCGAGCACCGCCGTGCCGACGACACCGCTGACGAACAGCACATCGATCACGCTGCCGATCGACGAGCAGTTCGCGCTGCGGCCGAAGTGCACCGAGAGCACTCCGACGTCATCCGGATCCGGCGTCGCGCGCGTCATCGGCTGCACGTTGGTCATCGCCTGCACCTTATCAGCAACGTCGCTCATCCGACGTCGATCCGCGTCTCGACATGGCCCGTGCGCGAGCTGCCCGCGCGCACGATGAGCGTGCCTTTGCCGCGCGTGGTGAAGCGCACGACGCGCTGGCTCGACGTGCCGCGGCTGCGCTGAAAATAGAGCGCGGAGGAGCCATCGAAGAGCCCGCGTCCCCAGCCGTCGAGGTGCCCGATCTCGCGTCGCGTCTCGCCCTCGATCACCAGCCCGCCTTCACCGCGCGCCTCACACATCAGCGGCTCATTCCACCTCAGCGCCTTGGCGCTGCTCAGCACGAACGTCGGCAGATATCCGTCGTTGCGCACGATGACCTCGACGTGCGCGACGTCGGCGCCGAGCGCCTTCACCGCGCGCTGCTCGACCCGCACCTGCGGCGTCAGCGCGGCGACGCGCAAGAAGTGCGCGCTGTGCTTCTCGCACACCTCCGCGAGCCGCTCGTACGGCGGATTCGACAGCCCGACGCGCGGGTCGACGCCTCCGACCTCCACCGCGCCGAGCTGCGGATGCGTAGCGCTCGTCCACGGCCGGATCACGCGCGAGCAGTTGTGCTCGGCGTCCCAGCGGGCGAGCGCGATCAGATCCTCACGGGTCAGGTGGGTGTAGTAATCGACGAAGCGCTTCGGCTTCTTCTTTCCGAGCTGCGCAAAGAGATCCCACAGCTCGACGACGTACGCGACACAGCCGCGCTGCGTGTAAGCCCACTCGCTGAGGTCGCCGCGCAGCGGCTTGTCGGGCTCGTAGGTGAACTCCTCGAAGCCGCTCACCATCGGATAGCCGGTCAGCTCTTCTGCCCAGCTGCCGAGCTGCCGATAGAGCGCGAGGTCCGACGGATCCATCTTCGCGTCGGGCTGATCGCCGAGCGGGCGAATGAAGCAGCCGCCGAACGTGTGCAGGTTCAGCCACGCAAAGAGCTCCGGGTGCGCGACGGCGTATTCGACGACGGCGCGCGACTCGGGCTCGGAGAGCGGAAAGCGCCCCGCGCCCTCTTGAATCGACTCCGGCATCCAGGTGTGCGGGAAATTTCGATTCAGATCCGGCTCGTTGTCCGAGAGGAAATACGGATCGGGCACGTGCGCGCCGTCGAAGTGCGCAATCGTCCCCTCGGGATAGAGCTTGTAGAACGGGCCTTCGTCGCCGAGCGAGCGCGGCACCATCAGGCCCGGATGTTCCGGTGCCTCGACGAACTCGCCGGCGGGATCGCGCACCCGCATCGACAGCGCGAGGCCATCCCCATCGACGTCGCCACCGATCCAGCGCGGGTGCTGCTGCTGCGTGCGCGCGTCGCGGTTGACCGAGCGCACGTACGCGCCGGTGGTGAGAATGTGCTCCGCGCCATCCGGCGAGATCCGCGGCAGCACGTGGAACAACACCTCACGCACGCGCGCAGCGGCCGGCTGAGGTAACGCGCGCGAAAGCCAGCGTGGAGCGAGTCGAGCAGAGCGAGCGCAGCGGTCGTCGTCATGCGGCGCGCATCGTATCAGCTCGTCGCGCCGCCCATATCGTCGCGTGATCCGGGCACGTTCGCGCGAGGCTGCCGACATCGCGTTGGCTTCGCATGTGGCGGAGCGCCTCGCTGTGTCGCGCTTGCGCGGCACCGTACCGCGCGCGTCACCGGTCGACGTGTACGAGACCACGCAAATAGCGTTCGATTCGCGCTGTGTGGGTGTCGTGCACGCGCGTTGGCCCGACAGCTGCAATCAACCCCTACGGCCTCCCAACGACCTCCCACGAACTCACGCACCTCACACGGAGATAGCGCCATGCTGGTCACCATTCTGCTCTGGATCGTCTTCGGTCTCGTCGTCGGTCTCATCGCTCGCGCGGTCATGCCCGGCTCGCAGTCGATGGGCTTCGTCGCCACGACGCTGCTCGGCATCGTCGGCTCGTTCGTCGGCGGCTTGGTCGCGACGCTCGTCACGGGCGGCTTCAGCGCGCATCGCGACGGCTTTCACACCGTCGGCTTCATCGGCAGCTTGCTCGGCGCGATCCTCGTGCTCGCGATTGCCGGCTTCTCGCGCCGCCGGCTGACCTGAACGCCGTCTATCGCGGCAACCACACGAAAAAAAGCGCGCGCGATCCCACGGGACCGTGCGCGCTTTTTGCGTTTTCTGCGCGCCAATCGTGCGCGCAGAAAACGCCGTGCCTGCTGCGAGTCGACTACGCGGCGTCGCCCGCCGAGTGAAACTTCACGTACTCGTACTCGATCGGCGTGCCCTTCACGCCGTGTGCTGGCGGCGAGATCCAGTTCGCGAACTTGCCCGGCTCGTGCACCGGCACCATCAGCGACTTCACGAACGCGCGATCCTCGGCGGTCGGCAGCCACTCAGAGCGCTTGCTCTCGAACTCCTCCGCCGTGATCGGCTCGCCGCTGATCGAGAAGTGCATCCCGGCGTACATGCCCATCGAGCGATTGAACTTGCGGCTCGGCAGCGACAGCTGGAACGAGATCCCCCCCGCTTCGATCGTGCGATTCCACTTGCGCACCGCGCGCTCGCAGTCGTCCACGTACTCGTCGCGCAGCACTTCGTTCAGCGCATTGCGCAGCGGCACCTCGCGCTTGCTGAGGCGTCCGTTCTCCATCACGTCGATGCTGTAGATGCCCTCGAGCGCGCGGTGGTCCGGATATTTGTCCTCGCGATAGCGGCCCTTCAGGCCGGTCGCGAAGTAATCCGCGGCGTTCGACGAGATCTCCCCGCCGAACAGCTCGACGGCGCTCGAGAACCAGAAGTTGATCCACTTCTGCACGGTCGGCAGATCGATGCCGCCTTGCGCGCGCGCATCGCCGTTCGCGTCGAGCTTGGTGAGCTCCGCCGAGCGCTTGACGACGCGGTCGACGCCGGTCTCGCCGGTGAAGAGATGAAACGCCTCTTCGGTGAGCATGAACTGCGTCGCGCGCGCGAGCGGATCGAAGCCCGACTCGGCGAGCGACGCCAGCTGATACTTGCCGTCGCGATCGGTGAACATCGTGAACATGAAGAACGACAGCCACTCTTCGGTGGTCTCGTTGAACGTGCTCAGGATGCGCGGCTTGTCCTTGTCGCCCGAGCGCCGCTCGAGGAGGCCCTCTGCCTCTTCGCGCCCATCTTTGCCGAAGTACTGATGCAGCAGATGCACCATCGCCCAGAGGTGGCGGCCCTCCTCGACGTTCACCTGAAACAGGTTGCGCAGATCGTAGAGCGACGGCGCGCACTTGCCGAGCTGACGCTGCTGCTCGACGCTCGCCGGCTCGGTGTCCGCCTGCGTGACGATGATGCGGCGCAAGATGCCGCGGAGTTCGCCGGGCACTTGATCCCACGTCGGCTTGCCGGCGTTGTCGCCGAACTTGATCGTGCCATCGCCCTTCTGCGGCGTGAGGAAGATCCCCCAGCGGTAGTCGGGCATCTTCACGTAGTCGTAGTGCGCCCAGCCATCCGGATCGACGCTGATGGCGGTGCGCAGCCAGACGCGATCCGCCTGAAAGCCATCGGGCCCCATGTCCTGCCACCACGACAGGAAGCTCGGTTGCCACTTCTCGAGAGCTCGCAGGAGCTTCGGATCCGAGGCGAGGTCGACGTTGTTCGGAATGGAATCAGTCAGCGACATGAGACGGTGCCCCTCGAACCGAGCAGCATAGGAGCCGCGCGTGTTTCGCCTCGTGCGAGCGCTCACGAGGACGCGCTTCTCGAGCGCCTCTCGTGACCGTTCTCACCGGGTTCGAGGAGCGTCTCCGCTATCGCGGAAGCGCGTCTTGTCTGTCTGTATCGACTGCGTGACTTCAGCAGCGCGTCCAGTCGACGACCTGCGCTCAGCAGCGGGTCCAGTCGAAGACCGGGCGATCCGGCTGGCCGTACTTCGTCAGCGCGCCTTGTGGGCCGACGGCGTTGGGGCGCTGGAAGATCCAGTTTTGCCACGCGGAGAGGCGCGCGAAGATCTTGCTGTCGCCGTTCTCCGGCCCAGCAAAGCGCAGGCTCGCCTCCATGCCGGAGAGCGCGTCGGGCGACATGCTCGCGCGCTCCTCGAGCGCGATGCGCACGTCGTCGTCCCAGTCGATCGCGTCGGGCGCGACGGTCACCAGGCCGAGCTCGTCCGCATCGGTCGTCGCGATCGCGCCCTTGCTCGCGAGCACGCGCGCGACCTGCTCCGGATCGGCGAGGAAGCGCGTCTGCAGGCGCGTCAGTCCGTGCGGCATCGGCAGCGCGCCGCCGTTCAGCGCCGACGTCATGACCGCGACCTTGCCGGCGTCGTCGGCGAGCATGTAGATGCGGTCGGCCGAGAGCGCGGCCTCGAGCAGCGAGCCGGCGAAGCACGAGCCCTCGTCGACGATCGCGAAGATCGAGCGCGAGGTGAGATCGAGGCGGCGCAGCACGCGCCCCTGCAGCGCGATGATCTCGTTGGCGAGCCAGTGCTCGCGCGCGGCGAAGAGCGCGTCATCGACGCTGCGCACGGCGTCGAGCTCGCCGCGCGTCTCGAGCACGATGAGCCCGATCGCGAGGTGCTCGAGCCGCAAGCGCAGCAGCGCGTCGTCGAGCTCGCGGAAAGCGCGCAGCGACCACTGCGCGGCGCCGGCCGCCTGGATCTCCTCGGCGGTCTTCGGCTGCGCGCTGGTCGGTCCCTTCAGCGTGATGTTCGCGCGCCGCTGCTCGCGATCGATCGACAGCGTCACGTGCTCATAGCGCACCACATCACCGTCGATCGACGGCGCGAGCGGATCGAGCGTGATCCCCGCGCCCTTCGTCTTGCCGGCAGATCGCGCCGCGAGCCCGAGCGCGCGCTGCTTCTTCGCCTCGACGAACTTGCTCTTCGGGGCGATCGCGTCGACGAGCCTCCACTCGACCGCACGCTTGCCGCGCACACCTTCACTCGTCGTGCAGAACACATCCGCGCGATCGCGACGCACCTTGCGCTTGTCGACCAGCCGCGTGAGGCCGCCGGTGCCCGGGAGCACACCGAGCAGCGGAACCTCCGGCAGGCTCACCGTGCTCGCGCCGTCGTCGACCAGCAGGATCTCGTCGCAGGCGAGCGCGAGCTCGTAGCCGCCGCCCGCACACGGACCGGCGACCGCCGCGAGATACTTCTGCCCGCTGTGCCGCGACGCGTCCTCGATCGAGAGCCGCGTCTCGTTGGTGTACTTGCAGAAATTCACCTTCCACGCGTGCGTCGAGCTGCCCAGCATCGGGATGTTCGCGCCCGCGCAGAACACGCGATCGTTCGCGCTTTCCACGATCACGCAGCGCACGCCGGGGTGCTCGAAGCGCAGTCGTTGCACTGCATCGGCGAGCTCGATGTCGACCCCGAGATCGTACGAGTTGAGCTTCAGCTCGTAGCCGGGCTTCAGGCCGCCGTGCGGGTCCACGTCCATCGTCAGCGTGGCGAGCTCGCCATCGACCGCGAGCTTCCAGTGACGGTAGCGATCGGGGTGCGTGTCGAACGAGAGGGCGGGCGTCGTCATAAGCGGCGGAGGGTACCGGACCCGGCCGCCGGTCGCGATGTCCTCCGTGCGGTTCGTCACTGACGCCGCACCGCGCGTCTCACGGGCTGCGTCGCTGAGCGGCTGCATCGCTAAACCGCTGCGCCGCGATGCACTCGCGGCGGCTGCGGCGAGGGCTGCTACGGTACGAGATGGGCGCACTAAGGTTTCGACTCTTCGGCATCCCGGTGTCGGTTAGTCACAGCTTCTGGTTCCTCGCGCTGTTCCTGCAGTTCTCCGAGATCTCGCGGCCGCAGCGCTTCGCGATCTGGGTCGGCGTGGTGTTCACCGGCGTGCTGCTGCACGAGTTCGGTCACGCGCTGGTGATCCGCGCGTTCGGCTTCGCGCCGTCCGTCGAGCTCTACGGGATGGGCGGGCTCACCGCGTGGTCGACGGCGCAGGGCAACGCGCCCGGCCCTTGGAAGCGACTGGTCGTCTCACTCGCCGGGCCGGTCGCGGGCATCACGTTCGGCTTCGGTACGCTGTTCGTGGCGCTCGCCTCGGGCATGTCGTTCGAAGGCATCATGTCGCGCGGCAGCTACGCGGAGTATCTCGTCTACTCGGTCGCGTGGGTGAACGCCGGCTGGGGACTGCTAAACCTGATCCCCGTGTATCCGCTCGATGGTGGCCAGGTGATGGCCTCTTTGTTCGACATGGTGACGCCCGGCAACGGCCGCGTCTGGGCGTTGCGCGTCACCGTCGTGCTCGGCTCGCTCGTCTGCTTGCTCGCGCTCTACGCGCGGCAGCCGTTCGGCGGTTTCATCGCCGCGTACTTCGTCTTCCAAGCGGTGATGGGTCTGCGCGGCGGCGTCGGTGGCGGTGCCGACAGCTCGCTCGTCGCCCGCCTCGCCGCAGCGCGCAAGGCGCTCGACGCGCGCGACTTCGTCAGTGCGCGTGTGATCGCCGAGTCGGTGCGCAACGAGAGCAAGACCCGCGCGGTGCAGCTGCAAGCGAGCGAGCTGCTCGCGTGGACCGCCGTCGCGACGCAAGACTTCGCGCGCGCAGCGCAGCTCCTCGCGGCGTTCCCCGAGGGCGCGGAGATCGATCCCCTGCTGAGCGGCATCGTCGACTTCGAGAACGGCCACTACGAAAACGCGGCCGCCGCGTTCACGCGCGAGCTCGCGCGTCGACCGGGCGCCGAGGTCGCAGCGCGCCTCTGTGAGGCGCTGCTCCGCGCACACCAGTGGCAGCGCCTGCTCGAGACGATGGCCGATCCGAACGTCGACAAGCTGCTCACCGACGACGTCTACGCGGCGCTCGTCAGCGAGACGCACGAGGCCACCGGCTATCGCGCGTCCGCGTCGCTCGGTGAGCGTCTGTTCGCGCGCACCAAGCGCGGTCGCGACGCATTCAACGTCGCGTGCTCGCTCACGCGCGCGGAGCAGCTCGACGACGCCTTCACCTGGCTGCGTCGCGCGGTCGCCGCCGGCGATGTGACGCGCCAGATGCTCGACGACGACGACCTCGCCGCGCTGCGCCGCCGCATCGATTGGCCCGCGCTCGTCGCTCAGGCGCCGGACACCGCGCCCGCCGAAGCCGAGCCGCGCGGCGCATAAGCGAGG
>Ga0335397_10003636_pt1 | contig 20580 bp, 22 predicted proteins | sample MAT04_FD_205740 | JGI IMG/M metagenome (GOLD analysis project Ga0335397, IMG submission 205740) | Freshwater microbial communities from Lake Fryxell liftoff mats and glacier meltwater in Antarctica - MAT-04 (spades assembly) (version 2) ... | reverse complement strand
GAATAGTCCGGAATGATCTCTGTCGAGGCGGCCTGCGCTTCGAGGTTCGCCCAGTTGGATTCGGAGGCGGTCAGGTTACCCGGAATGTCTTCCTCCCAGAAGCCCACCACGTTCTTGGTGATGTTCAGATACAGCTTGCCGTCCACGATCCGCCACAGCGTCGGGTTGCCCGGCACCTTGCCGCCCTTGGCCACGCCATAGGCACAGTGGCCGTCATACTGGGGCGCGTATTTCGCAGGGTCCGCGACAAAGGCATCGCGATTTGTCTCGGTCGCAAAGGCAAATTTCGCGCCGTTGTAATCGGCGGTGATACCGGCCTTGCCGGGCGTGGGCGCGGTCTGAGTCTTGCCGACCTTCGACTGATCAAGATCGAAATACGACACCACGTCAAAGCCTGATGCGGCAAAGCCGGTCTTGTCGACGTACTGGTCGCCGGCAAAGGCGGAACTGATCATGGCGGTCGAGAGGGCAAGGGCGAGGGTGGTCAGGCGAAACATCGGGGTGATCCTTTCGTTGCTGTCTGCCGGTCCGTTCGCCAAGGGCGTGACCCGCGTTACGATCATGTCTGCGCCCTCGCGCCGTCGTGAACGGGGCGATCAGTTCATCATCAGTTGGCTTGAGATCGCCGCGCACAACGCGCCTTTGCGCAGGGTCAGAAAGCGCCGCGCGGCGGCTTCGGTCGGGTGAAACGGATCCTTGACCTTGCCCGACGGCGTGCGCCGAAAGTTCTGTGCATTACCCTGATTTTCGGCGATGGTGGCGGGGGTGAAGCCGGGGACAAAGCTGCAGCGGCTGCCATTGGCGACCAGAGCGCGGGCCAGATTGTCCTGGGCCTTCTGGCGCAGTCGGACCACCTTTGCGCCGTAGGTCGGGGCAGAGGTCATGAAGACACACGGGCTGCCCGGCGGCAGATCGGCCATCAGGGCGCGAATATCCGCCGCTGCCGCAGCCGAGCTCGCAGCCCAGCGGTCTGCAGCATTGCCCATCATGAACAGGATCAGCAGTTTGGGCGTATAGTATCCGTCGTGGAACAGGGCCTGCAGCGGCGAGCGGTCGGGCGAGCACAACTGAAACTGTGCCCCGCGCCCGATCTGAACATAAGGATTTTCGCCCTGCGACAGCGTGCCATAGACGCCGGCGTTGACCTTCCACTTGGGATCCAGGTCGCAGATCGCCGCCTTGGCTTTTTTCGTGCGCCCGGTCCATGAGGTCAGGGAAGACGACCGCACCCCGATCACGCCCACGGTGCTTCCGCGTTCCAGCCCGCAGGTGCCGGCCATCGCGCGCAAACCATCGACAAAAGCAGCACCCGCGCCAAAGGACAGTTGCGAGTCGCCGATGACCAGCACGTCAGGCGCGCCCCTGGCCTCTGCATGGGCGGCAAACGGCAGGCAGAGTGCTAGGACAACGGGCAGGGTCCAGCGGGCGAACGGCATCAGCGATCCTTGAATGGCACGGTTTTGCGTCCGGTCGGGCGCAAGGCCCGGGTTGTTACAACGCGCAGGCGGCACATGCGCCGATGCCGAACCTGGTCGTGATGACGGTTCGTCCGGGTGAACGAGGATCGCCCAGCGATCCGGAGGGGGCGTTTTCCGCAAGAGGGGAGGTCAAGGCTGGTCCGACGTCCGGCAATCTGTCCGGCCTTGGCCCTGACCTCTGACCATTCGTATCTTTTCCGGGTCAGACCGGATCAAGAAAGACCGGCGTTGCTTTCGGGAGGCGCTGCAAGACCGGCAGATCGTCGCCTGATCGCCCTGAGGTGAGAGTTTGTGCGTGCGAGCCGACCAACACCCTGGCGTCACGCTGCAGGACCCGCTCGAACTGCGCACATCGCCTTGGAGATCTTCATGCGGGGCGCAATATTTCTACTTTGTTCGAACGAGACTTGACCGGCTGCATCGGTCGACGCACTATACTTCGATGAAAATAGAAATAGCGGCCCGACAACTTGATTCGCTGGGCAACCCCACCCGGTTGCAGATTTACCGTCTGCTTGTCCGGGCGGGGCAGGCGGGTCTGTCGGTGGGCACGGTGCAGGGCCGGATGGGGATGGCGGCCTCGACCCTGTCGCATCACCTGAAGCGGTTGGTCGAGGCAGGGCTGGTCACGCAGGAACGTGCGGCAACCACGCTTGTGTGCCGCGCGGCCTATGCCGAGATGTGGTCGCTGATCGGTTTTCTGCAAGATGAGTGCTGCGCAGATGAGGCTTGCGCGCCCCCGGACCTGACTGGGCAGGACCACGCCGCGTGATCCGACATCGCTGGCATATCGGACTGAAAACCATGACGATCTGCCCGTTTGCAGATCGCGATTGGCATCCCCGGGCAACGGTTCCGCTGCAGGGTGTTGTCGAACGGACGCAACCGGAACCGGGTTTCCCGATCGCCGGCACGGAGACCCTCGGCCAGGCGTTGGCGTGCCTGACGGCCACCCGGCCTGAAGACAGGCGCGCGTCGGTGGCGGAACCGGCTGGCGGCCCGGTCGCAGGTCGGCGCGTGTGTGTCGAGCCGGACCCGGACTGTTGCGGTCAGGCTGCGTGATGCGATGGTACGAAAGCGGTCAGTGGCTGATCTCGGGTCTTGGGATCGTGCAGATCTTTGCCTGGGGGTCGACCTACTATCTGCTGGCCGTCCTGGCCGATCCGATCGTACTGGACACCGGGTGGTCCCGTCTGATGGTGATGGGCGGCTTCTCGCTCGGCCTGCTGACCGCCGGCCTGGCCGCGACACGGATCGGTCGCCTGATCGAGCGCCATGGCGGCCGTCCGGTGATGGCGGGCGCGATGCTTTTGCTGGCGATCGGTCTGACGCTGCTGGCCGTTGCGCCGAACCTCCCGGTCTACCTGGTCGCGTGGAGTGTGCTGGGTCTGGGGATGGGGGCGGGGCTGTATGATGCGGCCTTTTCGACCCTCGGGCGGATCCATGCCGGCGGCGCCCGCCGCGCGATCACGCACCTGACGCTGTGGGGCGGTTTTGCGAGTACGGTGTGCTGGCCGCTTTCGGCGGTGCTGGTCGAGGGGTTCGGGTGGCGCGGGGCCTGTCTGGCCTATGCGGCGCTGCACCTGAGTGTCACGCTGCCGTTGTGCCGGGTGACCATTCCCCGGCTGCCCCCGGCAGACCGCGCCGCGCCAGACCGCGCACACCGCGAGGCGCTGGTTGACCGCAGATTCTGGATACTGGCTGTTGGCGGAACCGTCATCAGCCTTCTGGCGACGGTCTTTTCGGTCCATCTGCTGTCGCTGTTGCAGGCGCAGGGCATGACCCTGACCGCCGCCGTGGCGATCGGTGCCATCATCGGCCCATCGCAGGTTGGCGCACGGGTGATCGAAATGCTGTTCGGAGCCAGGTATCACCCGACCTGGACGATGTTGAGCGCGGCCACCCTGATTGCCATCGGCATTGCCGGGTTGAACACCGGGATACCGGCGGGGATCCTGCTGGTGGCCTACGGGGCCGGCAATGGCATCTGGTCGATTGCGCGCGGCGCGCTGCCGCTGGCGCTGTTCGGGCCGGATACCTATGCCATCGTCATGGGCCGGCTGGCGATGCCCGCGCTGATCGCGGCCGCAATGGCCCCGCTTCTCGGGGCGGCGATGATCCAGTGGCTCGGGCCGTCGCTGACCCTGCAAGCGCTGGCGGTTCTTGCGGTCGTGCCGGTCGGATCTGCGGTGGTCCTGTTGCGCGATGCGTCGAGACGGCAGGGCATATTGCCACCCTGACGGGTCGAGGGCCGGCCGCGGCTTCGGGGGGCCACGCGCACGTCGGCGGTCAGGAGGCAGCGACGTAGCCTTCCGACGCGGTCAGCAGGGCCCGAGTGTAGGCCTGGGTCGCGGCATGGGCGGCGAGGTTTGCGCGGGTCAACTCTTCCACGGCGCGACCATGCTGCATCACCAGCAGGCGGTCGCACATGTGCGACACCACGGCCAGATCGTGGCTGACCAGCACATAGGTCAGACCGCGTTCGGTGCGGATCCGATCGAGCAGGTTCAGCACTTCGGCCTGGATCGAGGCATCGAGCGCCGAGGTCGGCTCGTCCAGCAGCAGCACCTGCGGCTCAAGGATCAGGGCGCGGGCGATGGCCACGCGCTGCCGCTGGCCGCCGGACAATTGGTGCGGATAGCGGAACCGGAACCCCTGACCCAGACCCACATCGCGCAGCGCCTGTTCGATCCGGGTTTCCGCATCGGAAAAGCCGTGGATCGCAAGGGGTTCGGACAGCACGCGGTCCACGGTGTGGCGGGGGTGCAGCGAGGCGTAGGGGTCCTGAAACACCATCTGGACCTGCCGGTAGAACGCCGGGGGGCGCGGGTTGTGCAGCGGCGCGCCGCCAAGACGGATCGTGCCGCCGGTGATCGGGGCCAGCCCGCACATCGCCCGCAGGATGGTCGATTTGCCCGAGCCGCTTTCGCCGACGATGCCGTAACTCTCGCCCTTGTTGACCGACAGCGATACCCCGCGCACCGCCCTGACGCGGTTGCCCGCCGCCCCGAACGTCACGTCCAGACCGTCGATGTCGATCAGCCCGCTCATTTCGCCCAGGCCGCATCGCGTTGCAGGGTCGGCAAGGGGCGCAGGCCGCCGGCGACCTGGGGCAGGCATTTGAACAGCCCCTGGGTATAGGGATGCTGCGCCTTGGAAAGGTCGGCCGCCGCCAGTTCCTCGACCACCCGGCCCGCATACATCACCAGCACCCGGTCGCAGAAACTGCTGACCAGCCGCAGGTCGTGGCTGATGAAGATCAGCCCCATGCCGCGATCCGTCACCAGACGGTCAAGGATGCGCAACACCTCGATCTGCACGGTCACGTCCAGCGCCGAGGTCGGCTCGTCCGCGATCAGCAGATCGGGTTCGGTGATCAGCATCATCGCAATCATCGCGCGCTGCCCCATGCCGCCCGACAATTCATGCGGATAGGCACCGAACACCCGGGCAGGGTCGCGGATCTGCACCGCCTCCAGCATCGCCATGGCGCGATCCCCCGCTTCTGCGCGCCCCGAGGTGCGCCGCGCCGCTTCCATCAACTGTCGCCCGATGGTCATCACCGGGTTCAGCGAAAACTTCGGGTCCTGCATCACCATCGACATCCGGATGCCGCGCAGCGCCCGCCATTGTGCAGGGGTGGCCGTACGCAGGTCGATCCCGTCGAACGCCAGCTTGCGGGCCGATGCCACGCCGGGCGGCGGCGTCAGCCCCAGCAGCGCCCGGCCGGTCTGCGACTTGCCGGACCCGCTTTCGCCCACGATCCCCAACCGCTCGCGACCCAGCGAGAAACTGACGCCCCGCACCACTTCGGACGGCCCCTGACGGGTGGGGAAGGTCACGCGCAGGTCCTCGACCGCCAGCAGGGTCATTTGCGCGCCTTCGGGTCCAGCACGTCGCGCAACCCGTCGCCCAGAAGGTTGAACCCAAGCGCCACGATGAAGATTGCAAGGCCGGGCATCGTCGCAACCCACCACTGGTCGATGATGAACCGCCGCCCGCCCGCGATCATCGCGCCCCATTCCGGCTGCGGCGGCTGCGCGCCAAGACCGAGAAAGCCCAACCCCGCCGCAATCAGGATGATCCCGGCCATGTCCAGCGTCACCCGCACCACAGCCGACGACAGGCACAGCGGCGTCACATGCCCCCACAGGATGCGCAAAGACGAGGCGCCCTGCAACCGGATGGCATTGATGTAATCGGTATCGCGGATGGTCAGCGTTTCGGCGCGGGCGAGCCGGGCATAAGGGGGCCAGGCGGTGATGGCGATGGCGATGATGGCGTTCTCGATGCCGGGGCCGAGGGCGGACGCGAAGGCCAGGGCAAGGATGAGGCGCGGAAAGGCCATGAAGATGTCGGTGATCCGCATCAGCACCACATCGACCCAGCCGCCGAAATATCCCGCCGCCGTGCCGACCGCCAGCCCGATGGGCGTCGCGATCACCGCCACCAGCAGCACCACCAGCAGCGTCAGGCGTGAGCCGTACAGGATGCGCGACAGGATATCGCGCGACAGATCGTCGGTGCCGAACGGATGCACCCAGGACGGCGGCTCCAGCCGCGCACCCCTCAGGCCGCCGATGCCTTCCAGCGGATCGTAGGGGGCCAGCACGGGGGCCAGCACCGCCAGCAGCGCAAGGATCACCACGATCCACAGCCCCACCATCGCCAGCCGGTTGCCCTTCAGCGCCAGCCACACCCGATAGCTTTGCCCCCAGCGCGCCTGCCGGCGCGACGCCGGCGTATCGGACAACAGCCAGTCGCGCGTCGCGCTCACGGCTTGCCCCCCCGGCGGCGCACGCGCGGGTCAAGAACGTTGTACAACAGGTCCGACAGCAGGTTCAGTCCCACAAAGATCGCACCGATCACCAACGTCCCGCCCAGCACTGCGTTCATGTCGGCGACCTGCAGGCTGTTGGTCAGATACAGCCCCAGCCCCGGCCAGGCAAACACCGTCTCGGTCAGCACCGACCCTTCCAGAAGTCCGCCATAGGAAAACGCGATCACCGTCACCAGCGGCACCGCGGCGTTGCGCAGGGCATGTACCCAGATGATCCGCCATTCCGGCACACCCTTGACCCGCGCGGTGATCACATATTCCTGTGCAAGCTCGGTCAGCATGAAGCTGCGGGTCATCCGGCTGATGTAGGCCATCGCATTGTAGCCCAGCAGGGACGCAGGCAGGATGATGTGGGAAAACGCATTGCCGAACGCCGCCCACTGACCTTGCCAGGCGCTGTCCACCAGCAGCATGCCGGTTCCGGGCGAGATCGAGTATTCATACGCAATATCAATACGCCCCGGCCCGGATATCCAGTCGAGTTTCGCGTAGAACACCAAAAGCCCCAGCAGCCCCAGCCAGAAGATCGGCGCGGAATAGCCGATCAGGCCGATGATCCGCACGATCTGATCAATCGGCTTGCCCGCCTTGACCGCCGACAGAATGCCCAGCGGCACCCCGAACAGCGTCCCGATCAGGATTGCAAGCGTGGCAAGCTCGATCGTCGCGGGAAAGGCGCGCGCGATGTCGTCCATCACATCTTTCTTGGTCAGGAAAGACTTGCCGAAATCGCCGGACAGCACCTTCTGGACATAAATCCCGAACTGCTCGTACAGCGGGCGGTCCAGCCCCATCTCGATGTACATCTTGTCATAGGTCGCCTGCGACGCCCGGTCGCCCACCACGGCCAGAACCGGATCGACCGCAATGACGTGGCTGATCAGAAAGGTGACCAGCAACAAACCCAGAAACGTCACCGCCACCGTCAGCAGCAGCTTGGCGGCCTTCCACAGAAAAGCCGGAAGGGCGCTCGCGCGCCTTTCCGTTGCGTCAGGGTCGGCCAGATTCATTCCTTGGTGACACTGCGGAACGAGTTGTCGTTGAACGACGGGCCGATGATGTAGCCCTTGACGTTCGACCGCACCGCCGCGACTTCGGTTTCCTGGAACATGATCACGAAGGGCGAGGTTTTCTGATGCTCGTCCTGCAATTCGCGGTAGGTCGCCGCGCGCTTTTCGGCGTCGGTTTCCAGAACGGCGGCATCAGCTTTGGTCGTCATGTCCGGGATCTCCCAGGCGTTGCGCCATGCCAGCGGTTTTGACGCCGGAGTGTCGCTGTTGTCGGGGTTGCGCGCGAAGGTCGCGTTGGTGTGGGGGTCCTGATAGTCGGGGCCCCAGTTGCCGATGTAGATGTCATGGGTCCGCGCGCGGTATTTCTCCAGCGTCTGGCCGCCGTCGCCGGGGATGATCTCGATCTTGATGCCGGCTTCGGCCATCGTCTGCTGCACCGCTTGGCCTACGGCCGTCACATCGGGCGTGTTGCGGGTGTCCATCGTGACGGTAAAGCCATCGGGCAGACCGGCGGCGGCCAGCAACTCCTTGGCCTTGGCGACGTTCAGGCTGTAGGGGTTGCTGTCCAGCTCGCCCAGGAAGCCCTTGGGCAGGAAGGTCTGGTGAACGGCAACCTTGCCTTTCAGGATGGTGTCGGCGATCGCTGCATAATCCACCAGATACTTCATCGCCTCGCGCACTTCGGGCTTGGCGAGGAATTCGTTCTTCTGGTTCAGCGCCAGATAGAAGATCGTGCCCTTGACGCCGGTGTCGATCGTGATGTCGGGATTGGTGGACAGGGCGGTGATTTCTTCCGGCAGCAGGTCACGCGCCACGTCGATGTCGCCCTTTTCCAGCAGCAGGCGCTGCGTCGCGGCTTCGGGGATGTGGCGGTAGATCGAGCGGGCCATGGCGGGTTTGGGGCCATCGTAATTGTCGTTGCGCTCCATCACCACGGATTCGTTGGCGCGCCATTCGCGGATGGTGAAGGCCCCCGATCCCGCATAGTTGGTCTTGAGCCAGTTGTAGCCGAAATCGCCGTCGACCTCGTTGGCCATCACGAGGTCCTTGTCCACCACCATCGCCACGGTCGCGGTCAGGCAGTACAAAAGGAACGTCGGCGCATAGGCCTGATCCATCGTGAAATCAAAGCTGTAGTCGCCGGTCTGCTTGACCATCGTTTCCACATTGTCCGCCGTCAGCCCGAACTGACCCAGAATGAACGCGGGCGACTTGTCCAGCTTGACCGCGCGCACAAGGCTGAACACCACGTCATCGGCCATCATGTCGTTGCCGGAGGCGAACTTCTTGCCCTGCCGCACGGTGAACGACATCGTCTTGCCATCGGCTGACATCGTCCACGTGTCGGCCACCACCCCGAAAATCTTGGACACGTCGGTGATGTCATAGCCGATGATCGGCTCGTAGCTGTTGCCGAGGATTTCGGACGCCGAGAATTCGAACACCTCCGCCGGATCGAGGCTGATCATGTCATCCAGCGTCCAGGCCTGAATGATCGTATCGGCGGGCGTTTCGGCAAACAGCCCCGAAGGCGAGAAAAGACTGAGCGCGGAAACCGCGACGGCAGCCAGCAACCTAGCACGCATGAACATGGTTAACTCCCGGTTTTGTTTGTATTTATAGAGCTTTGGATGGGATCAGGCATCAGGCGCCCATCTGACCCGAAGTAGCTGCCAAGCGGCTGTGCAAGTCAAGCGCGGCTTTGGGGTGCGGCGCCGGTGTGCGCAGCTGAACGGCAGGCCGCCCGGATGAACTGCTGCAGATCGTCTGCCGGAATGCCGTCTGCCACTTTCGCGGCCCCGACGTCGATTGCCAGACTGGCGCGTGACCGGATCGTCGATCAGGGTTGGAAAGATGATCCAAGCGCCACGGCGCTATAACGGCACCGTCCGAGCCGCGCAAACGGTCGCTGGCGGCGGTTGCGGGTGACGGGCCATTCTTCTGGCAACAACGTTCTGCACCCGAGCCTTTCGGATGCTGCCGAAAGGCCATTCTTCGATGGGTCATGGCGCGGCTGCCCGCCCGTTCGCCTTGGTCGCGCAAGGCCGGAGAGCCGCCCGATGCAGGCGCGCCGCGCGACCCGTCTCATCGGCGCGTTCGAATCCGTGTGCCGTTTCAGGCCCCGAAAACGTTGGTCACGCCCCGTCTCTGCGGCTCGGCTCGCGCGCATCACAGTCCGGAGCGAAGATCTTGCGACGTGGATCAGCATCAGGCCTTGCGGGCAGCGTGACCGAAGACCTCGACCGGGCGCGCGACCGCGAGGCGGCACTGCGCGAGATGCTCGACGTCATCAGCCGGTCGCGGGACGACGAGGCGCCGGTGTTTGACGTGATCCTGCGGAACGCGGCACAGTTGTGCAAGGCGCCGATTGCGAGGCTTTGGCTGGTTGGCACGGCTGGGACGCAATACGTGCAGGCTGCGTCATACGGTGAGTCCTTGCCGTCGTTGCAGAATGGCGAGACTTGGCCAATGGACCCGCGAGGGGCGGTAACGCGTTCCATCCGCGGGGCGCGCAGTTTCCATACTCACGACGTTGCCGATACCGACGGCTATCGCCGCGGCGACACAGATTTGGTTCGAATGGTGGATGATGAAGGGCTGCGCACCGAGTTGTCGGTGCCACTGATGCGCGACGGGGTGGGCTTCGGTGCCGTCATCCTCAACCGTCGCGCGGTCGATCCCTTCGACGACGCCGACATCGCCCTTGTCGAAACTTTCGCCACCCAGGCCGTCATCGCCATCGAAAACGTCCGCCAGTTCCGCGAGTTGCCGACGCGGCTGGCGCGCGAGGCCGCGACACGGGAAATCCTTGAGGTCATCAGCCAGAGCCACGACGACGACCGCCCGGTGTTCGACGCGATCCTGCGGCGGGCGGCCCATCTGTGCAATGCTCATGCCGCAGCCCTGGCATTGGGCAAGGCCGGGGACAGGCAGCAACGCCTGGTGGCCACTTACGGGGTCGATCCGGCCACAGTTGCGGTTTATGACCGGGGCGAAGTGTCGATGGACCCTGACATCTCGCAGGCGGCACAGGCAATCCTGACGGGAAAAGTTATCGACGTCGATGACATGATGAAGACCGAAGGCTATCGCCGCGGTGTCGGGCATTTCGTGTCCGTCGTGCGGGATTCTGGAATTCGATCGCAAATGTTCGCGCCGTTGATCACTGCGGCAGGTGGGATCGGATGCTTCATCATCTTCCGCAAGGAGGTGCGGCCCTTCACCGCCGACGAGATCGGACTGGCCGAAACCTTCCCCGCCCCAGGCCGTCATCGCCATCGAGAATGTCCGCCAGTTCCGCGAGTTGCAGACGCGGCTGGAGCGTGAGGCCGCGACGCGGGAGATTCTGGAGGTCATCAGCCGGAGCCGCGATGACGACAAGCCGGTATTCGACATGATCGCGCGAATTGCTGCCCGCCTGTGCGGTGCAGCGGTCTGCACGTTCTGGCGCGTCGAAGATGGGATGATCCATTCCTGCGCAAGTCAGGGCTTGGACAACGCGGATTTCGAGGACATCCTGTTGACCCTGAAGGGCCCGCCCATCCCGCCCATCCCGCTTAAGGGCAACACCCTGACGGGTCAGGTCGTCAAGACGCGGGCGGTCGCTCGGATCGAAGACGGCATGGCGGAAAGCTACCACGATCATGAATGGGCACGGGCGACGGGGCTGCGGCAATTGATCGGCGTTCCGACCTTTGTCGGCGACGACGTCTGGGGAAGTATCAACCGCATGTGGCCAGCGGATCGGGCGATACGGGACGCAAATATCCAACTCGTCGAAAGCTTTGCCGCACAGGCCAGCATCACCATCGAGAATGTCCGCCAATTCAAGGCACTGGAGGCGCTGAATGCCGAGCTCGGTGACCGGGTTCAGGCGCAAGTGGATGAGATCGAGCGAATGGGGCGGCTCAAGCGGTTCCTGACTGGCGCCGTGGCCGATGCCGTGGTGTCGTCGGGGTCGGAAAAAATGCTGTCCAGCCACCGCGCCCTGCTGAGGGTGCTGTTCTGCGATATCCGGGGTTTCACCGCCTTTTGCGAGACGGCGGAGCCCGAAGAAACCATCGAGGTGCTGCAGACCTGACACGAGGAAATGGGCCGCCTGATCAACGCCCACGGTGCCGGAGTCGATCACCGGATGGGCGACGGCATCATGGTCTTGTTTAACGACCCCCTGCCTTGCGACGATCCGGCAGGCGACGCTGTGGGGCTGGCCATCGCCATGCGCGCGCGGATGGCCGAGTTGTGCCTGCAGTGGAAACGCCTCGGCCACCGGCTCGGGTTCGGTGTCGGAGTGTCGCTCGGCTACGCGACCGTCGGAATGGTCGGTTTCGAAGGACGGTTCGATTACACGGCGTCCGGCACTGCCATCAACCTCGCCTCGCGCCTGTGCGACGAAGCAAATGATGGCGAGATCCTGCTCAGTCCGCGGGCCCGCATCGCGGTAGAGGACCGCTTTCCTGTCGTTTCAAGGGGCGAACTCAATCTGAAGGGCATTCGAGGGCCGGTTAAGGTGTTCAAGCTGACCGGCATCGCCGCGGCTTGTCTGTCCGGATCGAAGGATGAACGATCACGCGCCGCCCGCGCACCAGCAGAACCTGTGGCGCCTGCACCTCGCTGCGGTCCGACGTGCCGGGGAAATCCGCTCGATTGTCGGGCGTTTTGCTCCATCTACTGCCAAAGCGACCACGGAGCAGGCTTTGCCACAGCAGAATGATGACAATGGCGCTGCCGTGCCAACCGGCCGCGTCGGGCGTTTCCTGCGGTTTGGCAGCATGGCCTCGGCAATTGCCGGCGGCGTCGCGGCGGGCGGGTTGCGGGCTCTGGCACAGGGCAGGCGGCCCGATCTGGCGCAACTCTTGCTGACACCCGCCAACACGTTGCGGCTGACAGACGGGCTGTCGCATCTGCGGGGTGCTGCGCTGAAACTGGGCCAGATGCTGTCGATGGACACCGGGCTGGTGCTGCCGGCAGAGTTGACGGCGATCCTTGGCCGGTTGCGGGATGACGCCCGCCACATGCCGCCAAAACAACTGCAAACTGTGCTGAATGCCGAATGGGGCATTGGGTGGTATGGCCGCTTTGCCCGGTTCGATGTGCGCCCCTTTGCGGCGGCGTCGATCGGGCAGGTCCACCGCGCCATCACGCGCGACGGTCAGGACCTCGCGGTCAAGGTGCAATATCCCGGTGTGCGGGCCAGCATCGACAGTGATGTGGACAACATGGCCGCTCTCATGCGCCTGCCGGGCCTCCTGCCGCGCGGGATGGACGTGGCGCCGCTGATGGCCGAGGCAAAGCGACAATTGCATGCCGAGGCCGACTATCTGGCCGAAGCACAGCATCTGGCGCGGTTCGGCGCGTTGCTGGCGGGGTCTGACATATTCGTGCTGCCCGACCTGCACGCAGATCTCTGCACGCCGCAGGTTCTGGCGATGACCTATGTGGAGAGCGCGCCGTTGGACAGTCTGGTCGGGGCACCTCAGGCGGTCCGTGACCGGGTTGCCGCAGCGTTGATCGACCTTGTGTTGCGCGAGTTGTTCGTCTTTGGCGCAATGCAGACGGATCCCAATCTTGCCAACTACCGTTACGAGCCTGTGACCGGCCGCGTTGTGTTGCTGGATTTCGGAGCGGTGCAACTTATCACCCCTGCCTTGGCCGCAGACTTCCGCAGCCTTGCGCGGGCGGCACTGGACGGAGGGGCCGAAGACACGCGCGCCGCGATGTTGCGCATCGGGTATTTCGGTCCCGGTACGGCCCCCTATCATCAGGATTTGATCCAGTCGATGTTCGATGCGGCAATGACCCCATTGCGGCAGGACGCCCCTTTCGATTTCGGCCGCAGCGATCTGCTGGAACGCCTGCGCGACAAGGGCCTTGCCATCGGCAATGACCGCGACCTCAGCCATGTGCCGCCGGCAGCGACGCTGTTCCTGCATCGCAAGATCGGCGGAATGTATCTTATGGCGGCGAAACTGCGCGCCCGCGTCGCCCTGCGACCGCTGGTCGAGGCCTGTCGCGACATTCCCATCGCGCCGGCTTGATATTGCAGCCGTGCGGGTCATTTCCATGGAGTTGAACCCGGATGGATGTCGATGACACGTCGAACCCTCACCCGCGCGGCTGGTCAAGATGTGCTGGCTGCCTGCGGTTGCGCGCTTGCGCACCGCCGCCCCCGAATGTCCGGCCATCCGGGCTGCAATGACCGCAGCCGCGCGGATCGCGACAGCCGGGTCACCCGAGGGCCGCAGCGGAGCTGGCTTGACGAGGCCGTACCCGCGTTGGCCGGCCGCGGGCGCATCTTTCGCCAAGGGCACCGCGACCGGGACAGCACAATCCGGCCTCATGGGGGAACCGCATGACCGAAATGCCGCGCGAAAACGTCCAGTCCTACCCCCGCCCGCCCGCGCTGGAGGTGGTGCCGCAGCGGATCAAGGTCCGCCTTGGGGGGCTGTGGGTGGCCGAGACGACCCGCGCCTTGCGAGTGCTGGAGACCCACCACGCCCCCACCTACTATCTGCCGCCGGAAGACATCCACGCCACGCTGCGCCCGGCCGAGGGCAGCAGCCTGTGCGAATGGAAGGGTGTCGCGCGTTATTTCGACGTGATCTCCGGAGCAGCGACCGCCCTCCGCGCCGCCTGGGCCTATGACCGCCCCACCGCAGGCTTCAAGGCGCTTGCCGGCCATGTGGCCTTTTACGCCGGCCTGATGGACGAGGCCTGGGTCGGCGACCTGCGCGTCATCCCGCAACCGGGCGACTTCTATGGCGGATGGGTCACACCCGATCTGGATGGGCGCATCAAGGGCGCGCCCGGAACGCGGCACTGGTAAAGCGGCGGTCTGCGTGCTTCAGTCACCGACGCGGGGCGCGAGACCGTTCGGAACAAGGAAATGTCGATGCGCGGCCTGATCCTGCTTGTTCTTGCGACGATACTGATTTTCGGGGCCCTGTCGCCTGCGTCTGCCGACGAGACGATCACCGAGGATTTCACGATGCAGCCTGAAACGCGCTGGCGGTTCTTCACGGATCAGGTGATGGGGGGCGTGTCGTCCGGCGCGCTGGCGTTCGCGCAGCAAGACGGCGAACCCTATGCCCGGATGACCGGCCGCGTCAGCACCGCGAACCGGGGTGGGTTCATCCAGATACGGCTGGACCTGGCCAGCCCGCCGCTCGAGGGTGCAACCGGCGTGCGGCTGATCGTGCGCGGCAATGGTCAGCGCTATTTCGTGCATCTGCGCACGAACGGCACGGCCTTGCCCTGGCAGTACTACCAGGCGGGGTTCGACGTCTTGGAAAGCTGGAGCGAGATACGCCTGCCCTTCGATGCATTTGCCGGCTCCGGTGCGTTGCTGCGCAGCGTGCCCCGCCCGCGCAGCCTTACATCGGTTGCTGTGGTCGCCTATGGACGCGATCATGACGCCCGGATCGACGTGCGCGAGGTGGGCTTTTACTGACCCGGCAGATCGAGGTGCGGTTTCCTTGTCTCGTTCCCACCGGTTGGCCGCGCTTGGCCCCACTTCGCGAGATGCTCTGCGACGACGTGGTTGCGGACCGGGCACGGTCGCGACACCCGACGATCCGCCGTCACTTCATTCGCGCAACAAAGCCTGTCGTTGCCGGCAAGGCACCGCTTGCAATTGGGTATGTCTGACGTAGAGTAAGCGCGAAACAAGCTGGGACCTGAGTTTGGACATGGTGCTGGGAACGTTCGGCCAGGTGATTTTGGGCGGTGCCTTGATCGGGCTGGCGTTTGCCGCGTTGATGATCCTGACCGGGCGGCTGATGTCGGCGTCAGGCATGCTTGGCAGTTTGTTGGGCGGGCGCGAAGGGCTGGCTGCAACCAGTATTGCCTTTGTCGCCGGACTGTTCATTTCGCCTTCCGTGCTGATCGCCTTGGGGTCTGTCAGACCACCTGCCGTCGAGGCGGGCTGGCCGCTGCTTGTGGTTGGAGGACTGCTTGTGGGCTTCGGGGCGCGCCTTGCGAATGCCGGTGTGCTCGGGTCGATCTACGGCGCGGCCCAGCGATCAAGACGCGCCGTCGCCGCGATCCTCGCGATCCTGGCAGGCGCTGCCGTCTCGTTCGTCTTGCGTCAGGTTCTGGGCGCGGGAGGTGCGGCATGATCCGGCTGGCGGCCCTGCTGTGCGGGATGATGTGCGGCGCCGGGATGATCTTGTCAGGGCTTTTTCAGCCTGTGCTCCTGCAGGGCTTTGCTGGTCCTGAAGGAGCCTTGGATCTGTCGGCTGGCCTCGGGCTCCTTTCGGCGTTGAGCGTCGCCGTCCTTGTCTTCGCGCTGACCCGGCGACTTTCCCGCCCGTATCTGGGGGGAGAGATGGAGCCGTTCGCCGAGGGACCGTCATGGAAAAGCATGGCGGGCGGTGTGCTGTTTGGCCTTGGCTGGGGGCTTGCGGGCTACTTCCCCCTGGCCGCGCTTGTTGCCCTCGGGCTGTTCGCGCCCGGAGCCGCGATCTTTCTGACCGCCGTCCTGTGCGGCATGATCGTGCATGACCTTGTCGTCAATCAGGGTGGCCCCCGGCGCGAGGGGCTGCGCTCGCGGGGTTGAGACCAGGGTCCGGGTCGAAGGCTGTCCCGCACCGGAATCGGCGAATCCCCCGGCGGATCTTCCGCCGCCGCCCGTCCCGCGCCCGGCGGGCTGCGCGACGACGTCCCTCGCCGATACCGAGGTCTGCCGCGCCCATGCCCTGCAGCGCCTCATCACACGAACTTTGCACAATTCCGATTGATCGCTGCAATTGGACAATAACGGTCGGTCCATCCGGGCGCGGTCGCAAAATGAAGATATTGCATAATAAAATCAGACCCGGAGGCCAATTAGCGCGCAGTCCTCAGGCCAAGTGTCAACTTAACTAGACAGTTGTCATTGTAATTCAAAAGTGACAGATTGACGCAGGCCCAGCCAGCAGGACGCGAGTCTGTGATGTGTCTGCGCCGGGTGGAGTCAATGTCGTCACTCTGCCCCTGACTGAAAGAGACGACGAGGGCACGGAGGAACACCAATGTCCAACGATCCTGACAAGGTCTGGCCGACTGGCTTGAACTTGAGAGAAGCAGAAGAAGTCCACAGCTATCTGATCGACGGCACCCGCGTGTTCGGCGTCATCGCCCTCATCGCGCATCTGCTGGTTGCGGTCTCCACGCCGTGGCTTGGGTGAGGAGCACATCATGAACAACGCAAAGATGTGGCTCGTCGTCAAGCCGACCGTTGGAATCCCCTTGTTCCTGTCGGCGGTGGCCGTCGGGTCGTTTGCTGTCCACGTCGCTGTTCTCAGCAACACGACCTGGGTTGCCGACTTCCTGTCCGGCAAGCCGCTTGGTGCGGGCATGGCGTCAGCATCACTGGTCTTGCCAGAGCAGGATGCCGCGAAGGCCTCTTACTCGACGTCGGCCGGGCAGGTGATCCTGATCACGATGCCGGACGGCACGACGGCGCGCGCAGTGTTGCAACCGCCCGACACGCTCGCGATGAACTAAACGGCTCCGCCCTGTGCCAGGGGCGGTGGACGACGGTGTGAGGCCCCGTGTCCTCCGGCAGGAGGGTCTCACACTGCCATTTCCGCGCGGGGAAGATCATCTCCCCCAGAATGATCGAGCCGTCTGATGTTGAACTACAAGGGTTTCGCGCTTCGCAAGATTTCGGGGGTCGGCGCGCGCTATCTGCCCTTTGCGGACGTCGCCTCGGAAGCGGTGCCGCTGTCGCGCTTGCTGCGTCTGTCGCTGTTTCAGGTGAGCGTCGGCATGGCTTTGGTGCTGATTGTCGGCACCCTGAACCGCGTGATGATTGTCGAGTTGCAGGTGCCTGCAACCCTTGTCGGCGTGATGCTGGCATTGCCCTTGGTCTTCGCCCCGTTCCGCGCGCTGATCGGCTTCCGGTCAGACCGGCATGAGTCTGCGCTGGGGCTTCGGCGGCTGCCGTACATCTTCAAGGGCACGATGCTGCAGTTCGGCGGTTTTGCGATCATGCCGTTTGCGCTGCTGGTGCTGTCCGGCTACGGCGAGGCGATAGATGCGCCGCGGTGGATCGGCCTCGCTTCGGCTGGGCTGGCCTTTCTGCTGGTCGGTGCCGGTATTCATATCGTGCAGACGGTCGGTCTGGCCTTGGCCACCGATCTGGTGCCGGAAGCCGATCAGCCCAAGGTCGTGGGGCTGATGTATGTCATGCTGCTGGTCGGCATGATCGTCAGTGCGTTTTCTTACGGCGCGCTCCTTCAGAATTACACGCCGGGCCGTCTGATCCAGGTCATCCAGGGCACGGCGGTCGTCACGGTTGCGCTGAACTTCTGGGCGATGTGGAAGCAAGAGGCCCGCGACCGCAAACGGGCCACAGCGCCACGGGGCCCGCAGGTGGGGTTCGCCGAAGCCTGGGCGCGGCTGACGGAACGGCCGGGCATGTTCCGGCTCCTGACCGTCATCGGGTTCGGGACGGCGGGTTTCGGGATGGCGGACGTGCTCTTGGAGCCGTTCGGCGGTCAGGTGCTGCAGATGACCATCGCCGAGACGACGCGGCTGACGGTCTATCTGGCCTGTGGCAGCCTGATCGGGTTTACGCTCGCCTCGCGTTGGCTGGGCCGTGGCGCGCGCCCGGTGGACATGGCGATCTATGGTGTGATCGCCGGGATCCCGGCCTTTGGTCTGATCGTGTGGTCCTCGACGATTCTTTCGGTGCCGGTCCTGATGGCGGGGACACTCCTTGCGGGCTTCGGAGCCGGGCTTTTCGGACATGGAACGCTGACCGCGACCATGCGGTCGGCTCCGCGCGATCAGATCGGTCTGTCGCTGGGGGCCTGGGGGGCGGTGCAGGCGACGTCTGCCGGCCTCGCCATCGCCATCGGCGGGGTGATGCGGGATACCATCGTTGCCACCGGTGCTGTCGGGGCGTCGGCGGCGACCCAATATACCGCGGTCTTTGTGCTGGAAGTTGGACTGTTGACGCTGGCCCTGCTGTTGGCCTTGCCTCTGCGGGGCAGGGATGCGGGTATCGCGGGCAGCGACAAGCAGACCCGGATGCCCTATGCTTTGGGAAAGCAGGACCCGCATGGTGCAGCAGCGCCTTTTGCGGACGGACGAGCAGGCTAATTGCAGGACAGGTCAACCGGCCATTCGGCCCTTGGAGCAACAGGTGCAACATGACGACGATCATCACGCGACTCTATTCTGATCCGGCGGCGGCGAGTGCTGCCATGGCGGCCCTGCTGGACGACGGGCAGGACGAAGACACAATCCAGGTCATCACCGGCAGCACCGCTGGCGGAGCGGCGGCGGCGATGAAGGCCGCGCGCATCAGTTCCGTCCCGGCGGCGGCTTATGGCGAGGCCTTGACGGGCGATCGGGCGCTCTTGGTCGTGCAGGCCCCCTTCAGCCCGATCGGCACCGCGCGGAACGCGATGAAGGTGCTGCGGAAGCATCCCGCGATGGATGTCGGACTGGACGATGAGGACGAGTACCTGCGCGAGAACGCCGGCGAACAGTATTCACGCAGCATCCTGGAGACACATCCCCTGCTCATGTCGAACCCGTTCAGACGGCTGCCGCACGGGCATATCTTCGGCAACAACCCGATCATTCACAGCAAGGATCGCACATCTGCGATTCGCGGCGGCGGCCATATGTCACGGTTTTTCTGGCCAACCCGACTGGTTTCGGCGCAAAAGCAACGTTCATCGGCCATACGCGGCGGGTTTCTGTTCTCGTCGCTGTTCGGCCTGCCGCTGCTCACAGAGTCCTGGGCATCGCGCAAGGACCTGCCCACCATCATCCGCTGACCGCAGGACCCGCGGAGCGATTGACGGCGGCAGGGGTTTCGGTTCGTCGGCTCGGCGGTGTTTCTCTTCGCGTTTGCCAGCCGCAGATCTCTGACCGGCAGGTCCGTCGTCGGCTTGAAGGCGACCCCCGCGGCGGCGTGGATGAAGGTCAAGTTTCGATGCGATCAAGCTTCGCCCCGGGCGCGACGGCGCCTGCGGGCAGGAACCCGTCGGTTTTGCCTTGCGGGACGGAGACCGGCTCTGCACAAAGACTGAGCCATTGGCGATCCTTTCCGCCAGACGGTCGCCCAGATGGCGGGCCCCCGGCCACACTTTCCCGCGACTGAGGCAAAACCGCGTTTGGACGACCGATGTGATCCGGGCGGTTCGGGTTCGTTCAATTGCAAAGCCTTGCGGTATTCGTGCCCCATCGCTCAACTCGCCGATCTTACCCGGAAGCCGACGCGCCCGGTCGTGCCCCGCCGCAGCAACAGATAACTGCTTCGAAAAAGCTTCAAAACCGTGCTGAAAAAGGACCATCAGAGTGTAACCCATTGATATCCTTGGAGGCGAGTATCGGAATCGAACCGATCTTCACGGATTTGCAATCCGGTGCGTAACCTCTCCGCCAACTCGCCACCGAGGTCATTTTCGAGATAGACCAAGCCCGGGCCGGTTGCAAGAGGACGGCAGGGGCGCAGGACTTTCGCGCGTAAAGGGAGGCCGGGCAGTGCTCGCCGCTGTCGGGCGGTGCAATCATCCGGTCCTGCAGCGCGATGCCGGGCGCGCCAAAGGCCTGTGCGACCTTGGCAGCAGCGGCCGCCCCGTCCGGCCCCTGCAGCGCGCCGGCTCGCCCTGCCGAAGTCGGGCCCTTCGGCGGCGATACGGGCGGTCATCGCAGGGCTCGGGGGGCTGTCGTGCCCGATCACCCGGTCCGACGCGATGAAGCGCCCGCCCGGCTTCACGTGCCGGGCGCAAACGGCCCGAAGCCTGGGGCACCCTTGATCAGCCCGACATGATCCGGCGAGTCCTGCCAGCGACGGCGCCCGGACGTGGAGTGGGGCTGCCGGGCCGGCTTGCAGGCCGCCGCCACCCGAGCAAACCGTTGGCGGCACGGCGTGTCACACCACCAGCCGCAGCGCCTCCAACACCGGCCAGTCGTGGGCGGGCAGGACATGCGCCGGCAGATCGACATCCCGCGTCCAGGCGTACAGGCACAGGAACGGCACCGGCCCGACCTTGGTCAGATGCGGCCGGTTGGGCGGGTTCCAGACCGGCGTGTGCGCAGCCAGGATCGCCAGCGGCCGGTCCGGACCGAACCGCCAGCCATGCGGACCGGTCAGCGGGGCATAAAGCTCGGGGGCGGAATGATGGTGGTCGCGGTACAGGACATGCGGCGCGATCAGGAACAGACCGAAATCGAAATCCAGCGCCGCGATCGGCGCAGCGCCGCCGATGATCACGGCGGCAGAGTGGCTGCGCGAAAAGCTGTCGCCGAT
>Ga0335397_10003634_pt1 | contig 20584 bp, 17 predicted proteins | sample MAT04_FD_205740 | JGI IMG/M metagenome (GOLD analysis project Ga0335397, IMG submission 205740) | Freshwater microbial communities from Lake Fryxell liftoff mats and glacier meltwater in Antarctica - MAT-04 (spades assembly) (version 2) ... | reverse complement strand
AGTGGCCGCGGCCCTCGGCGTATTTGCTGCCGAGCGCGCGGGCTTCATCGCCAAGTCGTGGCGTGCGGCCCTGACGCTGCTATGAGCGCCTGGGTTCACAAAAGGACTGATGATGCCTTTGAGCACTTTTCCGATGCTGGAGGCGATCTCCCAAGTGTCTGACACCGAGTGTGGTTGGGCCATGAGCGGGTTCCTCTCTTGTCTGACAGGGGCTATTCGCAAGTCAGGGGTTGAAGTCCCGCCTCCAGCAGACGCAGAAACATGCAATCGCTTTCAGTATGCTTTTGCAACACAGTTGTAAAAACATAGAAATGCGATATGATTCAGCCCAGAGCGAGTTGGTGGCACGCGTGCAGCCAATTTTCAACTCGACGCTTTCGCCCACTCTTGATGGAAGGTCTTGTGTATGAGCCAGCCACGATTTGGCAAACTGCGACGCGGATTCACGTTGATTGAACTGCTGGTGGTGATCGCGATCATCGCGATCCTGATCGCCCTGTTATTGCCGGCCGTGCAGCAGGCGCGGGAAGCGGCCCGGCGGACGCAGTGCAAGAACAATCTCAAGCAATTGGGGCTGGCGCTGCATAACTATGAGAGCACATTCACCAAGTTCCCGCCGGGTGGAGGCTCCACCACCTTCTCGCCTCAGGCCAGAATTCTGCCGTACATCGATCAGGCCAATTTGCAGAATCTGATTGACTTTTCGTTACGGGTTTACACGGGGACTGGCGGGCCAAGCAGCGTGCCAAACCCGGCGCTTGCGAACGTCTTCCCACTTGTCGTGCCGGTGTTTTTGTGTCCGAGTGATCCCGCTCCGACGCAATATCAAGCCACGATCAGTTCGGTGGTATACACGTTCGGTGCTAACAACTACATGATGAGTAACGGCAGCGGTACCGGAACCTTCTACGATGATCGTCAAAAGACTGACGGACTCGTCTGGCAGAACTCCAACACCGGCATGAGGGACATCACCGACGGCACGTCCAACACGGTCTTCGTGAGTGAAACGATCCGCGGTGATGGTGAGAACGTTACGCTGGCGGCAGGGGTCACGCCGATCTTCCCATACCGTAAAATGCTCGGTGGATCGACCGGAACGAGCAGCTCGGGTGCCCCGTCGACTGGTGGATACATGGGCACGGGCAGCGGCTGGCCGACTGGGTTGATCGTCAACCCCAACCTGCAGTCCGTGGTCAATGCGCAGACCGGCTGGGTCGCCGGCGGAAGCGGATCAGGCCGGGGACTGACCTGGGTGCGTTCGCTGACTGTGAACGTGTCAACGAACGGCTACAACCCGCCGAACAGCAAAATCCCTGATGTGCAGGTGCATGGTGTCGGCTTTTTCGGCCCGCGCAGCCTGCATACCGGCGGGGCGCATGCTTTGTTCGGCGACGGAACCGTTCGCTTCCTCGGCGACAGCATTGATACGACCGTGCATCGCGCCCTCCACTCTCGCAACGGCAACGAAGTTGTCGGCGAGTTCTAAGCGGCTTTCTCTCGGCAGCACGCAGAGGCCAACCGCGTGTGCTGCCGACTTTCATCAGCAGCACAATTGTTCAATTTATGGATAGAAAGTGAGACCATGTGCAATCGAGTTTTACTGGGAATGTTGTTTCTGCTCGGAATTGTCAGCTGCGACTCTGCCGCAATTTCAGCTGGACCCAAGCAGCCTGCGGTACTCACACGTCTGGTATGGCAAGATGACGATCAAAAGGTGCTGCGGACGGCCGACTTGCTGGATGGCGCGTCCCCGCAGTTGGGGCCGATCTCTACGATCGCTGGGTTTCCCACTCTGGATGCCGCCCGCCAAACGCTGGTACAAATGGAAGCCGCGCAGGGCATGGTGCTGGTCGGCGTCCGGGATGACGACGACGGCAAATTCCAGAGTGGTTGGGCTCTGGTCGATTCGGGTGTGGAAGAGGAAGAACACGGCGATCATTCCCATTGGCATTATCCGAAAACGCCCAGCGTGCGAGCGTCTCTCCTGGATGACAAGCAGGGGAATCCGGCGCACCTTTACTGCTACGACAAGTCGTTCTTCCTGGCGAACGACAAGTTGAGCGGTTTTACCTGGCTCAATCCGCAAGCCATCACTGCTGCGGATCAAGCGGACGCTGTCTGTCGGAAGGCCGTGTTCCATCAGGGCGGGGGCGGACATATCACGCTGGCGGCCGTCAATGGGAATGTCGCTTTTTCCACATGGATCGATCGGGACGGCCCCAACAAAGGACGAGTTGACTGCGTCAAACTGAACTCGGCCGGCAATAAAGAGATCGCTCAGACATTTCATTTGCCCTCCGGGGGAATTCACGGAGCGACGGCCAATTCGGGGAAGGTCTTCTTTGCTCCTTCCGACGGCATTTGCTGGGTGGATGCCGCCAGCACGGCGATGCCGCCACAGGTTCAACACATCTCGCTGGGCAAGGATGGGGAGAAGCCGCGCCGGACTGGCGGATTTACAGCGTTTGAAAAGCATGTCGCGTTCGTCACGGGAGCGGGTGAATCTGCCACGTTGTGTCTTTTAGATGCGACGAGCGCTTCGCCGCAGGTCAGCGAGCTTTCGTTGAAATTCGCCAAGGGGAACCGACCGACGGGGCTGGAATTTGTGAAACTGCGCCGAGGATCGCCGCTGGCGTTCGTCTTTCAGGATCATGCCGCCGACGTGGAAGGCCCGTATCGCTTGACGATTATCGCGGTCGATCCCAACGAAGATGGCAACTGGAACGACGCGAAAATTCAGCAGGAACTCGATGTCGGCAAGGCAAAAGTGGAAGGCCATGGCGGGCATCACAGTGTGGCGTTTGACGCCGATCGTCGCCGGGCCATCTTCACGAACCCCGGTGATGGCACCATCGCCGTGATGTCCCTGTCCGATCTGAAGATCGTCGCTCAATTTTCGGTGAGTGGAATCCCTTCCAAGCTCGTCGCCATTGGTGGGCGAGGCAATCCAGATTGAGTAGACGAAAGTGCGGATGATGAAATTCGTGAATTGGATCGGGCTGCTCGTTGTTGTCGCCGCTGCTGGTTGCGGCGGGCCGGCACCGGTCCGGCCAGGCACTCGCGGAACGGTTAGTGCCGGCGACAGGGCGCTGGGTGATGTTCGGGTCACCGTGTATCGTCGAACAGGCGATCACGCCGAGTTCGTGGGCTTTGGAGTTTCCAATCTAGACGGTCGGTTCGGTCTGTTCCAGGAAGACGCCGTGGGACCGTTGTGGCTGGAACCAGGGGAATACGCCCTCACGCTGGAGTCGAACGGTGTGGACCCGTTTTTTTGGCCGGTGGAGTACCTCGATCCCCTGAAAACGCCGCTGGTACAAGCCTGGACCGGCGGCGAGGAACTGCAACTTGATGTCCCCGAACCGCAGCCGTTGCTGACGAACCCAAAAAAATATCGCAAATAATTAGGAAAGACCACTAAGAACCATGAAGCCCAAACCGAAGCGATTGCCTGTCACTGTCCTGTCCGGATTTCTTGGCGCTGGCAAGACCACCCTGTTGAACGCCATTCTCAGCAATCGGGAGGGATTAAAAGTCGCCGTCATTGTCAACGACATGAGCGAGATCAACGTCGATGCGCGGCTGGTGCGCGAGGGAGCGGCCAAGCTCAGCCGAGTCGACGAAGAACTGGTCGAGTTCAGCAACGGCTGCATCTGCTGCACATTGCGGGAAGACTTGCTCAAGGAAGTGTCGAAGCTGGCGCGGCGGAAACGATTTGACTACCTGCTGATCGAATCGACCGGCATTTCTGAACCGCTGCCGGTTGCGGAAACATTCACCTTCAAAGATGAGGAAGGCGTGAGTTTGGGGGATGTCGCCCGGCTCGACACGCTGGTGACTCTCGTGGACGCCGCCAACTTCGACGCGGAGTTTGATTCGACCGAAACGCTCGCCGAGCGGGGCATGGGCATGAGCGACGAGGATGGGCGGGATGTCGTTCACCTATTGGTTGATCAGATCGAGTTCGCGAACGTATTGGTCATTAGCAAATGCGATCTGGTGGACGAAGACCGGTTAGCCCAACTCGAATCGTTGCTGCGACGTCTCAACCCGACCGCGAAGATTGTGCGTTCCGTGCGCGGGAATGTCCCCTTAAAAGACATTCTGCATACCGAACGTTTCAGCGAAGAGTGGGCTGAGGAACATCAAGCCTGGCTGACCGTCGAGCGTGGTGCGGAAGTCTCGGAAGCGGACGAGTACGGATTTCGCAGCTTCGTGTTCCATGCCCGCATACCATTTCACGCTCAACGGCTGTACGACCTCGTCATGAGTGAGCGTTTCAATGAAATCAAGCGTTCCAAGGGCATGGTCTGGTTGGCCAGCCGTCATGAGTTGGCTGGGGAGTGGTCGCAGGCGGGGGCCGTCTTTGCGCTCGAACCACTAGGCAGCTGGGCGGCGGCGACCCCAGCGGAAGACTGGCCCGTTGATGATGACACTCTGCAGGAAATCAAGGATGTCTGGGAAGAGCCGTATGGGGATCGGCGAACCGAGTTGGTGCTGATCGGGCAACATCTGGACCAAGCGGGGTTCACCGAAAAATTGGAAGCGTGTCTTTTAACACATGAGGAAATGGCGACGGGACCTGATGTATGGAGTGCGTTTGCTGATCCGTTTGATACTTGGGATCTGCCGGATGAGTCATGTGATCTGAAAGAATCCTTCGACTGACATGTGACCTGTCTCAATTACAGCGTGAGCGGACTGGAAATCATGGAATCGCATGTGGGGAGTAACGCCGGATGTCGAAGGTGAATTCCACAATGACGGCGGACGCTTGTCACGAAGTGATCGTCGTCGGCGCAGGTGCCGCGGGCGTTGGGATTGGTGTCGCGTTGCAGGACGCCGGGATTTCCGACGTGTTGGTCATCGACCGTCTGGAGATTGGTGCTTCATTCGCTCTCTGGCCGCGGGAAATGACGTTTTTAACACCTTCGTTTCCTTCAAATTCGGTTGGGCCACTGGACCTCAACGCGGTCACGATCCGAACGTCGCCAGCCTATTCGCTGGGGCTGGAACATCCCGACGGAGCTAGTTTTGCCATTTATCTTCAGGCGGTTGCCGATCATCATAAACTGAACGTGAGATTGAAAACCGATGTTGTCGCGGTCGAGAAACAGAACGAGGAATTTCGTTTAACGACGCGTGACAGCACACTGCGTTGTCGGTTTCTCATTTGGGCGGCTGGCGAATTTCAATATCCTCGTCGGAACCCGTTCCCTGGTGCCGATTACTGCCGGCACACTTCACTCATCCGTTCTTATCGCCGGTTGTCGGGCCGGGACTTCCTGGTGATCGGTGGTTATGAAAGCGGAATCGACGCGGCGATTCAGCTTAGCGCGCAGGCTCGGAAAGTGACCGTGCTTGGACGGGAAGCCACATGGGATTCGGAATCATCCGATCCCAGCGTCGCGCTGTCCGTGTACACACAGCAGCGTCTTGAAGCGGCGATCGAGGATGGTAACAAAATCAAGCTCGTGGACGATGCCGATGTCGTTCAGGTCGAAACCCACCGCGGGCGGTACGTCGCCAGCGCTGCGGGCGGTAAGACTTGGAGTTCTCCCGAGCAGCCGATTCTTGCGACAGGCTTCCTTGGCAGCCACAGGCTGATCAGGCAACTGTACGAACCGCGCGATGGCGGCTATCCGACATTGACGGAGAACGACGAGTCGACCACTACTTCGGGGCTGTTCTTTTGCGGGCCTTTGGTTCGCCACGACGAGCAGGTTTTTTGCTTTATTTACAAGTTCCGCATGCGGTTCGCCGTCGTGGCGAAGGAGATCGCGACACGGCTGGGTTTGGATGCCGAAGACTTGGAACAGTATCGCGACAAGGGTATGTACCTGGACGATCTGTCGTGTTGTGAAGACCAATGCGAATGCTGAGAAATCCGCGGCGTTCCACAACAACATCCTGGGAGAAATGATGTCCGTCGTCGTCACACGACCTGCGATTCAAACCGTCGTACTCGTCGGCAAAGAAAGCGTCGGCAAATCGCAATTGCTCTCTTCCTTGGCGGGAGTCGCCGCGGGCGAAATGAATTTTCGCGGATCGACGGTGGCGGTCCAGCGCTACGTCACTCCGCAGGTAACTTACATCGATACGCCGGGGATTCTGCGGCAATCCGACACGGAGACCACGCGTCGGGCGCTTGCCGAGTTGAATCTACATGACTCAGTACTGCTGGTCATGCAGGCGACGCAACTGGATCACGACTTGCAAGACATGCTGCCGCTCGTGCAGGGCAAGCGGGGTGCCGTGGTGGTGACATTTTGGGACAAGGTGCAGCCGGGCGAAGCGGCGCAAGAGGCATTGGAACGGTTGTCGGCGGAATGCGGCGTCGCGTTTCTGCCTGTCGATGCCAGAAACTTGCGGCCAGCCGACGATGACCGAATCGTACAAGCGCTCAGTCAACAAGACCGTTTTGAGATAGATCGCTTGATTGGCCAGGCCGGTTGGCGGATTGAACCGAGACCGGGCTGGCTGGAACATCCGATCGCCGGACCGTTCTTGGCGATTACGCTTCTGCTTCTCCCGGCCATCGCGACGATTTGGGGAGCGAACGTGCTGGCGGGGTTGTTGCATCCCATCGTCGAGGGATTGACTCAACCGTTGATCTCGCTGGTCGATTCCCAAGGACCGGCATGGCTGCGGTTGATCCTGACGGCGAAGCACGGCGAATTCGGTTACGGCTTGCTCAACATGGGGCCGTTCTTGCTCGTGTGGGCGCTGCCCACCGTCGTGCTGTTCGCCGTGATTCTAGGAGCTTATAAGTCGAGCGGCTTGGTGGAGCGCATCAATGTCGCTCTGCATCCTTTAGTTCGTCCATTTGGCCTGGGTGGCCGGGACATCGTGCGGGTTATGATGGGCTTCGGCTGCAACGTGCCAGCCGTAATCAGCACCAGGGCGTGTTCCAGTTGCTCACGCGGGACGGCCATATCCGCAATTGCCTTCGGAGCCGCGTGCAGTTATCAGTTGCCGGCCACCTTGGCCGTGCTGGCGGCCGCCGCGCAATCCACCGGGCGGAGCGCCATATTTCTCTCGACCATATTTCTGGGATACTTGCTGCTGACGACATTGGTGTATCTTCGGCTGACGTCTCCCAAAGCGGCGCGGAGTTCGCTCAATGTGCTGATGATTCCCAGCCGCCCTTTCATGCAATGGCCCACCTGGCGGGCGTTGTGGCGTGAAGCGCGCGGAACGATCACACAGTTCTTTGGTCAGGCGTTGCCCATCTTCGCGGTGATCTGCGTGGTCGCATCACTACTCGCTTGGACGGGAGTTCTAGAACAATGTTCGCGCGGACTTGCTCCCGTCATGGGCCTGTTCGATCTCCCCGAACAAGCCGCGCTGCCGATCATTGTGGCGGCGATTCGTAAGGATGGCATCTTCCTGCTGGCCCAGGATGACGGGCTGGCGTTTCCCATGTCCGCAGGCCAAGTGCTGACAGCCGTTTATCTGGCGGGCGTACTTTTCCCCTGTCTGGTGACAGCACTGACCATTGGTCGTGAAACGTCATGGCGTAGCACGGGAATCCTGCTCCTGCGACAGGCTGGATTTGCCTGCCTGTTCGCCGGGGTGCTGGCTTGGGGAGGACGGTGGCTGTGACGACAATCCATGATTCGGTCCAGAACACCGACATGCGAGTGACAGCGTGTGACTTGCCATGCCAGCCGCATGGTTTCGCCTTAGTCGCTGAGAAACCGCACAAGTTTGCCCAACATTTGCTGAGCCAGCAGATCTGGTGCTGGGGACAGGACATCGAATCGATTCACGGTAACTTGCTCGTTCGTTACGGATTTCAACGCGTCCCCCCGCCGGCCGACACAAAAGTCCCAAGCTGTTATCACATGGAATCCGACGGGGCAACCATCATCTTGCGGGGCTTCGGCGTGTTCTATGAAAACGACCGATTGGGCGGACTCTACCTGGCTCGCTATGGATTCGCTCCGCAACTTGCCGAGGGCGGGCGGGTCAATCGTCCCATTTTTACAACGGAGGATTTGCCTCCCTTGCACAAATCTCAAATCGGCGAGGAAGACCGCTGCCGGTTACTGCTCACGTCTCTGATCGACTGGATTTGCCGATATGAAGTCTGGGTCGTTGACGAATTCGGCATCGAGTACCGGTGTGAGTCGCTGCGCCCTTGGTCAAATCCGAAGCGGGTGGTCATTCCGGCCACTGAGATCGTCGCCACCTGGCAGTGGCTGAGCCGGGCCGTGAGGAAAGATGACGGGCGAACACAGATCGGCTTACTCTAACGGATTATTGACGAATACGCCCCCTCGACTGACAGGAATATTTTCCTGATTCGTAGGAGTGGAAAGCCGATTGGGGGGCACAATCCCATACCTGCGGGGACCATCGAGCGTATGGCAAATTTCAATTGGTCAGGAAAATCGCTGAATCAGAATCGCATTGGCAACCTCTTTGCGTGTTTCGATGTCTTGAGTATGATTCACCTTGTCGCGACAATGAGAATCTTTTTCCATCGATCGGTGTCAGATTATGTCACGAAAAGATGACGTGGAAGCGATCGCGCAAACGCGAGCCCTCTTGACTAGCGCCGGCTTGCGGACGACGGCTGCACGGACAGCCGTGATTCGCTGGCTGCAAAAGTCGAAATCACCATCAACCCATGCAGACATTTCGGCCGATTTGGTGCCTCTTGGTTTCGATAAGGCCACCGTCTTCCGCAATCTGAACGACTTGGTTGAGGTTGGCTTGGTGGCACGAACGGAATTAGGGGATCACGTTTGGCGGTTTGAACTACGCGATCCTTCGCACCCGGAGGGGAGCCATCATCCACACTTTGTCTGCATCGACTGCGGCCGGATCACTTGCCTGCACGATGTCGATTTCCCCAAGCTGGCCCAGAAAAGTCTATCCAAGCTGGGGAAGGTAGCGGAAATTTTGATTCGAGGGCATTGCGTTTCCTGTAGCTGAAACCATGTCGCTGAGGACTTACGACTACTGCGGATTTCCCAGCTGAGGGGGTTAAAGGGCATTCAACTCTTCCAAGTAGGATGTTCGCAGACGGCGGTAGGCATGAGCCGTGGCGCTCATTTGTTGGCGAGTCATTTCAATCGGATCGCGATCCAGCACCATGTGTTCCAAGAGTTCCAGTCTGTCGCGGTAATTGCGTGACTTCATGCGGTGGAAGTCGCTCAGCCGTCCATGTCTTAAATAGACGCCGACCTGCAACCGGCGATTCCAGTTCTGGCAAACCGAAATCCAATGCTCGGTCTGTTCGCGGTTGCCGGTGAGCGCGGATGTCAGCGCCTCCGTATTCGCGATTTTCAACTCCTCAAGGGTTTCTGCGGGGTCCGGATAATAGACGAAACAGCCCGCGATGCTGATGGCGATGATTACCAGGAACCCAGCACCCGCTAAGACGTAGTTGGGAAGGAAAATATCCCATTTGCGGTATGTCGACTGTTCGGAAGAAGCGGGTTGCCGATAAAGCCATTTTTCAATGACCCAGCGACGATCCAAACATTTCAAGCCTAGGCCGAGCAAGACCAACACCGCGAGAACTTCTGCGCCGATCAGTTCATGCGGCTGAGTGTCTTGCTTAAGGCGTCGCCAAATCTCGGCTGGATACCCCTCAGGTGGTGGTGATTCCGCGCGGAACGGCTGGCAATAGATATCGAAGGCATGAGTGTGATCGGCCGCTTCGATATTCACCGGATACAGCGGCCGTTCGATGCCATAGGAAATCCCGACAACGACCAGCAACATGATGCCCATCCAGAGCAGGGCCTTGCGCCAGCCGTAATAAATGGTCATCCAGGCGAGCAGTCCGAGATTCATACCAGCCCCCAGAGTCAGCAGAATGAATGCCGCGCCGATGGAATTTCCGTGTTGAAACATCGAGCCAAGCTGGCCCATGGCGGTCATAGGGGTCGCATAGGCGGGAATGGCGATTGCCGTCATAACCAGCGGCGAATAGGGATTCGTGTGCGACATGGTCTTCTGGAGACTGCCCGGGGGAAGAGCCACGCTCAACAGCCCGACGCCGACGAGACCAACCAGAATCAATCCGGCGGAGGTACCGACGGCTTCGCGGGCCATGACGACCAGCACGGCCAGGATGCGTTTGAGACCAGGCGGAGTGGCGGGCGGCTCTTCAATTTGGACTTCCGTATCGGGAAATAGCCAGTCGAACAGACTGCCGGAGATCGTGACGACGATTAATGAAAACGTCGCAAAGGCGAGAATCGTGAACGGCTTGGAAAGCGTCAGTCCATACAGCAGCGAGAGGGGATCGAATAGCGGCGAAGACAGGGCGAAGGCGAAGATTGTGCCGACCGCGATGCCGCTCCGTCGGAGCTGCTTCACGATCGGAATCACTCCCAGCGAACAGCCGGGAAGCAGCATGCCGATGACCCACGACTGAAACAGCGACGCCACCGTATTGGAACCGAACAACCGGCGAGTGTGCTGATGCCCCATCAACCGATGCAACATGCCGGCGACTATGAGTCCCGTGAATATGAACGGGGCGGCTTGCAAAGTGCTTTGGGCAATTCGCAACACGACACCCCAGGCGACGGCTTCCATCAGGTTTTTTCTCTTTCTGCTTCTTCGGCAGGCTTCACCGGACTGTGATCGTGCTGATGGTCGTGAGCATGATCGATTTCGGGTTCGCCCCCGGCTGGCTGAGGAACCAAGTCGGAAAGGATTCGCAATTCGGACAGGCATTGATCCAGCATCGTGTGATCAGGAGCGCGAAACGACGCGGAGTCCTGGTTTGCAGGAGCTGCCCAGGACTCCAGACGTTTCGAAGTCTCCTGCACGTGTTCCCACTGGGACCGCGTCAAATCCGTGTCCGCAGCCAGTTCCGGCAGCCAGCGAATGATGTCGAGCAATTCCCCCGTGGAAATCGGTTCCGGAGATTTCAGTTCGAGTACTTGATGTCCGCGGCGGCTGATCTCACGCACGGCCGAAGGGAGGCTGTAGGGTTTATGGGGTGGCCGACCATGTCCGTGATCGTCGTCGCGCAGTTCGTCCGAGGTCGCGGATGACGCCGGTTGTGTGCAACCGACCGCTGCCAGACATGCCATTGTGAGCAACATGGCACGGATTGAGCAACGAGTTCGTTCGACAAGATTGATGAGCATGATTTATCTCTTGGCGGCCGATTTCGGTTCGCGGTACTCGGGCAACGGCACCGTCTCCAACAGTTCGTTGATCAACAGTTCCGGACGATCCCGGTCGATTCCCAGTCGGACCGACAACACCGCATGGGCGACGTGTTGAATGTCGGTGGGAATGACGTAGCCCCGGTGGGACAAAAATGCGTGGGCTTGGGCGGCGCGTTGCCAGACGAGGACGCCACGCGGACTGACGCCCAGCGAAATTTGTGGATGTCGGCGTGTCGCTGTGGCAAAATCGACCAGATACTTTTGTAGCGACTCCGCGATGGGCATTTGTGCGACGGCATGCTGTAACCCAGCCAATTCGCCGGTAGCCAGAACTGGTTCGTCTGCGACCGACGTGCGGTCTGTGATGCCCACATCGGATTGCAATAGTTGAATTTCATCCTGCGGAGCGGGGTAACCGAGTTGCAGTTTCATGGCGAAGCGGTCGAGCTGCGCTTCCGGTAAAGGATACGTACCATGCTGATCGCTGGGATTCTGCGTCGCGATCACGAAGAATTCGCTCGACAGCGGAAACCGGTGCGCATCGACCGTGACTTGCCGCTCGGCCATTGCTTCCAACAGGGCGCTTTGCGTCCGTGGTGTGGCCCGATTGATTTCATCGGCCAGGAGCACATCGGAAAAGACCGGCCCGCGGCGGAACTCGAATTCCATCGTCCGTTGATTCAGCACGTTGAATCCGGTGATGTCGCTGGGTAGTAAATCCGGTGTGCATTGCACGCGGGCGAAATGTCCCCCGATCGCCCCCGCTAGCCCCTTCGCCAGAGTGGTCTTTCCCAAGCCGGGCCGGTCTTCCAGCAGCAGGTGCCCCCGCGCCAACAGACAGACAAGTACCAGTTCCAACGACTCCGCCTTGCCGCGAATGACGAAATTGAGCCGCTCCCGCAACCGGTCCAGATTGGGTTGTGCGGCGTGGTTCGAGGATGTCGGCACAGTCGTCTGATCGAGAATCACAAATCATCCTTAACCCGGAGTGAACAGCGTGACGGACGTGTTGATATCGTAAAACTTCCAGAGATGTCCCCAGCCGATGTGGACTGCACGCCAGTTGAGAATCAGCAGCAGTGCCAAGGCCAACACGACTTCTGATGACGATAATCCATGGAACGGCACCAGCAGCGAAATCCCTCGCAGCACCAGCATGAGCAGTAATGTTCCCCCAGCGAGGCAGACCACAGCCTGCCAGCCTAGACACAGTCCGCACAGTGATAACGTTACCATCAGGCCGGACCTATCTCGCGATTCGACGGCGAGCCTGTGAAGAACTTCTCGCACGATCACCGCCGCGATCCAGCCGATCACTCCGCCGGAAAGTCCGCTGAGAAACCCAGGTAACGAAAGCCCCACACTCCAGGTCCAACCGGAGAGCCAATGGTCTTGAATCGGAACCATCCATTGGCTTCGCCCAATCCACGCGGGCATGGGAGACAGAAACGGCACGACGTGCAGATGCGGCAGCACAGTCAAGGCGACTAGCATCACCAGTGCCACCGGGGCCGCAAGCGAGGTACGCCAGGGACGCCAATGAGGAGTGAACCCGTCGCGTTGCATCAGGGACAAAGCCGTCAGGGCCATCAACAGCCACAAATGGAATCCGTACAGACCGACCAAATCCCATTTCGTGTACCACAGAATCCAAAGGACTCCGGCATAGTGATAGCGGGTATCCCACGGGAGATTCGTGCCGCCCGACAGCAATTCAATGAACAGCAGGCCGACGAAGAGACAGCCAGCAAAGATCTCGACCGCCGGGTATCGAAAGGGAATCGGCGACTGGCAGGCACGGCAACGGCCGCGCAGCCGGAACCAACTGAGCATGGGAAGATTATCCCGTCGTTCAATCGGCGTGTGACACTGCGGACACATGGAGGGCGGTTGCGAGAGATTCATTCCACGCGGCCACCGATAGACAACCACGTTCAAAAAGCTGCCTAAGCTGGCACCAATCGCGAGAAACATCGCGCCGGTAAAGACCGACATCAAAGTGATGTTCGCCGTTTCTAATCCGGTCTGGTCTTCCAGAACATACGAGTTGGGGCCGGCCAGCGCTGAGTGCGTGAAAAGCCAGAATATGCCCCACATCCCGACCGTTTGAGCCAGTCGGGTAAGATTCCGACGTCGACAATTTCGTGACCGATACGTCATGCCACGGACTCCCGGCGAGGATTGTCGGCCGTTGGGGAAATAAGCGACTCCATTTCCGCAGCCAACTCTCGCCAGACAGCAGCCATGTTAATTCGGGGCACTACGATTTTATGCCAGCCAGTCAGCGATCTGATGTCATATCCCACAGGACGGACAGTCAGAATCCATTCTTCGTACTGCGCGAACCAACGACACAACCGAGCAAGCAGCGGCAAGGCAAACGAGGCATCCGCGGCATGAGCCGCGCGGACGAGAAGTTCGTCGGGGGACCAGACACCGACCGGATCGAGCGCCATCTCCGAGACCAGCGGTGTCAACGACCGCCGTGTGATCAGTACACCTTGCTGCTCGGCGAAATATGCCCCGAAACCCCAGAGGGCGAGTACCGTCCCCTGCCGCGTGCGGTTGGCATAGCAACTGCCATCTTGCCGCCCTTGCGGTTTGGCATGGCGACGCAAACCGTATTCCACCAGGGCATTTCGCGGCGACAGGATGACATCGCGTCCGAAAAGCCAGAACTGTTGCTCCAACAACATTTCGGCCCGGCGTAGGTCCGCCAACTCTGGATGCCAAGTGGCCGGAGTGGAAGGCTTGGGCGTCGGCCGCTGACTGAGGAGTTTTATCCGCATGAAAGGCCCCCCTGAGAGCGCGGAATGATTTGGTCGCTCGATAGGGGAGAACAATTCGCACGCAGTCGAAGCAGCCGTGAATGCGAGAGTTCGCGAACCGCTGCGACACAGATTACATGGTGATCCGTATGCTCATGCGCGGGGCAGCTGACGCTTTCAGGGCAAAAGGCCGCCCATTCGCCGCAATGTGCCAGTTCCCAGACAGCGGAGTCAGTCTGCGGGGATGAACCCAGACTCCTCAACCAGCCTTGAGGGGAAATCCCCGGTGGCCGAGACAGACCGAAGAGCTGCAAGCGTTGATCGAGCAGTTGCCAAGTTTCCAACACACGCCCACGGAGAGTTCGCGCAGGAAAAAGTCGCCAACGCAGCGTCAGTCCGAGATTGCACAGCCGGACGCGTTCCCGCCATGAGATTGCTGCAACAATTGTCACGAGTAAGAGTTTGGGCCAATGGTCACGAGACCAGATCAGCGCCGCGCTGGCGACCTGAAGTATTCGGTCCCACCAACCTGGTGGCGGACCGAGAACCTCATAACCGGGACAGACCTCGATCGGGGTCCAATCCCGTCCGGACAATTTCACTTCGGTCCAGAAATGAACATCGTCTTTCAGAACCGGGGTGTGCTTTCGCACCATGTCGAAGCGATCCGGCCGGGCATAGAACCCGCTGACGACACGCGCGGGGATTCCCTGAGTTCGCAACAGCAGCGTCGCCGCTGTGGCAAACTGGTAATCCGGCCCCAACCGGGTTGTGAACAGGAATCGCTCGAACGGCAGTTCTTCGTTCAACGCAGACGTCGACTCATCCGGTGAGTGAGCGTTAGGTTTCAGTGACGTGGTGAGCTGATAATCTTGTTTCAGACGATTCCGAACCCGGTCGATTTTCTGCCACGGCGTCGGCGCGCCAGCCGTCCAAAGATCAGCTAATTCCCGGAGACGAAGTGTGAGATCCGAGTCGGGAAGTACCAAATAGCGTTCTTCAGGCGGCAGAGGTTTCCATTCGGCGTCGATTCGCCGCTCATCCAGCGTCCTGGACTTCAAATGAATGGCGGTCAAGGATGGTAATGACTTCCGCGCCATCGCCAGCTGCCCTGTCATCGTCCAGTGAAACATGTCGGTTCGATCCACCAGGTCGATATGAACTCCCAGTAGATGAGGTGGCATCGGTATCCGATTTGTCTCCAACCACACGACTTTGATCGCGTGAGTTTCCGGCTTCGCGTAGAACTCGTAGGGTATCGGCCCATGCAAGGGCTTGATCCACGGACGGCCTGTCGAGTCGTCCACAATTAATGGATCAGACAGCTCCGATTCCGCCTCGGCGTACCAAGTCTCGCCGTCGAATAGGTCGTAGGTTTCCAGGCGAAGGTGCAGCGGGGTGCGGCCTTTGACATAGAATATCGCATGACTGCTCAGGTTTTTCGCCCGTCTGCTTTGCGAAGGACCGCGTCGATTGGTCGTGAATTCCTGCGTCGCCCGTTCCGTTTTGGACATCCGCTGCTTGACTTCGGTGGAGAAATGCGGCGGCAAGGAAATTGCCCGGTCGTGGTTTAGTTTCCGCGGCGGCTCGCCGTATAACTCACTTTGGACGTCATAGAGGCTGGGCTGATGGCTCTCCACCATCGGGGCATCCTCAATCGGTCCGAACGACTGGATGTTGTCTTCACCTTTGACCAGCGTTTCACCGTCGCCGACGCCACTCCGGGCCGCCGAGTCGGTGTCGCCCGATCCGCCCGAACTTCGCAGCCACCCTTCCAGGGCCGCCAGCGAGCGATTTCTCGTTCCAGTCAGCGACAAGACGATGATCACCAACCCGATGGCGACTCCCGGCACAATCCAAGTTGGTCGCAGCGCTTGTTGCCGGCGGATCAACCGCTGTTCCAGCCCCGTCCAATACGTCAGCGACAGCCAGGCGATTCCCGTGATGGCGTAGACCCCGGTGGCAACTTGCGATGCCGCTGCCGCGTGCATTGTCAGCGAAAACAGGCTCACGAACAGGGCGAGCAACATCGTCAGCGGCTGGTAGGAGCGCCACACTGCCGTCGCCGCCATGCCCAACATGACGTTTCTCATGCTGCCGATGATCACAACTTCCAGCGTCTGCCCCGAACCACCCATCCGGCGCGTCACGAAATCCCAAGCCAATGACCCCACAGCCAGCAGCACGAACAACGGTGTCACAGCGGGCGGCTCCGGCCAACTTCGCGCCAACCGACCCATCCACCAAAAGCCGATCAACAGACACACCACACCGGGCAGCCATGCCAGTAAGTTTTCCCAAGTCAGACGGGAATCCGTCAGACCGGCGAGCGCGAACGCGAAGTGAGCCGCCGTCGCACCGAGCAATGTCACTCCGCGCAGCCGGGCCGAGGCACGTTGATCAACCGGCATGACAGGCCCTCCGCCAGCGCAGCGGCAGGCAGGTCAACACACTCTCCACATTGTCGCTCCGTTCCTGATTGCTATTCCTGAGATTGTTCGTCGTAACGATGGTCCGTGAAGCGGAGACGGCAGCCGGGATGGAATCCGCTCCATGCGCCGTCGTCACCACAAATTGTGTAACGGCCAGTCGCGAGGCTGCCGGCAAGGACTGTTGGTCATTTAGCACAATCGTCTTTGCGAACTGATCGAGGCAGCGTCGCAAGTCCGCCAGATTTTCACCGAGCGTGAAGATTTGCCGGCCGAGCACGCATTCGACCACGGCATGTTGGCGATGGAGCGACTCCACGATGCTGGCCGCGACTCGTAACGTTTGCTCGAGCGATGCCTCCGGCCCGCTGCCGGTATGACTTGAAGCCCGCAGATCGACGATCAGCCGCACGCAGCAAGCCATCGGGGCCTCTCGCTCCCGGACGACCAAGTGTCCCTGACGCGCCGATTGCGACCAGTGAACCTGCCGCAGGGAATCTCCAACGCGGAACAGCCGCGAGCCGAGGACATCCCCCGCCGTGCCGGACCGCCGCGGACTGGTCTGCGCTTCGCGATAGTCAATTTCAAAGGCGTCCGGCAAGTCATCTAACGCAACCGATCGGGGCCAAACGGTGAATTCTCCCTGGACATCCACATTTCGCCGGGCGTGGATAAATCCAAACGGAAATCCGGTTTCAATGAAGACCGCCTCGACGGGATAGACACCGCGATGCGACGGCGTAAACCGCCAGGAAATCGTGGTCTTCGCCCAACCCGAAGCTGCTGCGAGAGCCATTCCATGCCGGTCATGCTGCGTCTCCCAGCCGAAGCCACCCGTGAGATGCAGCCCCCAGATCGGCGTGATCCATCGATTGGTGATTTCGACATAAACTGTGGTCGGCTGCCCTTCGCGGCCTCGTGTTTCCAAAAAGCGCACCGAGCAGCGGATTCCCCGAATGGCGATCCACGGCCAGACGACGCCGAGCAACAGCACCAAAAATAGTCCGCCGCTCACGCCCAGGATGTAGGGGTTCACGAAGACGCCGCACAATCCGGCGACCACCGTGGCGGCGAGCAGAATCCAGAACGGATTTTTCAGCCAGTAGACCCACTGATTCGCGTTGGGACAAAAATCGAAGTTCAGAGCTGCATGACTTTGAGACAGTAACTTTGTCGCGAGATTTCCAAAGTCGGCTGGACTGGCAGCAGACATCGCATCACTCCTGAATGGTGTGGCTCTGGGTAACAAATGTGGCAGCTCGACGCCGGTGGCGCCGTGAAAAATCACGGGGCGTCATCCGAAGAATCGAGTGCCGCACTGGCGCGCTGCGGCAGGTCGAAAAATGGTCCGCTCCCGAGTCGCGATGAGGACCTGTTTCAGACCAGGCGCACCGGCGGACCGCGGATTGAGCAAGCCGCATTTAGAACAAGAGACGCTGCGAGGCATACCCTGTGCGGAGCGTCAGCCGTGGGCAATAACACGACAACAACTTCTGTCGGAAGCTTCATGGGCGCGGAAATCGAGAGCCATAAGTCGCACAGCCAGCAATTTTCGTGATCGTGCGGGGGCGATTCGTGTTTCTCATCCGACGTTTGGCTTTGCCGGTCACTCTGCGATGATGGTTGGCACGGAACAGGATGCCGGTGACAGCAATGTCCGTGACGCTGTTTCGACGGAGATGGTTTCACACCGTCGGCCTGGCTGGCCGAAATCGCATGTTGCCAACAACCGTGATGCGCGCCGAACACGGCGTGCAACCCCGCCGATCCCATCAGGCCCATTGTGGCTTGATAAGACATCAGCAGCACGGTTATCACCTGACGCAACATGTTCAGATCATTCCTCTAGAAATCATTCAATGCCCATGCCCCGCCGGCTGGTAACGGATCAATCGGTCCAATTCTTCCGCCGCTGCCTGCCGATTTCCGTCACGAGCTTTTTTGGAGATGGCCGTCAGCTTCCCGAAAGCGGCCTCGGACAGTTTTCCAGCGGAGTGCAATTCCGCCAGTCGCAGATCGGTACGTTCCAGCAACTCTGGCTTCTGGCTGGTCACGGCGGTGTACAACGCTTCGGCTACTTTTCGCCCCTCTTCGCTCTCGATCAGCGGGGTACCGCCGCAGCCCAGGCTGACGAACAGCAGGAAGCCACACCCCGCCGATCGGATCGTGCAGAGGCGGTTGGTTCGCTCGTTGATCACCGTGCGGCGTGACATCAGAACTCACCCAAAACTTCGCCGCCGGCGCGTGTACACATTCCCATCCAAAGAAAGGCATCGACGTATTGGGAAATGAACCGCACCGAGCCGTCCCCCAACAGGCAATGCGCCCCGCCAACATGATCGGAATACAGCTGATCAGTGTGCTTCGCGGGATGGTTGGGCTGGTGGATAATCACGTCGGGATGATCGTGCGCATCCGGTCCGGAATGGGCATGCACGAACGCTCCGCCGCTGTCGCAGTCGTCGATGATCGTTCCATTGATCTTTTTGCAAGTGGCGCTGAACGGCACAACGCCAACCCACGTCTTGTCGCTGAGGCTCGATGAATGCTCGCCCACGAAGACCGTGTTGGACGTTCCGTCGGTGACCTTCGCGATCCGCATGTGAGCGTTCCGATAAAAGATGCCGTCCATGGTCGCCGTCCCAAAACCGACGATCGGTTCCGGGACAGTGAAATCGAGCGAATACGCTGTCGGGCGTCCCCACGGGCCTTGCGACCCCGCCATGCCGACGTAGTGGGCGTGTCCAAAACGGATTGTCGGACTGTAGACAACGGGGTTTCCCGGTGTTTCGTTCGTCCCGGTCGTGTAACGCAGCACATCAAAGCCATCGTCTCCGCCGACAGCGCTGGGGCAGAGGAAGACCGTCAGCTTAGTCCGCACAGCAGTCGCGTGCTGAGTCGCCCAGCAAGGGGCTGACATGTCGAACGAATTGTAAAGCGGCGATTGATCAAGATACGGCAGTAGCAGGGTCCCCCAGGCGAACCCGGAGGGACCGTTGAGGTTGTCATCTGGGAACGTGACGCCGAACAAGGTGCCAGTCTGCGTCGGGCTGCCGATATACGCCGGCGGAAACACCAGATGGGCATCATGGTAGTTATGCAACCCCAAGCCGAGTTGCTTGAGGTGGTTCTTGCACTGCGTCCGCCGGGCCGCTTCCCGCGCCTGCTGCACGGCTGGCAATAACAGGGCGATCAGAATCGCGATGATGGCAATCACCACGAGCAATTCGATCAGCGTAAAACCGCGGCATGTTCCTGATCGTCGCATGGGAAATCCCTCACGAAATCCAAGCGGTAATGAATTGAAAAAAGCACGCATCGCCGGGTATTACTCCGCCACAATGGAAGGCGAGTCTTCTGGGACATGATGCATCATCAATATCGTTAGAATTCACCCGGCACTTCGCCGCCGCGGAGCGTGAACAATCCTTGATACAGCCCCAGATCGATATTCGCCGAGATGAACCGCACGGCTCCGTCGCCCATCACGAAGAGTGCGCCCCCTGCGTGCTGGCTGGAGAAATCATCCAGATGCGACGGCTGATGGTTGGGGGTGTGATCCGCCACGCCCAAAATACGCGCCATCCCCTCCTCACCTTCAGGAACGACGCCGACCCAGGTCGAGTAACCGGCGGTCGAGACGCGTTCGCCGCAGATAAATGTATTGCTGGTGCCGTCTGTGAAGTCTCGCAGCTGGACTTTACCATTGTGAAATAGGGAGCCGTTGCCGCGGCATTGCCCATTCGTTAATCCCGAGCCAGTTTCACAGTCTTCCAGTTCCGTCGTGCCGAACGAACCGACGTAATTGGTCGTTGACAACGTGGTGATGATGATGCTCGGGTCGGCTTCCTCGCCGATCTGCCAGGTCGCTGTTCCGGTATCCGACGGGCAACGGAAAAACGGCAGAATCTGAACTCGTTCTTCGTTGTGAACCGGATCGAGCAGCCCCACACTAAAATTGAACTGGTTGTACAGCGGAGCCTGATCAATGTAAGGCAAGAGAAACACACTCCAGCCGAAACCGTTCACGCCCTCAATATCGGCGACACCGGCGGTCGCACCGACCCAGCCGGGAGGCAGGGCATTATGCACATCGTGGTAGTTGTGCAGGGCGAGACCAATCTGCTTCAGATTATTCCGGCACTGCGTCCGGCGGGCGGCTTCCCGTGCCTGCTGCACCGCTGGCAACAGGAGGGCAATTAAAATCGCGATGATGGCGATGACCACCAGCAATTCAATCAGA